>Ga0116151_10001928_pt1 | contig 19386 bp, 14 predicted proteins | sample AD_UKC117_MetaG_FD_89893 | JGI IMG/M metagenome (GOLD analysis project Ga0116151, IMG submission 89893) | Active sludge microbial communities of municipal wastewater-treating anaerobic digesters from Hong Kong - AD_UKC117_MetaG | ecosystem: Engineered > Bioreactor > Anaerobic > Digestate...
CCATCACCGACCGGAACCACCTCGTGTCCGCCGTGCCGTAGCTTGAAAACCACGAGTTCGCGGATGTCAGCGTCGTCGTCCGCGATGACGATGCGAGCCATGTAGAAATCCCTCCGAAGCTATCTGCGTGGCGCAGGTCACGCCCGTCAGGCCAGCATAGCCAAGGGAAGTCCAATCTGTCGCCGAACTGGGTCTAGTCCGGAGAATATTTGTTTAAAGATCAGTCGTCGCTGCCATTGAAAGTCGGCGTCGTCTTTTGTACCTGCATCAAGAACTCCAAGTTGCTCTGCGACTTCTTGAGGCGTTCCAACAACAACTCCAAGGCCTGTTGGCCGTCAAGGGCTGACAGAACCCGGCGCAGCTTCCAGACGATCTGGAGCTCTTCCTTGCTCATCAGCAACTCTTCGCGACGCGTGCCGGACTGGACTGCGTCAATGGCCGGGAAGATTCGCTTGTCCGCAAAGTCACGTCGTAGCCGGATCTCCATGTTGCCGGTGCCCTTGAACTCCTCGAAGATGACCTCGTCCATCTTCGAGCCACTCTCGATCAGCGCCGTGGCCAAGATGGTCAGCGAGCCGCCATCCTCAATATTGCGGGCAGCGCCGAAGAATCTCTTGGGCGGATAGAGCGCCGCGGAGTCCACGCCACCGGAAAGGATCCGTCCACTGGCAGGGGCGGCGAGGTTGTAGGCCCTGCCCAGTCTGGTGATGCCATCGAGAAGTACGACGACATCGTGGCCCAACTCGACCAGACGCTTGGCACGCTCGATGGCAAGCTCAGCCACGATCGTGTGATCACTTGCCGGGCGGTCAAAGGTGGAGGAGATGACCTCTCCCTTGACCGAGCGCTGGAAGTCGGTGACTTCTTCAGGGCGCTCATCGACCAATACCACCATCAGGTGCACTTCGGGGTTGTTCGTGGTGATCGAGTTGGCGATCGACTGCATGATCATGGTCTTGCCTGCCTTGGCTGGCGAAACGATCAAGCCACGCTGTCCCTTACCGATTGGGGCAGCGATGTCGATCACGCGACCAATCATGTTGGTCGAGGTCGTCTCCAGACGCAGCCTCTCCGAAGGATAGAGCGGAGTGAGCTTGTTGAACTCAACACGGCCCTTGGCCGCCTCGGGGTCGGCGCCATTGACAGAGTCAATGCGCACCAGGGGGTTGAACTTCTCCTTGCGCTCACCCTCACGTGGTTGGCGCACCTGCCCGGTGATCGCGTCTCCTCGACGCAGACCGTATTTGCGGGCCATCGACATCGAGACGTAGACGTCGTCACTGCCGGGCAGATAGCCACTGGTGCGAACGAATGCGTAGTTGTCCATCAGATCGAGGATGCCGGCGCAGGGGGTCAGGACATCATCTTCAAGGATCTGCAGGTCGGGCTCATTGCGGTTGCCGCGCTGGTTGCCGCCCTGGCGATCACGACGGTTGCGGTTGCGGTTGCGATTGCGGTTGCGATTGCCGCCTTGATCATCATTGCGATTGCGGTTGTCCTGGCCACCCTGACCGCCTTGGCGATCTTGGCCGCCCTGGCCCCCCTGGCGATCCTGCTTGCCCTGCTGGTCGCCCTGGTTTTGCTGCTTGTTGCGGCGCTCCTGACCCTGATTGTCCTGGTCACGACCACCCTGACGGCCTTGCTGGCCTTGGCCTTCGGAGTTCTTCTTCTCCGAAGAATCCTTCCGGCTCTCAGGGTTGGACGAGTCATCATTCGCAGACGAGTCTCCCCGTGACGCTTGGCGAGGGGCTGACTCGCCGGATTTTGCAGCAGGTCTTGCCTGCTCACTGCTCGTGGACTCCGCCCCCTTGGGCGCGTCGTCCTTCTTGCTCTTTGCCTGGCCGCCGCCTTGGGCGGACTTGATGGCGGACACAAGGTCAGCCTTCTTCAAGCCAGAAGTCTTGATACCTAGACCGCCAGCGATCTGCTTCAGCTCGGGCAACAACATGCCCGATAGACCGCCACCAGACTTGCGTGCGCCGTTGTTGTCGGCAGGCTGCGCATTGGTTGCTGCGGCGGGAGCAGTTTCGATGGTTTCACTCATACGGGGCCTTCCCCATCAGTATGACCGCGGCACATTGCCTGCGGCGCTTTGTTGGTGTGACTACTCGATTTGTCCTTGCCTGAGAGCAAATGGTTTGTGTCGATCCCGAGCGGAGTACCAAATCGAGGGATTGCAATGCACTGAACCAGTCAGTTGGGCTGGATGCGCCCGGCATGCAAGGGTCAGGATAGCACGCGCCCTCCGGGTCCACCCAGTACGACGCGGCGTACGCGCCAACCACTTGGCGCATGGCGGCTGATCTGCGCTGCACCATCGTCGCCTCGGTTGTTGAAACACAAGACGGTTGGGCCAGCACCGCTGATCACGGCAGCGTGCCCGCCAGCACGCAATCGCGCCATCAACGCAGCCGACTCTGGCATCGCCTGGGCCCGGAATGGTTGATGCAGGAAATCCTCGGTGGCTCGCATCAAGTGCTCGGGGTTTTCGTGCAAAGCCCTCAAGAGCAAGGCTGCACGACCGGTGTTTGCCGCAGCATCAGCATGGTCAATGGTCTGCGGCAGGATTGCTCGCGTGCTGTGCGTCGAAGCGCCAGCAGCGGGGATGAACACCACCCCATCGAGATCAGCCGCAATTGGCGCTCGGGTCGCCCAGACTTCTTCGGCCGACTGCCCGCTGACCACAAGCCCACCCAAGATCGCAGGCGCGACATTGTCAGGATGACCCTCCATCTGGTTTGCCAACTCCAAGAGGGCCTGCTGTGACAAGTTGCGGTCACCATCTACGACTAGAGATCTGGCCAGCAAAAGGCCACCGACAATGGCTGCCGATGACGACCCCAGTCCCCTGCTGTGCGGGATCTCGTTTTCACAATGGAGGCGGATGCCAGGCGGTTGGGCATCTAGAGCCGCAAATCCCTTGTGCATCGCCCTGATCACCAGATGGCTGTCATCGAGCCTCACCTCATCGGCACCCTCGCCAACCACGGAGATCTCCAGTACGCCGGGGGTCACCTCAGCGGTCAGGTGATCATGGATGTCGAGAGTCACCCCCAAGCAGTCATAGCCGGGGCCGAGATTGGCGCTCGTGGCCGAGACCTCGACCTGCACGGGGCCCACGACAAAATCGGGCTGCATCTCAGGCCAGACCAGCTGCCCGGGCGGCTTCGTCAACGTCGGTGTTGACGACCGTGTCGACGACCTCGGTAAAGGTAGACAAGGCGGTGTCGATGTCTTTGAGTCCGTGACCAGTCACGGTGACCACAATCTTCTCGCCGTCATAACGCGCGCCCTCAGCCGCCTCAAGCAATAAGCCGGCCACTCCCGCGGCCGACGCCGGCTCGACAAAGACCCCTTCGGTATTGGCAAGTTGGCGTTGAGCGCTCAGGATCTGCTCATCGCTGACGGAACGAAATTTGCCGCCACTATGGTCGGCTGCGGCCATCGCTAGATCCCAAGAAGCCGGATTACCGATCCGGATTGCCGAAGCAATCGTCTCCGGGTCGGGGATCGGTGCCCCCTTCACCAAAGGCGCGGCCCCTGCGGCCTGCCAGCCGCGCATGACCGGCAGCTTGGTCGACTCGCCAGCAGCCAAGGACTCCTCGTAGCCCATCCAGTAGGCCGAAATATTGCCGGCATTGCCTGTTGGGAGCACGTGCACGTCTGGAGCATCGCCCAAATAGTCGACGATCTCAAAGGAAGCAGTCTTTTGACCTTGAAGACGCATGGGGTTGACCGAGTTGACCAGTGCGACCGGATATTTGTCGGCCAACTCCCGACTCATCGCCAAGCAGTCGTCGAAGTTGCCGCGCACCATGATCACCTGTGCGCCGTGGACGATTGCCTGCGCCAACTTGCCGGCCGCGATCTTGCCTTGAGGCACCAGCACAAGCGGCTTGATCTTCGCACGGGCAGCATAGGCCGCCATCGAGGCAGACGTATTTCCCGTAGAGGCGCATACGACCGCCTCGGCGCCTTGGCCGACCGCAACCGACAACGCCACGGTCATCCCGCGATCTTTGAAGGATCCGGTGGGATTGCTGCCCTCCACCTTGAGCCACACCTGGCCGCCGGTGACTTCGGACAACCAGGCGCTGGAGACGATCGGGGTACCGCCCTCGCCGAGGGTGATCGTCGGCGTACCGGCCGGGATGTCGAGACGATGACCGTATTCCTCGATCACCCCACGCCACTGGCGCGATTGCGGACTCATTCGATCTCTCCTTCAACACGCATCACTGATGAGACTTCGCGCACGATCGACATGCCCTTCAGATCGTGGACAGTGGCTGACAGGTCGGCATCCTTGGCTCGGTGGGTGACCACCACCAGTTGGGCGTCGTCACCTCGACCCTCCTGACGCACGGTCTGGATCGACACATCATGCTCGGCAAAAGCTTGGGCGATGCTAGCCAACACTCCAGCCTTGTCGTCGACATCGATCTGCACGTGATAGCGCGTCTGGGTCTGCCCCATCGGCACGACCTTGAAGTCGGCATACGACGACTCGCCCGCACCACGCACACCAGCTAGTCGATTGCGCGCCACCGTGACCAGGTCACCCATGATCGCGCTGGCAGTGGGATTGCCTCCAGCCCCTGGGCCGTAAAACATCAACTGCCCCGCAGCCTCGCTCTCCACGAAGACGGCGTTGTAGGCCTCCCGCACACTGGCCAATGGGTGCGTCCTGGGAATCATCGCCGGATGCACCCGAGCTGAGACAGCGGGGCCATCCGGGGTGTCTTCAAGCGCACAGATCGCCAGCAGTTTCACCACCGCGCCCATGTCCTTGGCACTGGCCACGTCATTGGCACTCACGTCGGTGATGCCCTCGCGATGAACATCGCTTGCCGTGACTCGGGTGTGGAAGGCCAAACTCGCCAGGATCGCAGCCTTGGCTGCAGCATCAAAGCCTTCGACGTCAGCGGTCGGGTCGGCCTCGGCATAACCCAACTGCTGGGCCTCCTCAAGGGCTTCGGTGAAGCCTGCGCCAGATGTGTCCATCTTGTCGAGGATGAAGTTGGTGGTGCCATTGACGATGCCGAGCACCCGAGTGACCCGGTCGCCGGCCAACGATTCACGCAATGGCCGCAAGATCGGGATCGCCCCGGCGACCGATGCTTCGTAGTAGAGATCGCGACCGGCCCGCTCGGCAGCCGCGAAGAGGGTGGCACCGTCTTCAGCTAGCAGGGCTTTGTTGGCGGTGACCACACTGGCGCCATTGGCCAAGGCGCTGAGGATCAAAGACCGTGCCGGCTCAATGCCGCCGATCACTTCGATCACGACATCGATGTCGCTGCGCGCGACCAGCCCTTCTGCATCATCGGTGAACAGGTCGTCGGGTAGGTCGGCATCTCGGGCAATCCCGAGCCGGCGTACAGCAATGCCAGCCAACTCAACTGGCGCGCCCACACGATGAGAGATGTCCTCGGCCTGTTCGATGATCAGCCGCGCGACCTGCGAGCCGACGACACCACAACCGAGCATCGCGACCTTCAGTGGCCTGTTGTTGGATGGCATGAGGTCATGATCCCACGTCGGGTGCGACCCCGACATCGGTGGCCAAAAGGTCATCGAGGGTTTCGCGTCGTACGACGATCTGGCTCGAGCCCTCCTTGACCGCAATCACCGGTGGCCGCAGGGCATGGTTGTAGTTGCTGGCCATCGACCGGCAATAGGCACCAGTGCCAGGTACGGCGATCAGGTCGCCGGGCCGCACGTCACTGGGCACATATTCGTCCATCACGACGATGTCGCCCGACTCGCAGTGTTTGCCCACGACCCTGGTGACCATCGGCTTCTCGGAGCTTGCGCGATTGGCGAGGGTCGCCGAATAGTCGGCGCCATACAAGGCAGTGCGAATGTTGTCGCTCATCCCGCCGTCGACGGAGACATAGGTGCGCACCACGCCGCCGTCGAGCTCAACCGGCTTCACCGTGCCGACGGTGTAGACGGTGCACATGGCTGGCCCCACTATCGCTCGCCCCGGCTCGATCGATAGGTGCGGCACCGCCAGCTCGTGGTGTTCACACTCTTCGGCAACAATCCGGGAGAGCTGGCTGGCTAGTTCGTCAGGAGTACGCGGGTCGTCCTGGCTGGTGTAGGCGATCCCGAAGCCGCCGCCCAGATCGAGGTCTGGCATCTCGATGCCCAGCTCATCGCGCGCCCGAGCATGCAACTCCAGCACCTTCTTGGCGGCGACCTCAAAGCCCATGGTGTCGAAGATCTGCGACCCGATGTGGCTGTGGATGCCCCGCAACTCCAGAGTCTCCTCAGCGGCCACTTGCCTCAACGCCTCGAACGCCGCTCCTGTGGCAATCGAGAAACCAAACTTCTGGTCTTCACGTGCGGTGGCGATGTATTCGTGGGTGTGCGCCTCGACCCCCGCGGTCACCCTGACCAGCACTCGCGCCGTACGCCCCATCCCCCGGGCAACTGACGCCAACCGCTCGATCTCGGAGAAGGAGTCAACAATGATCCGGCCCACCCCGAGCGCGACAGCCTGCTCCAGCTCGGCAATCGTCTTGTTGTTGCCGTGGAAGCCGACTCGTTCCATCGGGAAGCCCGCACGTTCAGCCACGGCGAGTTCGCCGCCCGAGCAGACGTCGAGGTTCAGGCCCTCTTCGGCGACCCAACGCGCGATCGTCGTACACAAGAAGGCCTTGCCTGCGTAGTAGACGTCGTAGTCGGCAAAGGCGTCGTTGAAGGCCGACGCACGTGACCTGAAGTCAACCTCGTCGAGCACAAACGCCGGCGACCCATGATCCTCGACCAGATCGGTGAGGGCCACCCCACCGATCTGCAGGACCCCATTGATCTTCTCGGCAGACTGCGACCACAGTTGCGGCAAGAGCGCGTTGACGTCGTCGGGATAGGGCAGCCAAACAGGCCCACTTGCCGAAGCGACCGCGTGTGCCCAACCTGCCTCGTGTGCGCGGATCATCACATGCGCTCCGGTGCGCTCACGCCGAGTAGGTCAAGGCCATTGGCAAAGACCACCTTCGTTGCGGCCACCAACTGCAGCCGGGCGAAATGCGTGGCTGTTGCTTCCTCGTCACCCATGGGGAGCACCCGACAGGCGTCATAGAATTTGTGGAAGCTGGAGGCGGTGTCTTCGAGATATCGGGCAATCCGATGAGGCTCCCTCAACTGGGCGGCCGAAGCCACGATCCGGGGGAACTCAGCCAGAGCCCGCAACAGGTCGCCTTCGCGCTCGTGGGTGAGCAACTGCGGGTGTGATTGGGGAGCCATCCCAAGGTCACCGGCATTGCGCAGGATGCTGGCCAAGCGCGCATGTGCATATTGCACATAGAAGACCGGGTTGTCGCTGGCCTGCTTGGTCATCTCTGCCACATCAAGGGTGAGCGGGGAGTCGGCTGGATATCGAGCCAGGGTGTAGCGCAAGGCATCCACACCAATCAGGTCGACCAACTCCTCCAAACTCACGATCGTGCCGGCGCGCTTGGAGAGCTTGAGCTCCTCTCCGTCCTGGAAGATCTTGACCAGTTGCCCGATCAACACCTCGATATTGCGCTCGGGGTCATCACCCGCACAAGCGGCCATGGCCTTGAGTCGGCCGACATATCCGTGATGATCGGCGCCCAACAAATAGATGCACAGGTCGAAGCCACGCTCGCGTTTGTTGAGGTAGTACGCCGTGTCTGAGGCGAAATAGGTCAACTCGCCATTGGAACGGATCAGCACCCGATCCTTGTCATCACCAGCATCGGTGGTGCGCATCCACAAGGCGCCGTCGTCGTCGAAGAGATGCCCTTGGTCACGCAATGACTCCAGGGTTTGGGCAACCGCATCGTGCAGGCTGCGCTCGGAGAACCACACGTCGAAGTGAGTGTTGAAGCCATCAAGTTGGCTTTGCTGCTGGGCCAACTGCAGGGCATAACCCTTCTCGCGGAAGGCCATCATGCGTTCTTCCGCCGCAAGGTCGACAATCGATGGTTCAGCGGCGACGATCTCGGCGGCCAGGTCTTTGATGTAGTCACCCTGGTAGCCGCCCTCAGGCACTGGTTTGCCGAGCGCTGCGGCCTCAAGCGAGGCACCGAAGAGGTCCATCTGGTTGCCACGGTCGTTGATATAGAACTCGCGGGTCACCTCAGCACCTGCCTTGGCCAGCACTCGCGCCAAGGCATCACCAACAACGGCCCATCGGGTGTGTCCAAGATGCAGCGGCCCAGTGGGGTTGGCAGAGATGAACTCCACGTTGACCTTGGTGCCCGCCAGGCCGTCAGTTGCGCCGTACGCCGCACCAGCGGCGACGATGTCGTCGGTGATCTTGCCCTGCGCTTGGGCCGAAACGGTGATATTTAGAAAGCCCGGGCCAGCGATGTCGACCTTGTCGATGCCCTCACACTCCTGCAACCGTGCCTGTAGGCGAGTGGCGAAGTCGCGCGGGTTCATCCCTGAGCGCTTCGCCAGTTGCAGCGCCACGTTGGTGGCGTAATCGCCGTGGTCACGATTGCGTGGGCGCTCCACAGTCACCGCCTGCGGCACCTCATCGAGTGAGATCTCGCCGGAGTCGACCAAGGAGTTGAGCGCGGCGACGATCACGTCGCCAAGTTGGGCTGGAGTCACCAGCAGATGCTATCGGCCGGGCAACACGACTTCGAGTCGAGATCTCCCACTGCAACTTGCCTCACAGTTGCCGCCCAATCCCAGCGATTGCTGGGACAATCACGTCATGAGCCCGACACCGGTGAGCAATGAGTCCTTGACCAAGATCGTGACTGCTCTGATCCGTGACGGTTTGGTGCATCCAGACCAAGGCCCGCGCGCCGAGCAGTCCATCCGCACTGCCCTCGGGCAGGAGCGACCCGCTCGTACCTCAGGCATGCCGAAACTCATCGAGGTAATCGCATATTTGGGTGCTGCCTTAGTGGTCGCCGGCGTCTTCTTGCTCATGGCCCAGGAGTGGGAGAACTTCTCCAACACCGAGCAGGTGATCGCCCTCGGCGTGGTCACCTTGATCCTCGGCATCGCTGGCATCGTGGCTGCCACGGTCGGCAAACCGAACAGAACAGATGACATTCGTCGGCGCCTGTCCAGCACCTTGTTGACTGCATTCGCCATCGGGCTGGGCCTCACCATGGGCCGTTGGATGGAAATCCGCTTCCCCACCGACTTCGACGAGATCTCTTGGGGAGTCTTCACCGGCTCAGCCTTAACCCTGCTGGCTGCAAGCTTGTTGTACGTCGTAGCGCCTTCAGCATTTGGCCAAGTCACGATCTTGGGCAGCGCGATGATTGCCACATTCGCCCTAACTCCCCCGATGACGGATTCATCGGCATTCTTCGTGGCGACCACCTTGCTTGTGGTGGCGTTGCTTTGGCTTGCCATGGCCGAGCTCGGCTGGTTGCGCGAGCAGATGATCGCCAGAGCACTCGGAGTGGCGCTGGCTATCGTTGCCGCACAACACCCGGTCATGGAAGGCAGCCACTCCTGGTACGGCTATCTGCTGACCTGCTTGGTCGTGATCTTGAGCGTTGGGCTCTATCTCACCAAGGTGGCTTGGCCCTATGTGGCTGGTGTGGTGATCGCCATAACCTTGGTCGTGCCCGAAGTCGTGACCGACTGGACCAATGGCTCGCTTGGGGCGGTAGGCGGCGTACTCATCGCTGGGGTGACTTTGTTGGTGGCCTCGCTAATCGGCTATCGGATGAGCTTGAAGGCCAAGGACTAACGTAATCCCTTGCCGCGAGGTTCGGTAGCCGACCTTGGCTAGGTCACCGGCAGATTCAAGATCCCAAGGCGCCCCTGGCAGGATTCGAACCTGCGCTCCCGCCTCCGGAGGGCGGTGCTCTATCCCCTGAGCTACAGGGGCTCGGGGTGCGGATGTAGAGGTTACCCGCAGGGGTCAGACATGTCGAAAGCGACCACCGGCGCCGAGACGTACGCAAGACTGGAGGCATCCACCCGCGACACCCTTCGAAAGGCCCTGAGCAGTGAACGAAGCTGCCCTTCGTGAGTTGGCTGCGCGCCATGGCATCTCCTCAGATTTCTGGGATTGGCAAGGCCACCAACGTGCAGTCACACCCGACACCCTGATCGCTGTGCTGGGGGCACTCGGCATACCTGCCGACACTGACGAGGATGTGACCCGCGCGCTGCTGACAGCAGATGAGCAGGAGTGGCGTGAAGTGATCACCCCGACGGTTGTGATGCGTGAGGGTTGGACCCCTTGGGTCTTCGTGCACCTGCCACATGGCGCCCAAGTGGCGATGAACATGCGACTGGAAGATGGATCCATTCGGTCGGTCAGCCAGATTGACAACTGGGTTGACCCGCGGCTGATCGATGACCAACTGGTCGGTCGGGCCACTTTCGAAATGCCCAACGACTTGCCCCTCGGCTGGCATCAAGCTTCAGTCTTGATCGACGGAGAGCCGGCCGGCGCAGCCACCGTGATCGTCACGCCACATCGGCTGCAACCACCCGACAACTTGACTGAGCCCGTCTGGGGATTGATGGAGCAGGTCTACCAGGTGCTCTCCAACCGCTCGTGGGGCATTGGAGACCTCGACGACCTGGCGCAAACAGCCTCATGGGCAGGATCGTTGGGTGCCGACTTCTGCCTGATCAACCCATTGCATGCGGCCTCACCGGTCATCCCGATCGAGCCGTCTCCCTATCTCCCGACGTCGCGGCGATTCACCAACCCGATCTATCTGAGTGTTGAGCAGGTGGACGGTTTCGACGCCCTTCCGCCGGGCTTACGCCACCAGATCGACCACTGGAAGAGGCAGGCTCAGGAGCCAACCACTGATGCCACCATCGACAGAGATCACGTCTGGACCGCCAAACTCAAAGCACTGGAAGTGCTCTTCACAAACACGCAGGCGACAACAAGTCGGGCCTTCCAGGAGTACTGCGCTCGTGAAGGTCAAAGCCTGCAAGATTTCGCGCTCTGGAGCGTGCTGGTCGAGCAGTACGGCGAAGACCCGGCAGGATTCCCAAGCCACCTGCAATCACGCCGAGGGCCCGAGGTGGCTGAGTTCATCGGTGAGCATGCCGATCGGGTCGCCTTCCACTGCTGGATGCAGTGGCAGATGCACCGACAATTGGAGCGAGCCCATCAATCCGCGCTCGATGCAGGCATGAAGCTGGGCCTGATCGGTGACCTCGCTGTCGGCGTACACCCAACTGGTGCCGACGCCTGGCTCCTAAAGGATTGCCTGGCCAAGGGTGTGCATGTGGGCGCGCCGCCTGACCAGTTCAACCAACTCGGCCAAAACTGGCATCAGCCACCTTGGCATCCTCGCGAGTTGGCAAATCTTGGCTTTGCGCCCTATCGCGAACTCATCACTGCTGCCTTGAGCAATTGCGGGGCCATCCGGATCGACCACATCATCGGCCTGTTCCGGCTCTGGTGGGTGCCTGAGGGCATGACACCTGCCCAAGGCGCCTATGTGTACTACGACCACGAGGCCCTGATCGGGATCCTGCTTCTCGAAGCCCACCGCGCGGGCAAAATGGTGATCGGCGAAGACTTGGGGGTGGTTGAGCCCAGCGCTCGAGAACACCTCGCCGAGCGCGGCATCCTGGGCACCTCCGTGGTTTGGTTCGAATGGCGTGATGGCCACCCCCTGCCTGCCAGCGACTATCGAAGGCTCTGCCTCTCCACGATCACCACTCACGATCTCCCGCCAACGGCTGGATATCTCGACTTGATCCATGTGCGGATCCGGGAGGAGTTGGGCTTGTTGACCCAGTCTGCGGGCGAAGAGCAGGCCAGCGAGCAGGCAGCAATCGCCTCCCTTCGACACACACTGGTCAACCAAGGCTTGTGCACTGAGTCCGCCGGCGTCGAAGAGATGGTCAGTGCTTTGCACGCATGGTTGGGCCGAACCCCCTCGCTGCTGCATGGGGTGGCTCTCGCTGACTTGGCTGGCGATCACAGACCAATCAACCAGCCCGGCACCAGCACTGAATACCCAAACTGGCGACTACCGCTCGCTGGGCCAGATGGCCAGCCGCTCACCTTGGAGGCGCTGATGCACTCACCAAGGGTTCACCAACTGTTAGGGCCCCTTCTGCCCAAATCTGCTCAGGATTGAGCCCGCACTCATCACGTTGCTGGAGTAGCCTCGATCACAGATCAAGCACTTGAAAGGACATCGAGTAGTGCGTGCACCGATGAAGATCCGCAAGATTGTTGTCGCGCTAGGACTCATCAGCGCATTCGGCCTGGTGGCCGGATGCGGAAGTACTACGACGACTGCTCCAGATGGCTCCAAGGTCAAGGTTGAAGACGGGGGTGACAAGGTCAGCGTTGAGAGTGAGGACGGCAAAGTGTCGGTCGACGTCCAAGGCACCGAACTTCCCGAGGGCTTCCCAAAGCAAGACGTACCTCTAGTCGATGGGAAGATCGTCCAGGCCATCAGCGAGTCCACCTCCGGAGGCTTTCACGTGACTTTGGTGACCTCCAATGCCGATCCGAAAGCTGCCCTTGATCAAGCGGTCAGCAAACTCAAAGACGCCGGTTTCAAGTCCGAGGGCAGTGTCAACATCGGGATCGTGGCCACCGAGATCATGAAGTCCGACAAGTGGAATGTAACCCTCAGCGCAAGCGAAGGGCCTGACTCCAAGAGCTCAGCAGTCACCTATCAGGTCGTGCCGAGTAAAGGCTGAGTCAGCCACGGTGACCATTCGTCCCTCGATCCCCCGACCTGCAGATCACACTTTTCTGGCAGCCTTCGTGCATTAGTTCAGCTTGGGGGGCTAGCCTTATCCGAAGTACCCACCCTCACTTGTGGAAGAGGCGAAAACAGGTCGTGTCCGAGACCACGGATGACAACCAGATGGCGGCATTTGGAGCCAACGAATGGCTCGTAGACGAGATGCGCGAACGCTATGAAAAAGACCGCAATAGCGTAGACAAGGCTTGGTGGGCGTTCTTTGAGGGCTCCCAACCCGTCGCGAGTCCACCTGCTGCCGATCCGGTCGCCAACTCAACTCCCGGCAGGCCCGAGCCCCACGCGCCAACAGCTTCGACTCCGGTTGCTCAACCAAGTGCCCCCGTGGCCACAAATCCGAACCCTCCTGCGAGCCCGGTTGAGCCACCCAAGGCGACCGCGCCAGCCCAGGGCCGTGATCCTGAGCCAAAGAAGGAAGCCCTCTCCACGGAGGAGCCCTCCTACACCGTGCTGCGTGGCGCACCCGCTCGCACGGCGGCCAATATGGACGCCAGCCTCACCGTCCCGACCGCGACCAGCGTCAGATCTGTCCCGGTGAAACTGCTCTGGGACAACCGAGTCGTGATCAACAACCACCTGGCCCGCGCCCGCGGCGGCAAGGTGAGTTTCACCCACCTGATCGGCTATGCCATGGTGCAAGCCCTCAAGGTGATGCCGGAGATGAATGTCGGCTTTGACACCGTCGATGGCAAACCCAACCTGATCCAACCAGCCCACATCAATCTCGGTTTGGCCATCGACCTGCCCAAGCCAGACGGCACCCGGCAGTTGCTCGTGCCCAGCATCAAGGCAGCAGAGCAGATGGACTTCGCGCAGTTCTGGACTGCCTACGAAGATCTGATCCGCAAGGCCCGGGGCGGCAAACTCGCCGTCTCCGACTTCCAAGGTACGACGATCAGCCTCACCAACCCCGGCACGATCGGCACCAACCACTCGGTGCCGCGCCTGATGAAGGGGCAGGGCGCGATCATCGGGGTCGGCTCAATGGAATACCCACCAGCCTTCCAGGGAGCCTCCGAAGACACCATCACCAAGAACGCAATCAGCAAGGTGATGACGCTTACCTCCACCTATGACCACAGAGTGATCCAGGGTGCTCAGTCAGGTGAATACCTGAAGAAGATCCACGCCCTCCTGCTGGGCGCAGACGACTTCTACGACGAGATCTTCAGGTCGCTTCGGATCCCCTACGAGCCGATCCGATGGTCAGCCGACATCTCCACCTCTCACGACGACGAGATCTCAAAGCAGGCTCGGATCCTTGAGTTGATCCACGCCTACCGAGTGCGCGGTCACATGATGGCCGACACCGATCCGCTCGAATACAAGCAGCGCAGTCACCCCGATCTTGAGGTTGAGTCTCATGGTCTGACCCTGTGGGATCTCGATCGGGAGTTCGCCACCGGATCATTCGGCGGCGAACGCAGTTTCATGCGGATGCGCTCGATCTTGGGCATCCTTCGTGACTCCTATTGCCGCACCATCGGCATCGAATACATGCATATCCAAGATCCCGATCAGCGGCGCTGGATCCAGGAGCGGGTCGAACAACCCCTCGTCAAGCCTCCCCGTGAAGAGCAACTGAGGATCCTGCTCAAGCTCAATCAGGCCGAGGCCTTTGAGACCTTCTTGCAGACCAAGTTCGTGGGCCAAAAGCGCTTCAGCCTCGAGGGCGGTGAGACGACTGTCGCGGTACTCGATGAGATCTGTGATGCGGCCGCCGAGAACGGTCTCGATGAAGTCGCGATCGGGATGGCCCACCGCGGTCGACTCAATGTCTTGGCCAATATCGTCGGCAAGTCCTATTCCCAGATCTTCAGGGAGTTCGAGGGCAATATCGACCCACGCACGATCCAAGGCTCTGGCGATGTGAAATATCACCTCGGTGCAGATGGCGTGTTCACTTCATTGAAGGGCGCCCAGATCAAGGTCTCGGTCGCTGCGAATCCATCACATCTGGAAGCCGTCGACCCTGTGCTCGAAGGCATCGCTCGAGCCAAGCAAGACATGCTCAACAAAGGCACCGAGTTCCCCGTGTTGCCGCTGCTGGTGCACGGAGATGCCGCTTTCGCAGGTCAAGGAGTGGTTGCGGAGACTCTCAACCTCTCCCAGCTGCGGGGCTATCGCACCGGTGGCACGATCCATGTGATCGTCAACAACCAGGTCGGCTTCACCACGTCACCGGCTCATTCTCGGTCATCGCTGTATTGCACCGATGTTGCCCGGATGGTGCAGGCGCCGATCTTCCATGTCAACGGCGATGACCCCGAGGCCTGCATCCGGGTGTCGCGACTGGCCTTCGAGTTTCGTCAGGCCTTTAACAAAGACGTCGTGATCGACCTGGTCTGCTATCGCAGGCGTGGCCACAACGAGGGTGATGATCCGTCGTACACCCAACCCTTGATGTATGACCTGATCGAGAAGAAGCGCTCGGTGCGCAAGCTCTACACCGAGTCGCTGATCGGCCGTGGCGACATCACCCTCGAAGAAGCCGAGCAAGCCCTGCGTGACTACCAGCAGCAACTCGAGCGAGTCTTCACCGAAGTGCGCGAGGCAACTTCAACGCCCGACACCTGGACGACTGTCCCCGACTATCCCTCAAAGAGTCGCGAAGAGCATCAGACTGCTGTGCCGGTCGAGACTCTGAAGCGCATCGCCGACGCCTACGTCGATGTGCCAGAGGGATTCACCGTGCACCCAAAGGTGATGCCCCAACTGCAGCGTCGCTCTGCTGCGATCACCCAAGGCCCGATCGATTGGGGCACCGGCGAGATCTTGGCCTTCGGGTCATTGCTGATGGACGGTCGCCCGGTGCGCCTCGCTGGCCAAGACTCACGTCGTGGCACTTTTGCCCAGCGCTTCGCCACACTGATCGATCGTAAGAACGGCGATGAGTGGACCCCCCTGACCAAGCTCACCGAAGATCAGGCCAGTTTCTATGTCTATGACTCACTGTTGTCCGAGTATGCCGCCCTCGGATTTGAATACGGCTATTCGGTCGCACGCCCTGACGCTCTGACCGCATGGGAAGCGCAGTTCGGCGATTTCGTCAACGGCGCCCAGACCGTGATCGATGAGTTCATCTCCTCTTCGGAGACCAAGTGGGGCCAAACCTCAGGCGTCGTACTGTTGCTCCCACACGGCTATGAGGGCCAGGGGCCCGACCACTCATCAGCACGGATCGAGCGATTCTTGACAGTGGCTGCCGACGATGCCCTGGTGGTGGCTCAGCCATCGACCCCTGCCAGCCACTTCCATCTGCTGCGCAAACACACCTTGGGCGACGAACATCGCCCCTTGGTCATCTTCACGCCCAAGTCGATGCTCAAGCGCAAGGAAGCCGCCTCGCAGCCGGCCGACTTCACAGATGGCAGCTTCCAAAGGGTGATCGGCGATCAAGTGGCTGATCCCAACCAGGTCGACACCATGATCCTTTGCAGTGGTCGGATCACCTGGGATCTCATGGTCGAGCGCAACAAGCGCCAAAAGGACACCGTCACGACCGCGATCGCTCGGGTTGAGCAGCTCTATCCTCGCCCCACCGAGGAGATCAAGCATGAGCTCAGCCGTTATCCCAATCTCAAGAAGGTTCGCTGGGTGCAAGACGAGCCACTCAACATGGGCCCGGCGCCGCACTTCAGGGTCAATCTGTTCCCGGCACTGGATGTCGATGTCGAGGTGATCTCTCGGCCTGAGTCTTCCTCACCATCGGTCGGTCAACATTCGCGTCACGTGCAAGAGCAACGCGACCTGATGGATCAGGCCTTCGCCGCGGCCACCCCCTCCCCGGGAGCGTGATCGATGTATTTCACCGATCGTGGGATCGAGGAGCTGACCACCCGGCGAGGTGACGAAGAGGTCACCCTCGAGTGGCTTGCTGATCGTTTGCAGGAGTTCACCGATAGCCATCCGGAGTTCGAGGTGGCTGTGGAGAGATTGGCGACCTGGCTGGCCCGTCTCGACGACGAAGACGACTAAGCTCTCCACCAGCCACTGATCGGAGCATCCATGCCTTATCCCCCAGCGCCCTGGAAGATGTATGGCGAAAGCTGGAATTCGCTCTTCCGGGTCAAGGAAGGCGACCATCCTGACCGGCCCAAAGGCATGTACGGCGTCATGATGGTCAGGTACGACGATCCGAGCCCCTTGACCTATCACGAGCTGCTCGTTGGCCGAATGGTCGACAAGGAGCATGTCACCATCACCGACATCTGGGTCGACTCTGCAGACTCGGTGGAAGGCGGTCGCGCATTGTGGGCGATCCCCAAGGAGCTCAATGAATACACCTTCGAAGCCCGCGAAAACGCGATCAGCACCAAGCTCAATGCCACCGCCTCCATCGGGGGCCGAGCGATCGCGAGTTGCTCCTTCTACGACGTTGCCGGAGCCGCCCCCAGGCTGCCTTTCAACGGTCGGGTCAAGCAGACCCGTGACAACGGCGAGATCGTCACTGCTGGGCTGAAGGGCTCGGCCAAGATAATCCCGTGCCATGCAAAGTGGCAGTTCGCTCCCGAGGGACCCCTCGGCTGGCTGCACGGCAAGCGCCCTGTCGCCTCTGCCAGGATGCGGCGCTTCCGGATGGACTTCGGCTAGACCGGCCGGATCACGACCTCGCTGACCGTGGCATCACGCGGCAGATCAAGCACATTGACGATCTGCATTGCGACCGTCTCCGGGCGGATCCATGCCGTTGGGTCGTAGGGTCGCCCTTCCAATTCATGGACTTTCGCCTGCATGGAGGTGGCGGTGCGCCCCGGGAAGATCGTAGCCACCCGCACTCCATTGGGCTGCTCCTCGGCGCGTAGGGCGTCGGCTATGGCCCGGAGACCGAACTTCGAGGCCGCATAGGCGCCCCAGCCCGGATTGGCCGTGATGCCTGCGGTGGAGTTGACGAAGACCACAGTGCCTTGGGTCGCCCGAAGAGCGGGTAGACACACTTGGGTGAGCCGGATCGGGGCGAGCAAGTTGACGGCAATCTGCTCCTGCACCTGTGCGTAGTCAGCATCACTCAACTTGCCCAACTCAACGACACCTGCCGCGTGGATCACCGAGTCAAGGGCATCGGGGATTTGCGAGCCCTCAAGGGCCTCGGGCTGGCTGAGGTCGGCGCTCAGCACACTGGCTCCGGGGAAGTTGCGGGCCAACTCTGCCGCTCGGGCAGGTGTCCGGGCGACGAGCAGGAGCTCATCGCCCCGCTGCTGCAAGTGCTTGGCAATCGCCGCACCGATCCCGGATCCGGCACCGGTGATCAGATGCCTCACCGGGTGAAGACGATCTTGCCGAAGACCTCTCCAGCAGCCATAGCGGCGAAGCCCACGTCAGCATGCTCCATGGCCAAGACCCGGTCGATCAATGGCCTGGCTCCTGTGGCATCAAGCAGGTTGACCAAGGCAGCCAACTCGGCAGTCGTGCCCATGGTGGAGCCGACCACCCTCAACTGGAGGAAGAAGATCCGGGTGAGCTCGGCATCACTTAGGTCGGCACCTGACGTCGTGCCAGAGATCACGATCGTGCCACCCGGCCTCAAGGCCCTGATCGAATGCGACCAGGTCGCCTTGCCTACGGTCTCCATCACAGCATCGACCTTGCCCGGCAGTCGCGCGCCAGACTCGAAGACCTCATGGGCGCCCAACTCGAGGGCACGGTTGGCTTTGGCCGCGTCACGACTGGTCACCCACACTCGCAGGCCTGCTGCCCTGGCCAAGGTGATGCACGCAGTGGCCACGCCACCGCCAGCACCCTGCACCAGCACAGTGTCACCAGCTTTGAGCTCACCTCGGGTGAACAGCATCCGATAGGCCGTCAACCAGGCGGTCGGCAAGCAAGCAGCCTCCGCAAAGCTCAGGGAAGCGGGCTTGGCAATCACATTTGCCTTCGGCACGATCACTTGGTCGGCGAAGGTGCCTTGGTGGCGCTCGCTGAGGATTGAGCGCCGGGGGTCCAGTGTTTGGTCACCCATCCAGCTCGGATCATTGACCACGGCGTGTACGACGACCTCGTTGCCGTCTTCGTCCAGTCCGGCAGCGTCACAGCCCAAGATCATTGGCAAGGCTTCTTCGCGCAGACCCACCCCGCGCAGCGACCAGATGTCGTGATGATTCAGGGAGGCGGCCTTGACCGTCACGGTGGTCCACCCAGCAGGGGCAACTGGGTCAGGACGCTCCCCGATCACCAGGCCCTTCAGCGGGTCGGTCTGATCGAATGATTCGGCATAGACGGCAAACATGCGATTGACACTATCCGCCGCGGGTCACGCTCTCTAGTTGCGGGCCACGCCATCAACGCGAGCAGCCATGATCACGGCTTCAGCAACAGCATTGGGCACCCGGGGATCAAAGGGAGACGGGATCACCAAATCCGCACTGAGGTCAGCACCGACCAAGTCGGCCAGTGCCTCTGCTGCGGCGAGCTTCATCCCTTCGGTGATCGCGACCGCCTTGGCATCAAAGGCACCGCGGAAGATGCCCGGGAAGGCCAAGACATTGTTGATCTGGTTGGGATAGTCGGAGCGCCCAGTCGCAACCACCGCGGCGTACTTGTGGGCAATCTCGATCGGCACCTCGGGGGTTGGATTGGCCAAGGCAAAGATGATCGCCTCGGGAGCCATCGTGGCCACGACTTCATCAGGCACGGTGCCACCGGAAACACCGATGAATACATCGGCCCCATCCATCACGTC
>Ga0116151_10001930_pt1 | contig 19376 bp, 21 predicted proteins | sample AD_UKC117_MetaG_FD_89893 | JGI IMG/M metagenome (GOLD analysis project Ga0116151, IMG submission 89893) | Active sludge microbial communities of municipal wastewater-treating anaerobic digesters from Hong Kong - AD_UKC117_MetaG | ecosystem: Engineered > Bioreactor > Anaerobic > Digestate...
AAGGAGATTCAAGAAACAGCTTTGACCGTATAGTTATCCACAGCCGGGCATCAAAAACCCGGTGCAAGCCCCTGGTCAAAATTCAATCGGCACGTCTGGTCAATTTTGAATCGGCGCCAACATGACATGAGCGGCCACCGGCGCCTGGACGATGGTTTCGCACTGGGCACACGCCCATTTGCCGCGGATGTGGCGCTCCACGCTGAACACCCCGGGCACGTAGTCCAGCTTCTCGGCCACGTCCTCGCCGATGCGCTTCATCTGGCAGCCGCAGCGGCAGGTGCTCGATTCGGGCTCGTGGCGGATCTCGCGCCGGGGCAGGTTCGCGGGCAGTGGCAGCCGCTTGGGCTGTTTCTTCTCCTGCGGGCTCACCGCCGCGGACTCCTGCTGCAGCCCGTCGATCTCGCTGGCCACGGCCGCCAGGTCGGCCTCGATCTCGTCTTGCAGCAGGCTCTTTTGTTCGGGGTTGAAGCGCTCGGACTGGGCGGCGAACTTCATGCGCTTGAGAAGCGCGTTCTCGTGCGTGAGCTTCTCCAGCAACGCACCCTGGTGGCGCAGTTGTGTCATCAGGCGAGCGGTCATCTCGCGCAGTTGCTCAGCGCTCAGATGCTCCAGGGATTGCGGCTGCACCACCATGGAGGTGACTGTGCCTGCGCCGAGCCGGGCACGCCATTGGCGCATGCCCCAATTGGCAAGTACCAACGGCTGCCGGACAGTCAGACCACGGTGATGACGCCGCCGTCGGCCAGGCGCTGCCAGGGCAGGCCCATGACCAGCGCATCGAGCTGCTGGCGCTGCAATTGGAGGTTGGCGCCAGCGGCCAGGGGCCAGATGAATTTGCCCTGGTGCAGCCGGCGTGCGGCCAGCCAGATACCGATGCCGTCGTGCACCAGGATCTTGATGCGGTTGGCCCGTTTGTTGGCGAACAGGTAGGCGTGGTGGGGGTGGGCGGCGCCAAAGACGGCTATCACCCGCGCCAGTGCCGTATCGGTGCCGGCGCGCATGTCCAGCGGCGTGGTGGCCAGCCAGGCCGCGTCAATCCGGATCATGTGCGGATCACCTGAGCCAATCCCGCAGCCAGTCGGCGCAGGAGCTGGCTGCCTCGACAGGCCAGTTCACCGTCACGACACCTGTGCCACGCCGGATCTCGACGCGAATGTCGGCGCAGCCGCCAGGAGCAGACCGAACAGCTTCGGCATCCTCAACCTGCGGGGCAGGCAGGGGAAGCGGGATGAATGGATTTATGGGCTTGGGGGCGGGTTTCGCCGGGTGCTCGCGCAGCCAGCGATGGACGATGTTGGCGTTGATGCCGTGGGTCAAGGCCACCGCTGCAATCGATGCGCCGTCCGCCCGGCACTGCGCCACGACCTGCGCTTTGAGTGCCGGGCTGTAATTGCGCCGCTTCGGCGTTGGTGCGTTCGCCTCGCTCGACATGGTGTGCATGATCTCCATCGTGCACACGATGCCTGCTTGAACGGGCTATCTCAATATGGGTTCACCGGACGCATACCCTTGAACTGCGCCAGGCGCTCGAAGTCCATCAGCGCCGGCTCCGCATCCTGGACCGCGTTTACGGCCGGGGCTGTATCCACGGCGCTTGCGCTGCCACCCACGCCCGGCTGGTCCATCCAGCGCTCCAGCGCCAGCGTCAGTGCGGCGACATACAGCGGCTTGGTCAGGTAGTCGTTCATGCCGGCTTCCATGCAGCGGTCACGGTCTTCCTGCGTATTCCACGCGATGGCGGACACGATTCCAGGCTGACGGCGGACAGCGTTCCACCGCCATGGCGGACACCGTTCCACGGTGATGGCGGACAGCATTCCATTTTGATGGCGGACACCTGAGGGTGTTCTGAGTGACCCAAACGAGGCATACGCTGACCGGTTTTTTGACCGGAACCAGCAATGCCCACACCCAGGGTCACCATGAGCAAAATACGACACACACTGCAGCTGCTGCACGCCGGGGCATTGAGCACCCGCCAAATCGGTGCCGCTCTCGGCATCTCCAAATCCACCGTCAGCGAGATAGCCAGCTACGCACGCGTGGCTGGTGTGGACTGGGCAGTTCTTCAGGTCGGGTTTCATCGAAGTGTGGAGGGATGTACATCGTAGGTAGGCGAATGAGACGGTATGAAGGATCTCTACTTTTGTGGCAAACCGGCATAATTAAAAGATCCAGTTTTTATAGGTTCTCAGGCACTGGACCCCGCGCGGCGTGCCACGGCCGGCTCACGCACACTCCGATCCCGCTTGATCTTGGGCCCCAGGAAAACCTGGGCTCAGTTCGCCGCGCCGCTGGCCCTTGACACACAGCGCTTTGGCCACGGTCTGGTGGACGCCGGGGACCCGCTCAGGGTCTCAGATAAATCGCAGCCAGCACAAACGCGGCCATCCACAGGGTTTCAACCAGCAGCAAGGCGAACGGTTTCCATCCGGCGAGGGCCAATTGCCGGAACGAGGTCTTGATGCCCAAGGCCGAAATGGCGACGACCAGACAAATTCGAGACACATGGTTCAGGCCCTCCTGAACGGCCACGGGCACTCCGCCCGTTGAGTTGAGAGCCACAAGGGCCACAAAAACCCACAAAAACCAGGGTGCCAACGCCTGCTTGACCGCAGTCGTGCCATCCTGTGACTGCTCGCGCTCTTTCTTGAACATGCTGGACACCACCACCACGACCACGACCAGCATGGACACCCGGAACAGCTTGACGATGGTGGCGTAGTCACCCGTTTCATGGTTCAACATGTAACCCGCGCCGACAACCTGCGCCACGTCATGAATGGTGCCACCAAGAAACAGGCCGGCCAGCTCCGGCGGCAGGTGCAAAACTTTGGCGATCAGGGGATAGGCCACCATGGCCAGGGTGGACAGCACGGTCACGGTCACCACCACCATCAGAGTGAAGCGTTCACTGTCTTTGTTGCGTGGCAGCACCGCCGAAATCGCCAGCGCCGCCGACGCGCCGCAGATGGCGACCGAGCCACCCGACAACACCGCTTGCGCGCGGTTCATCCCCAGCCGACGTCCCAACAGCATCCCACACAGCAGCGTGGTCACGACGGCGGCGATGACGATCGCCGCAGTGCTCCAGCCCAGGCCTGCAATTTGACTCGCCGTGATGCGCGCACCGAGCAGGCCGACGCCCAGGCGCAGCACGGTACGCGAGCAGAATTCGATACCAGGCCTGGTCGTGGCGTCATGGCTGAGGTAGTGAAAAGCCACACCAAAGAACAGGGCATACAAGAACTGTGGCCCGCCATGCAGCGTGGACACCAGGGTGGCGGCCATCGCAATCACACAACACAAGGCGGCACCGGGGAAAAGTTGCAGCAGGTGCTGCGGCATCCAAGCGTGGTGGGCCGTGTGGGCGGTTGACCTTGGCGACAGGAACTTGAACACAGGTAACCTCTTTCGAACAGCCCGCGTTGGGCATGCGTGGGAGGGCTATGCCCCTCAATGAATAGAGAATAGGCAAAAGTCATTAAATAAAAAAGCGGATAATATCGTTCAGAATGATCGATAAATTCAATCAACAATCCTTCCAGCGCCTGCGCCTCAACCTGCGTCAGCTCGAAGTCTTTCTGGCCACGGCGCGTGGCGGCAGCACACGTGCGGCGGCCGATCTGATCGCACGCTCGCAATCAGCGGCCAGCACCTCGCTGGCCGAACTCGAGGCGGCACTGGGCGTTGAACTGTTCGACCGCATCGGCCGGCGCCTGCTGCTCAACGAGAACGGGCGCGCGCTGTTGCCCAAGGCCCAGGCCCTGGTTGAGGAGGCGGCCGAGGTTCAAGCCCTGTTCACGGACGAGCACGCCGCGCCTTTGCTGGTCGCTGCCAGCTTCACAATCGGCGAATACCTGTTGCCCAGCCTGGTGGCGCAATGGACGCAACAGCACCCCAAGAGCCACATCCATCTGCGCATAGGCAACACCAGCGAAGTGATCGCCGCGGTGGCTGCCCTGGACGTCGACATCGGCTTCGTCGAGGGGTCGCAGACGCATTCCGACCTGGTCGTGCGGCCCTGGCTGGATGACGAAATGGTGATCCTCGCTGCACCGGACCACCCGCTGGCGAATCGCTGCGCGACGGCCCGCCAGTTGGCCGACGCCACCTGGGTACTGCGAGAACGTGGCTCCGGCACACGCCAGATCGCGGATGAGTGGTTGCTGAAAAATCTAGACCAGGTGCGCGTCGGCTTCGAACTTGGCAGCACCGAAGCGATCAAGCGCGTGGTGGCGGCGAGCGATGGCCTCGGCTGCCTTTCGCGCCACGCAGTGACGCAAAGCGTGGAAGACGGGCACCTGGTCGAACTGCAAACACGTCTGCCCAAAGCAAACCGCAAGCTCGCCATCGTGCTGCACCGCGAAAAGCGGCTGGGCCGCGCGACCACGGAGTTCCTGGCGCACTGCAGCGCCGCCGCGCCATGAGGATCTTGTGACCGGTGCGGCGAAAAGGTTGAGCTTGGCGAGGTTGGCTTCGCCGAGATGACATCGATCGGTTTCGAGTCTCAGATGACCACTGCCAAGAAGCACACCGCATTCAACCGTGCCCTCACTCCCAGCGCCGAGCTGGCCGCTGTGATCGGTGCAACGCCGCAACCCCGCACCGAAGTTGTGAAGCTCATGTGGGAGTACATCAAGGCCAACAACCTGCAGAACCCGAAGAACAAGCGAAACATCCTGGCGGACACCAAGCTCAAGGCCGTCTTCGGAAAGGATGAAGTCACCATGTTCGAGATGACCGGGCTGGTGGGCAAGCACCTGAGCTAACTGGAGACCACGGGGCATGGCCGCACGGTACCGTCCTTAAACTCGAATAGCGCAGCAACACGTCGCTTTCGCTCCAAGCTCTAGGCCCTGGCGTTCATACAGTCGGTAAAAAATCTTAGTTAAATCAAATACATAGCTGCTTTTCTGCGGATTTTGCAGGAATCACGGCCGACACTCCAACGCATCACCGATGCCTTGGCGCGGTTGATGGCGTTTGCACGGTGGGCCCTGTCGCCTTTGAGGCGATTCAGTTTCTGATCGATTTCGCTGATTTCACGATCAAGGCGCGTGATTTCAGTCGAGGCTTGGCTCTGGGAGGCGTCCCGTTCCTTTTGCACCCTCTGGCTCGCAGATGATTGGCGACCAACGAGGTCCTCGGTCCTGGCGTTCTTGGCATTGAGGAGGCCTTCGTCGGTTTGGTGGGCGCTCTCCGCCGCTCTGCGAACACCTTCTGCCTGTTTTAGGGCGGCCTCCTGAGCCTTGACCGAAGCCTCAGCCCGTACAACACGGTCCTGACACTCTGCGATGGCCTGGCGCGCCGATTCGTCGTCGGCCCAGTCGGGAGCGGGCAGGGCCGCCGTGTTGAGGGACCAGCCGTACAGCGATGAAGCTCCCTCCTCAGCGAGGTGGGGAGTCAGCTCCGTGTGGCCAAGAAGCCGCGGGTCAATCACGCGCGCGAGGTGGGTTCGCCAGGTCTGGTCTTCACTGGATCGAAGAGCAGACAGCAGGGTGCCGTCGGCCGGCGCCAGCATCTGCTGAGCTTGGGCGAGTGAGTCCCGTGCCTGGGTGAGCTGCTGGCGAGCCTGCTGCAGAAACCCTTCCTGGAGATCGAACTCAACCTTCGCCTGGTGCACGGCGTTCGCAAGCGGAACGAGAGCCCTCTGGGCTGAGGCAATGGCGCTGTAGTGCTGGCGCAGGTCATCATCTGCAGCGGTCAACAAGGCGATGGCCTCCGCGCTGGCGGCAGGGGACTTCTTGCGGGCGATCCACTCTCCCCGAGTGGATTGCAGATTGCCCTTCAGTTCATCGAGTGTTTGTCGCAGCCCTTCGATCTCATCATCGAGATCCTTCAGCTGGTGCTTCTCGTTGAGTGACACCTTGCCGAGGCCCTGAACCAGCCGATCGTTGAGCGGGCCTTTGGACTGTTCGAGCCGGAAGGAATGGTCAGCAGCGCGCGTGCGCGCCCCGTGCTCCAGGTTCTGAAAATGGGCGATCAGGTTGGCGTGGCTCTGCTTGTGTGCCTCAAGCTGAGAGTTCTTCAAGGCCAGGTTCGATTCCAGCTGTCCCAGTCCGGTGAGCTTGATCTCGCATCCCGGCGCATCATGGTCCCGGAAGTAGTGCGCCAGATCCTGCTGCTCCTTGAATGCCTCTTGGGCGACCGTGGCCGCATCCGACGCCGTTTTAACCGCCGACTCAAGCCCCGCCAGAGCCAGCTGCTCAGCGGTGAGTGCGCTCTGCCGATCTGCCTTGGAGTCCGCCAGGGTTCTGCCCAGGCGCTCTACCTCCTGGCTGCGGATCAGATGCAGGGCTTCGATGTCGCCTCGGCAGGCCCGGATCGTCGCCTCAAGTCGGCGGAAGTCGCCCAGGCTGTCGTGAAGGGCGCTCACCTGGGGCTGCAGTTTGAGGGCGTCCTTGCAGGCCTGTCGGTCGCGAACCCACTGCTCGATCTGGCTCTTGCCCTGCTTGTACGACAGTACACCCCGCGAACCACCTGCCCCCAGCTCGCTCTGTGCCAGGCTCACCGCCACCTGGATGATGTCGGAGAAGTTGACGCTCTTCTTGACCATGGCCGCCACCACCCGGTCCAGGTTGGCCAAGGGGCGGGGCCCGAACGAAAAGTCCTGGCTGATGGACCCAAGGGCCACCTTCTCCTTGGTCTCAGCCGGCGTGCCCAGGATCACGTGACGGTAGTCAGAGGGGGTCAGCCGCTTGTAGGCCTGGATGCCGAGCTCGATCGCAGCTTTCTGTGTCTCTTCCTCGCCCAGGAAGCGGCCCTCATGGACGAAGAGCTCCCTTCGGTACCCGCAGCGAAAGATCCGGTAGCACAGGGAGTCCGGATCATCGGCGCGCCGGCGCAGCACCGCCAGGCGCAGCTCGTTGTCCGAGCCCCGCTGGTACTCGAACGCGATCGCACTCATGTCGGTGGGCAACACAAACCGTACCATGTTCTGCTGACCCTTCTGGGGGTCCACGATGGCGCTGTGCAGGTGCCCGAAGAACAGGGGCAGGAGCCGCAGTGTCGTGGTCTTGCCAACCCCGTTCTCACCCAGAACTGCTGCGCCACCCCGGGGATCGACAGCCGTGATGCGGCCACTGGGCTTGTTCTTGTTGGTGCCGACGTTGATGAGCACCATGCGGCGCAAGCGATAACTGGGGGAGTCAATGAGCATGCGGCTGGAGGCCAAAGCCTCAAAAGGGAGGTGAAAAATGAGAGAAAGGATACAAAGAAAACGAGCTGCCCGGCCGCTTTTATAGGACTAGGGCCTGTTAACACAAACCGCGAAGTCCGTCCGCGACCAGCACAAAGCAGAGGAAGCCGAGAAACATGGCGTCGAGCTTCTCGAATCGAGAGAAGATTCGCCGATAGCCCTTCAAGCGCCGGAACAACCGCTCGACTTCATTGCGCCGCCGGTACATGGCCCGGTCGTATTCCCAAGGGTCAAGACGTGTCCGCGTTGGAGGAACGACCGGAATGAAACCCAAGTCCAGGGCCAGTTGACGTGTCTCGTTTCCTTCGTACGCGCGGTCCATGAGCAGGTGGACTGGGCGATTCGTTGGGCCCAAGCTTTGAAGGAGGCGGCGACCTTCAGGGGCATCATGAGCCTGTCCAGGCGACAGACAGAACGTCACGGCCGTTCGAGCATCCGCGGCAACCAGATGAACCTTGGTGTTCCATCCGCCTCGGGACTTCCCGATGGATTGAGGGCCGTTTTTTTTAACGCGCCCGTGCCATCGGGGTGGACCTTGATGCTGGTGGAGTCGAGCGAAACGGCTTCAATGCGAATGCGCACCACCTGTTCGCGCTGGAGCTCCTGGAACATCTTGTCCAGCACACCGGCCCTCTCCCACCGGCGCATGCGCGTGTAGATGGTGTGCCAGTTGCCAAACCTTTTGGGCAAGCCACGCCATTTGCACCCGTGTTCGGCCACGTAAAGCATGGCATTGACCACCTGAAGGTTGGTCATGCTCACATTGCCGCGTTGAGTTGGCAGGCAGTGCTCGATACGAGAAAACTGTTCGGGCGTGATTTCCATGCACGCCAGTGTCGCTCTCCAGCTCCAAATTGGCAATTAGTGTTAACACGCCCTAGTGGGGGTGGTATGACAGCGCGCCAGCAGGCGATCTTCACACTCGACGAGTTGGCTGCCTACTTGAAAGTCGGCAAGCGGACGCTTTACCGGCTCGCCTCGCACGGGGAGATTCCGGCCTTCAAGGTCGGCGGGACGTGGCGGTTTCGTCAAAGTGAAATCGATCGATGGATCAATGATCAGACCCAAGCAGGCAGAAAAAAGGAGGTGATACGTACAGATGAGCAACCGAAGTCAGCGGAACATCCCGTGTCGCCTGGGCGCGCTGTCCATAGCCGCAGGCAAACGGAGTGAGCGAGATTCTTCAATTTTTCTTCTGGAGGTGTGACATGGACATTGATTTCAAGAAATTGGCTCCCTGGAACTGGTTTAAGAAAGAGCATGAAGAACAACAGAGCACTGCCTCGCTGCCCGTGCAGCGCAATGAGCTGCCGGTGGCAGGCGGTTCCGTCAGTCCCATCCTGCAATTGCATCGCGAGATCGACCGCCTCTTTGACGATGCGTTTCGAGGCTTCGGCTTCCCGGCGCTGGCCATGCCGCGATGGCCGTCGGACTGGCCGGGCATGCTGAAGCCGGCGCTGGACATCCAGGAGACCGACAAGCAGTACAAGATCGCCCTGGAAGTACCCGGCATTGAGGAAAAAGACATCCAGATCACGCTCGACAACGACGTGCTCCTGGTGCGCGGTGAAAAGCGTCAGGAGCAGGAAATGAATGACGGCGGTTTCCACCGGGTGGAGCGCTCCTACGGCAGCTTTCAGCGCGCTCTGAACCTGCCGGCCGATGCCAACCAGAACACGATCAAGGCCGCTTTCAAGAACGGCGTGCTCACGATCACGATGGAAAAGCGCGAGGCCAGTGCGCCCAAGCAGGGCCGCTCGATCCCGATCAACGGCTGACGCTGGTCGGCTCGCTATTCTCAAAACCACAATAGGATGAGGCGCCGTGATCGGCGGCGTCTCATCAAATCCATCTTTACAGGAGCATCAGCATGGCCAGAAAACAATGCCAAGTCTGCGGCCAGCCCGCCACGGTGCGGGTGGAAGCCAATCTCAATGGTCGCCACAGCACCATGCTGTTGTGTGACGATCACTATCGCCAATTGGTGCGCCAGCAAAAGCGCACCGTCTCGCCGCTGGAAGCCTTGTTCGGCTCGCGCAGCGGGCTGTTCGAAGACTTCCTTGGCAGCGACTTCTTCCGCATCGGTGACGACGCACCGTCCATGGCGGCCGATACTGACGAGGTCGTCGATGCCTCGTTCGGCGAACCCGCCCCGGCCGGTACGGGCACCGCGCGCCGTCGCGGCAGTGGGCTCGCCAGCCGTATCAGCGAACAGTCCGAGGCCCTATTGCAGGAGGCCGCCCGACACGCTGCAGAGTTCGGGCGCGCCGAAGTCGATACCGAACACCTGCTGCTGGCGCTGATCGACAGCGACGTGGTGAAGACCATCCTGGGGCAGTTCAAGATCAAGGTCGATGACCTCAAGCGCCAGATCGAATCCGAAGCCAAGCGCGGCGATAAGCCGTTCGAGGGCGAGATCGGCGTGTCGCCCCGGGTCAAGGACGCGCTCAGCCGTGCTTTCGTGGCCTCCAACGAACTCGGCCACTCTTATGTCGGGCCGGAGCATTTCCTGATCGGGCTCGCCGAGGAAGGCGAAGGTTTGGCGGCCAACCTGCTGCGCCGTTACGGCCTCACGCCGCAAGCGCTGCGCCAGCAGGTCAGCAAGGTGGTCGGCAAAGGGGCCGAGGATGGCCGCGCCGAGACGCCGACCAACACGCCGGAACTCGAAAAGTATTCGCGCGACCTCACCAAGATGGCGCGCGAGGGCAAGCTCGATCCGGTCATCGGCCGCGCGCAGGAGATCGAGACGACCATCGAAGTGCTGGCCCGGCGCAAGAAGAACAACCCGGTGCTGATCGGCGAGCCCGGCGTCGGCAAGACCGCCATCGTCGAAGGGCTGGCGCAGCGCATGGTCGCCGGCGAAGTGCCCGAGACGCTGCGCGACAAGCGTCTGGTCGAACTCAACATCAACGCCATGGTGGCAGGCGCCAAGTACCGCGGCGAGTTCGAGGAGCGCGTGCAGAAGGTGCTCAAGGAAGTGACCGAGCACCAGGGCGAGCTGATTCTCTTCATCGACGAGGTGCACACCATCGTCGGTGCCGGCCAGGGTGGCGGCGAAGGCGGGCTGGACGTGGCCAACGTGTTCAAGCCGATGATGGCGCGCGGCGAGCTGAACCTGATCGGCGCCACCACGCTCAACGAGTATCAGAAGTACATCGAGAAGGATGCCGCGCTGGAGCGTCGCTTCCAGCCGGTGATGGTGCCCGAGCCGACGGTAGCGCAGACCATGATGATCCTGCGCGGCCTGCGCGACACCTTCGAGGCGCACCACAAGGTCAGCATCACCGAGGATGCGATCATCGCCGCCGCCGAGTTGTCCGACCGCTACATCACCGCGCGCTTTCTGCCTGACAAGGCCATCGACCTGCTCGACCAGGCGGCCGCACGCGTGAAGCTGTCGGCCACGGCCCGCCCGGTGGCGGTGCAAGAGCTGGAGTCCGAACTGCACCAGCTGCGGCGTGAGCAGGACTACATGGCCTCGCGCAAGCAGTACGACAAGGCCGCCGAGCTGGGTAAGCGCATCGAGGCCAAAGAGGCCGAACTCAAGAAGCTCGTCGAGGAATGGGAACGCGAGCGCGCCTCGGGCAGCGCCGAGGTCAAGGCAGAGCACGTGGCGCAGATCGTCTCGCGCCTGACCGGCATTCCGGTCAACGAGCTGACGGTGGAAGAACGCGAGAAGCTGCTGCATCTGGAGCAGCGGCTGCACGAGCGCCTGGTGGGCCAGGACGAAGCTGTGCGCGCGGTGGCCGATGCCGTGCGTCTGGCGCGCGCGGGCCTGCGCGAAGGCGGCAAGCCAGTGGCCACCTTCCTGTTCCTCGGGCCGACGGGTGTGGGCAAGACCGAACTCGCCAAGGCGCTGGCCGAGTCGATCTATGGCGATGAAGGTGCGCTGCTGCGCATCGACATGTCCGAGTACGGTGAACGCCATACCGTGGCACGCCTGGTGGGCGCGCCTCCGGGTTATGTCGGCTATGACGAGGGCGGCCAGCTCACCGAGAAGGTGCGTCGCAAGCCCTACAGCGTGTTGCTGCTGGACGAGATCGAGAAGGCTCACCCCGACGTCTACAACATCCTGCTGCAGGTGTTCGACGACGGGCGGCTCACCGACGGCAAGGGCCGGGTGTCATCCCTTTTTGATGCCGCTCGTGATGCGTCGGGCGAGATATCGGCGAAGGCGTTGCGCGCCCACCCGCTGGCCATCCGCTTGCGCGACGGGGTGGCCCGTCTGTTCACCCCCATTCTCTAGCGGCACGACTTGCGAGGTACCCTGCCCATGGAAAAGAAAGATCAATGGAACATTGGCTACTGGATCGTCGCCGGCCTGTTGCTGCTGACGCTGCAGAACTACTGGCAGGCGGCGAAGACCGTCGAGCCCGTGCCCTATAGCGAATTCGAGAAGGCGCTGGCCGAGGGGCGCGTCGCCCAAGTGCTGGTGTCGGACCGCACGGTCACCGGGCGTCTGAAATCGCCGGACAGCCGGGGCAAGACCACCATCGTGGCCACCCGCGTCGAACCCGACCTGGCCGAGCAGCTGTCGAAATACGATGTGTCCTACGCGCGAGTGGTGGAAAGCACCTGGCTGCGTGATGTGCTCTCCTGGATTCTGCCGGCCGTGGCCTTCTTCGGCGTCTGGTTCTTCCTGTTCCGCCGCTTTGCCGAGAAGCAGGGCATGGGTGGTTTCCTGAGCATCGGCAAGAGTCACGCCAAGGTATTCATGGAGAAGAACACTGGCGTGACCTTTGCCGATGTCGCTGGCGTCGATGAAGCCAAGGCGGAGTTGGTTGAGATCGTCGATTTCCTCAAGAATCCGCAGGAGTATGGACGGCTCGGGGCGCGCATTCCCAAGGGCGTGTTGCTGGTCGGCCCACCGGGCACCGGCAAGACATTGCTGGCCAAGGCTGTTGCCGGCGAGGCGGCGGTGCCCTTCTTCTCCATCTCCGGATCAGAGTTTGTCGAGATGTTCGTCGGCGTGGGTGCAGCGCGCGTGCGCGACCTGTTCGAGCAGGCCCGCGGGCAGGCGCCGGCCATCATCTTCATCGACGAGCTCGATGCGCTGGGCCGCGCGCGCGGCGTCGGCGGCCCCATCGGCGGCCACGACGAGCGCGAGCAGACCCTCAACCAGCTGCTCACGGAGATGGACGGCTTCGACAGCTCGGTCGGGCTGATCATCCTCGCCGCCACCAACCGCCCCGAAATCCTCGACCAGGCGCTGCTGCGCGCCGGTCGCTTCGACCGTCAGGTGCTGGTGGACCGGCCCGACAAGAAGGGACGGCTGGACATCCTGAAGGTGCACGTCAAGAAGGTTACCCTGGCCGAATCGACCCAGGCGCGCATCGATCAGGCCATCCGCGACATCGTGATGGGCGTGTTCGAGCGCGCCTACCGGATCCTCGACACCAACCGCGCGGTGCTGGAGCGTTGTGCGCGCGAACCGCTGGCGCGGGAAACGCTCGACGAGAACGACATCCTTCAATTGACCCAAGGACTTGTTCTTGATGGAAACGAAAAGTAGTAGGCGCTATTCAGAGTGAGCCGGCGGCTCTGTTCGGTGCGTCATCCAATTCGCCGGCCTTGTTCAAGGAGAACCGATATGACTGCATTGACTCCGTGGGACCCCTTCCGGGAACTGGATGAATTGCAAAACCGCCTGGCGACGATGTTGGGACGGACACCCCAGCGACAGGGCGCCCGTACCGGCAACGAAGCCATGACCACGGCGGACTGGGCACCAATGGTGGACGTCAGCGAGGATGAGAACGCATTCCTCCTCAAGCTGGATCTGCCGGAGGTCCCCAAGGATGCCGTGCGCGTCAGCGCGGAAAACGGCGTGCTCACCATCAGCGGCGAGCGCAAACTGGAAAAAGAGGAGCAGGGCAAGAAGTTCCACCGCATCGAACGTGCGTATGGCCGCTTTGTGCGCAGCTTTGTCTTGCCTGACAACGTTGATCCGACCAAGGTGACGGCCTCGATGAAAGACGGCGTGCTGGAAGTGCGGCTTGTCAAGGCCGAGCAAGCCAAACCGAAACAGATTGAAATCTCAGTCAACTAACTTTAATTAGGAGCCCAAGATCATGAATATCAAACAGCCCCAATCAACCTTCTCCGCACTTGCCCTGGCGGTCGTCGTCGGACTGAGCGGACCGGCTCAGGCCCAATCGGCGGCAGGTTCTAGCCCAGGTGCTGCAGCACCCTCTGGGTGGCGCGGCAGGGCCACGAAGAATCCTTCGTGCTGGTTTCCTTGTGCGTGGTGGTGGCTGCCGCCGCTGCTGCACACGCGGTCGGCGTATCCGCCGCCCTGGGTGCGTTTTTGGCCGGCATGGTGCTGGGCGAGAGCGACTTCCGTCACCACATGGAAAGCCACCTCAAACCGTTTCGCGATGTGTTGTCGGGGGTGTTCTTCGTGACCATCGGCCTGCAGTTGGACGGAGCACAGATTCTTTCGGCACCGCTGACGGTGTTGGCGTGGCTGGCAGTGCTGGTGCCGGTCAAGATCGTGCTCAATACCCTGGCCTTGCGGGCGACGCGCTTGTCCGCCCTCGATGCCTGGCGCACGGGCATAGCGTTGGGGCATGGCGGCGAGTTCGCCCTGCTGTTGTTGGGCATGGTCTTGCAGCAGCATCTGATCCCCGCGACCGTCGTACAACCCATGCTGGTCGCGCTGGTGCTCAGCATGGCCCTGGCACCGCTACTGATCCGCCATCACGATGTACTTGCCCGGTTCTTGAGCCGCACCGGCGGCGTCATTCAGCCACCCCAGGCTGAAGAAGTTGAGATCGCCGCGCAGACGGCGCGATATCGAGACCATGTCATCGTGTGCGGCGCGGGCGAGCTTGGCCTGAGCGTCAGCGAGATTCTTCGCCACGCCGGCGTGGCGCATCTGTTGCTGGAGGCGGACGCGCAGAAGGTCGAGGCCGCGCGTGCCGCCGGCGCGTCGGTGTTCCATGGCGATGCCAGTCGGCCCGATACCTTGCTGGCTGCCGGCTTGACGCATGCGCACATGGTGGTGCTGACGTTCGCCCATGCCCAGCAAGCGTTGCGCATCGCCCAGGCGATTGCCGAGCGCCGTCCGGCGCTGACCTTGTGGGTGTCATGCAGAATTACGACCGCGGCCGATGCATTTCGCGCCATGCCCAACGTGCGCGTGTATCAGCAATCCTTTGCCGCAGCTATTGGGCTGGCGGAACAGGTTATGTCGACGCTTGGCATGTCGACCGAGCTGATTGAAGGACACATCAGCGCAATGCGCCGCCGTCTCGACAGCAGCCGTTTTCCAGGGAGTTCATCGTCATGAAATCAACACGCCTTAACCCATTTCAGGTCTTGCGTGACCAATGGGCCATCATGAGTTTTTACGAGCGCTTCGAGCAGGTCGTCGCCCTCGTTCTGTCGGCAGTAATTGCCGTCATCATCGTGGTGTCGCTGTTCCAGCTCATCGCCATCGTCTTCACGCTGCTGGTCCTCGATGCCTTCAATCCCCTGGATCACAAGGTATTCCAGAGTGTGTTCGGCATGATCATGACGCTCTTGATCGCGATGGAGTTCAAGCATTCCATCGTGCGCGTGGCGCTGCGTCGGGACAGCATCATCCAGGTCAAGACCGTGATCCTCATCGGCCTGATCGCGCTGGCGCGCAAGTTCGTGATCCTTGACCCCGAGGCGAGCCCCGCCAAGATAGCCGCGCTGGCAGGCGCCACGCTGGCTCTGGGTGCGACCTACTGGCTGCTGCGCGAGCGCGGCGACCGCGCCGCCGCGACCTCTGAGCATGACCCGTCATCATCCCAGTGATCCGCGCACGGCGCTGTTGCAACACCGCTGGCTCAACCGCCTGCAGACCGGGCTGTTGGTCCTGACCCTGGTCGGGATCGCAGCCGCCGCAGGGAGACTGCCGTTTGGGGAAGGCGGCCTGTGGCTCGCGCTGTTTGCCGTTGCAGGTGCGTTGCTGCTGGAACCGGTAGCCGCGTCGGCGCTGAGCTTGCGCCTGCACCGCGTACGGGCCTTGCACCCGCAAGAAGCCCACGAGATGTGGGCCCTGTTGCGCGAGCTGCCCGCCCGTGCCGGTTTGCCCGCCACGCCGGTGCCGCACTATGTGCCCAGTGGCGTCGTCAACGCCTTCGCCACCGGATCGAAGCAGGAGGCATCGATCGCCCTCACCGATGGCCTGCTGCGCCGCCTGAGCCCACGCGAGCTGGCGGGTGTGCTCGCGCACGAGATCGCGCACATCGCCAGTGAGGATCTGCGCGTCATGGGGCTGGCGGATTCCGTCAGTCGCTTCACGAGCCTACTGGCCCTTATGGGACAGATCGCGATCCTGCTGAGCCTGCCCGCGCTGCTGGTTGGCGCGGCGGAGGTCTATTGGCCTGGTTTATTGTTATTGGCCGCATCGCCCCAGCTGGCCCTGCTCGCACAGCTCGGCTTGTCTCGCGTGCGTGAGTTCGACGCTGACCGCCTCGCTGCGGAACTGACTGGCGACCCGCAGGGGCTTGCGTCCGCGCTGGCGAAAATCGAGCGGGTCAGCCGCTCCTGGCGCGCCTGGTTGTGGCCGGGATGGGGCAATCCCGAACCCTCCTGGTTGCGCACGCATCCGGCCACGCAAGAACGCATCTCACGCCTACTGACGTTGGCGCCTGGGCCAGCATCAGCGTTGCCACTCCACGCGCCCCATTTCTTGCCGGAATCCGCTTTGACGCCGCGCCCACCGCGCTGGCGCCCGAGCGGGCTGTGGCGCTGATTGCCTATCAACAGGAGACTTCTCATGGCCTACCCCGACCCGTACCAACGTCCCGCGCCGGACCACTTCGTCCGGCGCTGGCTCTTCATCACCGCCTGTATTGCCGCGCTCATGCTGCTGTGGCAGTTCCTGCCCGCCATCGAGGCCTGGTTCAGTCCGCGCGAGGCGGCAGAACGCACTGTGACGGCGCGTGGCGATCTGGCGGCGGACGAGAAAGCCACCATCGAACTGTTCGAGAAATCGCGCGCCTCGGTGGTCTACATCACTACCGCACAATTGGTACGCGATGTCTGGACGCGCAACGTCTTCTCCGTGCCGCGCGGCACTGGCTCGGGCTTCATCTGGGACGACGCCGGCCACGTCGTCACTAACTTCCACGTCATCCAGGGCGCGTCCGAAGCCACCGTCAAACTGGCCGACGGCCGCGACTACCAGGCCGCACTGGTGGGGACGAGCCCCGCGCACGACATCGCTGTGCTCAAGATCGGCGTCGGTTTCAAGCGCCCGCCGGCCGTGCCGGTCGGCACCAGTGCCGACCTCAAGGTGGGTCAGAAGGTGTTCGCTATCGGCAACCCCTTCGGCCTGGACTGGACGCTCACCACCGGCATCGTCTCCGCGCTCGACCGCTCGTTACCCGGAGAAGCGGGCGGCCCGGCCATCGATCACCTGATCCAGACCGACGCCGCCATCAACCCTGGCAACTCCGGTGGGCCGCTGCTCGATTCGGCAGGAAGGCTCATCGGCATCAACACGGCGATCTATAGCCCCTCCGGCGCCTCGGCCGGGATTGGTTTCGCCGTGCCGGTGGACACCGTCATGCGCGTAGTCCCGCAACTCATCAAGACCGGTAAGTACATCCGTCCGGCGCTGGGCATTGAGGTGGACGAACAGCTCAATCAGCGCCTGCTGGCGCTGACTGGAAGCAAGGGCGTGTTCGTGTTGCGTGTTACCCCTGGTTCGGCAGCGCACAAGGCCGGCCTCGCGGGTGTCGAAGTCACGCCGCAAGGCATCGTGCCGGGCGACCGCATCATCGATGTTGATGGCCAGGCGACGGACGATGTGGCCAAGCTGCTCGCGCGGCTAGACGACAGGAAGGTCGGCGATGTGGTGGTCTTGTCAGTGGAGCGGGCCGGCAAATCGCGCGAGGTGCGTGTGGAGCTGCAACCCGGGAATTGATTGAACTGAACCTGTGGATCAGGCGGTAGTGCAGCGTCGCGGCGATTGAGGTTCTCAGGTCTTCGGCCAGGTAGCGTTCCGCCTCAACCTCCGTAATTTTCGGATGCGATCTGCCTATCCGAATAGGCAAGCATGCAACGCCGGAACCTCTTGCCAATCATCGAAGGAGAAAGCGAGGCGCAATCCGCATGAGGTGGACGCAGGCCAGGAACGAGGCAAACAGGAGGCCGCATTGGAACTCAGACTACTGCGCTATTTCGTTGCGGTCGCGGAAGAACTGCATTTCGCGCGAGCGGCCGAGCGCCTTGGCGTAGAACAATCGCCTGTGTCGCGCGCAATGCGAAATCTCGAAGCCACGCTCGGCGTGCAGTTGTTCGACCGCAGCGCGCACCAGACGCGACTGACCTGGGCCGGTCAAGTGTTCCTCGGTGAGTGCCGGCGCGTGCTGGCCACCGTGGAGCAGGCGGTGAGTGCCGCAAAGGCGGCGGCGCAGGGCTATCAGGGTTATCTGCGCATCGCCATCTGCGACAGCTTGGCGCAGCCCCACATTGCCACCTTGCTGGCGCGCAGCCGCGAGGAAGAGCCCGAACTGGAGATTCGCGTCTTCGAGCTGCCTTTCGCGCAGCAGCTCAAGGGCCTGCACAACGATCTGCTGGACATCGGTTTTGCGCTGTCGGACGCGGTGAGCGAAGGCCTTGTCGCCGAGCCCGTGTGGACCGATCCTCTGTCGGTGATCGTGCCCGTGCGCCACCCCTTGTTGGCGCACGCGGAAGTGCCATTGGATGAAGCCTTGAAGTTTCCGTTGGTACTGTGCCATCCGGACGCGGGATCGGGCTGCCACCACCAGATCCAGGCGGTGCTTCAAGGTGCGTCCAAGCCGCTCAAGCTGGTAGATCAGGTGACGAGCCTAGGCGTGATGCTGACTCTGGTCGGTGCCGGTTATGGCCTAGGTTTCGCCATTGCCTCGCAGGTGCAGACCCTGAACCGCCCCGACATAACCGTTCGCCCCTTGGCCGGCACGCCGCCCATGCTGTCCACCTACCTGCTGCGCCGCAGCGCCGAACCCTCTGAGCCCATGAAGCGGTTTCTGCAGCGCGCCCGCGAGGAGTTCCTGCCAAAGGGAGATGAACCGGCATCGTGACGTTGAGCGCTCGGGTACATTGGCTACTGCTGGCTGTCCATGGCTCGCACTGGACTTGCTCGGAGCGCGCGTTGACCAAGCGTGGTTTTTCAGTCCATAATTATGTCCATCTCGGTTCGCCGAGTGCGGAAAACTCGTTATCAATCAACGAGTTGGGAACACGATGATGTTCCCATCGCCCGCTCCACGGCACGCAAATTCAGACAGGTCATCCAGGGAAAAAGCCAACCGGTTTCGGTTGGCTTTTTTGTTGCGGGCTGATGCGAGCGACGGCTTGCGGCCAGGGGCGCGAATTTGCCGGATCGCGGAGATTTCTGCTAAAGGCTGAGAGCGGTCCTTGGAAAAGTTCACATCGGAGGGCTGATCCCGGCCCCAAGCGGAACTTCTGGCAAATCGAATTCATGGCAGAAAGCGGACGTTCGGCGCAGCCTCAACAAGCGGGCATGCTTCAAGCGCAGTCAGTTGTTGTTGTCTGTCCAGACGCCGCGGGGGTGTGGGATCGACTGTTCAACGAGTAGACTGAGTTGGACAGATTAGACGGAGGGAGAAATGCTCGGTTCCGCTGACATAAAAGTCCGACCGCTCAAGCTGGGGCTCATGGTTGACCCGAACAGCGCATTGCAGGTTCGCGAGGCCATTCGTTTAGCCTGCACGCAGTGGGGTGGCATGTTCTTCCCGATCATCCCAGTGCATAAGCGCATGCCCGCGAGCTGGCGAGAGGGACCATTGAAGGTTCCTCCGGCGCACGATGTGGTGAAGGGATACCTCGACGGCTTTGATCCGGACATCCTGGTGCAGTTCGGAAGGGATCTACCCAAGTACGTCCTAGATTCGAAGCTGAAGGTCATAAAGCCTGAGGATTTCTGGAGAAGTGGTCGCGACAAAGAAGCAAACGATCCCGCCTACGGCATCGGCGTACTTGATGTGCTGCTTGATATCTTCCGGGAGCACTTCAAGTTCAAGGCGAAATACCCGCTCAAGGCCATCGTTCCCGTCATACCTAAGGACTCGCTTCAAAACCCCGTGCAACTGCTCTCCCCATGAGCACGGCGTAACGGCACGATGGATGGCATGACGCAGAAGACGCTGAGCCTGGACTGGACGAACAAGCGCACGAGGAAGCGCGA
>Ga0116151_10001934_pt1 | contig 19353 bp, 17 predicted proteins | sample AD_UKC117_MetaG_FD_89893 | JGI IMG/M metagenome (GOLD analysis project Ga0116151, IMG submission 89893) | Active sludge microbial communities of municipal wastewater-treating anaerobic digesters from Hong Kong - AD_UKC117_MetaG | ecosystem: Engineered > Bioreactor > Anaerobic > Digestate...
CCAGACGGCACGCGACCGCACCGCTGCCCACGTAGGGGACACCGAGCGCCTCGAGCACGTCGGCCAGCGACCCGTCCTCGCCCGCCGCGCCGTGGACCAGGGGGATCACGACCCGCGGGGGGTCGGCCTGTAGTGAAGGCAGAAGGGCGGCGTCGAGGTCGAGGACGCTGACATCCATCCCCTCTGATCGCAGGGCCTCAGCCAGCCGACGGCCCGACCGCAAGGACACGTCGCGTTCGGCGGACAGGCCGCCGGCCAGCACGACTACCGACATGGAACCTCCTAGGCCAGATCCGGACCCGGCGTGGCCGGTCCCGGGGGTAGGTGGACAGGGGCGTTACCGAAGGTGTGGATGAGTTCGAGTTCGGATTCGATCACACCGGCGAGGCGACGCACGCCCTCGCTGATCCGATCCGCGGTGGGATGGCAGTACGACAGGCGCATCGAGTCCCGGCCCTGACCATCGACGTAGAACCCGGTGCCGGGAACGTACGCGACCAGTTGGGACACAGCGCGGGGCAGCATCGCCGTCGCGTCGATCCCGTCGGGCAGAGTCACCCAGGAGTAGAAGCCGCCCGCTGGTACCGTCCAGGTCGTGCTTGGAGGGAACAGTTGCTGCATCCCGGTGAGCAGGGCATCCCGGCGCTCCCGGTACAACTCCCGGAACGCCTTGACCTGGTCCATCCAGGGCTGCGTCCGCAGGTACTCCGACACCGTCAACTGGGCGAAGTTGGACGGGCACAGGGTTGCCGCTTCGGCAGCGAGGACGAGCTTCTCGCGCACCGCATGCGGGGCCACCGCCCAACCCACCCGCAGACCTGCGGCGATCGTCTTGCTGAACGAGCCGAGGTAGACCACGGATTCGGAGTCCATCGCCCGGATGGCCTGCGGCACCTCACCGTCGAATCCGAGCAGGCCGTAAGGGTCGTCCTCCAGGATCAGGATGCCGGCGTTCTGCGCGATGGCGAGGATACGTTCGCGGCGGGATTGGTCCTGGGTCACACCGGCGGGGTTGTGGTAGCTGGGGATCGTGTAGATGAACTTCACCCGGCGTCCCTCGGCGCGACAGACCGCCAGCGCCTCTTCGAGCGCCTCCGGAACCAACCCGTTGTCGTCCATGGCGACGTGGCGCACCTCGACCTGGTACGCCCGGAAGACCCCGAGCGCTCCCACGTACGACGGCGCCTCCACCAGTACGACGTCGCCGGGATCGCAGAACACCCGCGTCACGAGGTCGAGCGCCATCTGCGAGCCGGCGGTCACCACGACGTCATCGGGGTGCGCGCTGACCCCCACCGGGGCCATGACCTCGCCGATCTGCTCGCGCAGCGTCTGGTCCCCCTGACCGTTGCCGTACTGCAGGGCGACCGAACCGCGGGTCAGAAGCAGCCTCTGCACGGTGTCGGCGATGGCCTCCATGGGCAGGGCGTCGACGTACGGCATGCCACCGGCCAACGAGACCACCTCGGGCCGGGAGGCGACGGCGAACAGGGCGCGGATCTCCGAGGCGGTCATCCCCATCGCGCGCGCGGCGTAGGAATCGATCCACGGGTCGAGTCGTGATCCTGTCATGCACATACCTCCGGTCTGCTTCTACCATGCCTGTCGTGGATGACAAGCACTCCTCCCGGGTCCTGCTACGCATTGTCGCTCTTGCCGCCCTCGGTCTGGCGGTGGGTTTCCTGGTGGGGGGTCTGCGGCCCCGCAAGCCGCCGGTGTGACGGGCGGGCGGGCCATGGTGGTTTCCCCAGAATCCGTTAGCAGTTCGGAGATCCGGTAGCCCTTCGGCGAGGGTGGAGCGCTCACGGATCTCGCAAGTGCTCACGGATGGCTCTCGCCACCTTGGTCGTCGCCTGAGTCAGCTCGGCGAGAAGAAGTCGTGGATGGCCGACGCGATGGCCTCGGCGATCTCCTGCCGGGTGTGCGGATCGGTGAGACGGTCGAGATCCTCGGCGTTGGACAGGTAGCCCGCCTCGAGCCGAACCGTGGGCATGCGGGTCATGCGCAGCAGGTCCCAGGTCTTGGCGTGGATGCTGCAGTCGTCGAATCCCGCGCGCGACACCACGTGCTCCTGCAGCACCTCGGCGAAGTGCCGGCCGACCATGGACGCGGTACGCGCACTCCCGTAGTAGAAGGTGGCCGCCCCGGTGCCCTTGCCCGAGGGCTCCCAGTCGCAGTGCACGGAGATCACGAGATCGGCGCCGACCCGGTTGGCGAACGCCGCCCGCTCGGCGTCGGTGGCCGGCGAGAGGTGGTTGACCCCGAGCGGTCTGGTGAGCAGAACCTGCGTCCCGACGGCGGACAACCGACCTTCGAGCCGGGAGCAGATGTCGTCGATGATGAACTGCTCGGTCACCCGTGTGGTCTCCCGGCCGGGGTCGTTGCCGCCATGGCCCGGATCGATCACGATGACCTTGTCGGCCGTACCGGTCTGCAGGCGCATGAGCACCTGCTGGTCGCGCAACTCCTCCGGGGCGCCGCCGCTGACCGTGCGGGTGAGGCGGTCGAGTGCGCGCAGGGTCGCGGGTCCGCACACACCGTCGGGTTCGAGCCCGACGTTGCGCTGGAAATCGCGCAGTGCGTGGTCGGTGGACGGGCCGAAGATGCCGTCGACCCGCCCGGAGTCGAAACCCATGTCAGTGAGCCGTCGTTGCAGGGCGAGCGCATCCTCACCGATCTGCATGTGGCCCGGGCTGTAGGACAGGACCCGGTCACCGAGTCGCCAGCGCACCTCTTCGAGGCGGCGGAACGTCTCGGGACCCACGATCCCGTCGACGTTGAGCCCCTGCTGTTGCTGGAACGCCCGCACGGCAGCGTCCATGTCAGCATCGAACGTTGCCGGTGCACTCCCCGGCAGTAGACCCAGCCGGATCAGTCGATCGCGAACCTCTGCGACGACCGGTCCGGTGTCACCGCGTCGGGCCACGCGCTACTTCAAGTAGTCGCTGAGGTCTGCGAGCAGGGCGGCCTTGGGCTTTGCGCCGATGATCTGCTTGACGACCTTGCCGCCGGAGTAGACGTTCATGGTCGGGATGGACGTGATGCCGTACTGCGCGGCGGTGGACGGGTTCTCGTCGACGTTCAACTTCGCCACGACGATCTCGTCGTGGTCGCCCGCGAGTTCCTCCAGGATCGGGGCGACCATGCGGCACGGACCGCACCACTCGGCCCAGAAATCGACGATCACGGGCTTGTCGCTGAGCAGCACGTCGTCAGCGAAGGTGGCGTCGGTAACGATCTTGGTGGCGGACATGGGTCTCCTTACGGTCGAGTCTCAAGCGTAATGCGTCGGTCGGTCAGTGACCGGCCAGGTAGCGCTCCGCGTCCAGGGCGGCGGCACAGCCGCTTCCCGCCGCGGTGATCGCCTGCCGGTACGTGTGGTCGACGAGGTCCCCGGCGGCGAACACACCGTCCACGCCTGTCATCGTGGTCCGGCCCTGCACGAGGACGTAGCCCTCGTCATCGAGGTCGATCTGCCCCTTGAACAACTCGGAGCGGGGGTCGTGACCGATGGCCACGAACAGCCCGGTGATGTCCAGCGTGCTCTGGGCACCGGTCACCCGGTTGAGCAACTGCACGCCGGTCACCTTCTCGTCACCGAGCACGTCCACGACCTCGGAGTTCCAGATCACGTCGATCTTCGGGTCGTTGAGGGCACGTTCGGCCATGATCCGGCTCGCCCGGAACTCGTCGCGGCGGTGGATGATCGTGACCTTCTCCGCGAAGCGGGTGAGGAAGGTCGCCTCCTCCATCGCGGAGTCTCCGCCGCCGACCACGGCGATGTGCTGACCCTTGAAGAAGAAGCCGTCGCAGGTGGCACACCAGGACACCCCGTGCCCGGACAGTCGCTTCTCGTTGGGGACGTTGAGTTCGCGGTAGCCGGACCCTGTGGCCAGGATGACGGCGCGGGCCCGCCACACGGTGCCCGCATCATCGGTGACGGTCTTCACGTCGCCGGTGAGCTGTACGTCGACGGCGTCCTGGGTGAGGATCTCGGCGCCGAACCGCTCCGCCTGGGCGCGCATGGCCATCATGAGTTCCGGGCCCTGGATACCCTCCGCGAAGCCGGGGTAGTTCTCGACCTCGGTGGTGTTCATCAATGCCCCGCCGGCAGTGACGGCACCTTCCAGCAGCACGGGCTCGAGCTGCGCACGGGCAGCGTAGACGGCTGCGGTGTAACCGGCCGGGCCGGAACCGATGATGATGACCTCGCGAACGTCGGACACGCGTCTCTCCTTGCTCTCTGACCGAACAACCACATAGGGGGGGCGGGTATTCCCGGGGTGTTCAGGCTGCTCAAAGGGTATCTGTCGAGGCGTCCACGTCGTAGACCATGTGTCGGATCACCTGGGGATCGCCGCTGCCACAGCCCGGGCTGACGACCCACACCTCCTCGTACTGCGTCTGCGCCGGGTACGACGTGACGAGCACCACTGCCGCGGCTTCGTCGTAGGAGCCGACATCGACGCCCATCACGCGACCGAAGGCATCGACGGCTTCGGTGCACGCCGTGATCCCTTGTGCGGAGTCCGCGAAGGTGTTGGTGGGACCGGAGGCCGGGGATGCGGTCAAGAAGCGTTCACGCAGGTCCTGGGCGAAGTCCCGCGGTTCGTAGATCGCTCCGGCGCGGATGACCGGTGAGTCGGATTCGGTGGGCGACGTCGGCGACTGCACCGTGACGGCCAGCAGCATCATGACCCCGGCGACAGCGGCCGCCATGAGCAGACCACTGAGCCGACGACGATGCCGGGGGGTCAACGGCACGACGTCAGCGCCGCCGTCGGCGTCGGACGCTGCCTGCCCTGCCAGGGCCGCGGTGATCGCGGCGGTCACGTCGTCGGGCATGGGCGGCGACGGCAGTGCGGAAAGCTGCGCTTGCAACTCCTCCTCAGTCATGGCCGGCACCTCCCAGATTCTTCGGTAGGACGCCCGGGTCGGCGTCGGGGTTCCGGATCGTGGTCAGCTGTTTGGCCAGTTTCGCGCGACCGCGTGCGCAGCGGCTCTTCACGGTTCCCGGCGGGCAGCCGAGGATGGCGGCGGCGTCGTCGACCCCGTAGCCCTCGACGTCCACGAGCACGATGGCCGCGCGTTGGTCGTCCGGCAGTTCGGCCAGGGCCTTCTCGAGTTCGATCTGGAGCTCGCGGTTGGACATGTCGTCGACCGTGTGGGCGGTCTCGTGCAGGGTCTCGATCCAGGTCGTGGTGGGCTTGTTGCGGCGACGCCGGTGCTGGTCCAGACATGCGTTGACCACGATGCGGTGCAGCCACGTGGTCACCGCCGCCTCGCCGCGGAAGGAGCCGGCCCGCCGGAATGCGGACACCATGGCGTCCTGCAGCGCGTCGGCCGCGTCGTCGGGTCCCCCAGCCGTGCGCAGCGCGACCGCCCAGAGCCGGTCCCGGTGGCGGCCGAACAACTCGCCGAACGCGTGCGGGTCGCCGTTCACGTGCGCCGCGAGCAGGTCGGCGTCGGATACCTCGTTGATCATCGACTCATCCGCTGCGGACGACGATGGAGCGCACCCCGCCACGATAACCACCATCGATCCACGGCAGCCGTGTGAACCACACGACGACGTACCTGCCGGTCATCGGCCGCGCCGAGCGCAGGAGGATGTTGTTCCCGGCGCCCGTGACATCGGCGAATGTTCGGTACTTGTCGGGGTCGGCGAACCGCTTGTCACCGATGAGAACCTTGAAGTCGCTGTTCGCCCCGATCAGTTTGAGACCGACCGATCTCACCTGCCGTGGCGCACCGAGGTCGACGCGCAGGCCGACACCGGGTTTGCCGCCGAGGTAGGGGTCGTCGTACGTCACCGTCGTCCACGCCGTCATGCGATCCCGGTCGACCGCATAGTCGGTCAGATCCGGATTCTCCCCGTCCACGCCCAGTGGGTCGTAGTCCTCGACCCTGACCAGCGGCAGCCTGCGCTCGTCGCTCGGGGCGGCCGGGACCAGTGTCGCCAGTCCCTGTGCGCGCGGTTGGGCCGTCACGGGGTCCCCCGAACGGCTGGCGGCGTCTGCCAGCCCCATCACGACCGCCACCGTGCCCAGCGCCGCGACCACCGCACTTGCCAGCACCCGGCTGCGCCGACCGTGCAGGAATTGCCGCGGCGGCCTCTCGGTCAGGACAGCCGCCTCCTGCCGAAGATCCGCGGCCACCTCGGCGGCCGTGGCGTAGCCACCCTGCCAGCAGGTGTCGATGATCCGGCACAGCGACGCCGGGATGTCGGCCACGAATCGACTCGGCCGTACCGGGCGGCCGTCCTCCTGAGGTGCGACCGGCAGCCCGACGTCGGTGGTGAAGGGCCAGCGGGCGGTCAAGCAGGCGTAGAGCAGGGAACCGATCCCGTGGATGTCGGCGGCCACGGGCTCCAGGTCGGGATCGCGGCCGTACAGCCCGGCATCGATGCCGTGACCGCGTACCCGCACCGAGCCGTCCGGCAACAGCATGAGAGCCGAGGGCCGCAGCCGGCCGTGGGTGACCCCTTGGGCGTGGGCCGATGCGATCGCCCGAGCAGCCTGCGCCACCGTGCTGGTCGCTCCGTGCCGGGTCATCGGATCTCCGAGGAACTCCCGCAGGGCAATACCGGGGATCCACTCGGTGATCACGATCAGTTCGTCATCGGGTTCGGGGCCCATCACATCGAGGACGTTGGCGAAGCGGCGGTCGGTGATGTGCGCGGCCGCGATGGCCGCTTGCTGCAGATCGTGCAGGCGTGGGAACGAGGAGTCCACGGCCCGCAGACCGACGGTGCGTCGCAGCCTGTTGTCGTACGCGCGCCACAGGCTCGAGGGACCGACCCGGGCCACCAGGTCGATCAATTCGTAGCGCTCGCGCCAGATCCGCGCGGCACCGTCACTCACGCTCCCAGGGTAGGGCAGGAGGTCCGTCGACCGGTCACCGTGGCACCGGCGACGCGAGCCGGATCACGTTCTGTGCAGGGTTCCGCGAGCCAGGCGATCAGCCACGTCTGCCCGGCAGTTTTGCCGCGACCAGTGACCAGGCCTGTGAGATCTCGGCCACCCGCAGAACCTTCGCGACCACCAGATAGACCACCAGCGCCACCGCCGAGACGAACACCGCGGCGACCAGCGCCCATCCCGGCTGTCCGATGAAGCCGAGGGCCACCTCACCCTCCCGATCGGTGAAGCGGGCCACGGCTCCGGTGAAGAAGAGGTTCGCCGCCAGGCCGGCGACGGCAGCCCCCAGTCCAGCAATGATCAGTCTGACGAGGACTCCCAGGGTGCGGCGGGACTGTAGATCACCGAGGCGCCGGGACAGCACCAGCCAGGCCAGACCGAAGGTCAGCCAGTAGGCCAGCGAATACCCGAGGGCCAACGCGGTGACCTTGAACTCGACCGCGGCGGCGTAGAACAGGGGCAGCGAGAACCCGACCATCAACACGTTGTAGGCGACGGTCAGGTAGAACGGGGTCTTCGTGTCCTCCACCGAGTACCACCCACGCAGCAGCACGTAGAACAGCGAGAACGGCAGCAGGCCCACCGCGAAAGCCACCACCACCAGACCTGCGTAGGTACTGGCGACGCCGGCGCCCGCACCGAAGCCGAAGATCACCGTCGCGATCATCGGTCCGGCCACCCCCAGCGCCACTGCCGCCGGGATGATGAGAACCGCGACCAAGCGCATACCGTCGGCGACGTAGGCGCCCACCTTGGCGAGGTCCCGCTCTGCTGCTGCCCGGCTCATCCGGGGCAGCAGCGCGGTCATGATCGAGATGGTGATCACCGAGTGCGGGAGCATGAAGATCAGATACGCCTTCTGATACGTCGTGAGTCCCTGCGCAACCACATCCGCGCGCGAGGCCAGGACGTTCGCGAGTGTGGCCAATCGGGTCACCACCAGGAACCCGAGTTGATTCACCAGCACCAGACCGATGGTCCAGATCGCGAGCCTGCCGGTGTGGCCCAACCCGAATCCCCGCAGCCCCCGGACGTATGCGAAACGGAAGCCGGATCTCAGAAGTACGGGGACCAGCACCAACGCCTGCAGGGCCACGCCCAGGGTGGTCATGACGCCCAGCCAGGCCACCTGGGCATCCGTGATCGTGTTCACGTCCAGCTTGTCCCCGGCCACCGCCAGGAAGGCGATGGCAGCGCCGATCACCACGATGTTGTTCACGATGGGTGCGAACATCGGCGACCCGAAATGGCCACGCGCGTTGAGCACCTGGCTGAACATCGTGTACAGCCCGTAGAAGATGATCTGCGGGAGGCAGAGGCGGGCGAAGGCGACTGCGAGGTCGAACTCGCGGGCGGAGTACTCGCTGGTGGCGTACAGGTGCACGATCCAGGGGGCAGCGAGCACGGCGGCCACCGTCAGCACGAACGTGATCAGTGTGACGACTCGCAGCAGTCGGTTGGCGAACCCGTGTCCGCCGTCCTCATCGTTCTGCATGTGCCGGACCAACTGCGGGATGAACACCGCGTTGAGCGCACCGCCGGCGACCAGGATGTAGATGATGTTCGGCAGCGAGTTGCCCAGGCTGTAGGTGTCGGCCAGGGTGCCGAAGCCGATGGCTGCGACCAGGGCCATGTCGCGGATGAGACCGGTGGCACGCGAGGTGATCGTGCCGGCGGCCATCAGTGCGCTCGACCGCAGGACTCCGGCCTGTTCCCCGCTCACGGGTGGTGCTCCGCGCGGGCCTTGCTGCGCCGGACGAAGTTCATGCCGAGCAGGAAGGCGAGGATGACGAACGCCCCGGAGACGACGTATGCGGCCGCCCGCGAATAGGCGGTGGTCCGCACCTCCACGGTCTGCGGCTCCCCGTAGGCCCTGCCCCGGGGGGTCGTCAATTGGATGCGGACGGGCAGGGTTCCGGAACCGACCACCTTGGCCTCGACCTCGAGGCTGACCTTGCGACCGGCCGGGACCTCGAACGGCTCGATCGCGGGAGACTGCAGGCGCGCCTGCTGGTCGGTCTCCAGACGGATCCCCACGACGACGTCCTGCGTGAGATCGTTGGCGACCGTCACCGGGATCCTGCCGGTGTCGCCGGGCAGCGTGAAGGTGCCGGTCGTGGCCACACGCACGCGGGAGGTCAGGTCGGCGATCTGACCCGAGACCACACGCTCGAGGGCCAAGGCACCCTGCTGATCAGCCCGCCACGTCCCCGATGTCTGACGCATGACCGCCTGCTCGTATCCGAGCCCGGCGGGCTCGGTCAGGATCGCCTCGAATCGGCGGGTGCGCCGCTGCTGAGACTGGACGGTCGCGAGGTAGTCCTTTGGCAGTTCCAGCGACCTCTGCGCAGGGCCGTACGGCACGCGGGTGCGGGGGACCTCTGTGGCTTGCCGGCGGGCGGCCTGCAGGCTCACCAGACGCGCGTAGGGCACTTGGTCCAGAGCACGCAGGGTTTGGGTGAGGAACGTGGACCGCGGACTCCAGAGGGGGTCTGGTGCGGCCACGATCCCGCGCGGTGCATCGGGGAGTTCACCGGCGGTCATGGCCACCTCCGCCAGGAACCTTTGCCGGGCCAGCAGGGCGTCGCCACGGGAATCTTGCGGCATGGCCAGCGCAGCGGTCAGTCCGGAGTCGGCCAGCGTCACCGGCAGTCCACCCCATGTGGTGAAGCCGTCAGGGGTGTAGGTCAGTGCCGGATCGGCGGGGAAGGCCGCGTCGGACAGGAGCATGCCGGTGGCCCCGGCATCGCGGAACACGCGCATCGTCCCCGGTGTGGTCGAGCCACCGGTCGGCCAGGCGAGCACCTCCTCGACCCGGGTCCGGGTCTCCGCGGACACATCCGCCGCGGCGCGTTCAGTGGCCGCGACGACGGTCTCGTCCATGTCGGAGCGTTCCAGCGCGGTGGCGTCGGGCAATGCGTAGGCGGTGGCCAGAGATTCCTGGGTGGCGGCCGCCTGCCTGGCCGCCGCCAGCCATTCGGTGGCCGCTGTGGCGCCCGCGCCCGCTGTCGAATCCGTGCCCGCGGACACCTCGTATCCGTCGACCATGTCCTGGGCGGTCTGCAGCACACTCGGGTCGAACAGCCAGGTGATCCTGGCATCGCCTGCCGTGTCGATGATGCGCCACAGCCGGCCGCCGGCGGCCATCTCGGCAGCGGTCAGTTCGCTGAGCTGGACCCCGTCGAGGGCGCGATCGGGCACGGCGCTGACCGGCCACAGCCAGGCCAGCCGTACCGGTTGCACCGATCCTTCCGGATACCAGGGCAGGAAGGTGCGGGTGAGTCCGACCCGCTGGGCCAGGCCGTCCTCCCCGGTGCCGATGACTTCAAGGCCGGCCACGTACACACCGGGGAACGTCAGGGGCAGGTCGTCCAGCGGCAACTCGATCGACCACTCGGTGCTCGTGCGCGGGCTCAGGACCGCGATCGGCTCGCTGACGGCCAGCGTCGGGGGGCCGTCCTTCTCGGTCCCACCGTCGACCACCGTCGGGATCTGCGAGCGGGTCGCCATCGGTGTGGGGGACAGCAGCAGGCGAACCTGCAGATCGGTGACCTGCTGGTCGGATCGGTTGCGGACGTTCCCGGACATGCGCAACGTCTTGCCCGGCTGCGGATTCAGGGGGGTCATCCGGGTGACGGACACCTCGACCTCGTCGGGGAGCAGTTGCCGGGGCGCGGCATGCGCGGACATCCCCACACCGGACAGCAGCAGGGTCACCAGGGCAACGAGCAGGCGAGCCACTAGATCTCGCCGAGCATGCCGCGGGCCTTGGCCACGAGGCGACGTTCATCGCGGTACGCCAGGCGCGATGGCACATCGTCGAAGGGCACCCACGCGACATCGACGACCTCGATGTCCTCATCGTTGATCTCACCGGACACGTACCGCATCAGGAAATGGTGGACGGTCTTGTGGATGCGCCGGTCCTCCACGGCGAACCAGAAGTCGATGATGCCCAGGGGCGCCACGATGTCGGCGGTGATGCCGGTCTCCTCGAGAACCTCCCGCAGGGCGGCCTCTTCGACGGTCTCACCGTCCTCGACATGACCCTTGGGTAGCGACCAGACCAACCGATGGCGGCGGTCGTAGCGGGCGATCAGTGCCACCTCGTACAGATCGTCCATCGCGCGTACCACCAGCCCGCCCGCGCTGGTCTCGTCCACCGTCGCGCGGGAGCGCGTCACATATCGCAGGTTGAACCGCGAAGGTGACGGGTGGGGCATGCTCGCAAGAATAGGCGCTTTCCGGTCGCCGGGGGTGGCAGGCCGGGTCCGGGGCGGCGAATGCCCGCGCACTGGATGCGGACCGCCGGTCGTCGCCGCGACGGGGCTGTCCGAATACCCTGCTGTGGTGACCCGCCCCGTCCCGCCGATGCAGGCCCTGCACATCGCCCGCGATGCGGCCGTCGAGCACCTGATGGACGAGCACCCGGTGCTGGCCGAGGTGGGGGCGCGCTTCGCCGGGGCCGGATTCGAGGTGGATCTGGTCGGGGGTTCGGTGCGCGATGCGATTCTCGGCCGCGATGTCGTGGATCTCGATTTCGCCACTGACGCCCGCCCGGAGCAGATGACCAGGCTGTTGTCCGGCTGGGCCGATGCTGTGTGGGATGTGGGCGCCCGGTTCGGCACCATCGGTGCGGAGAAGGACGGGCTGCGGCTTGAGTTCACCACGTACCGCAGCGACCTCTACCAACCCGACTCCCGCAAGCCGGAGGTCGCCTACGCCGGTGACCTGCTCTCCGATCTCGGCCGCCGGGACTTCACTGTCAACGCCATGGCCCTGCGGCTGCCGGACCTGGTCTTCATCGATCCGTTCGACGGGCTCGTGGACCTCGCGCTGGGACGGCTTCGGACCCCCGGCGCGCCCGCGGACTCCTTCTCCGACGATCCGCTGCGGATGCTGCGAGCGGCGCGGTTCGCCTCCCAGCTCGGCATGACAGTCGATCCGGAGGCGATCGAGGCCATGGCCGACATGGCTGAACGCATCGACGTGGTCAGTGCCGAGCGCATCCGCGACGAGTTGACGAAGCTGATCCTGTCACCCGCGCCCCGCGCCGGCCTGCAGTTGCTGGTGGACACGGGTTTGTGCCAGCGGTTCCTTCCGGAACTCCCGGCGCTGAGCCTGGAGATCGATGAGCATCACCGCCACAAGGACGTCTACGAACACACCCTGACGGTGCTCGAGCAGGCCATCGAACTCGAGACCGCACACGACCCGGTCAGCGGTCCGGACCTCGTGCTGCGGCTCGCGGCGCTGATGCACGACGTCGGGAAGCCGCGCACCCGGCGCCTCGAACCTGGCGGTGGGGTGTCCTTCCACCATCACGAGATCGTGGGCGCGAAGATGACGCGCAAGCGGATGCAGGCTCTGCGCTTCGACGGTCGAACGATCGACGAGGTCTCCACCCTGGTAGCGCTGCACCTGCGGTTCCACGGCTACGGCGGCGGGGAATGGACCGATGCGGCGGTGCGCCGCTACGCCCGGGACGCCGGTGAGCAACTCGTGCGACTGCACAAACTCACCCGCGCGGATTCGACCACCCGCAACCGGCGGAAGGCGGCGGCGCTGCAGCGGACGTACGACCACCTCGAGCACCGGATCGCCACTCTCGCGCAGGCCGAGGAGCTGGCTGCCGTGCGCCCCGACCTCGATGGCAACCAGATCATGCAGATCCTCGGGATCGGCCCGGGACGGCAAGTCGGTGCCGCGTACAACCATTTGCTCGAGTTGCGTCTGGAGCGCGGGCCGATGTCGCAGGAGGATGCGACGGCCGCGCTCTTGCAGTGGTGGCAGGAGCAGTCCGGCTAAGGAAGGCGTGTGCGCAGGTAGAGCAAGGCGCTGACGATCATGCCGATGCCGATCGCCGCTGCAGTCAGGCCGGCATTGACGGCCTGGGGGTCGAGTACCGCCACGAAGACGACGCCGGACACCAGCGCGACGTTGACGGCGACGTCGTAGAGGGCGAACACCCGGCCGCGGTTGCCCTCGTCGATCCACTCCTGGACCAGCGTGTCGCCGCACACCTTGCTCACCTGCCCCGCGAAACCGATCACCAGCCCGGCGAGGATGAGACTGACCACACTCGCGGCCGCGACCCCGAACCACGCCCCCACACCGGCCACGAGGTAGGACGTCGACGTCCACCGGATGGGCCCCAGCCGACGGGACATCACCGGGGTGGTGATGGCGCCGAGCAGAGCTCCAGCGGCGGCCGCGGCCAGCATGACGGCCAGTTCGTTCAACGCCTTGTCAGTGGCATCGGGAGGGTTCAGGTGCAGCCTCAGCAGGAGCACCGCGATCACGGTGCCCGCCCCGATCGCTATGCGTTGGGCGCTGACCATGGCGATCGCGTTGCGGGCGGGATGCCGATGCCACAACTGGTGGGCGCCGTCGGACAGCCCGCGCAGCACCTGTCGTGCGGTCTGGGCGTGCTCGCCGGGCAGCGGTCCGAATTCGGTGCGGTGCACCCGGGTGGCGAGAAGACCTGCGATCACGAAGACCCCGGCGGTCAGGCACAGCACGATCACCGACCCCGTGTCGCCCCCGCCGAGGGCCTGCCGCAGCCCGACGCCGAGGAAGGCGGCGATCGCCGCGGCCATGGTGCCCGCGGTCGGGGCGATGGCGTTGGCGGTGGTCAGGCTCGGTTCCGGCACCGTCAACGGCACGGCCGCCGACAGTCCCGCGAGGACGAAGCGGTTGATGCCGATGGCAGCCAGCACGCTGACCCCGAGCCCGACCCCGGAATCACCGTGGGCGGTGAAGTAGATGACCGGGATCATGCTCAGCGCCCGCAGCAGGTTGCCCCAGAGCAGGACGCGTTGGCGACGCCATCTGTCCAACAACACTCCGGTGAACGGCCCGATGAGTGAGTAGGGCAGCGCGAGGATGGCGAAGGCGGCCGCGATCGCGCTGGCACTGGCTTGGCGTTCCGGTGAGAAGAGCACGAAGGTCGCCAGGGCGGACTGCAGCATGCCGTCACCGGCCTGGCCGGTCAGCCGGATGGCGAGCAACTTGCGGTACAGCCGTGACCCGAGTGCGGCCTTCAGCGGGTGGGTCACGCGGGCAACGCTAGCCTGCTCCGTGCTCTGGTCAGGCGTGACATCTCCGCAGCCGGGTCGGCGTAGAGGTCGTCCACCGGCACCCGGTGGAATGGATGGCCCATCGCCCGCAGGTCGTCCTCCCGGCGCTTCTCCTCGCGCAGGTCGTCCACTGTGCGGTACTTCAGCGCACCGTCGATCTCGATGATCAGCCCGTCGAGCAGCAGGTCGGCGAAGTACTGCTTGCCGGAAGCACCCCGCAGCGCGACCCCACACCGGGGTTCGGGCAGACCGGCCTGGACCATGTGCCCCCGGTAGAACGACTCGGCTGGGGATTCCGCGGCTGGGTCGGCCAGTTCCAGTGCCTGGGCTCCGGCGGCGTGCGTCAGCCGACGCCGAACGTCCGTGCGGCACTTCTCGGACGCCAGCACGAAACGATCCTTGGTCCCGGCCAGTCGACGCGCCACTGCGTCGGTCACCATCAGCGCCTGCGGAAGGGGGAGTTCGGCGGCCACCGTGACGGCTGTGTCGACCAGATCCGTGCAGGGACCCCAGTCGGTCCCAATGGGCGCATGCACGGCGCGTTGCACCCCGCGCGCGGACCGCGTGCGCTTGCCTCCGATGGTGACGTCAATTCGGTCCCAGGGTGTGAAGCCCGGGTTCGGCAGTCCGAGCAGGCACGCCGCGGAAGTCCCCATGGCGAAGTGATCGGTCCGAGTGATCAATTCAGCGGCGATGCGCTGGGACTGGCGGGTCCGATCGTCGTCCCCCAGCGCAGTGACGTAGACCCCGCGGCGCATTCGCACCAGCTGTGCGCGGACGCGCACCCATTGCCGGTACGTGATGTCCTGTGCCAGTACCTCGCGCGGCGTGAATGGTCGCAGTCCGAACATTTCTGTGAGGTCCATGCCTCGACCCTGCGGGTATTCGGCGGCCAGCGCCAACCCCGCTGCGAGCATCTGTGGATCGTGGCGTAGCGAACTGGTTGGGTCCCCGGTGCCGCCGACCAGTAACACGCGGTGTGTGCGGCGGTCGAGCCCGCATCTGCGGCGTGTCGCGTATCGAACTGGTTGGGGAGGAGGGTGCGCCAACCAGTTTCCTACGCGAAACGGCCCGCCCCCCGATGGGAGCGGGCCGTTCCTCGTGTTGGATCAGCGCTCGACGGTGCCGGCGATGAAGTTCTCCACAGCCTCGCGGGCCTCGTCGTCGGTGTACTGCACCGGCGGCGACTTCATGAAGTAGCTGGACGCGGAGAGGATCGGGCCACCGATGCCACGGTCCTTGGCGATCTTCGCCGCCCGGATGGCGTCGATGATGATGCCGGCGCTGTTGGGGGAGTCCCACACCTCGAGCTTGTACTCGAGGCTCAGCGGCACGTCACCGAAGTTGCGACCCTCGAGACGCACGAACGCCCACTTGCGGTCGTCGAGCCACGCCACGTAGTCCGACGGGCCGATGTGCACGTTGCGGGCAGGCATCTCGCCCACCAGTTGGGAAGTCACCGACTGGGTCTTCGAGATCTTCTTGGACTCCAGACGCTCGCGCTCGAGCATGTTCATGAAGTCCATGTTCCCGCCGACGTTGAGCTGGTAGGTCCGGTCGACGGTGACGCCGCGGTCCTCGAACAGCTTGGCCAGCACGCGGTGGGTGATGGTCGCGCCCACCTGGGACTTGATGTCGTCACCGACGATCGGTACCCCGGCGTCCTCGAACTTCTTGGCCCACGTGGGGTCACTGGCGATGAAGACGGGCAGTGCGTTGACGAAGGCGACTCCGGCGTCGATGGCGGCCTGCGCGTAGAACTTCGCGGCCTGCTCGGAGCCCACCGGCAGGTAGCTGACAAGCACGTCGACCTTCGCGTCACGCAGTGCGGTCACCACGTCGACCGGCTGGTCGTCGGACTCGGTGATCACCTGGCGGTAGTACTTGCCCAGACCGTCGTAGGTGTGGCCGCGCTGCACGGTGACGCCGGTGGGCGGCACGTCGCAGATCTTGATGGTGTTGTTCTCGCTTGCCGTGATGGCGTGGGCGATGTCCTGACCGACCTTCTTCGCGTCGACGTCGAAAGCGGTGACCCACTCGATGTCCGACACGTGGTACGGCCCGAACTGAACGTGCATGAGCCCCGGAACCTTGGACTCCGGGTCGGCGTCCTTGTAGTACTCGACGCCCTGCACAAGCGAGGCGGCACAGTTACCGACACCGACGATGGCGACACGAATAGACATTCGTTCTCCTTACTTACTCGCCGGCCCGGTGCCGGTCGACGTAGATGACGGCGGGTTGCCGTCGATTTCTGAATCAATGAGGTGGGAAAGCCAATCGACTTCCCGCTCGACGCTGTCGAGACCGTGCTGCTGCAGGGTCAGCGTCCATTCGTCGAGACGTTCGCGGCGCTTGGCCATGTTGCTGCGCAGTGTGGCCAAACGTTCTTCGAGCCGATTGCGGCGGCCCAGCAGGATGCGCAGGCGGATGTCGCGGTCGGTGCGGCCGAAGAAGGCGAGGTGCACTCCGAAGAGTTCGTCCTCGTACGCCTCCGGTCCGGCGTCGGCGAGCCACGCCTGGAAGCGGTCCTTGCCCTCGGGGGTCAGCTTGTAGACGATGCGGGCGCGTCTGCCGGACAGTGCCGGGGCGCCGGCGTCGGCCGGTCCGTCCTCCGCGATCAGACCCGCGGCCAACATCTCCTTGAGGCAGGGGTACAACGAGCCGTAGGAGATCGCGCGGAACGTGCCGAGCACGCTGTTGAGGCGTTTGCGCAGTTCGTAGCCGTGCATCGGTCCCTCGTGGAGTAGGCCGAGCACGGCGAACTGGAGGACGTGTGCGCGTTTTGTAGCCGCCACCGAACCCTCCATTTCGTTGGATCGACAAGATGTATCGAGTCGATATATTGCGTTCCCATCAACAGTAAACGCACATCGGCGCCCGCGCAAGCATCTTGTGAACGTGATCTGTACCGCATTCGACAACCACGGAACTGGACCTCGGCTTGAGCCGATCTTGAGCCGGTGGGCGCAGGCTGGCAGCCATGAGGCAGTTGGACCCGGGGACCATGCTCGACGCGGTATCGGCCGCGGTCGTGCTCGCCGATGACCAGGGTCGGGTCATCCGGATGAACTCCTACGCGCACAAGGTCTTTCGTGGCCGCCCCACCGAGTTGCGGGAGGTGGGCCTCGAGTCGCAGGCCGGTGAACAGACCGTCCGCCGTATGGACGGCAGCTCGGTGACGGCATCGGTTGCAGTCACCGTCATCGATGATGGTTTGAGCGTGCTCACCGTCAGCGAATGGGACGGCCACAACGAATACGCCCGGCTCGACCTCAACGCCTTCGGTGTGGGGACCTGGGACTGGCACATCCCCTCGGGTGACCTGCACTTCGACCGGCGCTGGTTGGAGATGCTCGGATACCAACAGGGGGAGTTGGACTACGACCTGGAGGCCTGGGAGCGGTTGGTGCACCCGGACGACCGTGATCGCGTGGATGAGGAACTGCGCGCACATCTGGCCGGCCGCACCCCCACGTACCGCTGCGAGTACCGCTGCCGGCATCGCGACGGCCATTACGTCTGGGTGCTCGACACCGGCACCGTGATCGAGCGCGACGCCACGGGCAGACCCCTACGGGCCAGCGGAATCCATCTGGACATCACCGATCGCAAGCGCCAGGACGTCGAACGCGAGGAGTTGATCGCCGAACTCGAGCGGACGCGGGATCGGTTGAAGGACCTCGTGCGCATCGACGAGCTCACCGGTCTGGGTAATCGTCGCGTTCTCGCCGAAGCCATGGACCGTGCCTGGCTCGGTGTGGTCAGCCGCGGCGCCAACGTCGGCGTGCTGATGGTCGACCTCGATGGCTTCAAGAACCACAACGACCTGCACGGTCACGCCGATGCGGACTCGGTGCTGCGTTCGGTGGCACTGGCCATGTCGTCGGTCGTGCGCGGCCGGGACACGCTGGTGCGCTTCGGCGGCGACGAGTTCGTGGTGGTACTGCCCGATGCCGAACCCCAGGTGGCGGCCGCGGCGGCGGATCGCATCCGGCAGGCCGTGGCGCAGAGCTCCCCGGTGACCGCCTCGGTGGGGGTGGCCGTGTGGGTTCCGGGCTGTGGGATCCATGACCCCGATGGCCTGTTCGCGGCCGCTGACCGGGCGCTGTACGCGGCCAAAGCCGCCGGGCGCGACCGCGCGGCGACCTGGCAGGAAGGCGCCACCTCGGTCCTCCAGCCAGGGTGAGGTTGCTTACAGCGGGCTGTCGGAGCCCGGTTTTGCACCTACCCTGAAAGCATGGCCGAGATGCGTGCACAGGGCACTGTGCGTGGGAGCAAGGTGCTGGGAGCACCTGGCAAACCCCCGCGTCCACGGCCGGAACTGGCCGAACCGGAAGACGTGGCGGACCCCCGCGCGCCTCGCCGGGTGGTGGACTACTCGCTGCAGCGTCGGCAGGCGCTGGGCAAGTTGGTGCTCACCGCGACCGGTGCCAGCGAGAACCTGGATCCGCACCCGGATCTGCTGCGGGCGGCCAAGTACCACGGTGTGCCGCTGGCTGAGAAGTGCCCGTGGTGCGCCGGCGCCGGCATGGTTCTGCTGCGATACGTGTGGGGCGACGAGCTCGGCGATTACGCCGGACGCCAGCACTCGGCCGCTGAGATCGACGAGATGGCCGTGGAGCACGGACAGTTCCGCGTCGACGAGGTCGAGGTCTGCGGTGAGTGCCACTGGCACTTCCGCCGCCGCAGCTATGTGCTGGGTGACGGGGTCCCGCGCGCGGCACGCCGGGCCCGCAAGAGCGACACCGTCTAGAACGGCACCGCGGCGCGCCGCGGCACGTCAAAGACTTGGTGAGATTGAGGAACGAGGATATTCACATGGCTACGAAGGCTCCCGCCAAGCCGAAGAAGGCGAAGCGGCGCTTCATCGACTACCCCCGTGCGGGGAAGTCCGGCGTGCGACGCTGGCTGCCTTCCTGGAAGCTCACGCTGGGGATCATCGCCACGTTGGTGGTGGCAGCCGTCGCCGGCCTCGGAATGGCGGTGGCCAGCATCGAGGTGCCCAAACCGAACGACCTCGCTGTGGCGCAAACCACCCGGATCTACTTCGACGACGGCAAGACCGAGATCGGGCGGATCGGTGAGGCCAACCGGACCAGCGTGCCGCTGGACCGGATCTCGCCGGAGATGCAGGCCGCCATACTGGCCGCCGAGGACCGCGGGTACTACAGCCACGGCGGCTTCGACCCCAAGGGACTGCTGCGCGCGACGTGGAACAACGTCACCGGTGGCACCACTCAGGGAGCCTCGACCATCACGCAGCAGTACGCCAAGAACGCCTACCTCTCGCAGGAGCAGTCCTTCGAGCGCAAGTTCAAGGAGCTTGTGCTCTCGGTGAAGCTTGAGACCCA
>Ga0116151_10001936_pt1 | contig 19343 bp, 15 predicted proteins | sample AD_UKC117_MetaG_FD_89893 | JGI IMG/M metagenome (GOLD analysis project Ga0116151, IMG submission 89893) | Active sludge microbial communities of municipal wastewater-treating anaerobic digesters from Hong Kong - AD_UKC117_MetaG | ecosystem: Engineered > Bioreactor > Anaerobic > Digestate...
CGTTGAGCAATGAGCCGTCATTCAAGGCTCGCAAAAATATGCCCACATCCTCTGCCGTGGCGATCATCGAACCGCCAGGGATGACATGATCAAGCTGCCGGAGATCATCGTCATATTCATACCAGTACCCACTGACCACATCGTCGTATGCCACCTGGCTGAGCAAACTGTATGTATGCGTTAGGCCGAGTGGGGCCAGTATTTCTTCGGCAATATATTGTTGGTGGCTGTAGCCCAACACGTTGTCCAGAATACGGCCGATCAGCAGATAGTTTATATTGGAATAACTGGTACGCGTGTCAGGCGCAAAATCCGCTGGTTGATCGAGTGCCAGGGCTTGATTGATGTCTGTTTGGGAAGCGAACCAATCCCACCTGCCAGCATCGGTGAAGTTGGGAATGCCGCTTCGGGCGGGGACGCCTGCGGGTTGTCCTGGGGAGTGGTGCAGCCGGTCAGCAGCAGCATGATTAAGGTCAGGCTCAAAAGAAGTTGTTTCGTCACGGGACTTTCCTTCTATTTTGGATATTGCGTCGCAGCAGTCATCGGCCTTGTGGCAACGGCCGTGGCGAAACAGCTTCCGGCATTCTCTGCTGCCATCCATCCATGTTCACCCCCTTGATCAGCAGCCAGACGGGGAAGGCTATTTCGGCGATGGCGATAACTGCGGCAATCAAACCCGGTGTGGTGGTGTAGCTGGGGACCAGCAGCAACCCTATCGAGTCAAACAGATAGCCGATCCCGGCGGCGATGAACAGGATGCCCAGTACTTTGGGGAAGTAGCCAGACTGGTAAATCAGGTAGCCCAGAATCAGGACGTGGGGGACCAGGAAGGCGATGCCAATCGTGAAGCCCAGGCTGTGCGCGTCGAGGAACAGCGTCACCAGCGCGTTTACCTGTGCCGGGTTAAAGGCGGTCAGGAAATCAGCGCCGTTCAGCAGCTGCAAGACGAAGTAGTAATTGAGCAGATTGAGGCCGTGGATGGTGGTCATGACCAGCCGAGAAACGGCCGCTATCAACGACAGTGTTTTGTTGACCGGCTTCAGCAGCACATACAATACCACAGAAAGCACAATCTCGCTCAGCAGAATAGTCAGTTCGCTGCCGACGAGGCCGATGCGAAACAGGGATTCGGAGGTGGTGATGTTAACGGCCGTGGCCGCCGCATCTCCAGGCACTATCAACTGTTCAGGCACAACCATGTGCGCAAAAATGGCGGCGACGGTGATGATCAGGTACAACACACTAGCAAAACGCGCATAAGCGGATGGGGACATTTCACGAATATTGGTTTTCATGTCAAATTCTCCTTGATTAAGTGCCTGGAGGATACAAATTAATGTGGTGAGCTGTCTTCACCATATCTGGTGATTGATGTGGTGATCTGGGGGATGCGTGAGGGTAGCAAAAAAAAGCCCCGGCAGGATGATAAATCCTCTGGCGAGGCTTCGTTTTTGGTTTCTGCAAACTGGCTTACAACAAATTGAGGTCTGCGGCGCGGCGCACGGCCGTTCTGCGACTGTTCACGCCCAACTTCGAGTAAATATTTTTCGTGTGCGTGCGCATCGTGTTCAGGGAAATCACCAGCTCGCGGGCAATTTCCGGGCCGGTTAGCGCGGTGGCGAGCAGCTTGAGCACCTCCAGCTCGCGCTCCGACAGCGGATCGGGGAGGGGATGGGCGGTGGGTGGTGGGGAAACGGCCGTTTCCTCAAACGCAGCCAGCACCTGCTGCACAAACACTGGAGCAATGCCCCGCTTTACAGCCTCCCGCAGCAGCGCTGCCATGGGCAGCCCCTCATCCACAAACGGGCGCAGCAAGCCGCCGGGCGCAGCCAGCGCCAACGCTTCTTCGAGCGTCTGCACCGCCTGCTCACTTTTACCTGCGGCCTGATGGGCCAGCGCTTGCAGCACCAACACCTGAAATCGCATGTCGGCCCAATCGTTTGCCGCTGCCTGTTGGCGCACCGGTTCCAACACCGCCAGGGCTGCGGTTGGCTTGCCTTGCGCCAGCTTCACGCGCGCCTGACTGAGCGGCAGGTCGTGGTTTTCGGCTAATTCGGCGGCGGCAGCGAGATGGCCCTGTTGCAGAAGGGTTTGGATGCGCACGGCCGTTATCTCCCCACTCCAATGATCAAAATGACGCTCCTGCACGAACTGATCCGCTTCTGTCAACACTGCCAGCGCGCCTGCCGCATCGCCTTGCGCTAGCTTCACCTGGGCGAGCAGGACGTCGCAAGCCGCCGGCGTATCCACATTTTCCAACTGCCGCGCCAGTGCCAGACCTTGCTGCCCATACTGTTCGGCGGTTTCCAAATCGTTCCATTGATAGTGGATGCGCCCCAGCCCCACACACGCTTCGCACGCCGCCGGCCACGGTGGGTCGCCGACCAATTCCAGGATGCGCTGAAACGTTTGCGCGGCCTGCCGAAGTTGGTTTTCGGTTTCCTGAATCTGCCCCAGGCAGGTTGTGGCCGCCAGTTCGGTCATGATATTGCCGGATTTTTGGCTTTGGGCGATGGTTTCGGCATACGCCCGGCTGGCCGCTGCCCGATCGCCCTGCACCTGGTAGGCATAACCCAGCGTCCAGGTAGTGGTGGTGCGCATGGGCGCGTTATCGGGGTGCAGCAGTTCCAGGGCACGGCGCGATTGGGTGATAATCGTGTCGACCTGATTTTTAGGGACGCCCAACATGGCGCGTATCGCGGCCGTCTGGCCTAGTAAATCGTTCGTTTTATCGTCGTGGCCTGCACTTTGCAGGGCAGTTTCCGCCGCTTGCAAGATTTCTTCAATGTTACCGTGCAGCCGACCGGTCATGGTTAACACGGAGGCGTAGGTCACCCACAACGACGGTCTGGCCTGAAATTCTGCTTCAGGTAAAGATGCCAGCCAATGCCGCACAGGAGTCGCTTCACCCCGAAAATAAAGGGGTAACCCTTCTCCTTCAATTAAACGGACCGCGCGCGCCATGTCGTTGGCCGCCGCCGCGTGACGAAATGCTTCTAGCTCCAGTCCATTGGCCTCATACCATTGACTGGCCCGCCTGTGCAGTTCAGCCACGCCAGATTCAGCCATGTCTTGTTGCAGCCGCTGCCGCAGTAAGTCGGCAAAGAGGTGATGATAGCGATACCAGCGCCGCTCGTTGTCCAGCGGCACGAGGAAGAGGTTAGCTCGCTCCAATGATTCCAGAATTTCCTGGCCGTTGTCGTCGCCGGTGAGGGCGTTGCACAAGGCGCCGGTCAACTGGTGGAGAACGGCCGTTTGCAACAAAAACCGCTGCACACTTTTCGGCTGCTGGTGCAGAACCTCTTCCACCAGATAATCCAGCACAAAGCGGTGGCTGCCGGTGAAGGACTGGATGAAACCGGCGACATCAGGCTGCCCATGCATGGATAGCGCGGCCATTTGCAAACCCGCCGCCCAGCCTTCGGTGCGAGCTTCCAGGGCGGCGACGTTTTCTTGTGAAAGATTCAGCCCCATCGTTTGGTTGAGGAACACGGCCGTTTCCTCCAGTGTAAAGCGCAAATCAGCCGCCCGCAGTTCGGTTAGTTGGCCGCGCACTCGCAGCCGGGCCAGCGGCAGATTGGGATCCTCACGGGTGGTCACTACCAGATGCATTTGCGGCGGCAAATGGTCGAGCAGGAAAGTGAGAGCCTCGTCAACGGCGGGCGCCTCAATCAGGTGGTAGTCGTCCAAAACGAGCAGAAAATGGTCTGGCTGGGCGGCAATTTCATTGAGCAGTGTGGTCAGGCTGGTTTCGATTGGCGGCGGCGGCGAGGCTTGCAGCACGGCCGTTACGTCGGCGCCCACGTTTGGGAAAATGCGCTGCAGCGCGGCCACGAAGTAAGTGAGAAACCGGGGTGGGTCGCCGTCTCTTTCGTCTAATGAGAGCCAGGCAGACGGCCGTTCGCACGCCGCCAGCCATTCATTGACCAACGTGGTTTTGCCAAAACCAGCGGGAGCCGAGAGCAAGGTGAGTTTACGCGGCAATCCCCGATTGAGTTGGTGGAGCAGGTTGGTTCGCGGAATCAGGCTGGGACGAAGCGGGGGGCGGTATAGTTTTGTTTGCAGGAGTAAGGTTTCCACCTGGAGATTATAGGGGAAAGCCCGGTGAAAGGGAAACGGCCGTTCCTCATCCCGACCACCAACTTTCAACCAAATCAGATAGAATGAAAGGGCCTGGACGTATCAACAGGCTTTTTATGTCTGAGATTGGCCCGCCTTGAATGACAAGCGAGAGCCAGTCTCACAGGAGACACTATGCCACAGTTAACCAAATCAATCGAATTATTTGCTGAAGCGCAGAAACTGCTGCCCGGCGGCGTGGATTCGCCGGTGCGCGCCTTCCGGGCGGTGGGCGGGCAGCCACTTTTCATCCATAAGGGCGATGGCGCGTATCTCACCGACGTAGACGGTAACCGCTACGTCGACTACGTGCTTTCCTGGGGGCCGTTGATTTTGGGCCATGCTCACCCGCGTGTGGTAGAGGCTTTGCAAACGGCCGTTACCCTCGGCACCAGCTACGGCGCACCCAGCCCCCTGGAAAACGAACTCGCCCGCCAAGTCATGGGCCTGATGCCCCACATCGAGATGATCCGCTTCGTCAATTCCGGTACCGAGGCCACCATGAGCGCCCTGCGCCTGGCCCGCGCCTATACCGGTCGGCGCAAAATCATCAAGTTCCAGGGCAACTACCACGGCCACGCCGACATGCTGCTGGTGCAGGCCGGTTCTGGCGTGGCTACCCTGGGCCTGCCAGACTCGCCCGGCGTGCCGCCCGCCACCACCGCCGATACGCTGGTTGCCCCCTACAACGACATCGATGCCGTGGAGCAGTTGTTCATCCAATTTCCGGGGCAGATTGCGGCCGTCATTGTGGAGCCGGTGGCTGGCAACATGGGGCTGGTGCCACCGGTGACCGGCTTTTTGCAAGGACTGCGTGATCTAACCGCCAGTGCCCGGGCGCTGTTGGTGTTTGACGAGGTAATGACCGGCTTCCGCGTGCATCCCGGCGGGGCACAAACGCTGTACGGCATTCGGCCGGACCTGACGGCGCTGGGCAAGGTGATCGGCGGCGGGCTGCCCGTGGGCGCTTACGGTGGCCGCCGTGACATCATGGAACTGGTCGCGCCGGCGGGGCCGATGTACCAGGCGGGCACGCTCTCCGGCAACCCGCTGGCGATGACCGCCGGTATTGAAACCCTGAAGGTTCTTCAGGAGCCAGGCGTGTGGGACAGACTGGAGGCCACTGGTGAGCAACTTCTCGAAGGGCTGATTGGAGCGGCGAAGCAGGCCGGGATTGCGGTGAGCGCGAGCCGCGTGGGTACCATGTTTGGTCTGTTTTTCCAGGCCGGACCGGTGGTGAACTGGGAAACAGCGTCCCGTTCCAACACGGAGCGCTTCGGGCGCTATTTTCAGGTTATGCTGGAAAACGGCGTGTATCTGGCTCCGTCGCAGTATGAGGCGGGGTTTATCTCGACGGCGCACGGTCCGGCAGAAATTGCGGCGACGGTGGCGGCGGCGGAAAAGGCGTTTGCCAGTCTGGCCTGATCTGCCGGGAGAACAGGTGGCGCTGCTGGGCGGGTAAACTTCGTTGGGGAACAGGGATGAGGCTGACGGCCGTGCCGCTCAGCTTTGCAGCTGGTGGATGAGGAAGACGAGAGCCAACAGGACAAGCTGGGGCTGGCGGAAACGGCCGTCAGGCAGCGTGACCAGATAGTCGGCGGTATCCGCCTGCCAGGTGATCTGGCCGACGGGGTCGGCCAGACAGTCGTCTACAGGCTGGGCATAAGCATGCAGGTTGGCGGGGGCGTTGTCGCAAAAAACGAAGGGGGCGGTGGGGGAACGGCCGTCTATATCGCTGCTCAGCGCCAGCCAGCGCTGCCCCTCCGTTTCGATCACAAAATAGGGTAAAGCGTCTGGAGCTTCGCCGTCAGGCCAGACATGCTGGTTAAAAATTGCATACACAGCATGGTCATAGATAAGCGCATAACTCGTGCGCGTCTGCCCCCCTTTGCTGGTACTCTTCAGGCCAGGAAATTCCAGCGAGGCGAGCGCATCACCCGAAGGGCGAGAAAACCGCACTTTGCCGGAATCACTCACCAGCCAGGGCGTGCCAAAATCAGCTACCAACGACAGCCGATTCTGTCCCACATAGAGATGCCCTCGCTGGGCGGCCTCGGAATCTGAACGCAAGAACTTGACTGTGTATTCCATACAGGAACATTGTACAGACCATCTGAGAAACCGCCAACAAAGGCGTTACAGAGAGAGCCGACACTGGCTGGTCTGGGGCCAAATTCATCCTTAAAATTTCTCTCACGGCCCCTGCCATGTGCTATACTCATTTGTGCGGGGCAGCACAACAAATCCCGCTTCCGACCAACCAACAGACGAACCATCCATCCAACAAACCGACAAAACAACATCCAAAAAACATGAGCGATCAACAACCCTTTGTCCATTTGCACGTCCACAGCGAGTACTCACTGCTTGATGGGTTAAGCCGCATCAACGATCTGGTACAACGGGCCGTCGAACTCAACCAGCCGGCCATTGCCCTCACTGATCATGGCGCGATGTACGGCACCATGCCTTTTTACCGCGCCGCCAAAAGCGCTGGCGTTAAACCCATCATCGGCATTGAGACCTATCTCTCCATGCGGAAAATGCAGGACAAAGACCCGCAGCTAGATAAAGAGCGTTATCACATGCTGCTCCTGGCCCAAAACCAGACCGGTTATCTGAACTTGCTGCAGATCGCCAGCGCTGCCCAGTTGGATGGATACTACTACAAGCCCCGCATCGACCGGGCGTTTATGGCCCGCCACAGCGATGGCCTCATCGCCACGACGGGCTGCATGGCGGCCGAAATTCCCCGGGCCTTGGGCGTAGGCAACATGAAGCTCGCCCACCAGTTGATGGGCGAGTATGTGGATATTTTTGGTAAGGATCGCCTGTTTGTTGAGCTTCAGGAACACCACATTCCAGAACTGACGGACATCAACAAAAAGCTCATCGAGATGGCCGCCCACTTTGGCCTGGAAAAGAATCTGCTCGCGACCAACGACGTCCACTACACCCGTGCCGAAGATGCCAACCCGCATGAAATGTTGTTGTGCATCCAGACTGGTTCGACAGTGGCGGCACCCAAACTGACCTTTTCTGACAAAGAATACTATTTGAAATCGCACAGTGAGATGGCGGCGCTTTTTGGCGAGATACCCGGGGCGTTGAACAACAGCCTACTCATCGCCGAGATGTGCGACGTGAATCTGGACCATGAGGGCTATCATCTGCCGGAGTTTGAAGCGCCAGAAGGGTTTACGGCCGATAGTTACCTGCGCCATCTGTGCGAAAGGGGTCTGGCCTGGCGCTATGGCGAAGTGCGCGCCCAAGACGACGAGGCGCTGCGTGCCCGGCTGGACCATGAATTGAATATTATCAACCGGATGGGGTTTGCCACGTATTTCCTGATCGTCTGGGACTTGTGCGAGTGGGCTGTACGCAGCGATGCGTGGTGGGAGGTCCACCAGGATCCTTTCCCGTACGACAATTACCAGGACTGGAAAGACAATGACATCTGGTGGAACGTGCGCGGTTCCGGGGCGGGATCGGTGGTGGCTTATACGCTGGGCATTACCAGCATTGATCCGTTGGTGAACGGGCTGATTTTTGAGCGCTTTTTGAATCCGGGGCGCGTTTCTATGCCGGATATTGACCTGGATTACCCCGACGACGTTCGCGGGCTGATGGTGGCTTATACCAAACGGCGCTACGGCGCGGAGAAGGTAGCGCAAATCATTACGTTTGGGACGTTGGGGGCGCGGGCGGCCATACGCGATGTGGGGCGGGCGATGGATATGCCGCTGCCGGAGGTGGATTCGATTGCGCGATTGGTGCCGGCCATTCCGGGCAAGCCGGTAAAGATCGAGAATGTACTGGACAAAGAGCATGAGTTTTATGTGGGGGAGTTGGAGGAACGGTATAAGCGGGAAACGGCCGTTAAAACCCTTCTCGACACCGCCCGCAATCTGGAAGGTGTGGCCCGTCACGCCTCCAGCCACGCTGCCGGTGTTATCGTCTCCGACCGGCCCCTGCATGAGTATGTGCCTCTGAACAAGCCCACCAGCGGTGACGAAGGGCTGGGCGGTGTAGACCGCGTGACCCAATGGCCGATGGAAATTGTTGAATCTATTGGTCTGCTGAAGGTGGACTTCCTGGGGCTGAGCACCCTTACTGTCATGCGTCTGGCCGCGCGGCTCATCGCCGAGCGCTGCGGCACCGTCTACACTATGGACAACATTCCCTACGACGAAGGGCAGGTAGGGCCAGATCCCACGAGAAAACCAGAAGCACTGTTCGACATGCTGGGGCGCGGGGAAGTGGCCGGGGTCTTCCAGGTGGAAGGCGCAGGGATGCGCCGCCTGATGATGGAAATGAAGCCGCGCCGCTTCGACCACATCATCGCCGCTATTTCACTTTATCGGCCGGGGCCGATGGAAAACATTCCTGAGTACATCCGGCGAATGCACGCCGAAATTTACGAGCACAAAGACATCGTCGAGTACCATACTCCGGCGCTGGAGCCTATCCTCAAAGACACTTACGGTATTTTGGTCTACCAGGAGCAGATCATCCGCATTGCTTCCGACCTGGCGGGTTACGAGCCGGGCGAGGCGGATATGATCCGTAAGGCGGTGGCTAAGAAGAAAAAGAAGTTGATGGAGGAGCACCAGATCAAGTTTACGGAAGGGGCGATGGCCCGCGGCTTTAGCAAAGAGGTCTGTGATGCCATTTGGGGCGACATTGAGTTCTTTGCGCGCTATGGCTTTAACAAGGCCCACGCCGCCGATTATGCCAAAGTGACCTGCCAGACCGCCTTCCTGAAGGCTCACTATCCGGTGGAGTACCTGACGGCCATGCTCTCGGTGGAGCGGGATAATACCGACAAGGTGCGGCGCTATTTTACCGAGGCGAAGAATCTGGGCATTGATGTGGCGCCGCCGGACGTGAACAAATCGGGGCTGGATTTTACGATTGAGAGCGAGGGGGAACGGCCGTTGATCCGCTTCGGTCTGGGGGCCATCAAAAATGCGGGCGCAGCAGCCCTCAGTTTGATTTTGGAAGAGCGCCAGGCGAACGGCCGTTTCGTTAACTTGCAGGATCTGTGCGACCGGGTGGACCTGCGGCGAGTGGGCAAACGGCCGTTGGAGTACATGATCAAAGGGCGCGCCTTCGACGAATGGGGTACGCCGGCTCAGTTCATGGATGCCCTGGACCGCATGGTAGGGTACAGCGGCAGCACGCACAGCGCCGCCGCCCAGGGACAGATGAGTTTGTTCGGCGGGCTGACAGGCGCTCCGGCACTGCAACTGGCCGTGGACCTGCTGCATCCGGCGGACAGCGTGGAAAAAATAGACCATAAAACATTGTTAGAATGGGAGAAAGAAGCCTTGGGCGTACACGTATCGGAACATCCATTGGAACGGCCGTTGGCCCAACTCCAGCCCCACACCAACATCACCATCGGCGAAATCCAGGTCACCGACAACGGTAAGCAAGTGCGTATTGCCGGCATGATCAGCACGCTGCGCACGCTGACCACCAAAAAGGGCGACCCAATGGCCTTTGGCACGCTGGAAGACCTGGACCACAAAATTGACGTGGTCTTCTTCCCGCGAACCTGGAAGGAATTCCGCAATCTGGTAACGGTAGATCAGGTCATGCTGGTAACCGGCAAGGTGCAGGCGAAAGGCGATGACGTGAATGTCATCGTCGATAGGGTGCAGACAACCGTGGAGAATGGCATTCCGGCTGACGATGACCAGGGACACTTGTTGGGCAGCGGGTTCCGGCACGAGAAAGTAAATGGGAATGGAAACGGAAGTGGCAACGGCAACGGCCGTGTCCACGAATCATCCCTTGCCTACCATCCGCTGCCGCCCGAACCGGACCACCCGGATGGCATCTCCCGCGACGATGACGGCCGTTCATCCAGCCCGCCCCCGCCGGACAACTTTGATGAAGACAGCCCTGCCCGCCCCGTAGTGGCCCGTCAGCCGTTAACCACAAAAGTGGCCGAGGCTCTTCCGGCGGCGGTCGCTGCCGTGGCGGTTCCCGCAGTGGAGGCTTCCCCACAGATTGTGCATCCGCAATCTGCCGCAGCAGCCTCCCCTCCGGCCAACCAACCCGCTCGACAGCCTGCCACCCCTCTCGTCTTTGGCGATAAACAGGCCAGCCGGGTAGCGAACAATGTTAAAACGGTGGTGGTGGAGATCAAGCCGGTCGGTAACTGGAAAGACGTGTGTCGTCGTGCCGTGGAAGAGGCCGCCAAATATGAAGGCGACGATGCCCTTACCCTGGAGTTAACCGGGCATGGCTGGGCGATTGACTTCCCCAATCAGCACACAAGAATCTGCCAGGACTTGATCGGCAGTTTGCGCCGCCTGTCTGGGGTGGCCAACGTCAAAGCTGTATGATAACCCGGTGGGGAAAAACAGGGCGAGCAACCCGCTCGCCTGCCTTGTTAAAGAAGCCTCACTCGGGCAGCGCCCGCCGCAGGATGCGCAGCCAGTTACCGCCCATGATGCCTTCCACGTCCGCCGCCTCGTAGCCGTGTGCCAGAAGCGCCTCGGCGATTTTGCCCAGATCGGCAATGCTGTCTAGTCCGGCAGGAATGTGTTCTGCGCCAAACCCGCCGTCTAGATCGCTGCCAATCCCCACGTGGCGCGCGCTGCCTAATACCTGACAAACGTGGTCGATGTTCGCCACGACATGATCCAGCGTAACCGCTTCCTTGCGATCCCCTTTACGCCAGCCCGGCTGCAAAAACGTGTTATACAGCACCGTGCCAATCACCCCATCACGTTCGCCTAGCAGGCGAATCTGCGTGTCGCTAAGCTGGCGCGTGCCGGGAACCAGTGCCCGGCAGTTGCTGTGCGTGGCGACTACCACACCCTCGTAATGCTCCAGCGCTTCGATGGTTGACTGTTCGCTCATATGGGTCAGATCCAGAATGAAGCCCACGTCAGCCATCACTTCCAGCAGGTGGTAGCCTTCTTTGGTCAGGCCCTCGTCGGTGCGTGTCCAGCCGCCGGTGGCGTAGCGTGTATCGTCCCAGGCCAAACCAATCAGACGCAGGCCGCGCTCGTACCACAGTTCTGCCTCTTCCGGTTCACGGATGGGGTCCGCGCCTTCCATCAGGGGGACAATGCCTAGCAGCGGGGCGGGATTGTCCTCTTTGTGACTCTGTAACACTTCTTCCAAGAGGCTTTGGTTAGTGACCAGACGGAGAGACTGGTTTTCGTCGGCCAGCCGATAGTAATAATCGAGCTGTTTCATGCCGTAGCTAAAGGCTTCGTTGGCGTTGTGGTAGACCATCTTTTCGCTGGCGATGGGGATTTTGGCGTGGCTGGGCGTGACGAACAGTGTGCCAAAGACGATCCCCACACCGCCCTGGCGCATGTCGGGGAAGGCGACGGTGGCCTGACCACGTTCGCTGTCTGGCGGTTCTTGCTGGCGGGTGTAGGAGAGGGGTTGGAGGGGGGAACGGCCGTAATTCAGCGCGTTATAAGCAATGTCCAGGTGCGCATCCACGATAAACATCTTGTTTACTCCTTAACTAACCGGCGCAGCGTTGCCAGATTGACCACGTCCATTTCGATCTCCTGGCCTTCGTCATCCTTTTCCGTTTTGGGCGTTTCCAATAAAGCCGCATGTTCTGCCCAGCGGGGATCATTTACAAAATTAGCAAATCCTTCCTCCCCAATATAGCCCCGGCCTATGTGTTCGTGGCGATCTTTGTTCGAACCTAATGGATGCTTGCTGTCGTTGAAGTGGAAGAACTTGACCTGATCCAGACCTATCAGTCGGTCGAACTGGGCCATGGTAGAAGCGTAAGCCTCCGGCGTGCGGATGTCGTATCCGGCGGAAAAGACATGGCATGTATCAAAACAGATACCCAGGCGATCACTCGGACCAGCGGCGCTCAACATGTGGGCTAGCTGCTCAAAAGTGCAGCCTAAATTTGTGCCTTGTCCGGCCATCGTTTCCGGGCAGATGATGACATTGGGCGCCGTATCCTTTGTTTCCGCCAGAAGCCGCTTCAGGGCGTGCACAATGTTGTCTAAGCCTGCCTCTTCGCTGCTGCCCACATAAGAGCCGGGGTGAAAAGTAATCAGGGGGATGCCCAATTGGGCGCAGCGCTCCACCTCAACTTTCAGCGCCTGATAGGACTTTTCCCACAGCGCTTCATCGGGTGAAGCTACGTTGATGAGGTAGCTGGCGTGGGCTGCTACCGGGTGGATATGGCTGTACGTTTTGGCCGCTTCCTGGAACTGAGCGATGTCCTCGTTGGTCAGGGGTTTGGCCTGCCACTGGCGGTTACTTTTGGTAAAGACCAACAGGGCTTCGCAGCCGGCTTCGTCGCCGCGTTTAAAGGCGGTATACGTGCCGCCAGCGGTGCTCATTTGGGCGCCTAATCGCATAAGAATTCCTTTTGTTTGTATGGGTGATGAGGTGCACGGTAAAACGTGGGGCCTCTCCCCAGTTACCAGTTGAAGTTTTCTGGCACATCGCTGCCAAAGTAGCCGATGGATTCGGAACCGTCCAGCGTGTAGACGCCGTGGCCGACGATCCGCCAGATACGTTTACCGGCCAGATCCACTATAAAATCGCCTTCACGCCGTCCAGTGGCCACACCTTCCAGATCATACAAAACCTGTCCTCGCAGCAAAGCAAACTGCTCGCCTTTTTTGTCTACCAATCCGCGCATGAGTTTTCTCCTTACAGTTGGTAGTTGTTAGTTGGTAATTGTTAGCAGGGAGTTGCTGGTTAACCACGCGAACTGCCAACTATCCACTACAAACTACCTGCTATCAACTGCTTCAGGGAACCGTGAAGGTATCCTGGATCGACCCGGCGGCATCGGTGAGGGTAACAGTCTCTCCTGGTTCCCAAACAGGCGATTCCAAACCCCAGTAGAGGTCGGTTGGGCCGTTGGCGCCGCTTTCGGTGTGGACGAGGATGCCGGCGCCTTCGCCAAAGAGCGTGATCTGACCAAACCTGTATACAAATCCGTTTTCATCGCTGATTGTCCAGCCCAAGAGTTCGATCTGGCGGGTGCCGGAATTGACGATTTGCACGGCTTCAGCGGTGAAATCGCCGGGGCTGGCAACTTCGCCAATTTGGACGACGGCCTGACCTTGCGTGGCGGCGGCTTCGGTGGGGATGGGGGTAGGGGGGATGCCGGGGAGCGGTGTGTCTGTGGGCACGGCCGTTGGCGTAGCCAGCCCGCCGATGGGGATGGTGAGTTCCTGGCCGATGCTGAGCAGGTTGGGATTATCCAGTCCGTTGGCGGCCATGATGTCTTCAATAGAGACTTCGTAGCGGGTGCTGATGCTGCCGAGTGTGTCGCCGGCCTGGACGGTGTGGACAGTGGGACCGTCGTTGACGGCCGTTTCCTCTTCTGTTGTCCCGGCTCCCTCTTCCGCCAGCGGCGCTGTTTCCGCATCGCTTAGCGCGTTGATATTGGGAGTGGGAATAACGGCCGTGGCCGTGGCCACGACCACCGCTTCGCCTCCACTGTTGCGGTTGTCCCACCAATACAAAATTGCCAGCACAACCGCCGCCGACACGAGGATATTTATCAAGAGGAAAGGCGCCATCCGACGAAAAGACATCTGATTCTCCTGGGTGTGATGAACTTATTGTACAAGAAGCGGAGAGTGAGAGCCAGAACGAGAGCCAGTGTCTAAAGTGCGAGAACATGACCGGCACAGATCGCGTCCCTCCGCTAACAGCTTGCAGCCAACCACCCATCCTCTCTCGCTCTGGCTCTGGCTATATGTTAGAATTTCTGCGGCATGACACAAATCGATTACCTGGCAGTGGGACACGTAAGCAAAGATCTGACGCCCAACGGGCCGAAACTGGGCGGTACCGTTTCGTTTTCCGGGCGGTTGGCGCAGGCATTGGGCTGTCACACGGCCGTTCTTACCAGCAGCAGCACGGATTTTTCCTGGCAGGAACAAATGGCCGGTATCGAACTGTGTGTCGTTCCAGCCGGGCAGACGACAACGTTTGAAAATGTGTATACGGCAGACGGCCGTATCCAAACCCTCCATGCTCAGGCCGAACCCCTGCTCCCCAGCCATGTTCCCGCCTCCTGGCAGCGTGCGGCCATCGTCCACCTGGCTCCCATTGCCAACGAAATTGACCCGGCGATGATCCGTCTATTTAGCCACAGTTTGGTAGGCCTGACACCGCAGGGCTGGATGCGGCAGTGGGATAGAAACGGCCGTGTCTGGCCCGCCATTTGGCCCGCCGCGCCAGAGATTCTGCCCTTGGCTGCGGCCGTCATCCTCAGCCAGGAAGATTTGCGCGATGAGGCCCAGCTCGATATGTTCCGCGCCCAGACACGCCTGCTGGTGGTCACCAAAGGGTATAATGGCTGTACCATTTACTTCGATGACGAAGTCCGCCACCTGCCCACACGCCGCGCTGTGGAAGTCAACGCCACGGGCGCGGGCGACATTTTCGCCACGGCCTTTTTAATACGCCTGCACCAGACGCGTGGCAATCCCTGGGAAGCTGGCCGCTTTGCCAATGAGGTCGCTGCCCGGTCAGTGGAACTGCCGGACATCGAAGCCAAACTGCACGGCGTCCAACAACTGATCTGAGAGTTCTAGCCGAGAGCTGTTTATGACCAAGATTTATGCGATTGTGAACCAGAAAGGCGGCGTGGGCAAAACCACCAGCGTCATCAACCTGAGCGCTTACCTGGCGGCCACCGGCCGGCGCACGTTGATGGTAGACATTGACCCGCAGGCCAATGCCACGTCTGGCGTGGGCGTGGACAAAACCGCTCTGGAAACCTCTATCTACGACCTGTTGTTGGAAGAGGCTTCCGTGGCCGACGTGTGCGTGGAGCGGGCAGAGTTCAAGCTGGATCTGGTGCCTTCCAGCCCGGCGTTATCCGGGGCGGAGGTGGAATTGGTGAACGCGATTGGGCGCGAATACCGGCTGCAAAAGGCGCTGGATGGTTTGAACGGCCGTTACGATTACATCCTCATCGACTGCCCGCCCAGCCTCAGCCTGCTCACCGTCAACGCCCTCACCGCCGCCCGCGACGGCGTACTCATCCCCGTGCAATGCGAATATCTGGCCCTGGAAGGGTTGTCGCAGCTCACCCAAACCGTGGAACTGGTACGTAAATATCTCAATCCAGACCTGACCATTCGCGGCCTGATTATGACCATGTACGACAGCCGCACCAATCTCAGCCGCCAGGTGGTGGAAGAAGTGCGTAACTACTTCCCCGGCAAGGTCTTTCGCACGATTGTGCCGCGCAACGTACGCCTGAGCGAAGCGCCGAGTTTTGGGCAGCCCATCAACATTTATGCTCCCACGTCGCCCGGCGCACTGGCCTACAAAGTGCTGACGGCCGAGATTCTCAAGGGGGATCAGGTAAAGGAAACAACGGCATGAGTAAAAAACATGGACTGGGCCGCGGGCTAGGCGCGCTGATCCCGACGGCGGATACGGCCGTTTCCAACGACGACATCCGCCTCATTCCCATCACCGACATTGTTCCCAACCCCCACCAGCCCCGCGCCGCCTTCAACGAAGAGCAGTTGGCTGAACTGGCCGCCTCAATCACCGAGCATGGCCTCATCCAACCGCTGGTTGTGACGCAGCAAGAGGGCAAATACGTGCTCATCGCCGGGGAACGCCGCTGGCGCGCCTCGCAGTTGGCCGGGCTGGAGCAGCTGCCGGCCATCATCAAAGAGGCCACACCCCAGGCTATGCTGGAGCTGGCGATCATCGAAAATATCCAGCGGGCTGATCTCAACGCCCTGGAAGAAGCCTTTGCCTATCAGCAGTTGATGGACGAATTTGGCCTGACGCAAGAAGAAGTGGCCAAACGAGTGGGCAAAGGGCGGTCGACGGTGGCCAACCTGCTGCGGCTGCTCACTTTGCCGCCAAACATTCAGCAAGCCGTTAGTGATGGGCAGATCAGCGGGGCGCACGGCCGTGCGCTTCTCCCGCTGCCCACACCCGAAATGCAAACCAACGCTATGAAACAGATCATGAAGCTGGATCTGAGCGTGCGGCAGACCGAACAGCACGTCAAAAACTTGCTGGCCGAAGAAAAACCTCAGCCTAAACCCCGAAAAAAACTGCCCGCCGAACTGGTCGATCTGCAAACGCAGTTCGAGCACTCGCTGGGAACCCGCGTGACCATCAACAAAAAACGTAAAGGCGGGCAAGTCATTATCCACTACTACTCCGACGAAGAATTGCAATCCATCTACGACGCCATTATTGGTGATGAAACCTGAACACTTGAACATCTGAGTACCTGAATACCTATGAACAACATCCAACTTATCCAAGAAAAACTGGCCCAGGCCACCGCCATCCTCGATGAAATGAACGTGGACGTGTGGCTTACTTTTGTACGTGAAACCAGCCTGCAGCCTGACCCGGCGCTGGAGCTGATAGCCGATCTGGACGTGACGTGGAAAACGGCCGTTATCGTCAGCCGCCAGGGCAGCCATGTGTGCATTATCGGCCATTTCGATGCGGAAAATGCACGCCGCCTGGGAGTTTATGAAGTTATCCCTTATCACCAGGGGATCAGCCAGCCGCTGCGCGAGGCGCTGGCCCGGCTGGACCCGGCGCAAATTGCCATCAACTACTCGGAAAACGATGTGGCCGCCGATGGCCTGAGCCTGGGTATGTACCGCTCTTTGCAGGCTATTCTGGAGGGCACGCCCTACGCCAACCGCCTGATTTCAGCCGAGAAAATCATTGCCGCGCTGCGCGGCCGCAAGAGCCAGACGGAAATTGAGCGTGTGCGGCAGGCGGTCGCCACCACTGAAACGTTGTTCGATGAGGTAGAAGGTTATGTGCGCCCGGGGATGACACAGCGAGAGATTGCGGATTTTGTGCACGGCCGTATCGACGCCCTCAACCTCGGTTATGCCTGGCCCAAACCGTTCAACCCCATCGTCACCTGCGGGCCAGAATCAGCTTCGGGGCACGCCGCCCCCGGCGACGTGGTGCTGCAAAAGGGCCACACCCTGCACATGGATCTGGGCGTGAAGCAAAACGACTACTGCTCCGACATTCAGCGCATGTGGTACGTGCTGGACGATGGCGAAACGGCCGCACCGCCGGAAGTGCAGCGCGCTTTTGAGGTGGTCCTGGGGGCCATCAAAGCCGGTGAAGCTGCCCTGCGTCCCGGCGTGCCCGGTTGGCAGGTAGATGCGGCCGCCCGCGCCCACATCGTCGAAAATGGTTACCCGGAATACATGCATGCTTTTGGTCATTTGCTGGGGCGCGTGGCCCATGATGGCGCGACCGTGTTAGGACCGCGCTGGGAGCGTTACGCCGGCATCTGCGAGCTGCCGGTGGAAGCAGGCAATATTTTTACCCTGGAATTGCACGTTGTGGTGCCAGAGCGGGGGATGATGAGCCTGGAAGAAGACGTATTGGTAACGGCCGTGGGCGTGGAATACCTTAGCCAGCCCCAAACGGCGTTACGGTACATTCGGTAAGGAGCGTTGGCCTTCGTACCGAAAGGTAAAGCAGAGACTATGTGGTTGTTACAAGAAAAACCCAACTGGAAAAATCCGTTTTATACGCGCAAAGAAGAAATCGCCAACAGTGTCACGCATGGCATTGGCGCGGCTCTCAGCATTGCCGGTCTGACGGCTCTGGTGCTGCTGGCCATCATTTACGGCGACATCTGGCGCATTATTAGCTTTAGCATCTATGGCAGCAGCCTGCTGCTGTTGTATCTTGCCTCCACGCTTTACCACAGCCTGCAAGGTCCGCGAGCCAAAGCGGTGCTGCGTCGATTTGACCATGCCTCTATTTACGTGCTCATTGCCGGGACGTATACGCCCTTTTTGCTGGTGAGTTTGCGGGGAACGGCCGTTGGCTGGACATTCTTCGCCCTGGTTTGGGGTATGGCTGCCGCCGGTATCGTCTGGAAGATGTTCTTCCTGGGTAAACTGGAAGTGGTGGCTACCATCATCTACGTGTTGATGGGCTGGATGTGCGTGCTGGTCTTTAAACAGATGATCGCCGCCATTCCCACCCCCGGCCTTATCATGTTGGTGGCGGGCGGCGTAGTCTATACGCTGGGCGTCATCTTTTATGCCTGGGAAAAACTCCCGTACAATCACGCCATCTGGCATTTGTTTGTGATGGGGGGCAGCATCTGCCACTTTTTCTCCATCATGACGCTGCTTCAACCGCATTAACTCATTGGATGAATCGGGTGGTTGTGTCATGCAAGCCATTCTGGTTGTTTCAAATCCTGACGAACGCGATTTTCTGAACTTTATCCTGAAACACGCCGGGCTGTCTGTGGCGAACGGCCGTGATCTGCACAATGTCACGGCCAAATGGCTGGAGCGCCCCGCCGATTTGATCGTGGTGGCAGAGAAAGACGGCCGTCAACTGCAAAGCGACCTCATCGAACTACGGCATGTCACGCAGGTTCCCTGCCTCGTCATCATCGAAAACCCCACCGAGGACGATTACTGCCAGGCGCTGCACGCCGGTGCTGACCTTGTCCTGTCTCGTCCTGTTTCCTCCCGCATCCTTCACGAGTACGTTCTTGTGCTGCTGCGGCGTACCCGTACCGTGCCCGCCTTTGTCCTGCCCCGCCTCGACGTAAACGAAGTCAAACTCGAACCGGATACACGCACGGTCATCGTTTTGGGCCAGGAGCCGCGCCGCCTGACCCAGCTTGAATTTCGGCTGCTTTACGTGCTCATGGTTAACCGGGAACAAGTTGTGCCAGTGGATATGATCGTCGAACGAGTTTGGGGGTTCACCGGGCAGGGCAGCCGGGAACTGGTACGTGGCCTCATCAGCCGCCTGCGCCGCAAAATGGAGCCGGATTCTGTCATGCCCCGGTTTATCCAGAATGTCCCTGGCGTGGGCTACCGGTTCACGCTTGAGGAAGGATAAGCCTGTTTTCACACACCATTGAAACAACTAGAGTTAGATTTATACGGCATTTAAACACGGCTACATCAAGTTTTCGCACACAAATCTTGTATTTTTCCGAGTGTGAAGGAGTTTGCCCCTGGCAAGTAAGGTTACTGTGTGAGGTTTTTAGGATGACCGCAAAGAAAGAGTTTGGTTACTGTCCTGAATGTGATTCCCGGATTCGGCTGCGCACGCCACGCTTGGGCCAGCGGATTCAATGCCGCGAGTGTGGCACCGCCCTGGAAGTGGTGGAGCTGACACCGCTAGAATTAGACTGGGCGTTTGAGGATCTAACCAGCGACGATTACGAGCCGCGCCACAACCGTTCCCGTAGTGTC
>Ga0116151_10001937_pt1 | contig 19321 bp, 17 predicted proteins | sample AD_UKC117_MetaG_FD_89893 | JGI IMG/M metagenome (GOLD analysis project Ga0116151, IMG submission 89893) | Active sludge microbial communities of municipal wastewater-treating anaerobic digesters from Hong Kong - AD_UKC117_MetaG | ecosystem: Engineered > Bioreactor > Anaerobic > Digestate...
ATCTTTCTGGAACTATTGCCAGATATAAAAAAAGAGAGTAAAAAAAAATGGTTGTAAAATTATGAAAGTGACATAATACAAGGAGATGGCTCTACTTGTAGCCGTTTAGAACGTAACTTATTGGCGGTATTTATGAAACTTTCTGAAAAAGAGATGGTTGAACTTTTGCAACGAATCAGGGACCGTTATGATGAGTACAGTAAAAAACATAATGCTTCCTGGTTTAACCGTTCCAGCTTTGAAGAGCGGGTAACATTTGCTTACGAAAACCGTATGGATATGTCCGCTTTTCTTTTGGCCGAGATAGCCAATTTTGAAAAGCTTAAAGAAAAATATGAGAAGCGTAAAGATCAGGGTTCCTTTTCGCAGAAGGTAGACAGAATAATCGAAGAACAACTGGAAAGAATAAGCAAATATCCGCGAATGGAGTTTCATCCCCGTTGCGGTGTAGAAATATCGCATATGTACGGAGCACTTTACGATCTTGCGGACAGGCTTTACCCTGTTCTATGGATAGTAGTAACAGATGTCTCAAACAGAGGTAAGCTTCAAAAACTGGAAAACGAGCTTTTTCAGTTTTCTCAACCAAATCTTGGAAGGCTTCCGGGATTTACAGAGGATTATGCACTTCTGCTTTCAAGACCTGGAATTAATGAATTGGATATAGAAAAGGGTAAAAACAATTATTTAAAGGAAGCAGCCTTTTTATTACACAAGATTGCCGATTTTTGTGATTACCTTGTACGTAACCCGGATGCCAATTTTGAACATCCCGTAAATTTCTCCCGTGGGTACGAAAGTGCCGATAAAAAAAAGAAACTTACCGAAGAGTTTGGTGCTTTAACAGGTTTTGGAGCAATATTCAAGATTCGCCATTATTGTGAAGATCTGATCTCGGACTTCAGGCTAGGCGCCTTTAGGCCAGCTAATAGCAGATAGCAGCTCTTGCAACAAGATAAGTGAATATTAAATATCCTTTTTTTGCGCAAGCAGTATGCCCACCTTCCCCAAATCACATTCATAATTGCTGGAGAATATCCAGTGGGTCTTTTCGGCCGCTAAAATATTAAAATATCCCGAATGGTAAGGCGTTTGTATGCGCATATCCTGGTTGATTAGTTGAAATTTGCTTATTGCGTTTCCGGAAATCATATTACCCATTTCACCTAATATGTCCAGATGATCTTCACTAAAAGATGTCGTATCAACGGAAGGAACCAGTTTTTCGCAGATATGCATGGCTATCTTTAATGAAAAGAAAAACGAGATAAAGCCTTCTGTTTCGCCCGATCTGTAATCGATGTTTATTATTATATCGTTAGGAAGAGAGTTGAGTCTTTTCGCGTAAAGGCGCTTCGGTTCAACACTAAGACCAAGTAGGGATTTAAAAATAAAGGCAATCGAGTCCGAGGCTTTTTCAAAGTATTGGCATGCAAGATCTTTAACTTCGTCAGGTGTTTTCATTATGGCTCCAAGGGGTAATAACTTATGGTACAATGTGTTTGAAAATGTACTTATCAGTATTGTGCATGCGTATTTAAAACTAATTATCCGCTTTTCGAAAATTATGTCAATAAAAGAATTAATTGAACAGTGTTCATTTAGAAATCGACATACAAAACAGTCTTAAGGCCGATGCCAACCCTACATTGATATTTTTGGTACTTCCTTCTTGACAAATAAGAGGGAAAGGCGATGTATTACACATGTAACATAAGGGAGGGTGAACGTTATGCCCGTAAAACGAATGATTTACCAGACACCCGAAACGCGTGAACGCATACTTGCTATGGCACAAAAGCTGTTTTTGGAGTCTGGGCTATTTGAAGTACAGATGACAGATGTCGCGCGTCAAACAGGTATAAGCCGAAATTCATTGTACAGATATTTCAGAGACAAGACCGATCTTGCTTTTACATTAATGGAGCATCGCTTAAAAGAGCTTGTTAGTAATTTTGAACAACTGCGTGACAGCTTGCAGGGTGAAAATTATCGCGCGAAAATACGAGACTACTTTTTAAAAAGCTGGTTGAACCCTGATTATAAAGAAACCCTTCTTTTTCTTGCCGAGTTTGATGCCTATTTTTCTGGAGTAAGGCAGGTGCTTGATCAGAAAGAGAGGTTGCAAAAAACATTCGGTGTAAGCAAAGATGATCTGTTAACCGAGCTTGTGCGCAAAGGGCAGCAAGAGGGGTCTGTACGAAAAGATGTAGATGCCCATTTCTTGATGGTTACCATAGTAAACGGACTTAGAGGTTTGCATCAGCGTCTTCAGTTACGCGAAGAGTCACTGCTAGAGGTTCAGGGAATGGAATCAAAACATATGATGAGTCATTTTCTTGATATAGTTATTACAGGAATAAAAGGAGACCGATGATGAATAGAGAAGAGAGCTTCAATGAGCTTTTAAAGAATATGAGCTTGGAAGAGAAGGCCTCTCTTATGAGCGGAAGCAGTTTCTGGCTTACAGAGGGGGTCAAGCGGCTTGGAATACCCCCTATTCGTGTTGCAGATGGGCCGCATGGTCTGCGCAAACAGCCCGAAGGGGGAGACCATTTGGGAATCGGTGGATCCATACCTTCGACATGTTTCCCTACTGCAGTTACCACTGCAAGCTCTTGGGATGTTTCTCTTCTGCACCGCATTGGTGAAGCCCTGGGAGAGGAGTGTCTTCAGGAAAAAGTTTCTGTTGTGTTAGGGCCAGGAGTCAATATAAAAAGAAGCCCGCTTTGCGGACGTAATTTCGAATATTTTTCTGAGGATCCTTTACTGGCAGGGGAGATGAGTGCGGCGTTTATCAATGGCGTTCAGAGTAAGGGTGTTGGTACAAGCCTTAAGCATTTTGCTGCTAATAACCAGGAGTATTTCCGCTTTATAATAGATACAATCGTTGATGATCGGGCTTTGCGCGAAATATATCTGCGTCCTTTCGAGATTGCTGTAAAAAAATCGCAGCCCTGGACATTGATGTGTTCGTACAATCGAATAAATGGTAAATACTCAAGTGATAATAAGTGGCTTTTGACGGATGTTCTAAAAAACGAGTGGAAACATGAGGGCATAGTTGTTACCGATTGGGGTGCCTGTAATAATCGCGTAGAGGGAATTAAGGCTGGGCTTGAACTGGAGATGCCAGGAAGCGGCGGAATTAATGACAGAATGATTGTAAAGGCGGTTCGTGACGGAAAACTTGACGAGGCAGATCTTGACAGATGTGTGCTTCGAATGTTAGATTTTATAAACAAGGCATCAGGAGTTCTTGAACAACACAGCAGTTATGATGTAAACGCGCATCATGATTTGGCACGAGAAGCCGCCGAAGAGTCAATGGTGATGCTTAAAAATGAATCGGTGCTGCCTCTTGATAAAGAGGCAAACTTTTGCGTTATTGGTGATATGGCCGTTAAATACCGTTATCAGGGAGCAGGCAGCTCTCAGATAGTACCTACCCGTTTAAGCAATCCATTTAAGGAGCTATGTCTGGTGTGTGGTCGTGAGGTCGCCTACTCTAAGGGTTATGACAGTTCGACTGACAAAACAGACAGAAAATTGATTGATCAGGCTCTTGCGGTTAGTGACAAAACCGAAACGGTTATTGTTTTTGCCGGATTACCCAATATTTTTGAGTCCGAAGGTTTTGACCGGGATCATATGAGATTGCCTGACAATCAGAATGAGCTTATTGAAGAACTGATCCGGGCTGGTAAAAAAGTTATAGTTGTACTAAGCAATGGAGCGCCTGTGGAGCTGCCATGGTTAAATGAGTGTCATGGCCTTATCGAAATGTACCTTGGTGGACAGGCTGGATCAGAGGCTATAGCGAAAATTATCTTTGGTGAAGTAAATCCCAGTGGAAAACTGGCCGAGACTTTTCCGCTTAAACTGGAAGATACCCCTTGTTATAGTTATTTTCCGGGAAATCCGCAGCAGGTTGAATATCGAGAAAGTCTCTATGTGGGATACCGTTATTATAACAGTATGGACAAACCGGTGGCCTTTCCGTTCGGATTCGGATTATCATATACGCAGTTTGAATACTCTGATATTAAGCTCTCCTCTTCGGAAATAGGTGATGATCAAAATTTATCTGTAGTCTGTAATATTAAAAACATCGGTAATATTGCTGGTAAAGAGGTAGTACAGTTGTATATCAATGATTTAGAAAGCTCGTTTTTTCGTCCTGCGATGGAACTTCAAGGGTTTACAAAAGTATTTCTTAATCCTGGCGAATCTAAACAAATTGAATTTGAGCTTGCCAGAGATAACTTTGCTTTTTTTGATACCGCGACTAAAACCCGTCAGGTCGAGCCAGGACTTTTTACGGTTATGATCGGTGCTTCATCGCGTGATATCAGATTAAAAGCAGATGTCAATGTTGTTTCCGGATACAAGCCGGTAGTGGACGAATCGCTTAGGTCATTTATGGATCCCTATTATAGGTCAGAAAAACCCAGGGGAGTATTTGAAGTCAACGATGCTGCTTTTGAGGCTCTACTAGGAAATACTATTCCACCTGTTCAAAAAACGAGACGACCATTTCATCGAAACAGTGCTTTAGGGCATATTCGAGAAACGTGGATGGGTAGACGGTTATGGAAAATCATTGCGCGTGAATTTATGAATCAGATGAGCGTTTCGGATGATGAAACCGTGAATCTTATGGCGCGCCGTATGCTTGATGAGATGCCGTTAAGGGCGCTTGTTCTTTTAAGCGGAGGAGTTTTTACAGACAAAAAGTTGAAGGCGTGTCTTGATCTGCTTAACGGAAGGCTTGTCCGAGGATTACTGGGAATGATCAGAAACTGATCAGAAAGGTTGCTATGACGGTTGCTTTAAAGTAAGAGAATCTAAGGTATTTTTATAGAAAAGAAAATCTTGGAATTCGCTGGTTTTTTTTAGGATTCAATTTTATAAGGAAGATTTTTATGAACTACAGAAGATTAGGAAGAAGCGGGCTTAAGGTTAGTGAAATTGCTTATGGATCATGGTTAACATTTGCTAATCAGGTAGAGCTCGATCTGGCTGAAAAGATAATAGATAAAGCTGTTGAACTTGGTATCAACTATATCGACACGGCGGATGTTTATGCCATCGGTGCGGCAGAGACACTGCTTGGTAAAATATTACCACGTTTAAATCGCCGTCAACTTGTAATTGCTACTAAGGCCTTTTGGCCTATGAGTGATTCACCAACGGATCAAGGATTAAGCCGTAAGCATGTTTTTGACTCGCTTTATGGAAGCCTTGACAGGCTGAATATCAGTTATGTCGATATTTTTTACTGTCACCGGTATGATGAAGAGACTCCGCTTGAAGAAACTGTAGAGGCAATAGACGATCTTATACGTCAGGGCAAGGCGTTATATTGGGGAACGAGTGAGTGGAGTGCCGAACAGATAACCGCTGCTTTTAATATCTGTCAAAGCCGAGGGTTTCACACTCCCATTGTCAATCAACCCAACTATAGCCTGATTGTTCGCGGAATCGAAAAACAGATTTTGCCAACATGCGAGGCTCTTGGAATGGGAACAGCAAATTTTTCTCCATTGGGGCAGGGTGTCTTAACTGGTAAGTATAGTGGGGGCAAAATTCCAGCGGGTAGCCGCGGTTCTGATGATTCGTTAAACATGTATATGAAAGATTCTATTGCCAATATGGATCTGCTTGAGCGTGTGGATAAGCTTAAAGATATAGCAAGTGAATATGAGGCGACAATTGCACAGATTGCGATTGCCTGGATATTGCGAAACCCGGGTATATCATCCGTGATTGCAGGAGCATCTTCAATTGATCAGCTTGAAAGCAACGTAAAGGCATCAGGCATAAAATTATCAGAGAAACATATTTTGCAAATAAACGCGCTTTTTCCCGCCGAGTAATATCTTTGGTGCTTATGTGATTATAAATAATCTAAGTTAAAAAGCAGGGTTATTCATACCCTGTTTTTTTATCGATAAAGAGATAAAAAATTTCGTTTAAATAAAATCTTGATTTAAAAGCTACTGCAATAAGTATGACCTCATAAAAAAATTAGAGTTCTGTTTCACCGGTTTCTTAGCCGTATCGTAATATGATCGAGGTTTAAAAATGAATGATTTAAAAAATAGCGCGTTAAAATATCACAGCGAGCCTGTGCCGGGAAAAATAGAGGTTGTTCCAAGCAAGCCCTGCAAGACTGCGTCTGATCTGTCATTGGCATATACTCCGGGTGTCGCAAAACCCGTTTTAGAAATTGCTGATAATCCGGAATCGGCATATCAATATACTTCAAAAGGCAATCTTGTAGCGGTTGTATCTAACGGAAGTGCCATACTGGGGCTGGGCAACAAGGGGGCTCTTGCTTCTAAGCCGGTTATGGAAGGCAAGGGTGTACTTTTCAAAAGATTTGCCGATATTGATGTTTTTGATATCGAGCTTGATACGGCAGATCCAGAAAAAATAATCGAGACTGTTAAAATGATGGAGCCAACATTTGGCGGAATAAATCTCGAGGATATAAAGGCACCAGAATGTTTTATTATAGAAGAGAGCCTAAAAAAGCTCTGTTCCATACCTGTTTTTCACGATGATCAACATGGTACGGCAATAATTTCTACGGCGGGTTTGATAAATGCCTTGGAAATTGCTAAAAAAAATGAGGGCGAAATAAAGGTTGTTTTTAACGGTGCAGGCGCGGCGGGAGTCGCTTGCGCGAAACTATTTCTGAGTTTTGGGGTTCTTCGTACTAACTTGATAATGTGTGACAGCAAGGGGGTTATCTATAAGGGGCGTAAAGAGGGTATGACACCTGAAAAAGAGTATTTCGCGGTTGAAACCGATTCTCGCACCTTGGCGGATGCTTTAAAAGGTGCTGATGTCTTTGTGGGTGTTTCAGTCAAAGATTGTGTAACACCCGAGATGCTTAAGTCTATGAATTCGACACCCGTGGTATTTGCAATGGCTAATCCTGATCCGGAAATATCTTATGAAGACGCGATAAGCGCCCGTGATGATGTCATTATGGCTACCGGTCGCAGTGACTATCCTAATCAGATAAATAATGTGTTAGGGTTTCCCTTTATTTTTCGTGGAGCTTTAGATGTTCGTGCTTCCGACATCACTGAAGGTATGAAGATTGCTGCCGCCCGGGCACTTGCCGATTTGGCAAAAGAGCCGGTTCCTGACAGTATTAGCAGTGCTTATGATGGAAAAAAGTTCAGTTTTGGATCAGAGTATATTGTTCCAAAACCTTTTGATCCGCGTGTAATAGAATGGGTTGCTGTTGCGGTTGCCAAGGCTGCCTGTGAAGAAAAAATCGCCGCAAAACCGATCAGTGATTGGAATGCCTATTCCGCGCAATTGCGTAAAAGAATGGAGAAGTATTGGAAATAATTACTGGTACTTTAGTATCAAAAAACATGCGATTTTGTTGATAATTATCTGGCAATAAATTGAATTTCGGTAATTTCTTTGTATATTATAGTCAACAGGTGTTTGTGAATGGGTGATGTTTTACATAAACAGCTAGGTTTAGAGTTTGTTAAAACCCATCCTTTGTAAATTATCTGCTTTAGTTTTTGATTACAAAAGATATAAACCTGTCTGTTCTGAGGGTTTTTTCCGTGATTGCTTATCACCGGAGGATACCGAATGAGTGCTGTGGTCTCCATGAGTGCTTCCATGCCGCCAACCTGGTCGCTTGTAAAAGAGATCAGGAAAAATAGCTCTGAATATCTTCAAAAGGGCTCACATTCGTCTGTTGATTTTGATGCCGTGATTATGGTTGTTTCAGAGCTAGTTGAAAATGCCGTAAAATATGGTGTTAGGGCTTCTGACGGTACGTGTGTCGATTTTAGCCTGAGTGTTCACGGTTCCCGTGTAAAAATAACTGTAAAAAACGGTATTGAAAAACTTGAAGATTATGAATCTGTAATTTTTGCCCTTGATGCAATTCATGGACCCAGATCCAGTGAAGAACTATATAGATCGCGTCTTCTACAAATATATGATTCTCCAATTGATGAAAAGGGGCGTTTGGGGCTCTACCGTATAGCTTACGAGGGGGGGTTTGATATTGCCTGCCAACTGGAAAGCGACTTGATAAAGCTGACTGCCTGGAGAGACTTTAACCATGAAGCGTGATTTGTCGGTTGGTTCGCTGCATATAGAACTTTTGCGCGAAAGTCCGGAACAGTTACGAATGGTATGGCGAGGCCGCAGCGAGGATAGAGATCCTGCCGATTATCTGAATCCTTTTCTTATCTCATCAATTGAGGTTCTTTCCGATGAGTTGCTCGTTTGTGATTTCAGAGAACTTGAGTATATCAACTCTTCTACTATACCGCCTATACTTCGTATGATAAAAAAGTTGCATATTGATGGGAAGTCTGCTAGAATAGTATACGACAGCAATTCATCATGGCAAACGGCATCTTTTACTGCGTTTCGTATTATTACTGATACGATGAATCTGATCGAGATTTCGGGAGAGTAGGCAGATTATGGCAATAGATAAGGGGTCACTGGATGATTTTAAGTTTTTGAACTCCGTTAGCGAAGATTTTGCGTTGAGTGCCCAAAAGGTTAATGATTCTTCACTGCAACGTAAGCTTCATACGGAAAATGCTATTGTTTCACTCGAAGATGCCGAAAGAGCCGGTGGCATGCTGTTGAATGAGTTAAAAATTGGCAGCAGGGAGAGTATTCTTCTGAGAAGTCGTCACGATGCCATTTTGAATATTTGTCGCATTTTAAAAATGAATTTGGATCGTCAAAAGATTTTAATAGATAAGCTTTTTACTGTTAAGCCCAAGAATGGCTTTACTGTAAATCATCACTATCTTGATGAACTAGATAGGCTAAGAAAACTGTTAACACAGTCGTTATCAAAGGCTTTTGGTATATTAACCGAAATCGTTGCAACTGGTAACGAGATGATACTCCTTGATAAACTTATTCAGACGTCAAAAAAATATCAAAAAAAAGGGATAATTCGTTTAAAGAAGCTTACATTTACCGCTCTTAAGGATGCCGAAACCGCCATCGAGGGATCGAAACTCAACCATGATCGCGGTGCCGAACTGATAAACGAGATCAAGAGAATCCCGGACTATGTAGAAGACAAGAACACATTTGCCCTTCGTGCTATAGTTGATATGGCTAACGAGGGTGCCGAACTTGCTCTTCATGTGAACAGTAGTTCAAAATCGCAGCTCGAGTTTGCCGAAAAGGTCAATACTGTAACCGGTCAGCTTCATGACGAGTCACTTCATATACGTAAATTGGTTTCCGATAAGCACTCCCTGTTTACTAAAAATAACGAACTAATTTCACAGGTAGCGGTAATTGTTGCTGTAGAGTTCTTTGAATACCTTTCGGCAATGGATATTGCGCGTCACCTTAAAGAGAACGATGATCTTTACGATCCCGAGGTTATTGAGGCCATATATGATCTTACGGCTTTTGTAGAAAACGCGTGTGAGGATGTTGAGTCTGTTGCCAGTCTCAATTATGATATGACAGAAGCTGTAGCTGTTAATGCGAAAATTGAAGAAAAAACTGTCGAACTAACACAGAAAGAGACCGGTTGTTTTGATATGACGCGTCATCAGGTCATGCTTATGACCGAAAAGACCCGCTTTCCTATTGATGGATCCGCTCGAAATATCGAAAATGGACGCAAAGTCAGTGACTATGTTCAACGTCTGTTAGACAGTTTGACTCGGTAAATTGAATCTTTGTACTTGACAAAAACAGCCATTCGATAATCGTGTTGCTGTGAGATTTGCAAAGGAAAACACTTTTTATCTTATATTGTTTATCATTGTCGGAGGTCTTCTGGGAGGCGCTTTAGGTTCGCTTCTGGCGGAAATTCATCCGGCACTTGTTTTTCTCAAAAAAAATCTTACAGGGTTTATCGGGGTTAATCTCGATTTTATCCGTTTAGAGGTATCTTTAAGCCTCTCGTCACTTCTTGGAATTGTTTCAGGAATAGTGATTTTCGCGAAAGCGTAAGGTCGAAAGGCCGGCTGCGCCCGCAGCTATTTCGTCTTTATTGTAATCGGATATTCTTGTAAGGGTTTCCATTATTATTAAAGACGTATAAATCGGTATTTATTTCCGGTTGAACTCAATTCGTTTTTTGATCTTGATTGGTTAAAAAAGAAAGCTATGCGGCGCGTTATCTGTACGAAGTACGGTTTGAGGTTAGTTAACCCCAGGCGTTTCTTTGTATTATGTTTGGGTTATATTCAGATTGCATCAGAATTATATTCAGATTGCATCAGAATTATATTCAGATTGCATCAGAATTATATTCAGATCGTATCTGAATTGTGTCCAGACAGGCGGTATATCCGTAAAAAATAAAATCAGGTTTAAAAAGGGGGTTTTCATTGGCTGTTATAACAATGAAAGAGCTCTTGGAATCAGGTGTACACTTCGGTCATCAGACTCGTCGCTGGAACCCCAAGATGCAGCAGTTTATTTTCACATCCCGTAATGGAATTCATATTATTGATCTTCAAAAGACAATGCAGCGGCTAAAAGCTACATATTCCATTATGAAAGATCTGTCTGAAAAAGGCGGAAAAATTTTATTCGTAGGAACAAAAAAGCAGGCACGCGGTGCAGTAAAAGAATATGCCGAAAAATGTGGCATGTACTACGTTTCCGAGCGTTGGCTTGGAGGTCTTTTGACCAACTACAAGACTGTTTCTCAATCGATAAAGCGTCTAAAAAGTCTTCAAAGAATGCGTGATAATGATGACTGGGATGCCGAGACCAAAAAAGAACGTCTTGAGCTTCAGCGTGAACTTGAAAAGAAAGAGAAATTCTTATCAGGTATCGCAGATATGGATAAGCTTCCAGACGCGTTGTTTGTTGTCGATCCAAAGCGCGAACAAATTGCCGTAAACGAGGCTCATAAGCTTAATATTCCAATTTTTGCTGTTGTTGATACAAACTGTAATCCCGAAGAGGTGGATTATCCTATCCCTGGTAATGATGACGCAATACGCGCTATTGCGCTTTTCTTGCGTGTCATGGTAGACGCCATCGAAGAGGGGCGTTCGGGTGGAATGTCAGCTGTTGAAGACGACTCTGATATGGATGATGATAATGCGGAGGCTTCATCTTCTGATTCTGAAGAATCAGAAGTCGCTGAGGTTTCTGTAGAAGATACCAAAGAGTAGAGCTGAAAGAAGATTAGCGGATCTTCTATTGATTTGCACGGTACCTGAATTTCAGGTGCCGTGTAAGATCATAAACACCGTTATAAAAGTGTTATATTAAGGATAGAGGAGGTAGTTATGGCTGAAATAACTGCATCAATGATAAAAGAACTGAGAGAAAGAACACAGGCTGGTATGCTTGACTGTAAAAAAGCGCTTACCGAATGTGATGGAGATATGGAAAAGGCCGCCGAATTTTTACGAAAAAAAGGCCTTGCTGCGGCAAATAAAAGAGCCGGACGTGAAGCAAAAGAGGGTCTTGTATTCGTCAAACTTTCTGATGATGGCAAAAAAGGTTCTATTGTTGAGCTTAACTGCGAAACTGATTTTGTTGCTAAAAATGAAGAGTTTCATAATTTGGGTAACAAGATAACATCCGAGATTTTTGACAACTCTCTAAAAAGCGGAGCTGAAATACCAGCAGCGCTTGATGAGACTATCAAGGGTGCTATTGCTACAACAGGCGAAAATATGGGCATAGGTTCATTCGATACTATCGAAATCGATAAGGGAGCAATAGCTTCATACATTCATAGTAACGGTAAGATTGGTGTGTTGGTTGCTCTTGCTTCAGATGCTTCTGACTCGGCTATTTTGTGCGAACTTGGTCGTGAACTTGCTATGCAGGCCGCTGCTGCTTTTCCACAATATGTAACTTCAGACGAAGTGCCTGAGACTGTTAAAGATAAGGAACGTGAAATTTACAAAGAGCAGATGAAAAATTCGGGAAAACCGGAAAATATTATAGACAAGATAGTTGAAGGTAAACTTTCAAAATTCTATTCGGATGTTTGTCTGGTTGACCAGGTTTTTATAAAAGATAGCGCGAAAAAGGTTTCCGATGTTGTTAAAGAGTACAGTACTAAGGCTGGAAGCCCAATAAAAATAGAAAAATTTATCCGTGTTCAAATTGGCGGTTGATGATGAGTGAAGCAAACCCTTATAAACGGGTTCTGGTCAAGCTTAGCGGTGAGGTTCTTGCCGGTTCTGCTTCGGCTGGGCTTGATCCTGAAACTGTAAAAAAGGTTGCCTCTGAAGTCGTCCTTGCCGCTGAAAGCGGTGTTCAGATTGCCCTCGTTATTGGCGGGGGCAATATTTTTAGGGGCGGTTTGGGAGAAAGCCTTGGTATGGATCGTGTAACAGGTGATCACATGGGGATGCTGGCAACTGTTATTAATTCATTGGCTTTAGCTGATAGCATCTCTTCTGCCGGACGTAATGCGGTTGTTATGACATCTTTTGCCATGGAAACAGTGGCCGATTACTATACGGTACGCAAAGCTTCTGCGCTTCTTGCCGATAACAAGATTGTGATTGTAGCCGGTGGAACAGGTAATCCCTACTTTACAACAGATACAGCAGCAACGTTAAGAGCTGTCGAGCTTAAATGCGATCTTATGATGAAAGCAACAAAGGTAGACGGAGTTTATGATAAAGATCCTGCCAAACATTCTGACGCAAAAAAAATTGACAAAATAAGCTATATTGATGTGATTCAGAATAACTTGAGAGTAATGGACTTAACAGCAATATCGCTGTGCATGGAGAACATGCTGCCAATACGTGTATTTAATCTGTTTCGTGATAACTGTATTAAGGATGCGTTAAACGGATATGCTGGTGGTACAGATATACTTTAATTTGGTTGCTGTATTAAAAATCCGCAATAAAAAGGTTTTCGGAGGTTATTTATGGTTAACGATATACTAAAAGATGTCGAATCGAGAATGAGTAAAAGCGTTAAGGCTCTTGAGAAGGAGTTTGTTGCTATTAGAACTGGACGTGCTAACCCATCTATTCTGGATTCGGTTTCAATAGACGCTTATGGGTCTCCAATGCCACTTAATCAGGTCGCGACTGTATCTTGTCCGGAGGCTCGTCTGATAATGGTTCAACCATGGGATAAAGGAAATATAGGTGCCATTGAGAAGGCAATTTTAAAAGCCGACTTGAATCTGAATCCTTCAAATGATGGTAATGTTATTCGTATTCAGATTCCGGAATTGACCGAAGAGCGTCGAAAAGAACTGGTAAAACAGGCCAAGAATAAGGCTGAAGATTGCCGAGTTGCAATACGTAATGTTCGCCGTGACGGAAACGATATGGTTAAAGAGCTGGAAAAAGATAAAAGCATATCTGAAGATGATTCAAAGAAAGAACAGGATAATATTCAGAAGCTTACTGATAAATATACCGAAATGGTTCAAAAACTGACAGATAACAAAGAGAAGGAAATCTTAAGCATATAATGCCCTCTTTAAAGGACTCTGTTAACAAATCCGCGGTTCCCCGTCATATAGCAGTAATTATGGATGGTAACGGTAGGTGGGCAAAAAAACGTGGTTTGCCTAGGGCCGATGGTCATCGAAAAGGGGCCTTGGTAATCGAGACTTTAATGGACGCAGCCATGGATTTGTCGGTAGGGTGTGTTTCGCTTTACGCGTTTTCTACTGAGAACTGGTCAAGACCTTCTACTGAAATTAATGCCTTGTGGGAACTGCTTTGCTCTTTCTTTGCCGAGAAACTACCGGTTATGCATCAAAAGGGTATTCGCGTTTACCATTCCGGGTCAAAAAAGAGACTTCCGGCTCGGGTCTGTTCGGTGATTGATAAAGCGGTTAAGCAGACTGCCGGAAACAAAGGGCTTAAAATGAATTTTTGCCTTAATTACGGATCACGACAGGAGATTGTTGACGCAGTTAACAACTGGTCGGCAAAAGCTAAGCCTGGAGAAAAGTTTACTCAAAAAAAAATGGCAGAAAACCTTTATGTTTCCGATTTGCCTGATGTTGACCTGTTAATTAGAACCTCGGGAGAGTGTAGAATTAGTAATTATCTGCTATGGCAATGCGCTTATGCCGAATTTATTTTCTTAAAGGTACTTTGGCCCGATTTTAAACCGTCTCATTTGTACAGAGCGGTAATCGAATTTCAAAAAAGGAATAGAAGGTTTGGAGGATTATGACTTCACGTACATGGGATACATTTCAAAGAATAATAAGTGCCTTAATTGCGTTACCGGTCTATTTTTTTCTAATATTTTTTGACCAGTACTATACTCTTGGAATATTGCTAATTTCTCTTGCAGTTACTCTTTCATGCCTTTATGAATTTTACCAGATTGCCTCTTCAAAGGGGGGAGGGACTCCTTTTATTATTCCCGGTTTGGCCGCTGGCTTTGTTATAAACGTGATTATCTATATGTTCAGTTTTGGCCGTGTTTATGGATTCGAGAGGTATCTCGCAATTTTTGATGTGCGCATTGTTCTGGCAATATTTGTGTTTTTAGGTGTTATAATTAGCGCGTTGCATATTGTTATAAGGCCTTTGTCCGACGGTATATTTTCTCTTGCTACAACCATGTTTGGTATCATATTTATTGTTCTTCCCTTTTCACATATAATTTTAATGAAAGCGCTGCCCGACGGAATATACTACATTTTTATTTTGCATCTTGTTATCATGTTTAACGATACCTTTGCCTATTTCGGTGGGGTTTTCTTTGGTACACATAAAACCGGTTTTCCCGTTTCGCCCAACAAGTCTTGGGAGGGCTATTTTTCGGGTATGCTGTTTAGCACGGTTGTCATAATTATCGCTAACGAAGCATTCCAGATCTTTTTTGACCGACATCTTTTTTCCCTGCCTGAAGCTATACTATTGGGTATGCTTCTGTCTCTTCTGGGCAATATTGGAGATCTGGTTGAATCAGCTATTAAAAGAGATGCCGAGATCAAGGACTCGGGAAGGATTATTCCTGGGCATGGCGGAATGTGGGATGTCTTTGATGCTTTGATATTTGTTTTTCCTGTGTTTTACTACTACCTTAAACTAAAGGGAGTGTAAATGCCTTCGGATGTAATAATTCTCGGATCTACAGGCTCGATAGGTTGCAGCACTCTTAGAGTAATTGATGAGTATCCAGATCTCTTTTCGGTAAAAGGGCTCGTTTGTAATTGTAATGTGCAAACTCTTGGCGAACAACTTGAGCGGTACAAACCTCGTTTTTGTGGTATAACATCACCTCGTGATGATGCTCAGATTGAATCGTTAAAAATATGTTTCCCAAAGACCAGATTTTTTACAGGTGATGAGGCGGCACTTGATGTTGTATCAGAGGGTGCCGATATTTGTGTTTCGGCAATAGTTGGCGCCGCGGGTTTTTTGCCCTCGCTTTATGCTTTGAAAAGCTGTAAGCGGATAGCGCTTGCCAATAAAGAGACTCTGGTTATGGCCGGTGATCTTTTTTTCGAACAAGCCGCGAGTTGCGAAACCGAAATAATTCCAGTCGACAGTGAACACGGCGCTCTTTTCGCGCTTTTAGATTGCATGGAGCCAGAGCATATTGATTCTGTTATTCTCACAGCATCCGGTGGAAGTCTGAGAGATTATCCTTTAGAAAAACTCGCCCATGTAACTCCCGAAGAAGCCCTTGCTCACCCCACCTGGAATATGGGAAGCAAGATAACAATTGATTCCGCTACCCTGATGAAAAAGGGGTTTGAGGTAATGGAAGCGCATCACCTTTTTTCTTTACCGTATGAACGCATAAAAGTGCTGGTGCATCCAGAAAGTCTGATACACTCGCTTGTTCAGACTACCTGTGGTGCTTTGCATGCGCATTTAGGTATAGCGGATATGGCTTTCCCTATTTCGTATGCCATGCTCTATCCAAGAATCAGACCCAATAATTTTGAAAAACTAGATCTTGTTAAGGCTGGATCTTTAACCTTTCGCGAGCTAGACAAGAGACGTTATCCTGCGTTGGATCTTTGTTACAATGCCGGACGAGCTGGCGGGGCAGCCACCGTTGTTTTAAATGCCGCGAACGAGATTGCCGTACATTCGTTTTTATCTCACCGTATAGGATTTTCAAGTATCACTGAAGTAACACTGCACGCAGTGGATTCGCTTTGCAATTTGCCGGCAAGCGACGTGCAATCTGTTCTTGATGCTGACAGGTTGGCAAGAGAAACGGCCAGAGAGTATATTGATAAAATGGAATAAAGTACTCCGAAAAAGACTATTTTGAAGAAATGAACTTTTAAAATTATTTGTGTAAAATAATATATTAATATGAGGTTTTGCGATGAATCCGGATTTTTTTGTTTATATACTATGGGCTGGACTGCTTTTGGGTTGTTCTATCTTTGTTCATGAGTTAGGGCATCTGCTAGGTGGCAAAATGGTTGGTATCAAGGCTCGTGTTTTTTCGTTGGGATACGGAAAGGGTTTCATTAAAAAAAAGTGGGGTGATACCACATATCAGATAACCTTAATACCTTTTGGTGGATATTGCGCTTTTTACGGTGATGTTCCTGGTGCAACTTTAGAGGGCAAAAAATTTGAATTTTTTACTGCTTCTCCCTGGCGACGTATTGTAACTGTGGTCATGGGGCCTCTTTTTAACCTGTTTTTCGGAATTATACTTTTTTTTGCTCTTAATCTTGCCGGTTATGAAGTAGAGACAAACAGAATAATGATACCCGAAAGCAGCTCCATGGAATTGCCGGCTCAAAAGGCTGGTCTGAAAAGTGGCGATACTGTAGTCGCAATTGATGATAAAGAGATATCCTCTTTTATGGAAATTCAGTCGGCTGTGGTTTTTTCTGACGGTAAACCGCTGAATTTTACTGTTGCACGTGATGGGAAAAAAATAAATTTAAAAGTTACTCCGGTTCAGTATAGCAATGGAGGGTACTACTCAATAGGTATTATGCCTTATGGAACCGATGTTTTGATTACAGGACTTGAACCTTCCGATGTGGCGCAGAAGGCCGGTTTGCAGGTTTATGATCGGGTTAAGGCAATAAACGGAGAGTCGTTGAAAGGTTCCAGCCATTTTTCCGAAATATTGCAAAATAACGGCGAGGTACCGCTGGTATTGCAGATCGAACGCTCCGGTGAAAATATGGATATTGAAATTACTCCAAGATTTCGGGAGCAGCTGGTTTTAACAGAGTTTCATAGTACTATTTTTCCTGATGAGTCGTTTGATATCAATGTTTCTGATCTGGATACGATTAAAACGGCTATAAAAAAGGGGACGGTGTCTGTGAACGGTAAAAATGTTACCGACTTTGATGATTTTCTATCTATTATTGAGAGTCTGGAGGGTGGCAAGGCTGTTATAGATACAAAGGGCGGCTCTTACGAGGCGGTTGTTAAATACCGAAAAAGTGGTTTTATCGGTGTAGCCACATTCGCTGCACCAGAAATGATTCCTGTAAAGCATGGATTAGCCGGAGCGTTTAAGAAATCACTGACCGACCCTTACGATTTTATTGTACAAAATCTTCAAGGTATGAAGATGCTTTTTACTGGCAAGATAAGCGCCAAGGATAATGTGTCTGGGCCTGTACAAATAGCTAAGTTGGCAGGTGACACAATGCGCTACCGTGGGGTACGTGAGTACCTGCTTTTTATGGCACGAATATCCATAATTCTGATGATTATGAACTTGCTGCCAATACCCGCCGTGGACGGGAGCCACATTGTATTTTATTTGATTGAGGCGGTAAGGGGTAAACCGCTACCTGCTGGAATAATGGAAAAGGTGCAGGCTTTTGGCTTTTTTCTGTTGATAGGCTTGGGAGTTCTTGTCCTTTTTAACGATATTTCAAAACTTGTATTTTAAGTTATTGTGTATATATTATGGTGAAATTTATAAATTACTTTTGTAAACATATTACCTATTGGAACATAGCAATTTTTTGGAGTTCCCTTGTAACCATAAACTCTTAAACATAAAAAGACTCCGCTAACAAACGGAGTCTTTTAGTTAATAAATAAGTTTTGCTGATATATTTATTATAGCTGTCATTAGTACTGACATGCTGTTACTATTTGTTTTTTATCTTTTGGGATGATGAAGATTTCCAGGTAATAAAGACCATTAAAATAACAACAGGCACAAGCGCTATGCTTAGGATGTCTTTTTCAAGAAGAAGAACGATCCAGCTTCTAAGTGGATTTCCCGCGTCAAGAAAACTTGTAAAAACACCGTCATACCCCTCTATTTTGTAATTTGATACTCGTGCCATATCGGTCACTATAGGGGCGAACATTGAAGCATAATAGAGATTTATTATAACAACAGGTATGCCGATTATAAATGATTTTATAATATTGCCCTTTGTTGCCACAGCAATAAATGCCACAGGAACCAGAAGGTTTGTCAGGTCTCCAATTGGTATGAAATTAATGCCCGGTAAAAATATTGCAAGAATTATAGATACAGGCATCAACAGAAGAGCTGTTACAAGTACTGCTGGTACAGCAAAAAGCACTGCGACATCAAGGCCTATAAAAGTTGCTCCGAGATGAGAAAATTTACGGGTAATAAAAAGCTTCATCCCTTCTGATATTGGTATCAGAGATGATCCCAGAATTTCACCCATTTTGGGCAGTATAAAGACAACAGCCGCAAAACCGAAAGAGAGGTTTAAAATATCCCTAAATTCGTAACCGCCTGCAAGACCAAGCAGAATTCCAATTATAAGCCCAATAATCATCGGTTCTCCCAAAAGCCCCAGCTTCTTTTTAAGATGTTCAGGATTGGCTTTAACCGATCTTAAACCGGGTATGCGATCAAGTAGAAGGTTTATTACAACTGCTATTGGATAATGAACTATACCCGAAAGATGAGGAATGCAGATGCCGTTCATGCCTGTTAATTTGTTAACCAGAGGAGCACTCCATTCCGCAAGTTTAAGCACAAGTATGAACGCTGCGGAAGCGATTATTATTGCCAGCCACGGATTTTCTGTTGTATGGTGTATCAGCGTTGCCAAAAAAATTACATGCCAGTAATTCCATATATCGATATTTACAGTCTTGGTTAACCGGCCTACAAGAAGAATAATATTGATTACTATCAATATGAATAAAATCAGTGGAGCAAGTGAATATGACCAGGTTATCCCGGCAAGAGGCGGCCATCCTGTATCCAGTACAGGCAGGTTAAGTCCTGATCTTTCGATAATTGCTTGCATGACCGGATTGATTATTTTTACAAAAAAATCAAAGGTCATAAAAATACCAATAAAAGCGATACCTAGAGTAAGTGCCGATTTTAACGCGGTTGAGCCTTTTATGCCGAAAACAAGAGC
>Ga0116151_10001943_pt1 | contig 19281 bp, 16 predicted proteins | sample AD_UKC117_MetaG_FD_89893 | JGI IMG/M metagenome (GOLD analysis project Ga0116151, IMG submission 89893) | Active sludge microbial communities of municipal wastewater-treating anaerobic digesters from Hong Kong - AD_UKC117_MetaG | ecosystem: Engineered > Bioreactor > Anaerobic > Digestate...
CAAAACATAAAAAAGGGCATGGTATACACTCACCTTTTTTATATTCGTTAATCAGGGAAGTATTTATTCAAAAAGAAAAATCAGAAGATTTAAAAGAGGTGATCCGTTTGCACAAAGTATACAGTAAATCAAAAAAAGTAGTTGAATATAATCCTTTTGGAACGAAATCTACTGATCGAATTATCAGAGAATCCATAGGCTCAATCATAAAAAAATCATCAGTAAATGTAAAATACGGGCAACTGTTATTTAATTTGGTTAAGCATTTCAACCCACAAAACATGCTGGAACTGGGCACTTCGGTTGGAGTAAGCACAGCATATATGGCACAGGGAAACAAACACTCGAAATTTATAAGTATTGAAGGTGTTCCGGAAAAAATAAATATAGCCAAAGAAATTAATGAAAAACTCAAACACAATAACATACATTTTTTATGCAATGATTTTGACACTGTTTTGCAAAATGTAATTGAATCTTTTGAAAAGATTGATTTAGTGTATTTTGATGGTAATCATAAAAAAGAAAGTACTATTAACTATTTTGAAACCTGTTTACAAAAAGCACACAATGAATCTGTATTTATTTTTGATGATATCTACTGGTCAGATGAAATGACAGAAGCCTGGAGCTACATAAAAAACCACAAAAAAGCGAGCCTTTCGATTGATATATTCAGAATGGGTTTAATCTTTTTTAAAAAAGAGCTGTCAAAAGAACAATATGTTATTAGGTTTTAAAGTTTGTAATGAACTGTTTTTTTTTAAATCTAATAGAGTAAAATATAGTTAACTTGTTATTCTATAACCATTCAATTGTTAATTAAATACTTATACTTTAACGAAATTAGAAGAATTACAGGTTTATCAATTATCAATGGATATTGGCGAGAAAATTTGGAAAATAGCAATTAACCGGGATTTTTTTAAAAAAGAAATATTTTAAAATAAAAATTCCATTATCCCTTAAAATTTAATTAAATTCGTAAGTTCTATAAAAAATGCAAGGCGTTCATTATGAATAAAGTAATAGAAATAAACAACTTAGTAAAAAACTATCAGGTTGGAACTGAAACGATTCGAGCACTGCGCTCTGTTTCGTTAAGCATAAATAAAAACGAATATGTAGCTATTATGGGGCCTTCAGGTTCAGGAAAATCTACCTTGATGAACATTTTAGGTTGTCTGGATACTCCAACCGGAGGTGATTATATATTAAATGGCACAAATGTAAGCCATTTAAACGATGATCAATTGGCAGAAATAAGAAACAAAGAAATTGGTTTTGTATTTCAAACGTTTAACTTATTGCCTCGATATACAGCTCTGGAAAATGTGTCGTTACCTTTGATTTATGCAGGAGTTGAAAAAGAAGAAAGAGTTGTACAGGCCGAAAAAGTTTTAGCAAGTGTTGGGCTTGATGACCGAATGAAACACCGGCCCAACGAACTTTCGGGAGGGCAACGCCAACGTGTTGCTGTTGCGCGCGCTATGGTTAATTCGCCATCTATTATTTTAGCCGACGAGCCCACCGGAAACCTGGATTCGAAAACATCGGTAGATATCTTAAGCTTATTTAATGATATTCATAAAAGAGGGAATACTATTATACTAGTAACACACGAAGAAGATGTTGCCATGCACGCACACAGGATAATCCGTTTAAGAGATGGTATGATAGAATCGGATGAAATAAATCCTAACCCTATCACTTTTGATTAGTAACAATAAACAATTATTAGTTTATTCCGTTCTGTCATAAACAGAAAAATTATGGAGCAAAATTGGAAAATATATACAAAAACCGGGGATAAAGGAGAAACATCGTTAATTGGAGGCACCCGTGTACCTAAATACCATGATAGGATTGAAGCTTATGGTACAATCGATGAGCTAATATCATATATTGGTTTAATTCGCGATCAAAAAATTGACCAGCACACCATAAATAGCTTAATTGAAATACAGGACAGGCTCATGACCTGCGCTTCGATAATAGCAACCGATTGCGATGATTGTAAGGTAAAAATCCCTGAAATTTTTGAAAGCGACATACAATTCCTGGAGAAGGAAATTGACGAGATGGAACAGAATCTGCCACCTTTAACATCATTCATATTGCCTGGCGGGCACACCACTGTTTCGTTTTGCCATATTGCACGAAATGTATGCAGAAGATCAGAAAGGTTGGTTTTAAAAGTTAAAGATCAGTTTAAGAATAACGAAAAAGTGATACAATATTTAAACCGATTATCGGATTATTTATTTGTTTTATCGAGGAAACTTTCCATCGACTTGTATGCCAAAGAAATACCATGGAAGCCGAGAGTTTAAAAAAAATTTGTTTTTTTAATTTTATTTTTATATTTGCAGAATTTTAAAGGTATAATTTAAATTAATTATATATGTATTGGACATTAGAATTAGCATCGAAACTGGAAGATGCACCCTGGCCTGCTACAAAAGAAGAACTTATTGATTATGCAATACGTTCTGGAGCACCTTTAGAAGTTATTGAAAATCTTCAGGAGATAGAAGATGAAGGTGAGATATACGAGAGTATTGAGGATATCTGGCCAGATTATCCGAGCAAAGATGATTTCTTTTTTAACGAAGATGAATATTAAAACAAAAGGAGCAGTTTAAATTGCTCCTTTTCTTTTTATTTCCAATAAAATATATCCATTTTTGATTTTGGCCTTAAGTATTCCAGCCAGTTAAAGCCTTTTAATTTATCTTCTTCTAATTCATCAGGTGGATACAAAGTCCCCGTAGGTTGTTTTAACAAATTAATCCGTGATGGATTATTGTTTTTCATATAAATGATCAAATCGCTGCTTTCGGCAAAATTTACTCCTAGGATATCCTCTCCATCCTTAGTATAATAAATGGTTTGTCCATTACCAAATACATCAACCCTGTGTAATTTATTATTACGAACATAACCATACATTTCTTTTCCCCGAATCTGATTATACCGTGCCGTATCTTCCTGCGAAACAATAAACGATTCGGCTATGAGCTTAAAAAAATCTATTTTCTCGTTTTTAATATGCACTTCAACCAAATTAGCCGTTATCTGGCTTCCTTGCGACCAAATTACAGGTTGACGGTACATGCTAATAACGGAATCTTTAAAATTATAAACCATCGAATCACAGCGAGCCTGAAGGTCGTCGCGAAATATCTGTACTTTATGAAATGCTTTTAAAATACGGTATGTTGCCGAAGAATCATAATCAGAACGAATAGTATCGGCATGCAGAAACAAAGAATCAGTATAATCGGCAACCTGAATTAAAAGAGCACTATCGGTAATAAGAAAATGTTCAGGTTCTTTAACATAGTAAGCATAATTCCCTTTTAAAATCATATTTTCTGCCGTATCAATCATCTCAATATTTTTAATGGCGATACCTATACCATTCAGTTCATCGTAGTACAAAGAGTCACCTTTTAATATTTTTTCCTTATTTTGATACACAGCATTTTCATTGAACTGAAATTTCTTTTCTTTGGTATTGTACCAACCATTTTCGGCATATAAATGGCTTTCGTCGTTAAAAATATTAGTAGGACCAACAAAAAAAGCTGTTTCTAATTTTGTATTATATTTCAGGGTATCGGTATATATAATATAGTCGGGGTTAGTAACCACAACACTATCGTTATACACCACTACATCGTTGTTGGCATAATAAAAACCGGTTTCGCTCACCAATTGGTTTTGATTATTAATAATTTTACCCCCATTAAAATAGTAGGCGATATTTGTAGCTGTATTAAAATCGAGCGAATCGGTATATAAAGTAGCTTCTTCGTCAACCAGTCGTACATTACGCCTTACTTTCCCAATATCGGTATCCCCGCTGTATTCAAGGTAGTCGCCATACATATGCAACGTATCGCCTCTGGAAATATGAACATGGCCATAGGCGTGCATTATATTTTTACCTCCAAAAAAATAGGCACTATCGCAATACATGGTTGCCTTATTGTGCTCAAATACCACATCGCCTAAAAAACGCCTGGCTCCACCGGCAATGCTCGAATTTACTTCGGCACTATTGGAACGGCGTATTTCAATTTTTTCCTTTTTTTGAGCTGCAGCTGTTCCAACAAACCCAAGAAATATTAAAAATAAGAGAATTATTTTATTTGTAAAATGATCCATTTTTTCAAAGAAACTCATCTTATTTTATCCAACCATCTTTAAGGAACTCACAATTCATAAAAGATTCGTCGATATGTATATACGTTTTGCTTTTCTTATCGTTAATCCATTTATCAATAGCATCCATACGTTTTTGTGTTAAAGCCATTTCCTCAATTAACATATAATCTGTTTCCAGATCAGCTCTGTGTGATTCTATTATATTATCAATTTTTACAATCTTATATACGGTTTTTCCTTTATTATCTTTAGACTCAAAAGGTTCAGAAATTTCTCCTGGTTTTAAGTTTTTTATGATATTATATTCACCAGCAGGCAGCTCTTCCAATGCAAAACGATTCGATGCATTCATTTGGTTAACCATTAAACCATTATTCAACTTCGAGAGTTCATCTTCAGAAAATCTGAGAGCAGCATTTTCAAAAGTAATACTATCGTTTTTTATTATTTGCGAAATACTATCCAGTTTTGTTCGTGCAGCAACTTTTTGTTCTATATCGATTTTAGGTATAACCAGTATGTGGCGAACATTAACCTGGTTACCTTCACGGGCTATAAGCTGAATTATGTGGAAACCATATTCAGACTCCACAATACGTGAAACACCCGCCTCATCGGATAAACGAAAAGCTGCTTTGGCAAATTCCGGGTCAAGCTCATCGCGAGTTCTAAATCCTAGCTCGCCACCTCTCCTTGCCGATCCCGGATCTTCAGAATATAAAACTGCCAGTGTTGAAAAACGTTCTCCGTTAACAATCCTTTCACGAATACTCAGCAGTTTTTCGCGGGCTTCATTTCTGGCGTTCTCACTCTGTTCCGGATATATTGCTATTTGTTTAATTTCGTATTGTGTATTTATTAAAGGAATACTATCTTTTGGCAACTTTTTATAAAATGCCTCAACATCTTTAGGCGAAACATCAAGCCCTTCAACTATGGAACGCTGCATTGTTTGAGTTTTTAATTGCTCTTCAATTAGCGGCCTGAAATCATCTTTAATCTCAAGTATTGATTTATGATAGTATTCTTCCAATTTTTTTTCTGAACCAATCTGACGGACAAAATAATCCAAACGCTGCTGTAATTCCGATTCCACTACATTGTAGCTTACTTCCAGAGTATCATATTCTGCCTGAATAAGCAATAACTTTTGAGTTAATAACTGCTGTAAAATCTGGCATTCCATATCACTTTGTGCAGGATAACCTTGCGCTACAAACTGTAAAACCTGATTTTCAATATCTGATTGTAATATAATTTTATCGCCTACATTTGCAACAACCCTGTCGATAACCACTCTTTCCTGAGAAAAAGTTGTAAAAGTTGAAAAGAAAATGATTGATAATAAAAATATCTGTTTAACTAAATTAACTTTCATTGTATATTTTTTTAATAAATTGTAAACTTGTTATGACTTAATGCTTCGTTATATACCGAATTTTCAAGCTCCTGTATTAACGTAAATTTTCTTTTATTTAATATAATATTTTTAATTTTTGCTGTTGCGTATTCGAGTGGTTGCACAGAACTCTTTAATCTGTAGTCATTTATCTTAACTAAATAGTAATACATATCATCTTCGGTTTCGATATATCTCTGGTATTTTAAAAACCGCTCCTGGTCGTCCAGTACAATAGGTATCTCAGCAAGTAAATAATCGAAAGGCATCCACTCATCATTAAAATTATCGAATTTTGTGGCATACTGATAACAATGATTCTCGAGTTTTGAAAAACTCTCTTCGCTTGATGATTTATACCATTGCTTTACATTTAATATTTCAGGAGCTTCTTTCGATAATTTAATATAGAGCACTTTCACGATGTTATGTGTAAGTATAAAATTTGCTGAATATTCGTTGTAGTATGCTTCTATTTCTTCTGAAGAAACAATCGTATCTAATTTTTGGTTAATTAACTCCTGCTGATATTTAAAAATCAGTAATGATGACCTGTAATCGTTAATTAATTTTTCTAATTCTATACTTTCAGCCGTAAGGTTTAACTCTGCTTTTTCAAGCATCAACTGCTTTCGTATCCAATCATCGATATAGTTTCTTACAACAATAACGCTATCATCCTTCGACATTCCCTTAGTAATTAAACTATTAACATCTGACTCGTACAGTAATTTTTCACCAACCCTGGCAACAGGTTTTTCGTTTGCCGTTTTTGTTTTCTCGATACACGAAAAAACCGACAGTACAAGCAATAAGGCAATTAAAAGGTTTTTCATCTTAATATTTCTTTTTAATCTCAGATAAAACAGGATCGTTAATCAGAATATTGTGTTTATTGCGCAATTCATTTACCCATTGTTTCTCCAGATAATCCTGATAATCTGAAATAACCTGCCCTTTTGCCTCATCTAAACTTTTAACCTTTGGTGGTATTTTATCTCCTTTTAAAAGAACCAGATTTTTACCTTTTTCAGATGGTTCTACATCCCAAATTAAGTAATCAACCCATTGATTATCTCCTTTACGGTATAATCCTTTTTCGATACGCAACACTGTGGATTGCTTATTTACCTGATCCAATAAATCACGCTCTGTTATTTTTTTGCCATAGCTTCTTTTTGAGATGATTTTCTCTACTTTATCATAGGTTTTTTGATCTGAACAAAAGAATAAAGTACCTTCCCATCGTTCGCCCCACATATACTTTTTCCTGTTTTCCTTATAAAAATCTTCCATTCCCAAAGAATCATCCATTGCTTTCGACCATACCGTTTTATCAGTTATTTCAAACAATAACATCCCATCGTGATATTCCTTTAACAAATATTTATACTCAGGATATTTCGATTCAAGCATTGATTCTTCGATTTCCAGGATTTTCTTCTCTTTAAAGTTATTGTAGGCTAAATAGTATTGGTACGGAGTAGCTTCCCTGGTATTAAATAACTGATTTATATAATCCACATATTCTTTTTCGATTATTTTCTTATCCATTAAGGTAAATAATACTCCGTTAAAACTACCTTTAAGTGAGATATATTTTGGATTTACCATGTATTCATGCCTGATAGTGTCGTACCAAACCGGCATATTCTCTTCATTTTCGGTAAATTTATATTCATTTTTTAGCTTTTCAATTAAGGTTTCCCTTGCCAACTCAGCCCGCTGATCTTTTGAAACTTTATTTGCAATTTCATTTTTCACTTCATTAAACGGCAGAATTTCTTTTCTATCTAATCGTTTAACAATATGCCATCCAAAACCAGTTCTTACCGGCAGACTAACCTCTCCATTTGTTTTTAATTCAAAGGCAGCTTTCTCAAACTCAGGTACCATGCGCCCAACACCAAACCAAGGCAACTCGCCTCCGTTTCTGCCCGATCCTTTATCGTCGGAATATTCTTTGGCTAATTCTGCAAAATCGTTTCCTTGCTTTATTTTATGATAAATCTCGTTGATATGCTGTTTTTTTTGTTTATCCACTTCCGGCCCCGATTCACGAGGTACAGCAAGCATAATATGAGCCACTTTCACCTCCCCTTGTGCCTTTCTTATATCAACAACTTTTACTATATGGTATCCAAAACGAGTTCTTACCGGCATGCTTACATCGTTGATTTTAGTAGTATAAGCAGCCGTTTCGAAAGGATATACCATTTGAAAAACGGTGAAATAGCCAAGGTCGCCTCCGTTATTTTTTACCGAAGGGTCATCAGAACTTCCCCGGGCAACAACTTCAAAATTTTCTCCATTTAGTATCCTTCTTCGTATTTCTAATGCTTTTTCGTAAGCCTCAGTAGTATCTTCCGGAGTGGCATCCTGGTTGAGTTTAATTAAAATATGACTGGCTCTAACCTCGTACTGCATGCGCTCGTATGCTTCTTTTACCAGTTGGTTTTGCTTTTCTTTATCGATTAAATAAGGCTTTGCAAGTTGTTCCTTATAACCTTCAAACTCATTGATAAAAGTTTTCGATGTATCGATGCCATGATTTTTAGCATCCATCACCTTTAGTTTAAAGTTTATAAACAAATCCAGGTAACTATCGACACTGGTAATTTCACCGGTAGATAAATTTGTCCTGTTTTTTTCGTACAATCTTACAAATTCTTCTTTTGAAATTTTTTGTCCATCAATTTGCAAAATATAATCATTCGATTTTTGAGCATTTAACTGAATGAAAAAGAAAACCGATAAGAGTGTAAAGCATATTTTCTTCATGCTAATACTTTTATTAAGATTAATAATTAAAATTGTCTACTATAATTAGGAGCTTCTCTGGTTATAGACACATCGTGCGGATGGCTTTCGGTTACTCCGGCACTTGTAATACGCACGAATTTTGCTCTCATTAATGTTTTTATGTCTTTAGCCCCGCAATACCCCATACCGGCGCGTAAACCACCAACTAATTGATAGATCACTTCGGCGAGGTTCCCTTTAAATGGTACACGTGCAGCAATTCCTTCAGGGACAAGTTTTTTAATATCGTCCTCAACATCCTGGAAATAACGGTCTTTCGAACCGGATTGCATGGCTTCCAATGAACCCATTCCGCGATAAGATTTAAACTTACGGCCATTATAAATTATAGTTTCACCGGGCGATTCCTCAACACCAGCAAACAAGCCACCAGCCATAACTGAATCTGCTCCCGAAGCAATGGCTTTAACAATATCTCCCGAATATCGAAGGCCACCGTCTCCAATTACAGGAACACCTGTTCCTTGTATAGCTTTAGCCACTTCGTAAATAGCCGAAAGCTGAGGTAAACCAACACCAGCAATAACACGGGTTGTACAAATAGACCCAGGGCCTATACCTACTTTCACTGCATCTGCTCCTGCTTCAACCAAAGCTTTAGCTGCTTCGCCTGTTCCTATATTACCTACAACAATATCAATTTGAGGGAATTTACTTTTAACCGATTTCAACATCTTTATTACACCTGCCGAATGTCCATGTGCAGTATCAATAACAACAGCATCTACGCCTGCTTCCACCAAGGCTTCGACACGTTGCATTGTATCTGCAGTAACCCCTACACCGGCTGCTACACGCAAACGGCCTTTAGAATCTTTACATGCAAAGGGGTTGTCCTTTATTTTAGTAATATCTTTATAAGTTAATAAGCCTATCAACTTATGATTATCGTCAACAACCGGCAATTTTTCAATTTTATGGCGTTGCAGAATTTCTGTAGCCTGCTCAAGTGTAGTTGATTGATGAGTTGTTATGATATTATCTTTAGTCATAATATCGCCAATCTTGCGATCCATTTTCTTTTCAAAACGCAAATCGCGATTGGTAACAATGCCTACCAAGGTGCGGTTATTGTCAACTACAGGAATACCTCCAATCTTATATTCTTTCATCAGGTTAAGAGCATCACTAACCGTATTATCCTTTTGAATTGTAATAGGGTCATAGATCATCCCATTTTCGGCACGTTTAACGGTTTTAACCTGTTTAGCCTGATCTGCAATACTCATATTTTTATGAATTACCCCTATTCCTCCTTCACGTGCAATGGCTATAGCCAGCTCAACTTCTGTAACTGTATCCATAGCTGCCGAAACTATAGGAATATTAAGCTTAATATTACGAGAGAACATGGTTGAAACATCCACATCACGTGGTAAAACTTCCGAATATTGCGGTATTAACAGTACATCGTCGAATGTTAACCCGTCAAGTGCTACTTTATCCTGAATAAATGACATTTTTAAAGTGTTTTTGTGTAATTTTAAAATTGTGCCAAATTACAAAAAATTAGCAAATTAATTGCCTAAAATATCATATTATCCATACTTTTGATTGTTTTTAACGTTTTTTATAAATTGAGTAATTGAAATGGTGCACATTTGAAAGTTTTATAGTGTTTTTAATTTTTCGGCTTTAACGCAATCATGAACAGATACGAGCAAATACTAACAAAACATTGGGGTTATTCAAAATTCAGGCCATTACAGGAAGATATTATCCGATCGGTTATGGAAGGGAATGACACCCTTGCTCTTATGCCTACAGGGGGTGGAAAATCAATTACTTTCCAGGTTCCCGCAATGGCAAAAGAAGGTATTTGCATTGTTATTACCCCACTTATTGCACTGATGAAAGACCAGGTTGAAAATCTTCAAAAAAAAGTTATTAAAGCTATTGCTATTTATTCGGGGATGACAAAAGATGAAATTGATGTGGCCCTTGACAATTGTATTTACGGAAATGTTAAATTCTTATATATATCCCCTGAGCGCATTTCTACCGAAATATTTCAGTACCGCGTAAAATACATGAATGTAAATCTTATTGCAATCGACGAGGCACACTGTATTTCGGAGTGGGGTTACGATTTCAGGCCCTCGTATTTAAAAATTGCAGAACTACGCCAACTGTTGCCTGATATCCCTTTTTTAGCTCTTACAGCAACAGCTATACCAAAGGTTGTAGATGATATACAGCAAAAATTACTTTTTAAGACACCCAATGTCCTCCAAAAAAGTTTCGAAAGGAAAAACATTGTTTATGTAGTTCGAGAAGTTGATGATAAATTAAAGTATCTTATTGAAACATTACAAAAAGTTAAGGGAAGTGGGATAATTTATGTACGTAGCCGCAGAAAAACCCAGGAAATTTCACTATTCCTGAAGCAAAATAAAATATCTGCCGATTTTTACCATGCGGGATTAAAACATGAAGACCGCAATACAAAACAAACAAACTGGAAAGTGGGAAAAACCAGGGTAATGGTTGCCACCAACGCTTTCGGAATGGGAATAGACAAGTCGGATGTGCGATTTGTAATCCACATTGATTTACCCGATAGTATTGAAGCTTATTTCCAGGAAGCCGGGCGAGGTGGACGCGATGAAAAAAAAGCTTTTGCCGTTTTACTTTATAATAATTCTGATAAAGTAAAAGCCGAGCAACGTATTACGTCAAATTTTCCAGAGATTAAGGAGATTAAAGAGATTTACCAGGCTCTGTGCAATTATTTTCAAATTCCTTATGGCGGTGGTAAAGGTTTAGCTTTTGATTTTATTTTATCAGATTTTGCAAAAAACTATAATTTCAATGTACGAAAAATCGATAGCAGTATTAAGTTCCTGCAGCGCGAAGGTTATATTGAGTTAACCGACGAGCTTTTCAGTACATCAAAAATTCATTTTTTAGTAGGCCGCGACGAACTATATAAATTCCAGATTGCCAATGCAAATTTCGACAGTTTTATTAAACTGATTTTACGTTCGTACACAGGTTTATTTTCCGATTATATCAATATTGACGAAAACTCTTTAGCACGCAAAGCCAACACCAATGTTAAAACAGTATATCAATATCTTAACAAGTTAAAATCGTTAGGTATTTTAAATTATATACCCCAAAAGAAAAATCCGTTTATCGTTTTTACCGAAGAACGTTTAGACGATAAAACGCTTCTTATTTCGAAAGAGAATTACGATTTCAGAAAAAACAGATATATGGAACGGTTAAATGCCATGCTTCATTATGCATCGTCGAATAACAAATGCCGAAGCCAGTTGCTGTTATCGTATTTTGGCGAAAAAAACCCTGACCGCTGTGGGCATTGCGATGTTTGCACCAGGCGCAACGAACTTGGCCTTAGTAAATACGAATTCGATATGATTTTAGACGAAATGAAAGAGAAACTGCAATACAACCTGTTATCGATGGATGATTTATTGGGATCGCTAAAATTAAATCAGGAAAAAAACTTGAAGGTTTTAAGATGGTTGCTTGATAACGATAAAATTATAAAAGACAAGAACGATTTACTTACCTGGAACCTTGAAGGGTAAAAATTATATTACTCCACCTGAAAAACCATTATTCCATAACTATTCCTGCCGTTATCGTACAAAGCGTATAAATTAGCCCCTTTCATTTTTATACTTACAAATTGCTTGCTTTTATCAACAAATTCGTGTGTTTTAAAAGGCTTTTCAGGTTCTTTAATGTCATAAACCTCAATACATTTACCACAAACCACATACAAATAATCTTTATCCAATAGCATATCGACTGCCCTACCTCCTGTTTTTAAATTAAATACCTCGACAGGATAAGAAGGTAGCCCTATATTTACTACTGTTAAACCTCGAAAATCATTAGCAATATAACCAGCTTTCCCTTTTACCAAAAACTTATTTACCTCGTTTTCCGGAATAAAATCCCTGGGGAAACCATCCGACTTAAACTCGTAAAAAGGTTCACTGAACTTAAATATTTTCAGCCCATTGTTTTTACCAGAGATATAAACATAGGGGGGCATTATCTGAATATTCTGAACTTTAAAATCTTTCACATTATTACGTGAAACCATTTTTATATCAGATAAATTGCTGATATTAATAATTTCAAGCCCCATATCTTTGTAGCCTAAAAAAACATATTGCTCAAAAACCTCGGTACAAAATACATCTTCATACCTGTAATATTTACCAATGGGGAAAGACATTGCCGGATCAGAAATATCCAGGATTTTTAAGCCTAATGGCCCATAAGAAAGATAAGCTCTATTATTAATAACTTCAACATTGTATGCAACACCGTAAACTCTTTTCCGCGATCTGATCTCATATTCACTATATACCCCTATTTCGTGTATATTGTTTATATCACTTATACTGAGCATATGCAATCCACTTTCACCCAAAGGGACAAATAAAACCGAATCGTTAAAATCAAAACCATTAAGGGTTATGTCTTTAACATTATCGGTAAAGTTCGCAATGGGATAAATGTGTTGCGCCTTACATATATGAAAAATCGCTAAAAAGAGTACTAAAAGAAGATATATTTTTCGCATACAAATACGTTTTTGGGATGATAAAAATAATAAATAAATTGCAAATTGCTATTTATTCCACATAAATAACCAAGCCTTTTAAATATTCACTTTCAGGATGATATATATTAACAGGATGGTCTATTGGCTGGGTAAGCTGATGCAAAATCCTAACGTTTCGGCCGGTATTAGCCGCAGCAGTAAAAATCGTTTTTCTGAAATTTTCCTTGCTTACTACCTGCGAACATGAAAAAGTAAAAATTATACCACCCGGTTTAATTTTTTCTATCGCTTTAGCATTTAATCTTTTATACCCTTGCAATGCATTATGCAACACATTCTGATGTTTAGCAAATGCAGGGGGGTCAAGAATAATCAGGTCGTATTTATTATCAATCGTATTCAAATATTCGAATGCATCCACAGCAAATGCCTCGTGGCGTGAAGTATCTGCAAAATTTAATTCTATATTTTCGTTGGTCAGGTCAATAGCCAGTTTGGAACTATCAACCGAATGTACCACTTTAGCCCCGCCTTGCATGGCATAAACCGAAAACCCTCCGGTATAGCCAAAAACATTAAGAACCGACCTGTCTTTTGAGTACTCTGCCAGAAGTTTCCTGTTTTCGCGCTGATCGATAAAAAAACCTGTTTTTTGCCCTTCCTCCCAGTTTACTTTAAATTTATTCCCGTATTCTAAAACTACTTTCTCGCCGGTATTGCCAAATAAATACTCATTTTTTGCATTAATCTCCGATTTAAAAGGAATAGTAGATTCACTTTTGTCGTATACCGCAAGTAATTGCCCGCCATAAACCTCTTTTAAAGCCTCTACTATATGTTGCTTATTTAAATACATTCCAATGGAGTGCATCTGCAACACTGCCGTACCATTATAAAAGTCTATAATTAATCCCGGAAGGCCATCACCTTCGGCATGAACCAGCCGATATACATTATTATCAGGATTTTCGGCTAAATTGAATTTCCTGCGTAATTCATATGCTTTAGAAATTTTATCTTTCCAAAAAGCTGCATCAATTTTTTTATCCTCAAATGATATTATCCTCACTGCAATTGATCCAATCTGGTAGTGTCCTAATGCTAAAAACTCATCTTTATTATCGGTAACCATTACCAAATCCCCCTCGTTCACTTCTCCTTTAATTTTCTTAATTGCTCCGGAAAATATCCAGGGATGGTACCTCCTAACAGACTGGTCTTTGCCCGATTTTAATATTACAATAGGATAATTCATTTAAATATAGATTAAATATGATTATTAAGTTTCTTAAATATTTGTAAACACGCCCAGGCATCTGTGGCAGCATAAACTTTTTGTGCATCCGTTAGTTCTTCACGTTCCCAGTTTGTTACCTGTTGCGATTTTGATATCCGCTTTTGTAAAACTATTCCGGCAATCTTTTTTAAGCTTTTGGCATTTATTCCAAAATCTTCAACATAATCCTGCAAATCGATAAAACCACCAGGCGAAAAACGATGTATGCCTTGCAAGATTTTAATATCATCTTTTATAGCTAACCCCACCTTAACGATATCCTTATTTTGCAATATTTTAATGATTTCATCGGGTAAGCCAATCTTATTAATACGTATTAAAAAAGCCTCGGATACTGTTGTTATTTGCAACAAAGATACCGGATTGACAAGCCCTTTTTTAAACGATGGTTTGGTTTCCGTATCAAATCCAAGCACTTTCTGATTGTTCAATAAGGGAATATAATCATCCAGTTTTTCAAAAGAATCAATAACAAATATACCTCCTTCGAACTGATACAATGGTAATTCATTTATTTCTTCGTTTGTTAAATTCTCTGCAAACATTCTAATCTTCTTTTCTTAAATCACGTTGCCTTTTCGATATAATCCAATCACTAGTGTCGGTATCATTATCCGGATTATCATTGTCGGATGTATCATCATCACTTAAATCGTCGCCACTAAAATAAACCATATGTATAGCTTTTAATGCACTAACCAACCGTTGCCCCCAGTATTCCTCAAAATTCATTGTGCATTCCCACAATGCATCATTCATCATTTCTTCGTTTCCGATATTATACAAACTGATAAAATTTTTTAAATCCTGGTATATATCAGCAATATTATCAGAAATGGAAGCAATGCTTTCCTCTACCTGCTCATGTGTTAAAGGGTCGTAAATATCAGGATATTCATCGTGATAACCCAATTTTATTTTTAGTTGTGTGTGTATGTTTTCCCAATCCTGCTCAGTCACAAATTTTTCGTTACCATCATCGTAAAAAGGATCAACTTTTGGTAACAATGAAGCTTTTATATATAGTAAAGGTAAAAGTTTTCGTAACTTATCCAGCAAATCCTTTTTAGCAAACCTTGGCAAATTTTCGACAAAAATACAAAACTCACCAGATACCGTAACAAAATCGGTAACTGATTGTGATGAACTTAAATCGGGTTTAATATATTTAGCCATACATTACAAATTTGTGCGGCAAAGTTATAAAAGAAAATCAATATTACCCCAATTTGATAAAATCTTAAGTTGGTTTAATAGCAGTTTACTGCAGATAGGTGCACTGTTTAGATGTATCTAATATCCGTAAAAAGCATCTGGTTTTATATACTTAGCAAATAAGTTTACCTTACCTGGTAAAAACCCATTCTTTGTTGTTGGATAAATCCCTGTTATACAAATAACCACCTGTATCGAAAGCCTTAATATCCTCAGGGTTTTCTATCCTGTTTTGAATAATAAAACGGCTCATGTAACCCCGTGCTGTTTTAGCGTAAATGGTTACCACTTTAAATTCGTTTCCTTTTAGCTCTTTAAATACCGGTGTTATAATATTACCCTGAATCATTTTCGGGTTAATTACTTTATAATATTCGTTTGATGCCAGATTAATCAAAACCTTATTCTTTTGTGCTAACAGTTCTTTATTGATATTTTCGGTTATTTTGTTACCCCAGAATTCATACAGATTTTTCCCTGCGGGATTTTTCAGTTTTATCCCCATCTCAAGCCGATATGCCTGAATTAAATCCAAAGGCCTTAACACACCATATAAACCCGATAAAATTCTTAAATGGTTTTGAGAAAAGAGCAAATCATCCTGGCTTAACGACTGCGCCTCCAACCCGATAAATACCTGCCCCTTAAATGCCAACAGTGCCTGTTTAGCATTTTTTTCGTTAAAAGGTAATTTCCACGATAAGAAACGCTCAAAATTAAGATTTGCAATTTCTTCGTTTACCGACATTAGCTTTATAATATCCTTGGGTTTAAGCTTCCTTAATTCTCTAATTAAAATTTCGGCCTTATCTAGAAATTGTGGTTGAGAGTATTCTTTTATTTGCGATTGAGTAGTAAAGTCTAGTGTTTTTGCGGGAGAAATTATTGTAATCATTGCGCCACGTTTTATTTATAAAAATATACTTTTTTATCATAAACATCAAAAAGATTAGTATGTTTAAAACGTAACTAACAAATCAATGAGAAACTAATAAATGTAAACAACAAAAAAATGGTAGTTCTTATTAATTTGAAGAATTAAAATTAGAGTAAATAAAAAATAGCGGCACTAATGCACCGCTATTTTCAATGATAACTGCATTTTACAGTATCGTTATTTAGGTTAGGGTATTGAAAACAAAACAATTACTATTAATTGACGCTTACTAACTTTTATAAGATGCAAAAGCTTACTGAAAAGTTGCGCGAAAAAAATAAAACTTTTAAAATTTAATCTAATATTGGTTTTAAGCAAGAGTTTTTATAGCTGCCTCCATTATTTTTTCATCAAACAAAAGATATTTTGCCTTTAGAAAAAAGTATTTTAATATGGTTTTTTATTTGATAATTTTCTTATCCTCGGTAAATTTTAATTTAAAATAAATTACCACCGATAAAATAGTATAAATCGGGTAAGTTATGGCCGATACTATTGAATTAATAACTATAGTCCATGTCCCCATGTTATAACTTTCGAGATTAAGGGCCTCAAAAATATTTTTATAATCTTTTATTCCTTCGAAAAATGCCATTACAAAAGGTATTGCAATAATTGCATTAATTACCAGCGAAATAAAAATTACAATAACAAAAAACAACAATATGACCCCTAAAATAGGCCAGAAATCTTTGTGCGAGAGTGAAAATGAGCGTCCGATAGCTTCAATGGCATTTGATTTTTCGGCTACAATTACGGTTAATCCGGGGAATAATACCACCGCAAGATAAAGCAAGGCAATAAAAAACCCAATAATAAAAGCGATTAAACCTACCATTGAGCCAACAAAAAACATAAGAACCGATAATATTAAATAAAAAATCATATGTAAGGTATACTTACTCATTGTTTCTGAAATTATGCTACCTATGTCACAATCACGCCCTGACTCTTTGCTGAATATGTAGTTTATATGGAAAGCATTCATTAAGCCATACATTAACACTGTAATTAACATTACAATACCTATTTTACCTGCGAGAAAAGAAAATGCCTTTATTATGTCTTCGGGATTACTTAATTTATAAACCTCCCAAAAACCTAATTGGTACAAAGTAAATTGAACACTAAATACAAATAAAAAGCTCGAAATAAATAAAACCGGGAATCTTTTAAGGTAAATCTTAAAAACATTCGACACGACAGAGTCCAGGTCGTGTTCTTTATAAAGTTTGTGTTCTGTTACATCCAACATATGGTTTTTTTTAGGCAACTAATTTAATCAATCTACCTGGAAAAATAGTTTTAAAGCCCTAAAAAATTATTGACACAAGAATTTAGTCTGAATCAAAATTCAAAGAGATTTAATTAGCTAAACCATATTTACTGATGGTTTGAATACTGCATAAATAAATAAAAGAGCTTTTTTACATAAAATTTATTGATTAAGTTATTTCATATTGATTGTTTTTTTACTAATTTAACAAACCTAATAAACAGAAAAAGAATGGAAAAAAAACACCGACAAAAATCAATATTCAGGCAACTCTTTTTAAAAGTTACCATAATTGTACTTTTGCTAAATGTTATTTTAGCCATAATCACTATTCAGGATGCCATAAATATTAAGTTAAATAGCGAAAACGAACTACGTAACAAATTGAGAAATGAGATTTCAGGCTTAAGCCATTTTCAAATTTCAGCTTTAAAAACATTTGAAAAATCGTTTTACGATTTACAAAAAACAGCCCTGGAAACATTTACAAAAAATAGAAAGATTGATTTCAGGAATGCAAACCTGAACGAACAACTCAATTTATTAGGTTTAGACTCCATCTTTCACGATTTATATATCATTGAAAATAATCATGTTGTAAACACAACCTATACCCCGGATTGGGGACTTGATTTTTCTGCCTTTGGGCAGGAACGCCTGGATCAGCTCAATAAAATTATACTTTCGGGCGATTTTTATGCCGAACGTTTTCAGTTTGAGTCATCGACCAAGCGCTTAAAATCATATTCATACCAACCAACACCAGATAGTAAATTTTTAATTGAAATAGGAAGTTATTCGGAAGTTGCCGACAAAATAATCGAGATGTTCATCCAACGCTTAAAGCAAATAACAGAAGAAAATAATGACATAATCTCTGTAAATTATTGGTTTGGAAACGATGAATATCAGTTTCCGTTGATTGATGAACCATTAAACCGATATATACCGGGGGAAATAATTGACAGTGCTTTTATTAAGCAACATGACCAGGAAATAAAATTCAACATTAAAGACCAAAAGCTTTCTGCTGAGGTTATGTATTTTAAACAAGAAGAATCAACTCGTTTGCCTGATTTTGCTTTATCCATAATAACTGATTTAACCAACAAAAACAACCCGATCATTAAAATCATTATTAGGCAAACTTTGTTTGCTATTATCATTTTGGTACTTATTATTGGTTCTATATTTATAGCAATAAGGCGACTGGAAAAGAATCAGTGAAAAATAATTTTATAACAATTTAAATTATAAAACTAACAAAGCTGCCTTCTAGGCAGCTTTGTTTTATATCTGATTATAATATTCTATAATTTCTCTTACCTTCTTTTCAGTAAAAAATAAAATAATTTGCTTATCTATATAATCAACAACTTCGTTTTTATCATTCATCAATTCTTTGAAAAACTCCTTTGATTTTTCAAGTTTTACTGCAGGATTACCATCTTTTTTAATATAAAACTCTTCTTTTACAGAAGTTGATGAAGAAGCTCCATAACCTTCAATATCATAAGTCGCCTGTTTAAAATCAATTTCTCTTCTCAGTAATAATTTAACATCCCCTCCAACAACCATTTCGAAATAACCATTCATAACTACATTATTAATG
>Ga0116151_10001944_pt1 | contig 19276 bp, 20 predicted proteins | sample AD_UKC117_MetaG_FD_89893 | JGI IMG/M metagenome (GOLD analysis project Ga0116151, IMG submission 89893) | Active sludge microbial communities of municipal wastewater-treating anaerobic digesters from Hong Kong - AD_UKC117_MetaG | ecosystem: Engineered > Bioreactor > Anaerobic > Digestate...
CACGCGTTGCAGCACCATGTCGTCCTCGCAGGTCTCACTTCCCCTCAGATGCCCCGCGTCGGGCCACCGTTGCAGGACCGTCCGGGTATCTTCCGACATGCGAACACTCCCAGCCCTCCTTGCTGCCGCCGGGATCGCCTGCTCCGCCGGCCCGACGCCGCCGCCACCGACCTACCAGGCCACGCTCCTGCCCGATACCGTGCTCGCACCGGTGGTGCATGTCTCCCATGCCGCCGCGCGCAGCGACAGTCTCTGGGTGGTGCTCGGGATCGAGGAAGGGGCGGTGCTGCTCGCCGACTTCGGGACGGGGACCGCGACACCGTATCCCGGGATCAGGCCGGAGGAGGTGCCGGGGGCCTCGGTGCTCTTCGCGAATGGCGATACGATCTTCGTCGCCGACTGGGGCCTTCGGCGGGTGACGGCCTGGACCGCCGATGGCCGGCGGGTGGACGCGGTCCCGACCCCCGCGGCGCTCGGGGGCGCCTTCCCGCGGGCGCGCGACGCCGCCGGGCAGTGGTACTTCGAGGTGCCTCCCCGGCCGGGCCCGGACGGCCGCGGGGTGCGCGACAGCACGGCGATCGTGCGGAGCGATCCGTTGATGGCCCGGTTCGACACCGTCGCCCAGCTTGCCCCGCCCGATCTCGCCGAGGTCGATCGCGATGGTCGGATCCGGCTCGAGCCGCGGGCGCTGTCGGGTCGGGATCGCTGGGGGGTGCTGCGTGACGGCACGGTCTGGGTCGCGCGGGTCAACCAGAATCAGGTGTTCTGGTTCCCTCCCTCGGGCGCCGCGGCCACGCGCACCCGGCCACTTCCCGACCCGATCATTCCGGTCGAGGAGATGGATCGCCAGATGCACATCAATCGGTATCCGGAGGAGAACCGCCCCAACGCCGCGATCATCCCGTTCGCGCTCGTGAAGCCGGCGTTCGAGCGGGCGTTCGCCCAGGCCGACGGGACGGTCTGGCTGTTCAAGAGTGCGGTCGCGAACGACAGCGTCCGCACCTTCCAGGTGGCCGATAGCATCGGGTGGCGGATGAGCGTCGAGGTGCCGAGCTATGGCATCGCGCTCGGGATCACGGAGACCGAGATCCTCATGGGCGAGCAGAACCCCGCCGGGGTGCGCCTGCTCCGCTACCGGATTCCCTCGCCGCCGCCGACGTCGCCCACGCCCTGATCCGCGGGCGGCGGGGCCTCTGGGCGATTGCGCCCCTGGCGTGACTCGTACCAGCGCCGGACGATCTCCCCCGCGAGTCCGGCGTTGCCGAGGCCGAAGGCAAGGCCGACCGCGAGGGCCACGGCGCCGAGGATGAGGGTGAACGCGCTCACCACGATCTCCTGCGCGACGCCGACCTGCTCCAGCGCCATGAAGATCGCGATCAGCACCACGGCACCCTTCGCGACGTTCGCGAGGACCGGCACGCCCTCGACGGTGCCCGCCGACGCGAGGATCACCCCCCGCAGGAACTCGCCGATCACCATCCCGAGGACGATCACCACGATCGCCGTGATGAGCGACGGGATGAAGGCGATCATGATGCCGAACATCTGGTTGATGCTCTCGAGTCCGAGTGCCGCGGAGGCGAGCATGATGACGAGGAGCATCACCAGCCAGAAGGCGAGCTTGCCGACGGCGTGGACCGGGTCGAGCCGTGCCCCGGTCCGGTCGACCGCCTCGCGGAGGCCGCCCGCCTCGGCCATCCGGTTGAAGTCCATCCGGGCCAGCCACGCATCGACCCAGCGCTCGAGGGCGCGGGCGAGGAAGTAGCCGGCGAAGAAGATCACCCCGGCGCCGAGCAGGGCGGGGGCCACCTCGGCGATGCGCTGGAGCGAGGCGAGGATGCGCTGGAGGATGTCGTTCACGGGGTGACCTCGAGGACCAGCTTGCCGAACTGGGCGGCCTCGGCGAGGCGGCGATAGGCATCGCCCCCCGCGGCGAGGGGGAAGACCTGGTCGATGATCGGGCGCAGCAGGCCACGGTTGCCGAGCTCGACGATCTCGGCGAACTCGCGCGTGGTACCCATCGTGCTCCCCAGCAGCGACCACTGGAACCAGAAGAGCCGTCGGAGGTCGAGGGCGACCTCGGGGCCGCCGGTCGCCCCGCACGTGACCAGGCGTCCGCCGGGACGGAGCGCGCGGCAGGAGCGCGACCAGGTCGGGGCGCCGACGGAATCCACCACCACGTCCACCCCGTGACCGAAGTGGGCCTTCACCGCCGAGGGCACCTCGACGTCACCGCCGTGGTCGAGGGCGAGTTCGGCGCCGAGGGCCAGGGCCCGTTCGCGCTTCCCGGGAGAGGACGACGTCACCGCGACCCTGGCGCCGAGGTGCCGGGCGATCTGGAGTGCCTGAAGCGCAACGCCGCCACCGATCCCCCAGATGAGGACGGTCTCCCCGGCCGCGAGCCGCGCGCGGGTGGTCAGCATCCGCCAGGCGGTCACGCTCGAGAGGCCGAACGCGGCGGCCTCCGCCCAGCTCCACTCGCCGGAGATCGGGACGACGTTGCGCGCCGGGAGCACGACCTCCTCGGCTGCGGTGCCCGGGCGATGCTCGCCGAGGAGGGAGAATGCCCGGCAGAACACCTCCTCTCCCGAGGTGCACGCCTCGCAGGTCCCGCAGGAGATGCCGGGATTGATGACGACCCGATCGCCCACCCGCAGCCCGGTGACCGCCGAGCCGACCTCGAGGACCACGCCGGCGCCATCGGCGGCGACCACGTGGGGGAAGGTGGCGATGGGGACCGCCGGGAGCCCCTCCGCGACCCAGAGGTCGAGGTGGTTGAGCGCGACGGCCCGGATGCCGATCCGGACCTGATCCGGGGCGGTCAGGGCCGGGGAGGGGAGGTCGAGGAGCGCGAGGTGGTCGGGGCCGCCGGTGGCGGTCAGGCAGAGGGCGCGCATGCGCGTCGGGACACCTTGCAGAAGCGGATGGAGAACGCGACATATAATAGCGCAGGACACCCATAACGGCGCGCCGCGCCGGCCGACCGGGACCCTCCCCTGGTCGGGGACACCGACCGCACCACCAGGAGCACCCGATGCCTGAAGGTTCGCTGCTGGACTTCCGGGGGCCGCTCGCCAACCAGCCCTCGGCCAAGCCGTCCAATTCGCTCCTCCTCGACATCCCGGAGCCGGCGCCGGGAACGGTTCCCGCACCGAAGCCGAAGAAGCGCCCGGTGCGCCCCGCCGCGACCCCGTCGAAGCCGAAGGCATCTCGGAAGGCCTCCCCGAAGAAGGCCGCGAAGCCAGCGGCCGCACCGAAGGCCGCCGCCGAACCCGCGACGAAGCCTGCGCCGAAGAAGGCGACCAAGAAGGCGACACCGAAGAAGGCGGCGAAGAAGGCCGCACCGAAGAAGGCAGCGAAGAAGGCCGCACCGAAGAAGGCGGCGAAGAAGGCCGCGCCGAAGAAGGCGGTGAAGAAGGCCGCGCCCAAGAAGGCGGCGAAGAAGGCCGCACCGAAGAAGGCGGCGAAGAAGGCCGCGCCCAAGAAGGCCGCGAAGAAGGCCGCACCGAAGAAGGCCGCACCGAAGAAGGCCGCACCGAAGAAGGCCGCGCCGAAGAAGGCGGCGAAGAAGGCCGCGCCGAAGAAGACCGCGAAGAAGGCGAGCTCCCGGAAGTCCGCCGCCAAGCGCCGATGAGACTGGCGGCGCTCTCGCTCGTGGTGGTGGCCGCCTGCAGCAGCGGCCCACCACCCGGCGAGGGCGTACTCGCCCTCACCGGCGCCACGGTCGTGGACGTCGTGTCCGGCCGGACGGTTCCGGACGCGGTGGTGCTGATTCGCGACGGTCATGTGGTCAGCGTCGGGATGCGCGACGTGCTGCCGGTCCCGCGCGGTGCCCGGGAAGAGCCGCTGGACGGTCGGTGGATCATCCCCGGATTGATCGACGCCCATGCGCACCTGCAGCCCTGGGGTGTGCGCGCCTCCCTGCAGTGGGGCGTGACCGCCGTGCGCGACCTGCACAGTGGTCGGCCACTGGCCGCCGCGCTGCTGGCGATGCCCGCATCGGCGCCGCGTCGCTACCTCGCCATCGCCATGCTCGACGGCGTCCCGACCACCTATCCGGACGCCGAGCCGATCGCCGACACCTCGCGGATCGCCCCGGTGCTGGACTCGCTCGTGGCGGCCGGTGCGAGCTGGGTCAAGGTGTACACGCGGGTGACGCCGCTGCTCCTCGAGTCCGTGATGGCCGCCTCGCGACCGCGACGGCTGCCGGTGGCGGCCCATCTCGGGCTGACCGATGCGGTGACGGCCGCCCGCCTCGGGGTGACCTCGATCGAGCACCTGAGCGGGGTCCCCGAAGCGACCTCCGACGGAGCGGCACTCGAGGCGGCGCATCGCGAGGGATTCTTCACCGGGTGGACTGCCTTCGAGCGGGCCTGGATCTGGGCCGACACCACCGAGCTTGGAGTCATCGCCGACGCGCTGGCCGGAGCGGGAGTGATCCTCGTGCCGACGCTCGGATTGCACGACACGTTCGCGCGACTCGACGACAGCAGCGTGTACCATCGCTCGGATCTTGGGGTGGTGCCCGACAGCGCGCGGACGAACTGGGACGTCGCGGGGATGATCGCCCGGGCCGGTTGGACGGCGGGCGACTTCGCCGACTTCCGGGCCGCCCGCCCGCGCCAGGACTGGTTCATCCGCCGGTTCGTCGCCCGGGGCGGGCGGATCGCCACCGGGACCGATGCCTCGAACCAGCTGCTGGTCCCCGGGGCGGGGGTTCACCTCGAGATGGAGTTGCTGGTCGGGGCCGGCCTCTCGCCGCTCGAGGCGCTGCGGGCCGCGACCGTCCACGGCGCGGAACTGCTCGGCGCCGATTCGCTCGGTCGCATCCGCTCGGGTGCGGTCGCCGATCTGGTGGTCCTCGGCGCCGATCCGCTCGCCGACATCCGTGGCACCCGGCGGATCGAGCGGGTGATGCTCGGGGGAGCGTGGGTGCCGCGCTAGCCCGCGAGCGCGCGCACGATCCACCACGCGCCGACCGCGATCGCGAGCGCGCCCAGGCCGCGGCTCACGCGCGGCCCCCAGACCGCCGAGCGGTCGTTCGCCCCGCCGACGAGGGTCGCGGCCAGCATCGCAAAGGCGGTCATCGCGGCCACCACCCCGACCGAGAAGGTGAGCAGGTAGCCGATGCCGATGGTGACCCGATCGGTGAGTGTCGCCGGAAGGAGCGCCATCACCCCACCGGTGCCGGCGAGGCCGTGGAGGAGCCCGACCGCCCCGGGACCGCGCCGCTCGACCCGGTCGTGCGGGTGGTGATGGTGCGGGGCGCGCGATACCTTCCCCGCGGCACGGATGGTCCAGGCGCCGAGGCCGATCAGGGTGAGCCCCACGATCGCTTCCGCCGTCGATTCGAGGCGCGCCGGGATCGAGGCGCCCGCGAGCAGCAGGGCGGTGCCGACCAGCACCACCGCCAGCGAGTGGCCCAGCCCCCAGCGGGCGCCGAATCCGGCGGCCGCCCGCCGCGTCGGGTGGTGGGTCACGAAGGTGCTGACCGCGAGCATGTGGTCCATCTCGAGGGCGTGGGTCAGCCCGAGCACCAGTGCGGTGCCGAGTGCGAGCCAGTCGGACGTCATCGGGATGGGATCATGGGCATGGGCACCTTTCGCTGGACGCCGGACCGGATGGAACAGCTGGAGCATGCCGTGCGCCGCCGCCGCCGGGTGCTGCTGCGTCGGCGCGGCAACGAATATGTCGTCGTCGCCTCGACGCTGACCAGTCAGCGGGGGCGCGACGCCCTCGCGGCCTACCTGGCGATGACCGGCGAGGAACTGGTCTTCGTCCTCGACGAACTCGACTTCTTCCAGGTCCTCGACAGCTGATGCCCGGTCCCCTCCCGATCGCCGTCCTGCATCTCGATGAATCGTGCCTCGGCAACGGCCAGCCCGGGGACCGCCCCGGCGGTGCGGGCGGCCTCGTCGAGACCCGGACCGCGCGTGGCGTCGAGCGGCGGGATTTCTTCCTGCACGCCCCGGCCACCACCAACAATCGGATGGCGCTGGCGGGGGCGATCGCGGCGATGCAACTCCTCGGGCAGAAGGGGAATCGCCTCCGGCTCGTGATCGTCTCCGATTCCGAGTACCTCGTGAAGGGGATCCGCGAGTGGGCGCCGGGATGGCAGCGCCGCGGCTGGACGCGCAAGGGTGGCGCGATCGAGAACCTCCCGCTCTGGCAGGCGCTCTGGCAGTCGCTCCCGAACCACGAGGCGCAATTCACCTGGGTGCGGGGGCACGCCGGCCACCCGAAGAACGAGTACGCCAACGACCTGGCCGTGAAGGCCGCCACCGAGCAGGTGACCTCGCAGGGGATCGTGGCGAGCGAGTTCGCCCCGTGGCTCGCGGCCCGACAGGCGCGAGGGCAGTTCGCCGGCTACGATCCCGACCTCGCCTTTGACCGACTCGCCGATCGCCTCGCCGCCGGCGAGCGCTTCGCCCTCGCGGAGGTGTCATGACCGATCTCGAACGCTTCGCGGCCGTGCTGCTCAGCGAACTCCAGGCCGAGGGGGTGCCGCCCGCCGGCGACCTCGCGGTCGGCTCGCTGCTCGATCGGACGTTCCCGTACCGGGTCGCTCGCCGCACGCTGGCCCTCGACACCGTCGAGGACTACGAGATGCTGGTGTTGCGCCTGGTGGCCGAGGAAGGGGCGATGGTGGTGACCGCGCCGGGGGAGGCGGCGGAGATGGCCCGGAGCACCCTCGCGACGCGGGTGCCCGACCTCGACGTGCTGCGGCTGCTCCGCAGCGCCACGATCACCTTCACCGACGACACGCTGGGTCGTCTCGACGGCGTCCGCCTCATGCCACGCGCCGCCGAGCCCGCGCCGGACGCCCCCGACGCGGGGCAGGTCGCGGCGGCGGCGGGCGAGCCGGAGCCGGATGATCGGATCATCCCGATCCGCCGGTCCGGGGCCGCCCCGCCGCCGGCGGCCGCCGGCGCACCTGCCTGCTGGCAGTGCCAGGCGTCGCTGCCGACCGGTCGCACGGTGAACTTCTGCGTCGCGTGTGGCGCCGATCAGCGCGCCCCGACGTGTGGTGGCTGTGGCACCGGAGTGGAGCGCGGCTGGCGTCATTGTCCCGAGTGCGGTCACGCGCTCGCGCCGACATGACCGAGATCGTCTTCACCGCCGCCGTCCGGACCGGCTTCGGGAGCTTCGGCGGGACGTTGCGCGACCTCAGCGCCACGGACCTCGCCGTGCACGCCGGCACCGCGGCGCTGGCGCGCGGCGGCTTCCCGGCCGAGGCGGTCGATCATGTCATCGTCGGGAACGCGATGCAGACCTCGCGCGATGCGATCTACCTCGCGCGACATGTCGGGCTGCGCTCCGGGCTCCCGGTGCCGACGCCGGCCGTGACGGTGAACCGGCTCTGCGGCTCCGGATTCGAGGCGGTGATCCAGGGAGCGCATCGCCTCCTGCTCGGCGAGGCCGGCGTTGTGCTTGCGGGGGGCACGGAGTCGATGAGCCAGGCGCCACACGTGGTGCGCGGGGCGCGCTGGGGGATCAAGTACGGTCCGTCGCCGCTGCTCGAGGACATGCTCTTCGAGGGGCTGCGCGATTCGCATGCCGGGTGCGCGATGTCGGACACCGCCGAGCACCTCGCGCGTCGGCACGGGATCGACCGCGCGGCGTGCGAGGACTACGCCGTGCGCTCGCACCACGCCGCGGCCGCGGCTTGGGCGGCCGGGGTGATGGCCGATGAGGTCGTGCCGATCCCGCGCCGGGACCGCGCCACCAGGACCGAGATCGCCTGGGCCGCCGACGAGCACATCCGGCCGAACACCAGCGCCGAGTCGCTGGCGCGCCTCCCCGCGATCACCGGTCCCGACGGGACGGTGACGGCGGGCACGGCGTCGGGCATCAACGACGGCGCGGCGATGCTCGTGATGTCCACGCGCGAGAAGGCGACCACCGCCGGCGTGCCGATCCTCGGGCGGTTGGTGAGCTGGGGCGTGGCCGGCGTGCCGCCCGAGCTGATGGGAATCGGCCCGGTCCCGGCCATTCGCCAGGCGCTGGCCCGGGGCCACCTCACGCTCGCCGACTGCGACCTGGTCGAGGTGAATGAGGCCTTCGCGGCGCAGTACCTCGCCGTCGAGCGCGAGCTCGGGCTCGACCGCGACCGCACCAACGTGCATGGCGGGGCGATCGCGATCGGGCATCCGCTCGGCGCCAGCGGCGCGCGCCTCACGGTCCACCTGCTGCACGCGCTCCGCCAGCGCGGTGGCGGGATCGGCATCGGTGCGGCGTGCATCGGCGGCGGACAGGGGATCGCCGTCGTGGTCGAGGTCGGCGCGGCGTGAGCGGCCCGCCGGTTCGCCTCGACCGCGCCACCTTCGAGCGCGTGCTGCAGCGCGCCTCGGAACTGCAGGCGCAGCGGCAGGAGGTGGGCGAGACGCTCAGCGAGGAGGAAATCCTCGCGCTGGGACGCGAGGTCGGCATCGCCGAAGCCCACCTCCGCCAGGCCCTGGTCGAAACCCGGATGCAGGGTGCGGTCGTCCGCGAGTCGACCGGATGGCTGGATCGTGCGGTCGGCCCCGCCGACCTGGTGGTCGAACGGGTCGTGGCGGGGGAGTCCGATCGGGTCGGGCAGGCGCTCACCGCCTGGTTCGAGAAGCACGAGCTCCTCGCGGTCCAGCGGGCCACCCCGTCGCGCATTTCGTGGGAGCGGCTCGACTCGTTCGCCGGGGCGATGCGCAAGGTGCGCGCGGCCTTCGACACCAGCCGGGGCCCGAGCTACCTGGAGCGCGCCCAGCTGGTGACCGCGGTGCTCACGCCCCTCGAGGATGGCTACTGCCATGTCACCCTGATCGCCTCGCTGCACAAGACGCGGGCCGGCTTCGTCGGTGGGGCCTCGGTCCTCCCGGTCGTCGGCACCGCCGCGGCCGGGATCGCCGTGGTGGTGGGGGCACCGGCGCTGCTGCTGCTCGCGGGGGCGGTCCCGACCCTCGGGCTCGGCTGGCTGGCCGCGCGGAGCTATCGGGGCGTCGTGGCGCGCGCGCGGGTCGGCCTGCTGCGCGCCCTGGACGAGCTGGAGCGGCGCCCGGCGCTGCCGCGCCCCGAACCGCCGGCCCCCGCGCGGAGCCGCGCGCTGGCACAGGACATCGGCGGTGTCGTGCGCGAGATCACGCGCGAGGTCCGCAAGGCGATCGAGGAGGGGAAGCGATGATCCAGACCGTCGGCGTGGTCGGTGCCGGCCAGATGGGACGCGGGATCGCGCAGGTCGCCGCGGTGGCCGGGCATGCGGTCGTGCTTCACGACCAGGAGCCGGGGCAGTGGGAGACCGGGCGCGCCGCGATCGAGCAGTCGCTCGACAAGTTCGTGGAGAAGCGCAAGCTCACGCCGGAGGAGCGCGACGCGGCGCTGGCACGGATCACCTTCTCGACCCGCCTCGATGCGCTCGCGCCCGCCGAGCTGGTGATCGAGGCGATCGTCGAGGACCTCGGGGCGAAGCAGGCCCTGTGGCGTCGACTGGAGGCGGTCACCGGCAAGGTCTGCCTCTTCGCGAGCAACACCTCGTCGCTGTCGATCGTCGACCAGTCGGTCGGGCTCGCGCACCCCGACCGCCTGATGGGGCTGCACTTCTTCAACCCGGTGCCGCTGATGGCGCTCGTCGAGGTCGTGCGATCGGTGCGCACCTCGCCCGCCGTGCTCGCCACGGGGGAGGCGTTCGTGCGCGGCCTCGGCAAGGTGCCCGTCCCGGCGCGCGACGAGTCGGGGTTCGTGGTGAACCGCCTCCTCGTCCCCTACCTCCTCGACGCGGTGCGCGCCCTCGAGCACGGCCTCGGGCGGGTCGAGGACCTCGACGCCGCGATGCACCTCGGTGCGGGGCACCCGATGGGCCCCTTCACGCTGCTCGATTTCGTCGGCCTCGACACGGTGGTGCGCATCGCGGACATCATGTTCGACCAGTTCCGCGAGCCGCGCTACGCGCCCCCGCCGCTGCTGCGCCGGATGGTGGCGGCGGGCTACCACGGCCGCAAGAACGGTCGCGGGTTCTACGACTGGTCGACGGAGCCGCCCGCGCCGATGGAGCTGGGGCTGTGAGGACGGCACTGCTGGGCCTGGCCTGCCTCGCGGGATGCTACCCGACGACGACGCGCCCCGACCTCGTGCCGGTGCCCGATGCGAGTCGCCTCGAGGTGGAGCTGTTCGTCCCCGAGGCGACCCGGGCGCTCGCGCTGGCCCTCGACGTCGACTCGATCCCGGTCGTGCGCACCGAACCCGACGACGGCTGGCTCACCACGGACTGGTTCGACGCCGCCACGCTCGGCCCCGTCAGCGGTCGGCCGCTGGGGCTCGACGCCGTGCGGGTGCGCGCCTTCGTCGATCCCGCGCGCCCCAACCACAGCCTGATCCAGGTCGAGGTGGTCTATCGCGCGGTCGCGGACCCGGCCCGGCCACCGCGGGACCTGGAGATGATGGTGCCGGTGGGGCACCCGGTGCGCGAGCGCGTGCAGCGGGCGCTGGAGCGGCTGCGGGAGGAGTATGGCGAGAGGTGAGTCCTGAGTCATGAGCAGTGAGGGACAGCGAAGGCCGGTTCCCGACGCGGAACCGGCCTTCTGCCTTCCTCACCCCTCAGGACTCAGGACTCAGGACTCACCCCTTCCCGACAAACGCCTCCATGTACCGCTCCAGCTGCGCCTGATCCAGCTCGGCATCCTTGCACGGCCCCGCAGGGAGCGTCATGGTGAGTCCGAGGACCGGGATCTTGCCGGCGACGTCGTGGAGGCCGGTGACCATGTCGCGTTCGCACGCGACGGCGACCACGGCCCGCGGACGGCGCTCGCGGATCACGCGCCGGGCGAGTTGGCCGCGGGTCGCGACGAAGACCGGCACGCCGTGCCGACCGGCGGTGGTGAGGACGCCATCGAGTGTCGCGCGTGACAGGCATCTGGGAACGAGGAGGAGCATCTCGCCCGAGGCGACCCGCCGGACGCGCAGCAGCGCCAGGGCGTTGTAGACCTTGACCGCGGCATTCTCGACCCAGTCGCGCCGGCCGAACCACCCCGCGACGCGCGAGGTCCACGCCATCACGCGCAGGAAGAGGCCGCGCTCGGCGAGTCGGGCCGGGAGGAGCGGGCGGTTGAGCCCGAAGGACAACCCCAGCATCGCCCACCAGAGGAGGGTGAGGGCGGTGCCGACCCCGAGGCCGATCCAGGTGATCGTCGCGAGCAGCGGATGGATCTCGGCCAGGCGGGGGATGAGCAGGTACATCGCCGCGGCGGTGGCGAGGCCGAAGCAGAGGAGCGCGACCGCGACCCACTCGAAGAAGAGCGACGGCTCGGAGTCGAAATTCCCGCGATTGGGGAGCGGCGCGCCATCCCACTCGTCCCACTCGTGCCCGAGACGACGGTCGACGTCGAGATGGATCAGTTCCGCGCGCGGGGGGCTCATGGCGGCGAAATCTCCGGACACGGCCCCCGGAGTCAACCCCCGCGGTGCGACGGACCGTGCGATCTTCCGGTGATGCTGCCGCTTCGTGATGATCTCCCCACCCGTTCCCGCTACAGCCAGGCCGCGGGAATCGAGCGCATCGTCCCCCGTGCCGTGGCGCGGCCGCACACGCGGGGCGAACTCGCTGCGGTGGTCGCCTGGGCCGAGGCACGGGACCTCCCGGTGACGCCGCGAGGGGCCGGGTCGGCGATGGACGGCAGCAGCATCGGCGCCGGGCTGGTGCTCGACCTCACGGCGCTTGATGCGGGGGCACCGGTGAGGATCGATCCCGTCACCCGGCTGGCCGTCGTGGCCCCCGGCCTGTCGGGAGGGCAGTTGGCCGCCGCCGCGGCACCACACGGCCTCCGTTTCGGTCCCGATCCGTCGAGTCTCGCGTGGGCGACGGTCGGTGGGATGATCGGCACCAATGCCGCGGGCGCGCGGAGCTACCGGCTCGGGGCGGTGGACCGCTGGGTCGAGGCGATCGAGCTCTGGACCACCGACGGTCCGCTCGAGCTCCGGCGGGGGGTCGCACCGGACCCCGCACACCCGGTCGTGGACCGCTTCGTCCGCGACGTTGCCCCGCTGCTCGACCGGCTGGAGGCCGTCGTGCGCCCGCGCTGGCCGCGGACTCGCAAGAACACCGCCGGCTACGGGTTGCACCGCTTCTGGAGCACGGGCGACCTGCTTGACCTCGTGATCGGCAGCGAGGGGACCCTCGGGCCGATCCTCGGTGCGACGCTGCGTCTCGAGCCGATCCCCACCGTCCACCACACCCTCGAGGTCGTCCTGCAGGAGCGGGCCGGGCTCGGTGCCGCCGTGGAGGCACTCGCCGGTGCCGAGCCGGTCGCGATCGAGCTGCTCGATGCCTCCTTCCTCCGCCTCGTCGGGGCGACGGCTCCAGGCGAGGCGCCATGGCAAGGTGCCGGCGCCGTGCTGCTGGTCGATGTCGAAGGGTCGGACGCCGCCGAGGTTGGCGATCGGATCGATCGCGCGCGGGCGGCGCTGGCCGCCGCCGGGGCGGCAGTGCGCGAGGCCTCGAGCCCCGAGGGACGCGCGGCACTCTGGAACCTGCGCCACCGCGCCTCGCCGATCCTGGCGGCGCTCGCCGATGGGCGGCGCTCGCTGCAGGTGATCGAGGACGGCTGCGTCCCGCCGGCATCCCTCGACCGATACCTCGCCGCGATCCAGGCGGCCTGTGACGCCGAGAGCATCGATGTGGTGATGTTCGGTCACGCCGGTGACGGCCACGTGCATGTGAACCTGTTGCCTGATCTCGGGCGGCCCGACTGGCTCGCGGGCGTGCGGCGGATCCATGATCGCGTCCTCGCCACCCTGCGGCACCTCGGGGGCACGCCGGCCGGGGAACACGGTGCCGGCCGACTGCGCGCCCCGGTCCTCGGGGAACTGCTCGGTCCCGAGGCGATCGCCTGCTTCGCCGCGATCAAGTCCGCCTTCGATCCCGCGGGTCGCTGGAACCCCGGCGTCATCCTGTCCGACGGGAGCGATCCGTTCCAGCGACTCAAGCTCGGCGACGCCGCCGAGGCGCTCGCCCCCGGGGTGGCCGAGGAGCTCGCGGAGTTGGAGGCCCGGCGTGGCTACGGCCGCTCGCGCTGGGACGCGGCCCCGGTGCCCGAGGAGCGGGGGTCCTCTTAGATTGGGTCCATCTCCAACCCGGCCCACCATGAAGCTCTACCGCGAACCCGTCGTCACCCTGCTCGCTCGGCCCGAGTTCCTCGAGCCCGAGCACCTCGCGGTCCAGTGGAAGGATCCCGGCACCGACGGCGAGCGGCTCGCCGAGTTCGCCGGGCGTCTCTGCTACATGAGCCAGCGCAATCCTGCCGGTCGGAGCACGGCCGAGTATCTCGGCAACATCCTCCGGCAGGGCCACGGCTCGGTCTTCGAGCACGCCACCTACGTGGTGCTGATCGAGGGCGTCTCGCGCTCGCTCACCCACGAGCTGGTCCGCCACCGTGCGGGTTTCGGCTATTCCCAGTTGTCGCAGCGCTACGTCGATGAATCCGAGGCGGCCTTCGTGGTGCCGCCCGCGATCCAGGGCGACGCCCCGCTCGAGGAGGCATGGCTGGCCCAGGTCGGCGCGGCCCAGCAGGCCTACGTGCGTGCGGTCGATCATCTCATGGAACGCTACGCCTGGGTCGAGGACCGGGTCCACCGGCGCAAGATGGCCCGCGAGGCCGCCCGGTCGCTGCTCCCGAATGCGACCGAGACCAAGATCGTGGTGAGCGGCAACGTGCGGGCATGGCGCACGATGCTGGAGCTGCGCCTCGGCGAGGGTGCCGAGCGCGAGATCCGCGGCATGGCGGTGCGCGTCCTCGAGGTGCTGCGTGGCGAGGCGCCGCGGTTCTTCGCGGACTTCGAGCTCTACGACGCCGAGGACGGCGCGCGGGCCGGCCGCGTGATCTACCACAAGGTGTGATCGGCAGGCACGGCGGATCGGGTCGCACCGGGTGAACTGGTCCTATCCGGTCACCATCGATCGCTGTGTCTGCCAGCGGATGCTGTTTGCCACGCTCCACCGCCTCGCCGAGGCGGAGGCGTGGGACCTCGAGACCCTCATCGAGGCGACGGGCTGCGGTGACCAGTGCGGGATGTGCCGGCCGTACCTGCGCCGGATGCTGCGCGATGGCACCACCGTCTTCCATCAGGTCCTCTCCATGGAGGATGAACCAGGGTGACAGCCACCGTCTCCGGACGACCGCCCGACGTGATCGGGGCCGACGGCCAGCCGGTCTCGCCGACCGAGGGCGGGCAGCTCCGCTGGTTGACCACCTCTCGGCTGGTGACCTCCAGCCTGGTGCTCGGGTGGGTCTGCGTGATCCTCCTGGTGCTCGGGCAGCGCGCAGCGGGCCTCGGGGCGGCGGCACTGTCGTCAGGGATCGCGGTCGCGGCCATCCGGCGCGGGCGTCGGGCGGCCGAGCACCAGAAGGCGAGCCTCTCGCGGGCACTCACCGCCGCCTCGCGGCGCAACGGCGAGCTCGAGCGGTTGCGGGAGCTCGCGGCCCGGCTCCTCGAGGGAACCGACCTGCCGACGCTCAATCGGCTGGTCGCCCAGGCGGCGGGGGAGCTGCTCGACGCCGAGGGCGGTGCGATCATGCTGATGGTCGAGGAGGGGCGCTTCGCGAAGCTGGTCGCCGGCTCGGGCCCGCTCCAGTCGGCCGAGGGGGCCCTCGTCCCGATCGAGCAGTCACTCGTCGGCTACGCCATCCTGAATGACGAGGCGGTGCTGGTCGCCGACATCGAGGCCGATGCGCGGAACCATCCCCATGAGCAGCTCACCGGCCGGATCACCGGCGCCGCGATGGTGCCGCTCCGCTCGGCGGGGATGGTCGTCGGCGCGGTGTGCGCGTTCAACCGCCGCGACGGTCGCCCGTTCACCGACCACGATCGGCAGCTGCTCCAGTCGCTCGGCGACCAGGTCGTCCTCGGCCTCGACCGCACCACCGTGCTCGAGGAACTGCGGCGCAACGAACGCCAGCTCGCGACCAAGAACCGCGAGTTGCAGCGCGCCACCCAGCTCAAGAGCGAGTTCCTCGCGAACATGTCGCACGAGCTGCGGACCCCGCTCAACGCGATCATCGGTTTCAGCGACCTGATGCTCAGCGAGGGGCTGGGGCCGCTCGAGGACCAGCAGAAGGAGTTCCTCGAGTCGATCCTCCGCAACGGCCGCCACCTGCTGGGGCTCATCAACTCCGTGCTCGACCTCTCGAAGATCGAGGCGGGGCGGATGGTGCTCACGCTCGACCAGTGCGACGTCCGCACCGCGATCGAGGGCGCGGTGACCGACACCACGTCGCTGCGCAGCGGCAAGGGACAGCAGGCGGAGATCCGGATCGAGGACGGCGAGGCCCTCGAGATCCTGGCCGACCGGATCCGGGTGCGCCAGGTCCTGTTCAACCTGCTCTCGAATGCCTCGAAGTTCACCGGCGACGGCGGCCTGATCACCGTGACCGCCGTGCGGACCGTGGCTCCGATGCCGTCGGCGCTCACGCGCCGCGCCGGCGACACCGTCACCCTCGTGCCGCGCGACGTGGTCTGGGTGTCGGTGGCCGACACGGGCGTCGGGATCCCCGAGGAGCACACCGACAAGCTGTTCCGGGAATTCTCCCAGGTCGATGCGTCGGCGTCGCGCGCCGCACAGGGCACCGGTCTCGGGCTCGCGCTGTGCAAGCGCTTCGTGGAGATGCACGGCGGGCAGATCGGCGTGGAGTCGATCGAGGGGAAGGGGAGCACCTTCTGGTTCCTGCTGCCGGTGGACGGTCCCCCGCCCGCCAAGCCCTGATCCCGGCCGGCGTCAGCTCCAGGCGCCGGCGAGCTCGTGCCGCGCCGACCAGGTCGCGACGCGCGAGGCGAGCAACCGGGCGGCGAGGCGGGCGACCTCCTCGTCGGTCTCCTGGAACCAGCCCGGCGAACTGCTGCCCAGCCAGAGCCAGCCGACCAGTTCCCCCGCGACCTCCATCCGGGCCGCGAGCATCCCGCGCTGCCGGTCGGCGTTGCGGCGATCGAGCGAGCCCGGCCACGCGAGCTCCTGCTCCCGCAGGTCCGCGATCCGGACCGTCGCGTTGCCGCCGAGGTGATACACCAGCGCATCGACCCGGTCGAGATCCTCGGCGTCGATCTGCAGGGTATGGCCCGGCACCCCGTCGGTGCCCAGGAGCGACCAGCAGTCGGGCGCCGGGGCCACCGCCAGCAGTTCCAGTCGATCGTGCGGGAGCTGCGCACCGATGGCATCCGAGGCGAGCTGCACCAGGTCGCTGCCCGTCCGCGCGCCGTCCACCGCATCGAGGAGCGCCTCGGTGATCCCCGCCACCATCGGCACCCGTTCCTCGCTGGGCACCGCCGGGCTGATCCACGGCTGCGCCGCCAGCCGGCGCATCGCGGTCGAGAGATACCCGGCCACGCGGTGCAGCGAGCGCTGGTCCGCGAGCGAGTAGTCCGTCTCCCCGAAGCGACCCACGACCAGGAGCCCGACGTCCTGCACCTCCGAGCGGACCGGCACCGCCATCACCGAGCGATATCCGCTGGCCCGCACCCGGTCCTCGAGCCGGAAGAGCGCCTCCTGGCTCACGATCGGCTCGGCCGGCGGGACGGCAATGGCGTCGGGCGACAGCTCGCGCGGGCCGATGAGCACCGCCCCGCCGCGGCTCGGCAGCAGCCAGCAGGCGAGCAGGTCGACCGGCATGAGGTGCCCGATCGCGTCGCGGAGCGCCTCGTGCCAGGTCGCCAGCTCGGCCATCGTCGGACGACGGCCGGGCCAGACGAGGGCAGGCACGAAGGCCTCGAGCGGGGTCTGGTCGCTGATGGTCATGGTGATCCGGGGGAGAAATCTGCATTCCACGTGCCACGGGCGCGCCCCCTTGCGGCCGCAGCGTCGGCAGCCCAGATTCTCGGGAAACCTAAATACCCTAGGGGGGTATATGTCGGTACTCGTCGCCCAGATCACCGGGATGTCCTGCAATCACTGCCTCAACGCGGTCAATGCGGCCCTGGCCGCCGTCCCGGGGATCCGGGTGGAGTCGGTCCGGATCGGCCGCGCGGAGGTGGAGCTCCTCCCCGGCGGGGCGTCGCCGGATGACGTCGTCGGGGCGATCGAGGGCGCCGGCTACGACGTGAGCCACACCGATGTGACGGGGTGAACGTGCCGGAGGCCACGAGCCCGCCCGGATCGGCCGCGGAGGCGGTGACGCTCGACGTCACCGGGATGACCTGTGCGGCCTGCCAGGCGCGGGTGCAGCGGACCCTGGAACGGACTCCCGGCGTGGCCTCGGCGACGGTCGACCTGATGCTCGGCCGGGCGGCGGTGCGCTACGATCCCGCGCAGCTCGATCCCGGGCGACTGATCGAGGTGGTGGAGCGGACCGGCTACGGGGCCGCGGTCCCGGTGCCGACCGCCGACGCCGTCGCCGAGCAGGCCGCGCGGGACGCGGCGCTCGAGGCGGAGGCGCGGCACCTGTGGCACCGGGCCCTCACCGCCCTGGTCGCCGGGGCGGTGGCGATGGTGGTCTCGATGCCCCTCATGAGCCGCGGCCCGATGACCGGGGTCGCCATGGATCCCCTGATGCACGGCATCATGTCGTGGCTGGACGGACCGCTGCGGTCCGCGCTGCCGTGGCTCTACACCGTGCCGCTGCCGGTCCTGTCGTGGGGCCTGCTCGTGCTCACCGTCGTGGTGATGGGCTGGGCCGGGCGGCACTTCTACGTCCGGGCGTGGACCGCCCTCCGCCACCGCAGCGCCGACATGAACACGCTCGTCGCCCTCGGCACCCTCTCGGCGTTCGGCTGGTCGGCGGCGGTGACGATGGCCCCGGCCTGGTTCCTCGCGCGCGGGGTCGCCCCCGACGTGTACTTCGAGGCGGTGATCCTCATCATCGCCTTCGTCCTGCTCGGCAACACCTTCGAGGCCCGGGCCAAGCGCCGAACCGCGTCCGCGCTCCGACGTCTCGCCGGACTCCAGCCACGGAGTGCCCGGGTGCTCCGCGAGGGTGGGCTGCTCGACATCCCGATCGAAGGGGTGCGCCGCGGCGACCTGGTGGTCGTGCGGCCCGGCGAGCGCATCCCGGTCGATGGCGAAGTGCGCGAGGGTGCCAGCGCCGTCGACGAGGCGATGCTCACCGGGGAGCCGGTGCCGGCGGCGAAGTCGGTCGGCAGCCGGGTCGTGGGCGGCACGATCAACACCACCGGGGCCCTCACGATCGAGGCGACGACGCTCGGTGCCGACTCGCGGCTCGCGCAGATCGTCCGGTTGATGCGCGATGCGCAGTCGTCGCGGGCGCCGATCCAGGGGCTCGCCGACCGGATCAGCAGTGTGTTCGTCCCCACGGTGATCCTGCTCTCGATCCTGACCTTCCTCGCGTGGTGGTTCCTTGCGCCCGAGGGGAGCGGGGTGCGTGCCGTCGCCGCGGCGATCGCGGTGCTGATCATCGCCTGCCCCTGCGCGATGGGGCTCGCGGTGCCGACCGCCGTGATGGTTGCCACGGGGAAGGGCGCCGAACTGGGGATCCTGATCAAGGGCGGTGCGGCCCTCGAGCGTGCCGGTGAGATCGACACCATCGTGCTCGACAAGACGGGCACCGTCACCGCCGGGAAGCCGACGGTGCTCGACGTGCTGGTCGCCCCGGACGCCGGGTGTACCGCCGAGCGCGTGCTGCAGGTCGCGGCGGCAGTCGAGCGGTTGAGCGAGCACCCGTTGGCTGGCGCGGTCGTGCGCGAGGCCGATCGCCGCGGCCTCGCCGCACTCGGGGCGACGGGATTCGCCTCGCACGGAGGGAGGGGCGCCACGGCCCGCGTCGATGGCGCGTCGGTCGCGGTGGGCAATGCCACCATGCTGCGGGAGGCGGCGGCAACCTCCCCCACCGACGTGGTGCCGACCGAGCACCCGGGCGCGACCCTGGTCCATGTCGCCCACGACGGGGCGTGGGTCGGCACCGTCGTCGTTGGCGATGCGATCCGGGAGAGCTCCCGCGTCGCGGTGGACCGTCTGCGTCGCGGTGCGCTCGACGTGGTGCTGCTCACCGGCGACCGCGCCTCGGCCGCCGAGGCGATCGGCTCGGCCGTCGGCATTGGTCGCGTGGTCGCCGAGGTGCTGCCGGAGGGGAAGGTCGCCGAGGTCCGGCGGCTGCGCGAGGGCGGTGCGGTCGTGGCGATGGTCGGCGATGGCATCAACGACGCGCCGGCCCTCGCGGCGGCAGATGTCGGAATCGCGATGGGGGGCGGGACCGACGTCGCCCTCGAGGCCGCCGACATCGCGCTGCTGCGCGACGACCTCGGCGGCGTCGCCGATGCGGTGGCGCTCTCCCGGCGGACGATGCGCACGATGCACCAGAACCTCTTCTGG
>Ga0116151_10001945_pt1 | contig 19262 bp, 20 predicted proteins | sample AD_UKC117_MetaG_FD_89893 | JGI IMG/M metagenome (GOLD analysis project Ga0116151, IMG submission 89893) | Active sludge microbial communities of municipal wastewater-treating anaerobic digesters from Hong Kong - AD_UKC117_MetaG | ecosystem: Engineered > Bioreactor > Anaerobic > Digestate...
CGCGTGCGTCGCCACGCAGGCACTGGCCCGCCGCCACGACGTGGGCATTTTCTTCAGCAGCATCCCCGAGCTAGGCCAGCAGCTGGCCGACAAACCGCGCCTGACTCAACTGCAAGAAAACGCCTGGCGCGCCCGTCCCCAATTTACTTTTGATTATCACACCGATGACCTGCTGGCTTTTATGCGGCAGGTGATAGGGAATAACGTATGACACACGTATCCGTAACGAAACCCACTTTGCTCTGCCTTTCCCATCTGGGTTGGGATTTTGTCTGGCAGCGACCGCAGCATATCCTGTCGCGGCTGGCGGCCCACTTTTCCTTAATTTATGTCAACGAGCCGAACCTGGCGGCCCCTGGCAGCGCTGATTATCCGGCTGACGGCCGTCCGTACTTACGAGAGGTTTACCGCGACAAAAACGTGGTGGCCTGGCAGCCCATCTTCCCCAACCGGCAAGAAATCCACGCCCACTGGCGCGAGCACTACGTCCGCCTGGTAAAAAGTTTGCTGGCCCCCGGCGAACGTCCCATTCTCTGGTTTTACACGCCCACACCCTACTACTTTTTAGACCACATTCCCGCCTCCCTGGTGGTGTATGACGTCATGGATAATCTGGCCGGGTTCAAAGGCGCGTCGGCCGACCTGCCGGAGCGGGAGGCGGCGCTGCTGGCGCGCGCCGACGTCGTGTTTACCGGCGGGCGCAGCATGTACCTGGAGCGGCAAGACCGGCATCGCAACATCCATCTATTTCCCAGCGGCGTGGAGCCGGAACATTTCGCCCAGGCTATGAACCGAAAAACGCTGGTTGCCCCGGAGATCAGCCGGCTGTACCAGAACGGCCGTTCACCCCAGGCCGTCCTGGGCTACTACGGCGTCATCGATGAGCGCATTGATCTCTGCCTGCTGTGCCGTTTGGCCGCCGACAATCCGCAGTGGGCTGTTGTGATGGTGGGACCGGTCGCCAAAATTGATGAAGAGCAGCTGCCCCGCCTGCCCAACATCCACTACACCGGCAGACAGTCCTATGAACGGCTGCCCCAGTTTCTGAAAGGGTTCGACGTCTGTTTGATGCCCTTTGCGCTGAACGAGGCCACGCGCACGATCAGCCCCACTAAGACGCTGGAGTATATGGCGGCTCACAAACCCATTGTCAGCACGCCCATCCCAGACGTGGTGGCAAACTGGAGCGACGTGGTGCACCTTGCCTGGGATCCGGCGGCCTTTGCCACGGCCGTTTCTCAGGCCCTATGCGAAACACCCCAAGAACACGAAGCCCGCATCCGCCGCGAAGAAGCGCTGCTTGCCAGCCACACCTGGGATCACATCGCCGCTGCCATGCACCGTCACCTATGCCACGCGCTGCAGGCTAAAAGCTGCCGGAACGGCGCTGCCGCAGCGGCCCGCAGTGAAACCACCCAGATGTTAGAGAGGAAGCCATGAGCGAAAAAGAACAAGAAGAAGATGTCGGCCGCCAGGGCGAAGCGCAGTTTGCCCCGGAACAGCGCCAGCTGTTTGCTCGCGGCCTCCGCACCCTGAACGAGGGCGGCGTGCCCTATCTCATCGCCGGCGCCCATGCCAAACACGCCTACACCGGCGTCTGGCGCGATACAAAAGACCTGGACCTCTTTCTCGCGCCCGCCGACCTGGAGCGTGCCTTACAACTGCTGGAAGAAGCGGGCTTCAGCACGAGTATTGAGTTTCCCCACTGGCTGGCGAAAGCCCACCACGAGCCTTACTTCATCGACATTATTTTTGGGCTGGGCAACGGCCGTATCCAGGTAGAAGATCACTGGTTCGCCCATAAACGCCCCATCGAGGTCGCCGGAGTAGAGACATTCCTCATCCCGCCGGAAGAGCTGTTCGTCTCCAAAGCCTTCGTCATCGAGCGCTATCGCTGCGACGTGGCCGACCTCCTCCACCTCGTTCTCAGCCTCAAAGGCGAACTGGACTGGCAGCGCATCGTAGATTTGCTGGGCAGCCACCGCGCCCTCCTGCTCTATCACCTGCTTTTGTTCGATTTTGTCTATCCCGGCCGGGCCGATTATCTGCCACAGGATTTGATGGACGATTTATACGCCGAGGTACGCCAGGGCTGGCAAGAAAACCCGGCCAAAAAGAAGTTTCGCGGCCTCCTGCTGGACCCCAATTCCTTCACTGTGGATCTGGAGGATTGGGGCTACCGTGATCCGCGCGAGCTGGAACCGCTGGTGGACGAAGAGTCGGGAGAATTGTTATGAAAATCGCCGCCATTGCCGACCTGCACTGCCGGCAGAATTCTGAAGGAGCGATACGGCCGTTACTCGACGGCGTCGAAGAAGCAGCCGATGCCCTTGTGCTGGCTGGAGACCTGACAGACACCGGCCTGCGCGAAGAGATCACCGTGCTGGAAAACGAGCTGGCCGGGCTAGACCTGCCCATCATCGCCGTGCTGGGCAACCACGACCACGAGAGCGACCAGGCCGATGCCCTGACCGAGATGCTTTGCAAAATCGGCGTGCAGGTGCTGGACGGCACAGTCTGCGAAGTGGGCGACGTGGGTTTTGTGGGCACCAAGGGCTTCTGTGGCGGCTTCGACGACCTGTTCATCCACCCCTTTGGCGAGCGCGCCCTGAAAACGTTTATTCAGGCCAGCCTGGACGAAGCCGTGCGCCTGGAAAACGCCCTCGTCAAGCTGCGCTGTCCGCACAAGATCGCCGTGCTTCACTACGCGCCCATCAAAGAAACGCTGATGGGCGAACCGCTGGAACTCTATCCCTTCCTCGGTTCCTCCCGCCTGGCAAACGCCCTGGACCGCCACCACGTCGACGCCATTTTTCACGGCCACGCCCATCACGGCTCGCCCACCGGCCACACGACCGGCGGCACGCCCGTGTATAACGTCTGCCGCTTTGTGCGCGCCAGCCGGGGCGAACGGCCGTATCACCTGCTGGAGATTTAGCCATGACCACCGCTGCACCCGCCCCCGGCCACATCGATTTTGGCGATTTGCGCCGCCTGACGCCCATCAGCCGCGCCTTCGGCTTCGAGCGCGGCCGTCCGGTGGACCGTTACTACATCGAGCAGTTCCTGGCCCAGCACGCCGCAGACATACACGGCCGTGTGCTAGAAATTGGCGACGACCACTACACGCGCCAGTTCGGCGGCGCGCGCGTGGGCCAATCCGACATTCTGGACCTGCCCCGCGACGATTCCCGCGCCACCATCGTCGCCGACCTGGCCGACGCCGATCACACTGGCATCCCGGCGGAAGCCTTCGACTGCATCATTTTTACCCAGACGCTGCAGTACATTTTTCAGTTGGAAACGGCCGTCGCCGCCCTGCACCGCATGTTACGGCCGGGCGGCGTGCTGCTGGGCACGTTCCCCACCATCAGCCAGATTTGCCGCTTCGACATGGACCGCTGGGGCGATTATTGGCGCTTTACCAGCGCTTCTATCCGGCGGCTGCTGACGGCCGTTTTCCCCCCGGCCCCTCTCACCATCGCCGCACACGGAAATGTGCTGACGGCCGTCTGCTTTCTGCACTGGCTGTCCGACCACGAACTCAGCCCGGACGAACTGGCCTACCACGACCCGGATTACGAACTGCTCATCACCGCCCGCGCCGTCAAAGATGGGTCCAATCTTTAAAGATTAGACCCATCTGGCACACGCAAGGAGAAACTGATGATAATTGACGCCCACCTGCACTGCTCTGGCCGCGAGAACGCCGATGATACCCTGCGCGCTTTGGACGAAGCGGGGGTGGATACGACCGTTCTCCTGGCCCCCTTCCTCACCGACCCCTACACGCTGGCCGATGCCGCTTCGCTGCGCGCCGGCAACGAACACCTGGCCCGGTTGGTGGAGGGGCATACCGACCGGCTCGTCGGTTTCGCCGTGGTCAACCCCTTGCACCCCCAGGCTCCCGACGACCTGGAGCACGCCATCACCGATCTGGGCTTGCGCGGCCTGAAAATGGTGCCCACCGGCTGGTATCCCTACGACGACTGCGCCCACCGCGTTTACGAATGCGCCGCCCGGCTGGATATTCCAATTTTGTTTCACAGCGGCATTTTTATCGACGGCCGTTCTGGCCGTTTCTGCCGCCCCACCTTTTACGAAGCCCTGCGCGACCATCCCGGGCTGCGCGTGACCCTGGCCCACCTGGGCTGGCCCTGGTGCGACGAAGCCGTCGCCGTCGGGCTGATCGATCTGATCAACGGCGTGTCGCCGGCGGACTGCTGCTTCCGCTTCGATATTTCTTTTGGACCGCCGCCGGTATACCGTCAGGAAGTGCTGCACAAAGCTCTGGAGGTGTTGGGGCCGGAGCTGCTGCAATTTGGCAGCGACCGTTTTTTGCCATGTTCGGGCGCGCATATTCGCACGGCCGTTGATGAAGTGTTTGCCCTGCTCCGGGCACTCGGCCTGGACGAAAACAGCCAGGCACAAATCATGCACCAAACGGCCGCCGCCTGGCTAAAGCTGACCTGATTTCCGACACGGCAGATGGATCCAGTCCCCAAGAGATTGGACCCATCTTTGAAATTTATGCAAAGGAACCGACTATGTCCGCAAATAACAACCGGGTCAACAGCAAAACCCTCAAACGCAAAATTCATGTTCTGGAAGTTTTGGGCAATGCCATCGTGGGCGGCATGGAGAACTACGTCCGCAGCCTCATCCACGTTCTGCCTTCGGACCTCTTTAAGGTGACCTGCCTCTGTCCTTATGAAAGTCCCATCACCGCCGACCTGCGCCGGATGGGCCACGAGGTCTTCATCACGCCGATGGACCCCAATCCTTCGTGGCAGTCGGTGCAAACCACCGTCGGCATTATCCGCACGCAGGGCATCCACCTGCTGCACGCCCATTTGCCCCGCGCCCACATGCTGGCCGGGCTGACCGGGGCGCTGACCCGGCGGCCCGTCGTTGCCACCCTGCACGGCATGTCAGACAAAGAAACCCTCGGCATCCAGCAAATTACCGACACGCACCTCATCGTGATTTGCCAAGCGGCGCAAATGGAGGCGCTGGCCTGCGGCGTGCCGCGCAGCAAAGTTACCCTCATTCGCAACGGTGTGGATCTGAACCGCTTCACGCCCCGGTCACACGGCGAAGAGTTTCGGCAGGCCGCGGGAATTCCGCTGGATGTTCCCCTGGTGGGGCTTATCGGCCGCCTCTCCTGGGAAAAGGGGCCGGATCAGTTTGTGCAGGCCGCTGCCGTTGTGCATAAGGAAAGGCCGGACGTGCATTTTGTGCTCGTGGGTGAGGGGCCCATGGCCGAAGAGCTGGACGAACTGGTGCGCGATCTGGGGCTGGCAGAGCGGGTACACCTGCCCGGATTATGGACCGACACGGCCGTTGTCTATCCGGCCCTTGATATTCTGGCGCAAACCTCGCGCAGTGAAGGCATGCCGCTGGCGCTGCTGGAAGGGATGGCCTGTGCACGGCCGTATGTGGGCATGGGCGTCGGCGGCGTGCTGGAAATTGTCGAGGCGGGTACAACGGGCCTGCTCTCTGCGCCCGCCGACCCGGAAGGCGTTGGCCATGCCCTGCTGGGTCTGCTCGCCTCGCCCGAACAGATGTGCCGCATGGGGCAGGCCGCCCGGCGGCACGTCGAAAAAGAGTTCAGCCTGCAAAACACGGCCGTACAAACGGCCGCTCTCTTCAACCGCCTCACACAGCTGCCCGCCCCGCAGCGCAACAGCCAGCCTGCAGACCATCCGCTGGTAACCAAAAACTAATGTATCAAACGGAGAAACTGATATGAACAAAAAGCAAAACCAAAAATACATCCTCGGTGGCGGCGTTACGGGCCTGGCTGCCGGTATCACGTCCGGACTGCCCGTCCTGGAAGCAGCTGCCCAGCCCGGCGGCATTTGCTCCTCGTACTACGTGCGCCCCGGCACCCAGACCCGCCTGCCAAACGCCCCCACTGATGGCGAAGCCTACCGCTTTGAGATTGGCGGCGGCCACTGGATATTCGGCGGCGACCCGACCATCCTGCACTTCATCGAAACCCTGGCCAGTGTCAAACGCTACAGCCGCCGCTCGGCCGTTTACTTTGCCGATAAAGATCTCTATGTGCCTTACCCGCTGCAAAATCACCTGCGTTTTCTCGACGAAGAAGCCATCACTAATGCCCTGCAAGAACTGACCGACCCAACGAACAACAACTTTACCACCATGAAGGAATGGCTGACGGTCAGCTTTGGCCCTACGCTGTGCGATTTGTTCTTCTACCCCTTCCATGATCTGTACACGGCTGGCCTCTATGAAAGCATTGCACCGCAAGATGCTTATAAATCGCCGGTTAACCTGGCCCAGGTAATTCGCAGCGCCTTTCAGGAAGCGCCGGCTGTCGGTTACAACGTGACGTTTTTGTACCCGCAGGATGGTCTTAACCAACTGGCGCAGCGCATGGCCGCCCAGTGCGATATTCGTTACAACCACCGGGTAGTGGAGATCGACGCAGCCAACCACCGCCTGACGTTTAGCGACGGCCGTAACGCCACCTACGACACCCTGCTCTCTACCCTGCCCCTCAACCGCATCATCGAGATGACCGGCCTGGACGTGCCCGGTGAGCCAGAGCCGTACACCTCGGTCCTGGTGCTAAACATTGGCGCGGTACGCGGTCCACACTGCCCCGACGACCACTGGCTCTACAATCCAGACGCCCGCTCAGGCTTCCACCGCGTAGGCTTCTACAGCAACGTCGATCCCAGCTTCTTGCCCCAGTCGGCCCAGGAGACAAACGACCGGGTCAGCATTTACGTGGAGCGGGCATACGCAGGCGGCACAAGCCCATCGCCCGAAGAGGTAGACCAGTACGCAACGGCCGTGGTAGCCGAGCTGCAGGCATGGGGCTTTATCAATGAGGCGGAAGTGGTAGATCCTACCTGGATTGACGTGGCGTACACGTGGGCCTGGCCCGGCTCTACCTGGAAAGCACAGGCGCTGCGGCGGCTGCAAGAGGAAGGCATCTTCCAGGTGGGGCGGTATGCGCGCTGGGTTTTCCAGGGTATCGCCGATTCGATTAAAGATGGTTTTTATGCTGGAGCCAGCTTCCGCGACCCGGAACGCGCCTTAATGCCCCGCCAGACTGTGCCGGCCAACAATATCTATCACTCGACCCAGGCGTCGCTGACGGATTAATGAACAGGCTATGGTGATGATTCGTTTTCTAGCCGGCTGTTCATCGTTTCGATTAAGCCATACACCAACTGGCCGCGCTCTACATCGCTTAGCCGGGCCTCCGGATGCAGCACCAGATAGTAGGGCAGCGGCATGTGGTCTTTGGTCACCGTCACCGCCATGACATCGATCTGCTCTTTTGTGCAGCAAGTTTCTTCCCAACGGGAAAAATTGAAGATTTTCCGACCGCGCTCCACGTCGTAGGCCATCAAAAAGTAGGCGGGCACAACTTTGGTGTACCAGGGCCACTCCGTTTCGTGGCTGTGACAATCGAAGCAGGCACGCTGCGCCAGTTGCAGCGTATGCTCGGCGTTCCACTCCGGCGTGCTGACAACGGCGGGATTGCTGGTGGTGGTGGGCCACAGCTGCAGCAGCAGCAAAGCCAGAGCGGCAGCGCCTATGCAGGCGGCAAAAATGGCGCGGTTCTCTCGTCTTAAGCGCAAAAAGGGGGGCAAGTTTTCACCTCAAAGAATACAGGTAGGCGCTCATATCGCGGGCGTCCTGTTCCGTAACCAGCAGATTGGGCATCACCGTACCCGGTTCAATGGCCTGGGGATCGATGAGCCAGCGTACCAGATTATCCGGCCGGTTGGGCAGAGCGCCGGCAATGTACAGCCGGCCTGCCCAGTCTGTTAGCGGCGGGCCGACGGTGCTGTCGGCGCCGGGCACGCCGGGTATGGTGTGGCAGGAGCCGCAGCCATAGGCGGCGATGACCTGCTGCCCTTTGTCGGGGTCGCCGCCAATGACGTATTCCGGCGCGTTGTCGGTCTGGCTGGATTGGCAGCCAGCCAGCAAAAGCACCCAGAGGAGGGCCAGGAGAAGGGAACGTTTGTTTAACACGGCCGTAACACCCAGGCCGCCACCCAGACGGCGACCGTCATCAGCGCGAAAAGGCTGCTTAATAGCAGGCCGGTCAGGCCGAGGAAACGGCCGTTTCCCCCCCCATCTTCCGCCTCCGCCCCATCCCCTTCACGCCACGCCTGATAAGCCAGCCAGCCAGCATAACCGACCGCCGCCAGCGTGAGCAGGGCCAGCACGGTAGCTACGGGTAAAACGGCCGTTGCTCCCAACAGCGTCAGTTTGCACGCCGCTTCGTTTAGCACGTACACGGCCACAAAATAGAGCGTCCACACCGCCGGACTGCCCACAAAACCAAGCCACTGCCGCCGCCGGGCCGCTGGGGTAAAACTTAACATGCGCGCACCTTTATTGCCTCACGCGCCCAGATACGGGGAGCCATACAGAATACCTATCACCAACAACCAATACGGGATCATAACCAGCCAGTAAAGGGAGGTGTTGTCGATGGGCGTGAATCGCTCCGGCGAATAGATGCCGCGCCACGCCCAAAACTGCGTAAATAGATTAATGCCCAGCCCAATGAGCAGCATCAGCAGCATGAAGCCGCCCAGGGCAAAAAAGATGGAACCATAAGCGTTTGTGCGCCAGTCGAAGGGCATTTGGGCCAGGTCGTATACCAGGAGGACCAACACGGCCGTTTCCAGCACAAAGCCCAGCGCCAGCAGCAGACGCACACGGAGTTGACGGCCGTCTTGAATTTCCCGCACCGCCCGCCGCACGATGAACCCATTCAACAGCAAGCAAACCGTGGCCACCGCCACCCATTCGGCCGTCGGCAGCGGTAAGTTGCCCTGCGGCCACACGTCACTTTCCACCTGCAGGAAAAAGTAACTAAACATAAAGCTCGTCAGCGCAATACCCAGCAGCAGCAGCCACAGCGCCATCGCGCTACGCGCCACCACCCGGCTGCCATGCTGGCGCACCGGAATGTCGAAATGCTCTTCGTAGGCCAGTTCTTCTTCCATCGGCGTGGGCACCGGTTCCGGCCAGTTCCAACCCACCACACCGATCACCACCACCAGGATACCCAGCAGGGCCACCGGCCGCAGACTAAAAATCTCCGAGCCAAACACCGTCACCAGACCTACGGAGCAGACAATCGGCCAGAACGATGGCTCAGAAACACGGAAAATCTCCACCGGCCGCGCCTCCACATCCGAAGTGATCAGGGCCGCGCGCCAGCGCAGCGGCCACGCGGCCAATCCCTGCACCACCTTTCGCACGCTGGCGCTGCCTTCGCTCAACGTAGCCTGGTCCCAAAGCGGGTGGCGGCTGTGAATGATGGGCAGCACTGAAAACCCATAGTTTGGCGGCGGCGACGGCAAAGACCATTCCAGCGTGTCGGCCCCCCAGGGATTACGCCCGGTCGGATCGCCCACGCGGTTACTGTAAAAAAAGTTCACAATGAAGACCAGCACCCCGGAAGCCAGAATAAAAGCCCCAATCGTCGAAATAAAATTAAAGATATCCCAGCCCATTCCCGGCGGATAGGTGTAAACGCGGCGCGGCATGCCCATCAGCCCGCTGATGTGCTGCGGGAAAAACGCCACGTGAAAACCAACAAACATGAGCCAGAAATTGATTTTGCCCAGGCGCTCGTTTAGCAGTTTGCCGGTAAACTTGGGCATCCAGTAATAAAGCGTGCCGAAAATGGGGAAAACGACCCCGCCAATCAGTACGTAGTGCAAATGGGCCACCACAAAATAGGAATCGTGCACCTGCCAATCAAACGGAACGACGCCCACCATCACGCCGGTTATGCCGCCCAGCACAAACGTCACCAGGAAGCCGACGGCAAAAAGGAATGCGGTTTTCCACTGCGGCCTCCCGAATAACACGGTCGCCACGTAAGCAAAAATTTGCACGCCGGTAGGAATGGCGATGAAAATGCTGGCCGCGGAAAAAATCCCCAGCGTCACCTGCGGCAGACCCACGCTGAACATGTGGTGCACCCATAACAGGAAGCTCATAAAGCCCGTAGCCACCATCGACACCACCACCAGCGGATACCCAATAAGACGGCGGCGCGCAAAAACGGGGATGACCATCGCCATCATACCGGAGGCAGGTATGAACTGAATGTACACCTCGGGGTGGCCGAAAATCCAAAATAAATGCTGCCAGAGAACGGGGCTGCCGCCCATGTTGGGGTTAAAAAACTGGCTGCCAATTTTGCGGTCTAATTCCAGCAGCAGGCTGCCAATAATCAGCGGGGTAAAGGCAAAAAGAATCGAAAAAGCGGTCACCAGCATCGACCAGGCAAACAGCGGCATACGCCCCAACGACATGCCCGGCGCACGCATCCGCAGGATGGCAATTATGATCTCAATGCCGGCGGCGATGGCGGCTACTTCGGCCACGCCCAGAGCGAGCAGCCAGTAATCCAGGGCGATGCCTGGCGAAAACTCCGGCCCACTGAGGGGCGCATAGGCAAACCAGCCTGCATCCGGCACGGAGCGCAGCAGGTAGCTGGAGAAGAAGAGAATGCCGCCCAGCAAAAAGGTGAAGTAGCTAAAAACGCCCAGCCGAGGAAAGGGCATTTCCCGGTTTCCCAGCAGCACGGGCAGCAAGACAATGGCCAGACCTTCGATCATGGGTACGGCAAAGAGGTACATCATGGTGGAGCCATGCATGGTAAACAGGCCGTTGAAGGTGTTGGGGCCAACCAGGGTGTTTTCTGGCTTGATGAGCTGCAAGCGCATGAGCAGAGCAAGCAGACCGGCCACCAAAAAGAAGGAGAATGCGGTGATCATGATACGGCCGCCGACGGCGTCGTTTTGGATGGCTTTGAGCGAGCCGATAATGCCGGGTTCGGGGTCGGCCCAGCGTTTTTCCAGGGCCACGGCCGTTTCCGGGTCCGGGCGTTCGGCGTGGGCGGTTTGTACGTTGGGCGGGATAATCTCCTGCTCTATGGGGGCGGCTGCGCCATCAGACGGCCAGGGCGGATTTGCGCTCATAAGTGCTCTCTTATTCTAAGGTCTCCAGGTAAGCGAGAAGGGACTGTAGTTCAGGGCCGGTTAAGTCGGCGGTGGGCATCAGGCTGCCCGGCTTAATACCGTGCGGATCTGCCACCCAGCCGGCCAGATTGCCCCGGTTGTTGCTGACAGCGCCCGCGCCAATGATGCGCCGGGCGGCGAAGTGGGTAAGGTCCGGTCCCAGATCGCCGGCCGCTTCTGTGCCGCGAATGGTATGGCACTCGGCGCACCCATTCTCCATAAAGACGGTGAGGCCGGTTTGCGCCGCTTCGGTTTGCGGCGCAGCGGCGGGCTGCTGCTGGCTGGTGAGCCACTGAGGGAATTGTTCGGGCGGTACGGCCGTTACCAGAAACAGCATTTTGGCGTGTTGTGTGCCGCAGAATTCCGCACATAGACCCCAAAAATCGCCGGGCTGCTCGGCGTGAAGCTGCCAGGTGTTCGTTTTACCGGGGATGAGATCCATTTTGCCGTGGAGTTCGGGCACCCAAAAGCTGTGGATGACGTCGGCGGACGTTAGTTTGAAGATGACGTCTTCCCCGGCAGGGATATAGATCTCGTTGGCCGTCACAATCTGCCCGTCGGGGTAGTGCACTTCCCACCACCACTGGTGGCCGATCACTTCGACGACCAGATTGTCTGGGTTTTCGGTAATAAACAGGTGGGAAAGCACATTCAGGGTGAAGCCGTAGATAACGACCAGGACAACAGCGGGAAAGATGACGCCGCCCGCCCAAACGAGGCGACGGCCGTTCCGATCATCATCGCTGTGACTGGTGGTTTTTTGTCTTTGGTAGGGGCTGCGGCGGCGGAACAGGGCCACCAGCAGCAGCGCCATCACCACGAGATAGGTGAAGGCGCCCAGGACCAACAGCAGCCACCACAAGTCGTTGATCTGGCGGGCGGCAGTTCCCTGGGGACGGAAAACGGCCGGGGTGTTTTCCGTGCAGCTCGCTGCCAGCAAGCAGAAGGCGGCGATCAGGCCGCCGCAGGCCACTCGTTTTAGTCGTAGTGGTCCAACCACCAGGCGTGATACTCCTTTCGGCCATACAGAACGTAGACCTCATCTCTTCCAGGCATAGTCAGTGCGCGCCTTTTTGTCGGAGAACGGCCGTTACCGTGCGCACTAAAATCTGCACATCCAAATAAAAGCAGCGCCGCTCGGCGTAGGCTATGTCCAGTTGGACTCGCTCATCAAACTCCATCGAGCCGCGCCCGATAATTTGCCATAAGCCGGTCAGACCGGGCTGCACGTCTAGGCGCTGCGTCTGCCACAGCTCGTAGGTGTCCGGAGCAAAGGAGGTAGGGCGCGGCCCCACCAGGCTCATCTCGCCAATGATGACGTTCCACAACTGCGGTAGCTCGTCCAGGCTGGTGCGCCGCAAAAACTTGCCGGTGCGCGTAATGCGCGGATCGTCCGTGATTTTGAAGTCGGGCCACTCCAGTTCATTTAGATGGGCCAGCGTGGCCTTCAGGGCCTCGGCATTGGGCACCATCGTGCGGAATTTGAACATAAGAAAGCGGCTGCCATCCATGCCGGTGCGCAACTGCTGGAACAACACCGGGCCGCCGGGCGATTCCACCTTGATCATCAGGGCGCACAGCAAAAACAGGGGCAGGAGAAAAGGCAGCGCCACAGCGATGAGCGTCAGGTCGAACGCACGTTTGATGAGGCGGTAGGAGCGCCCGGTAAACCAACGGTCCTCGGGGCGTATCTGCTGCCACCAGGCCAGTTCTGGCCTATCCAGGGCGGGAGGCGCGAGGAGAGGGGCCAGGCGGAGGGATGGGGCGCTTTTTCTCGGCACGGCCGTATGCCTTACCGTTTCGTTTTGGGGAATTGTCACCATAGTTACCTCTGCTGGCGCGCTAACTACCAGATGCCTCCACGCTCATGTGCTGATCGCGCCGCTTTTCAAACATTTGCTCCAGGGTTCCCTCTTCTTTGCCGGCTGTTTTTAGCTTTTCGCCGGCGCGCTGCAGCAGGCCGCCAAAGGTTAGCCCCTCTTCGGGGAAGGAAGCGGTACTGTAACGGACCTTAACGTTGAGACGACCGGCCAGCCCGGCTTCGATGCGTTCGGCCAGTACCTGCGAATCGTCCACGCCGGCTTCGGGGCAGAGAATGACAAAACGGCCGTCATCTCCACTGGCCATCACGTAATCCATAATGCGCAGCTGCTCGCGCATCACCTGGGCCATCTTCGCCTGGGCGTAGTGGGTGCGCAGCGCCTGCTCCACTTCATGTACGGTCTGATCCACAATGGAGTCCAAAGAAGCCGCTTCCGGCTCTACCAGCATGACGCTTAACGGCCGTTTATAGTGCCGGCTGCGCGTAATTTCCGTGTGAATTTGCTTGCTGGCCTCTTCCACACTTTGCACCGGATGTCCCGTTTGCACCAGTACAATATCGCGCACGTTCTTTTCAAAAGCGTGCAAGTGCTGGGCCAGCCAATAAGACAAAGCCACACACAACACCAGAAAAAACAGCTCCGTTACCGTCACGTAGGTATAAATGCCTCCTACCAGCGGGCGACTGGCAAAAACGAGCTTGCCCACAAAGTAAAGACCCACCCACGGCAAAATAGACACCCCCATATGGCGCCAATACCGCGCGGGAATGATCAGCATGCAGATAACGGCCGCTGTCGTTAACAAATAGACAAACGTCTGAATATCCAGCACATTTTGCTGACCCCAATCAAAGCGCTCGATGTTGAAAAACACCGCCAGAACAAACACCAATATGGCCGTGATTAGTCTGAGTCTTTTCACCAGTTATCCTCTCTTATATCGTTGGTCTTCCAACAGGGGGCAGGCATAACAGCGTATGCCAAAATAAGGCACAGCCCATCTCTCCCTTTAAAGATGAGCCGCGAACCGTTCCTACATTCCACTACGACTTGTCATCTATCATGGTAGGATGTTGCCCCCTCTCTTGTCCATATCCCTTACATAGTTTACGGATATAGAAAGGGTACAAATTGCCTCTCCAATCACCCTGCCAAGAAGAAGAGCCCTTATACTCCATCCAGGTTCAACGCTCACAGAAACATGCGTTCCCGGTTTACCCGCGCTAAGAACAAAGATTCGCAACGCCCTGACACGCTTCTCCCAAGCCGGCAATCAACTGCCAGCATACAGGGGAGCGTCGCTCAGATCAATGTACCCGCTTGTGCAAGGCAGATACAACCCTGATATAGAAAACGGCCTGGAGAGAATGGCTCTAACTTATACCCTTTCTCTATGACCCGGCACATGGAGACACGCCAGCCAGAGTGGTACGCTGGCAAGAAAAGGCAAAGCCCATTCAGTTACAAGCCAGAGCCAGACGAAGCCGCAATGAAGCCCACACCGTGCCCGTCTGCGCTCTCGCCCCACTCACAGGAGAATTACATGTTAGACGTGAATCAAGTCCTGGCTACGGCCGTTATCCCTGCCTACAACGAAGCCCACCACATCGAGCGCGTACTGGCCCCCCTGTCCCGTGTGCCCCAGCTCAAGCAAATTATTGTGGTAGACGATGGCTCTACGGATGACACGGCCGTTGTCGTGGATGCATATAGGGCCAAAGATGAGCGCGTGCGCCTGCTGCGCCTGGAACGCAACCGGGGCAAAGGGGGCGCTGTGATGGCCGGGATTCAGGCAAGCACCACAGACGTGGTGGTGCTGCTCGATGCGGACCTGATCAACCTGCGCGCCGCGCATGTTAGCGCGCTTATGGGGCCGGTGCAGCAGCATCGCTGCGCCATGACGTTGGGTATTTTCCGCAACGGCCGTCAGCGAACCAATGTATCGCATCGCTACTTTTACTTCCTGAGCGGGCAGCGCTGCCTGCGCTGGTCGGCTTTCCGCCACACGGCCGCGCTGCGCGATGCGCGCTGGGGCATTGAAATGGGCCTCAATCTGGTCGCCCGGCAGCAAAAACTGCCGGTACAGCAGGTGCCTTGGGAAGGGGTCACGCATATGATGCGGCTGGAAAAAATGTCCGGCCCACGTAAGTATTGGACCTACGCAGAAATGTGGGCCGATATCGTCAAAATTTCGGTCTCTTACAGTTTGAAGTTATGGGCGGCAAACGGCCGTTCGCCTAAATGGGTGCGCCAGTTCGCCCGCCGCCCGTCCAGCTAGCCACTACCAACCAGGCAAAGAGGAACAAAATGACAACAGATCAAAATTTGCAGTACTGGAGCGTTTGGTATCCCAAGGCAGCCAGCACCGGCCTGCTGCTGGCACGCGGCCTTATGGACCCGACAGAGCAGCTGTTGGTCCATGCCGCTCCACCCGTTTTAAGCGTAGAAGTATGGGATAAAAACGGCCGTCAACTCGCTGTTGGGCACAACTTGCCCGCTACCGACGACAGCCCCATCTGCCTGCTCCAGCGCCGGGGCCAGACCATCGAGCGAGAAGATATCTGGCCAGACACGAGCCACGAAGGTCTGCCGGTCTTGCTGCCCGGAGGCGAAGTGGGGATTTTGCAATCGTGGTGGCATGCCGCCGACAAAAAAGAGTGGCGCTGGCAGGTGGAGTTTTATAACACTTTGCGCTAAACCAGGCACAGCTGCGGACGTTGAGGCGCGGGCCAATGCCTGGCAATAGGAGCAGTCTAATAACGAGGCTGCTGTTTGCTCAATCTGCTTCCTGGCCCTGCGGCCGGGGGTTATCCCGGTAGGTGCGTTCCACGCGTTCCACATACACGGCCCCTTCTTCCGGGCGGATACGCGAGCCGTACATGTTGGCATAGACCTGCGTAAACTCGGCGCCCAAAAAGAAGACCTGAGCCGAATAGTAAATCCAGAGCATCAACACAATCAGCGACCCGGCCACGCCATAGCTAGACGTAGGAGAACTGCGCTGCAAGAACAGGCCGATAGCCAAAGCACCGATGACAAAAAGAACGGCCGTGACCACTGCTCCCAGGGCCACATCACGCCATCTGATCTCCGCGTCGGGCAGCGTTTTATAAATCAGGCCAAACACGCCAATCAGCACAACCAGCGCCAGCACAAAATTCAACACCTGAAAAACCGGCATCGATCCCGGCAAGCTCTGAGACAGCAAGCTGCCCAGAAAACCCACCACCGAGCTGGCCGCCAGAAGCAGAAGAAACAGCGCCGCAATCAACAGGATCATGACAAAAGAGACGAGCCGCTTACGGACCATATTCATGATGCCCTTGTCCGGATCCGGGCGGACATCCCAAATGGTGTTCATAGATTCTTGCAGATGGACAAAAACGCCAGAAGCGCTAAAGAAAAGCACGGCCACACTGATAACAGCCGCCAGGGATAGATTGGCCGGCTGTGTGGCCGCCTCTAAAATGGTGCGAATGGCGTTGGCCGCGTCTACTACCAGCCATTTTTGCGCCTGATCCATAATGGCTTGCTGTGCCGCCTGTTCGCCGGCAAACTGGGCTACCACCATGCTGATGAGCACCAGCAAGGGGGGAATAGATAAAATGGTATAAAAAGCTAGAGCAGCGGCCAATCGGGACGCTTTATCATCTAGCCATTCTTTTACTGTGGTTTTGATTAATTCAAAGATGACGCACCTCCCCATCCAGGGGGCGGATAGACGGCCGTCTACCCTCTTGTTACTCGTCTAAAAGAAAAGCCTGCGGAGACACCGCCCCGCTTAACAGCGGTCTGGGCTGTGCCCCACGCAGGCATTGGCGGTTATTGGATGTAAGAACGGCCGTTAAGCAATCGGTTTATCGCTTTCCGTCGCCGGACGGGGGCGCAGATTTTGCTGGTTGGCTTCCTGCTTGGCCGCATCGACAGCGGCGTCTGTAGCTTCCTGCGCTACCGCCTGCACCTTATGAACAGCTTCCTGGGCTTTATCTTTGGCCTCATCCAGCAAGCTGTCGCGCTGTTCGCCCATCAAGCGGTTTTCCGGCGCGGTGCCCGGCAAAGCCATACCCACCAGCGCCCCCAGAGCCAGAGCCGCCGCGCCCACAGCCAGCGGATTTTCATTCATCGTGTTCCAGAAGGTCCGCTTGGTGCGGCGCATACCCTGACGAGCGCGGTTTTCCCACTCTTCAGCGGTCTGCTGGGCGCGATATTGCGCTTCTTGGGCAGTTTCCATCGCCTGGTCGCGCAGTTCGTTAGCCCGTCTTTCCACGGTAGCGGTGGCTTCGTTCACGCTGTCCTGTACAGACTGCGCTGTCGCGCTGGCTTGATCTTGTACCTTGTCGGCGGCATCGCGCATACGATCCCGCGCTCCTTCGCGCTCACGGTTCCAGGCGCGGCTTTCGTAGTTGATACCCGTGGGAGCATCGCCGCGCGTATATGCCTGGCTGCGATAGCGCCCGGTATTGGGGTAATAACGATATTCGTCGGCTCGCTGCCCATAGCGGTAGTCGTCATACTCATCATAGTCATCTTCATCGCCGGACACGATCAGCCAGCCCAGGCCAATGCCGATCAGAGCGGCTGGTACAGGGTTTTCTTTTACCGTGCTGGCAAGTTTTGAAGGCCAGCTTTTTACTTCACGTTCTGCTTTATATGTCATTTCTTCAACCTTCCCTATTGTTGCCTGGCGGATGCTGTCTTGTGTTTGCTGACGTATCCGCTCCGGTGACAATCGTTCTTGTATACGTTCAATGGTTTCGCCCATTTGGGCGCGCGTCTCTTCAATTTGGACGCGAATCACATCGGGTTCATCTGAATCGCCTTGGCTTGCTTGGGCGCGGGTTACGGGACGGCGATTCATTTCATCTGGGTAGCTAGCCATTCTTTATCCTCCTGTAGGGTAGCGATGGTGCGGGTGGGAGCGGGATTAATCTTTTTGAGGGCATCGATGCCCGACCAGACTAAAATACCGGCCACAATGCCCAGCACAATAGCTACTACAAGCGCCGCAATCCATAGGGACATCCACGTCCCTAATACGAGAATAAGCGCATAAACCAGGGCCAGCAGGGCCGCATTGGCTAAGACGGCGCCCACGGCAATGAGAGCGATCTCTTTACCGGCCCTTGTCGCTTTTTGGGTCATTTCTGCCTGGGCCAGCTTTACTTCTTGGCGGACGAGCTGGCTGGCCTGGGCGGAGAGATCCGAGAAGAGGTCACCGATGCTTGGTTCTCTTTGGTAATATCGTTGGTTTGAATAGGTTGTCATGTTGTCTCCTTTCTAGCGCTGGGGCTATACCTCGGTAGAGGAATAGTACGGCCGTTCACCATACACCCCTTCCCGGCCACGAATCTGGACACGCGGTTCCGGTACGGCCGTGTTCCGCATGCGGGTAGATGATGATGAATAGGTACGGCCGTCATCCATATCCGACGCCGAACTCTTCATAAAACGAGCAGCCAACAGACCCAGTGTAAAGGCGCCACCAATAAACAGCTCCGGCTGACGGCGGGCAAAATCTTCCGCATCACGCATCAGGTCGTTTACGTCCCTATCCTGAAGATAGCTAGATACGCGGTCGATCTGGTCGGCTACCTGATTGCTGTAGTTAGCAAACGTTCCCTGGTCTTGGTCGCGCAGCTGCCCGCTGGTTTCACGCAGCGCCTGCGCCAGACCGTGCAGCTGACCAGCAGCCTCTTCTTTCTGACCGGAAAGTGCAGACTTCGCCTGGCGCGTTGCCTCATCCATTTTCGATTTTGTCTCATCGACAATCTCATTGGCCTTTTCTTTCACCGGCTGAGCCTTGTCCTTTGCTGCAGCCATCGCCTTGTCCACATTGCTTTCCTCTCTTCTATCGTTTCTCATATTGCCGCGAGTTTGTTGTTCCATTTCTGTACTCTCCTATTTCTTCTTAACTATTGAGCAGCTTTCAATAAACTAAAATTAACTAAATTGACTAAAGGTGGGTCGCCTTCACCAACAAATGTTGACTTTAAACCTGTTCTACTGTCATTTTAAGGGAACAAACACCCTCATCGCATGTATCGCCTCATATAGATAGGGCATATAAAAGGTTATAGGAAATGGAGGCGGGGCGGCAGTGCCAGACGCAACAAAGCACAGGCGTGCCTGATTTGCCGCCAAAAATAAAGGGAATAGCCGTCGTCCATCCCTAATCTGCTGCTTTCTGAATCTGTTCAATAACCGGGGGGCGCCACTGGTGGGTTTTGAATCCTTTACCTACCGCTTCATGCCCCCGGCCAATAATTAGAAAGGCTTCCTCATCAACGGCCGCTATAATGTTTTTGAGGGTACTTACCTCCGGGCGGCTAACTGTGCAGTAAACGGCCGTATGATAATCACGCTGCCCGCGCACACCCCAGCGCGTCGTCCCTCGTTCCAGTTC
>Ga0116151_10001946_pt1 | contig 19248 bp, 19 predicted proteins | sample AD_UKC117_MetaG_FD_89893 | JGI IMG/M metagenome (GOLD analysis project Ga0116151, IMG submission 89893) | Active sludge microbial communities of municipal wastewater-treating anaerobic digesters from Hong Kong - AD_UKC117_MetaG | ecosystem: Engineered > Bioreactor > Anaerobic > Digestate...
GAGACCGCCAACAACGCCACGGTCGGCGGGGCCCTCATCCCGCTCATCGCCATGGGCATCCCGGGCTCGGTCATCGACGCCATCCTGATCGGTGCCCTGATGATCCACTCGATCACCCCCGGCCCCGCCCTCTTCATCACCAATGGCGACGTGGTCTACGCCATGATCGCCGCCTGCCTCGTCGCCAACTTCGTCATGCTGGCGGTCATGGTCGCCAGCACCGGCTGGGTGGCGAAGCTCGCCTACGTGCCGCGCACCTACCTCCTGCCGGTGATCATCGTCTTCTGCGTCATCGGCTCCTTCGGCCTCGACAACGTCATGTTCGACGTCTGGGTGATGCTGATCTTCGGCGTCATCGGCTTCGCCCTCGAGCGCGCCCGCTACCCGCTCGGCCCCTTCGTCATCGGCTTCGTCCTCGCCCCCCTGATGGAGGCGAAGCTCAGGACCGGCCTCATGATGACCGGCGGCACGATCACGCCCATGTTCACGAGGCCCATCGCCCTCGCCTTCCTCGTCGTCGCGATCGTGCTCCTGGTCTGGCCCTTGGTCGGCGAATGGCGCCGCCGCCGCGCCGCCGCGGCTGCCTGAGCGCCGCTCAGACGAGCGTGAGCAGCCGGCCCGCCTCGTCGAACCGCAGCTTCTCGGCCTTCGCGTCCTGCCCCAGCTCGGCGAGCAGCGGGGCCGAGACCAGCACCTCGTCCAGGGTCAGCGTGTTCCTGATCTGGCAGTAGCGGCAGCCCGCCCGGTCGTCCGCCCAGCTCGTCATGACCAGGGCCTGCACGGTCTCCCGCTCGGTCGGCAGGACGATGGGCAGCCGCGCCTTCTCGCCGATCGCCGCGGTGATCGCGTTCTGGTACATGGCGACCAGATCGACCTGGTTGGCCGATTCGCGCGGCATGTAGTCGGCGATGCCGACGCCGATGGCGTTGCCATGGGTCGCCTCGGTCAGCCGCAGGACGGCCAGCTTGTTGACCAGGATGTGGTCGGGGTTGGCGATGCCCCGGATGTCGGTCCGGCCGGTCACCGCGTAGTCCATGCCCGAGCCCGAGATCTCCTTGCCCAGCTCCTCGACGAGGAGCGCGTCGACGAGCCGGAACGGCAGGCGCGCCATGAGCGACTTCGCCCGTTTGAGCAGCCGCTCGTCGGTGGCGACGAAGCCGCCCGGGGCCACGGCCTCGATGGTCACGAGCCTGTGCGTCGCGTTCTCGACCACGGCGAGGCCGCAGGCGATGGGCGCCCTGGCAAGCGCAATGGAGGCCAGCTCCGGGATCGTCTCGGTGAAGCCGCGCGGCCCCAGCCGGTGGACATTGCGCGCGCCCGCCTCCTTGCCGAGGCCGACCGCCAGGATCTTGCAGAGCCCGCTCTCGATCGGCCGGTCGAAGCTGGTGTGCGGCTTGACCCGGGCGATCACGACGATGGCGTCCGCCGCCGCCGCGTTGGCATCGAAGCGGCAGGGCAGCCCGCCCTTCGTCCGGCCGAGCTCGACCGTCTCCATGCTCGCCCGGACCGGCGCCCCGACGCGCGCCTCGTCGATGCCGAGCCGCGAGAGCACGAGCGCCTGGCCCTCCGCCGTGGCCCCGCCATGGCTGCCCATGGCCGGCACGATGAAGGGTGCGAGGTTCTGGTTTTTGAGATAGGTGACGGTGGCACCGACCAGACGCGGCAGGTCGGCGACACCGCGGCTGCCGACCCCGATCGCAACGGCGCTGCCGGGCTTCAGGGCGGCAATCTCGGCGCTGCCGGCCAGGGCCTCGTGCACGGCGGCCTCGATGTCGTCGATCGCCGGGGCGGTCGGCTGCTCGAGCTTCACCCGATGGACGAGCGGCAGCTCGGCCTCGGCCAGATGCGGGATGCGGACCGCGGGAAAGACGGGGTGCTCCATGCCGGGGCCTCGACGGTCTGTTGCAAGGGAAGGACCCATCATGCGCCCATTCCTCGGCTTTCGTCGAGCCTCGGGGCGGCCCGGCGTGCGCAACCACACGCTGGTCCTGTCGGTCACCGGGCTCACCACCCCGGCCGCCCGGCGCATCGCCAGATCCTTGAACGGTGTCGTCGTGCTCGGCACGCAGCACGATTCGGGCCTGCTCGGCTATGACCGCAAGGTGCACCGCGGTGCCCTTGCCGCCTTCGCCTGCCATCCCAATGTCGGCGGTGTGGTGGTCATCGGCGCCAACGCGCCGGTGGTGGAGCAGGTCGCCGCCGCCGCCGAGGCCGCCGGCCGGCTGGTCGAGGCGATCACCCTCGACGCTTGCGGCCACGACGTGCTCACCCTTTCCGACAAGGCCCTTCGGGCCGCCGCCGGCTTCGTCCACGGGCTCTCCCACCAGCGCCGCGAGGAGCTGCCGCCGGCCGGGCTCCTGCTCGGCCTCGAATGCGGCCGCTCCGACCCGAGCTCCGGCCTCGTCGCCAACCCGCTCGTCGGTGCGGTGGTCGACCGCTTGGTGGATGCCGGCGGGGCCGCGATCTTCGGCGAGACGACCGAATGGATCGGTGCGGAGGAGCCGCTCGTGCGCAAGGCCCGCGACGCCACGGTCGCCGAGCGGCTGAAGGCGGCGGCGGCCCGGCGCGAATCCATGGCCCAGGCCGCCGGCATCGACCTCACCGGCAACAACCCGAGCCAGACCAACATCGATGCCGGGCTCTCCTCGATCGAGGAGAAGTCATTGGGTGCCATCGCCAAGGCCGGCAGCCGCCCCATCCAGGGGGTCATCGGCTATGGCGAGCCGCCGCCCGGCCCGGGCGTGTGGGCCATGGACGCCCCGGCTTACGCGCCCGAATCGCTTACCGGCTTCAGCACGGCCGGGGCCAATATGGCGCTCTTCACCACCGGCGTCGGCAACAGCTATGTGAGCGCCCTCATGCCCACCCTGAAGCTCACCGGCAACCCGGCCACCGCCCGGCGCGTCGGCCAGCAGCTCGAGTTCGAGGCCAGCGCCGTCTTCACCGGCGAGGAAAGCCTCGATGCCGCCGCCGACCGCATGGTCGACCGCCTGCTCGAGATCGCCTCCGGTGCCCTCACCTGGGGCGAGATCCTGGGCGAGGGCGACGAGGCGATCAGCCGCTTCGGAGCCGTCCTGTGAGCGGCAGCACCGCGCTTCGCCTCGCCGCCACCGACAACGTGGCGACGGCGCTCCGCGACCTCGAGGCCGGCGAGGTGGTCGAGATCGAGGACCAGAGGATCGAGCTCCTGGAGCGCATCCCCCTCTGCCACAAGCTGGCGCTTGCCGACCTCGCCCCGGGCACACCCGTCACCAAGTACGGCCAGCCCATCGGCCGCACGACGACGGCGGTCGCCAGGGGCGCCCATGTCCACGTCCACAACATGAAGAGCGCCCGTGCCCAGGCCCCTCGGCCGGCCCGATAGGGCCCCCGCTCCCGCGCCGGCGGGGTCGTGAAGGGAGGGTCCCGCTCGCGGCTCGGGCTGGCGCTTCTGCTCGGCGTCTGGGCGGTCGCGGCCTCCCTGGCGAGCTGCTCGCCCGACGGCGCCGACCTCGACCGGCAAGCCCTCGACGTCCCGGCGACATGCGCGGACCTCGCCGAGCGTGGCAGCCTCAGGGTCCTGACCCTCAATCTGCACTTTTCGGCGATCCGCGAGCGGCCCCGTCGTCTCGAGACCATCAGCGACTTCATCGCCGCGGAGGGCGTCGATGTCGCCCTCTTGCAGGAGGCCGTGGGCGGCGTCCTGTCCGGCAGCCGCAACTCGGCCCGCGACCTGCGGGATGCGCTGAGCGACCGCCACGGCCTCGCCTTCGACCTTCGAACGGCGGTCGAGGACGGCGTGCCGGGCGTGCTCACCGTCGCCAACGCCATCCTGAGCCGCTGCGCCGTGCTCGAGGCGCGAACGGCAGCGCTGCCGGAGATCGCCGAGCTCGAGGTCCTTGGCCATCGCTTCCGGCTCGGCCGCAACGTCGTGATGGCCCGCCTCCTCGTCCCAAAGATCGGCGAGATCAGCGTCTACAACACCCACCTCTGCGCCCGCTGCACCGCCGACCAGCGCCGCCGGCAGCTCGTCGAGGCGCTCGCCTTCATCGGCGCCAACGAGGAGGGCGGGGGGCGGCCGGTGATCTTCGGTGGCGATCTCAATCTCGACCTGCACGGCGCGGATGATGCCGAGCGGGCGCTCTACGGGCTGATGGCCGAAGCCGGCCTGCGCGACGCGGCGAGCGCGGTCACCGGCGCGGTCGGCCAGTTGTGCGCCCAGCCCGCCCGGCCGGACGCCTACTGCACGGTCGGCGTCGCCGAGCCCACCCGTCCCCACTCGAAGCGCATCGACTACCTTTTCGCGCGCGATTTCGGCGGCATCCTCGCCTATCGGACCGTGTTCAACCCGCGTCTCGATCCCACCCAGACCGCCGTCTCCAACCACGCCGGCGTGATGGTCGAGCTGGATTTGACCACCGGCCGCGCTCTCGCCCGCCCGTGACGAGACGCGGTCAGTCGCCGAACTTGGTCGTGAGACGCAGCGTGACACCGTCGATGTCGAGCGCGTTGTCGCTGCCGACCGGGCGCAGATCCAGGCGCCAGTCCCCCGCCTGGAGGTAGGGGCCACCCTTGATCCGCCCGTTCTCCTCGCGAAGCCCGAGGCCAATGGCGCCGTGTTGCCAGGCGACCTCCTGGCCGGGCTGCCAATCGTCCCGCAGCGCGCCGAAGCCGTGCTCGCCGACCAGGGGCTCGGTGCCCTTGACGTGCGCCAGATCGACCCTCGAATGCTCGACGCCGGCCCAGACCAGCGCTGGTCTGGTCGCCGGCCGGCCGTCCTCGGCCAGGGCGGCCGAACCCAGCGACAACAGCACGGCCATCATTGCGGTCGAGCCACGCATGATCGTCTCCCCTGCACCCGCCACGCCGACCGGACGGCCCGGCCAGCATCTCCATCGATGAGCCTTTTTGGAATGATTCGAAGCTTAGGCCGATCCCCTTGGCGCGGCAAGCGGTTGGGAAAAATCGGGACACGGGAAAAATCGGGACACGAACCGACTTCGACCCTTCGAGCTGCCGTCAGCTGGGCGCCGGGTGACCGCGTTCACACCCGGCGCATCCACACCTTGCCGTGCGGGGTCGAGGCCGCTCAGCCCGCCGGGTAGAGCCCCCGGCCGCGCGCGAGAAGGATCAGCAATGGCAGGACCGTGTCGATCGTCGGCGTCGCCACGCCGGCGGCACGGGCGAAGTCCTGGACAATGGCGAGGAGGGAATCGATCTCGAGCGGCCGGCCGCGCTCGAGGTCCTGCAGCATCGAGGGCCGGTGCGGCGTGCGCAGGCCCGGCGCCACCAGCTTCTCCGGATCGATGCCGAGATCGCGAAAACCGTGCGCCGCCGCCACGGCGAGCCCGTCCCGCACCATCCCCCGCCCGACCTCGATCATGCCCGGCAGCGATTCCAGCCCGGCCTCGGTGGCGCGCGTCAGGGTCGAAAGCGGCGAGGTGCAGAGATTGAGAACCAGCTTCTGCCACATCGCGGCACGAATGTCGGCCGGCACCTCGAGCCGGAATCCGGCATCGCCCAGAACTGCCGCCGCCCGCGCGACCTGCCCGGCCGCCCTGTCGGGCCCGCCCAGGTGGAACCGGCTGTCCGACACCGTGCAGCGGATCCGCCCGGGTGCGATCACCTCGTTGGGCGAGTAGATGACGAGCCCCAGAACACGATCCGGTCCGAGCGTGGCGGCGAGCCGCCCTTCCGGATCGAGCCGTGCCGCATCGACCGGCACACCCGGATCGAAGCCCAGGCCGTACCACCAGAAAACGCCGTTCTGCGCGAACACCACCACCGTTCCATCGTGCAGGAGCGGTGCCATGGCGGCCGCGATTGCCGGGTTGGCCGTGGTCTTGACCGTCACCAGCACGAGATCGACCGGGCCGACCGTGCCCGGATCGTCGCTCGCCTCGAGCGCCACGTCGAACGTCTCGTGCGGCAGCTCGAGCGTGAGCCCGTCCGCGCGGATCGCATCGAGCTGCGCACCCCGCGCGATCACCGAAACGTCGCGCCCGGCCCGCGCCAGATGCGCCGCCAGAAAGCCGCCGACCGCGCCGGCGCCAAAGACCGCTATTCGCACTGCCCGAGAATCTCCCGGCTTGCCCCTCGGCCCGCGTCGAAGTCCATCCAGACCGGCAGGTGGTCCGAGCCCTCGGCCGTCTCGTCGATCCGGACCGACCGCACCCGGCACCGTAGATCGGCCGAGAGGAAGAGATAGTCCAGCCGCTTGCCGTCGCAGGTGACGCCGGCGCCTTCGTCGTGGCCGGCGACCGTCCAGGCATCGACCAGACCGTCGGTGTTGAGGAGCCGGCCGTAGCGCGCCGTCAGCGGCCCGACCATGGCGGTGTACTCGTCGCTGCCGGGCACGAAGTTGAAGTCGCCCATGAAGACGGCGTCGCGCGGCATGGGCGGCATCTCGCCCTCGGTCCAGCCGGCGGCCGGATTCGGGTGCCCGCCGCACCAGGCACCACCTTCGCGGGGTGCCCGGCGATGGATCGCGAGCAATGCCTCGATCTGCGGCAGGCGGGTCGCCGCATCGAGGTGGCTCAGATGCACGGAATAGACCCGAAGGGGGCCCATGGGCAGGTCGATCACCGCCTCCAGCGTGCCCTGCTGGATGCTGTGCTGGGTCAGCGTGCCGTATTTCGGCAGGAGGTGGTTGCGCGAGGAGAGGATGCGGCGCCGGCTGAGGATCATCGTGCCGAACTGCCGGCGGCGATGCACCACCCGCCCGTCCGCCTCGACCAGATCCGCGTCGATATCGAGATTGGCGCCGAAGACCCAGTGATGCCGGGGCAGATGGCGGGCGATCTCGGCCGGCTCGTCGACCACGCCCGAGCGCTGCCAGAACCGCTCGACCTCCTGCAGCGCAATCACGTCGGCGGCCTCGACCTCCCGGGCGATGCGGGCGAGATCGTAGCGCCCGTCGCGGCCGAGGCCGTACTGGATGTTGTAGGTGACGAGCTTCATCGGCGGCGCTCCACCGTGACGGAAAGGATCTCGTGATCGGAGATCGCCGCACCGGCGGCATCGACCGCCGCCAGGGTCGCGGCGTCGCGCGCGTCGAGCCCGCGGACGAAGAGCCAGTCGATCCGGCCGAAGGGCGGGGCCGGCGTGCCGTCGGGCCGGGTCCTTTGCGTCGCCACGCCCATCTCGTTGGCCGCCTCCCAGGCGAAGCCGCGCTCCGCCATGATCTCGAACAGCGGCTCGAACGGCACCGGGTTGCACAGGCGTTCCGCGTCCAGCCCGCCTTTCTGCCCGTGGCCCACCGTCGCCGTGTTGAAGTCGCCGCCGATGACGATCGGATCGGCGCCCGCGAAGTCCAGGACCGCATCGAGCAGCCGCGTGGTCTGCAGGGCGCGGTGCTCGGGGTCGCTGTGGCTCTCGAGGTGGACCGAGCAGAAGGTGATGCCGGCGACCCGCGCCAGCGCGGCGTTGCGCCCGCCGATCCGCCGCTCGCCGTTGCGGCTGCCGTCGAACCAGAAGCCGTCGCGCTCGAGCCGCACCATGCCGGCCGCCTCGATGGGCCAGCGGCTCAGGATGGCGTTGCCGTGCAGCCCCTCCCGGTTGGCGATGCCGGCATGCCAGGCCCGCTCGCGGCTGTCGCCGAGCTCGAGCTCGATGAACTCGACGGCGAAGCAGTGCGCCATGCCGAGGGCGGCGGCGAGCTCGCCCACCGTGTCCCGATTGCCCGACCGCGCCATACCGCGATCGAGCTCGGTGAGCAGGATGACGTCGGCCGCGAGCGGCCGCAGGCGCTCGGCGCTGGCCGCCAGATATTTCAGCCGCTCGGCGTTCCAGCTCAGGGCAAGCAGCTTCCCCGATGGCGCCTCGCCCGCGCTGTCGCCGGCACTCTCGACTGCCAAGAGCGCCTCGCACGCGTCGAACAGCCGGCCGTGCGCATCGCCGGGCGCCACCAGCGCCGCCTCGCGCCAGTCGGCCGAAGGCCCGACGAGCCGGGGGGTCGTCCGCGTCACGAGCGTCGTTGCCAAGCCGCCTCCAGCGCCAGGGGCGCATTGGTCGTGATCTGGTCGCAGCCGACCTCGGCCAGATGGTGCAGCAGCCCGTCCAGCCCGGCAATGCCCGGATCGATGGTCCAGGCATCGACCTCGTGACCGTGGGCGTGGGCGATGCCGACGAGATCGACGCCGAACGCCGCCGCCGCCGGGATCAGCTTGTAGTGCAGGTAGAGAATGGCCGCCTCCGGCGCCGCCTCGACCATCGCCCTGGCGAAGCGCTCGGCAGCACCACGATCGGCGAGGCGACCCTCCCCGACGAGCGGCCAGGTCTCGAAGCCCGGCCGGATGCCGGGTGCGAGGGCCGCCAGCTCCTGCACCAGCGCCCGGTCCTCGCCGCCCAGGTCGAATCGCCCGGCGATCGGCGCCACGGCCGCCCTGAACCGCGCCCTGGCCGGCCCGTCCAGGGTCCGCCGGTCCAGCTTGAGGTCGAGCTGGATGCGCGCGCCAGTGGCCGCGGCAGCCAGCCGCTCCGCCAGCTCGTCGAGAAAGAGCGGCGCCTCCGCCAGCACCCGGCCGTCCTGGTGGCGCTGCCGAAGCTGCTCGATCTCGAAGCGGGACCGGCCGGCCACGGGGCCCTTGCCGGTCGTCTCGCCCTCGAGGGTCGCGTCGTGCAGGCAGACCCAGTGGCTGTCGTCGGTGAGCTGCAGGTCGACCTCGAGCAAGGCACCCCGCTCCAGGCCCAGCGCCAGGCTGGCGCGATCGTGCGAGGCCCGGTCGGCGGCATCCCGCAGCCGGTGCCATTTCAGCCGGATGGAGCCGGCCTCGGTTGAGAGCGCCGTGCCGGTCACGCGGCGAGCCCGACCGAGGCATCGACAAGGCGCCGCCCGCTCGCCGCGTCGAAGACCAGGAGCGTGTCGGGGGCCAGGGTCAGGTCGACCCGGTCGTCTGCCCGAAAGCGCCGCTCGCTGCCGCTCTCGAGCGCGTGCACCCGGCCGAGCGGGCATGCCACCTCGTAGAGCGTCTCGCGACCCAAAGGCTCGACGTGCTCGATCCGCCCGGCCATGCCGCCCCCCTCCGGGTCGAGGCCGATGTTCTCCGGGCGAATGCCGATCACCACGGCACCCGCGACGCCGGTCGCCTCGAGCTCGGCCTCGCCGACCCGGAGCCGGCCGCGCTCACCCCTGGCGTCCAAGAGGTTGATCGGCGGCGAGCCGATGAAGCCGGCGACGAAGAGGCTGTCCGGGCGATGGTAGAGGTCGTCGGCCGTGCCGATCTGCTCGATCCGGCCCTTCGACATGCAGATGATCCGATCCGCCATGGTGGTGGCTTCGAGCTGGTCGTGGGTGACGAGGACGGTGGTGACGCCGAGGCGCCGCTGCAGCCGGCGGATCTCGCCGCGCATCGAGAGCCGGAGCGTCGCGTCGAGATTGGAGAGGGGCTCGTCCAGCAGGAGGAGCTGCGGCTCCTTGACCAGCGCTCTGGCGAGGGCGACGCGCTGCTGCTGCCCGCCCGACATCTCGGCCGGCATCCGCTCCAGCAGCTCCTCGACCTGCACCAGCCGGGCTGCCTCCATCACCCGCCGCTCGACCTCGTCGGCCGCGACCGACTTGAAGGTCAGGGGAAAGCGGATGTTCTTCTTCACGCTCATGTGCGGGTAGAGGGCATAGGACTGGAAGACGATGCCGACATTGCGGTCCCGCGCCTCGACCTCGTTGACCACCGCGTCGTCGAAGCGGATGGCCCCGCCGGTGGGCGCGTAGAGCCCGGCGAGCATGAAGAGCGTCGTCGACTTGCCGCAGCCCGAGGGCCCGAGAATGGCGACGAACTCGCCGTCCTCGATGACGAGGTCGGTGGGCTCCACGGCGACCACGTCGCCCCAGGCCTTGGTGACGGCGGCGAGCTCGATTCTGGCCATTAGTGGAGCACCTTCAGGTTGACCGAAGACGAGGAATGCCGAGGCGATCGGCGCGGAGCGTCGTGAACGACGCGAGCACCGATCGACCGAAGGTTGACGAAGTATGCGGTCGTCATGAAGGCGCTCTACCCCTTGATTCCGCCGAGGCTCATCTGCACCAGGTATTTCTGGCAGAACACGTAGAGCAGGATCGACGGCACGACGTAGAAGACGCCGACGGCGGCGACGACGCCGTAGTCGACGCCCATGATGTCGTCGCTGACCCAGAAGATGTAGAGGCTCATGGTCCAGTTCTGCTTGGCGAAGAGGAGCGTGCGGACGAAGACGTACTCCTCCCAGCCGCGGATGAAGGCGAAGACGCCGACGGCGAGCAGCCCGACCTTGACCTGGGGCAGCACGACACGGAAGAACGCCTGCCGGCGCGAGGCGCCGTCGACCAGGGCCGACATCTCGATGTCCCAGGGCACGGCGTCGAAGAAGCCCTTCATGATGAAGACCGCGAACGGCAGCTCCAGCGTGGTGATCACCAGGATCACCCCGGTCAGCGTGTCGAGCAGCCCGACCCAGTACATGAGCAGGAAGATCGGGATGATCAGGGTGAGCGCCGGAAAGGCGTGCAGCACGAGCAGCGCCTGCAGGAAGCTCGCCCGGCCGCGGAAATTGAAGCGCGAGAGGTAATAGCCGGCGAGCGTGCCGACACCGAGCACCAGCGCCGTCTGCACCAGCGCCAGGGCCAGCGAGTTGCCGAAGGCGGTCCAGACCGAGGGAAACTGCGATTCCACCGTGCTGGCGCGCCGCCCCACCAGCTCCTGCACGAAGTTCGGGTTGTGGAGGAACTTCCAGTTCTGCAGATGCAGCTCGTTGCCGACGCTCCAGGCGAGCGCCGCCCCGGCCACGGCGAGAATGGCGGCGGTGCCGTAGAGCCGCGTGCTGCCACGGTCGGTGAGCGCATTCAGCAAGCCCACGGCCAGCACGGTCGGCACCAGCACCGCGCAGGCGCGCCAGAGCACCACCGACGAGACGCCGCCCGTTTTGGCCGAGACCGAGATCGTGAACATCCAGAAATAGGGCAAGAGGATCGGCACCGAGACGGTGATCAGGAAGGCGAGGAGCAGTCCCTGGCCGAGCCGCCGCTGGCGCCGCGACCGCGCGGCCAGGGCATCCCAGTCGGCCTGCTGCACCGGCTGCTGCGCCCGCGTCCGGGCGGGCTCCGCGAGCGTGCTCACTGGACCTCTATCCGGGGCGTCTGCAGGAGCCGCTTCATGTCGAGAAAGCGCCACATCAGGAGCGAGGCGGCGATGCCGATGACGACCAGCACCAGGGCCAGCGCCGCGCCATAGGCATACTGGCCGTTCTCGAAGGCGCGCTTGTAGACGTAGAGCGCGTAGACGGTGGTGTCGTAGAACGGCCCGCCATCGGTGATCAGCCAGATGTACTCGAAGCTGACCAGGAGCGAGAGCGCCTGGTAGACGGTGATGAAGCTCAGGGGCCAGCGGATCGCCGGCAGGGTGACATGCCAGACGATGGCGAGCGGCCCCGCCCCGTCGGCCCGCGCCGCGTGGAAGAGGTGCTCCGGGATGGCGCGGATGGCGCTGGTGAAGATGATCATCCCCATGGACGCACCGATGAAGCCGTTGGCGAGCACGATCAGCAGCATCGGCTGGTTGGAGAGCATGTCGACCGGCTCGCGACCGAGAAAGCCGACCCAGACCTGGTTGATCAGGCCGCGATCGGTCGGGCCGATGACCCAGGCCCAGAGCAGCGCGTAGACCACGGACGGGCTCATCCGGGGCAAGAGCCAGACGGCGCGGAAGAAGCTGCCCTGGCGCTCGGGCAGGGCAGTCGTGGTCAGCGCCAGGATCAGCCCGAAGGTGACGTTGAAGATGCCGAGCGTCAGCAGGACGTAGACGAAGGTGAGCGCCAGGGTCGGCCCGATCCGGCTGTCGCCGGTCAGCATCCGCTCGAAGTTGGCCGTGGTGAGCTCGGTGATCCGGAGCGAGCGGCCCATGTCGGTGAAGGCGACGAAGATGTCGACCACCACGGGCGCGATGAAGAACATGAAGAGCAGCACGATCGCAGGGCCCAGGAAAAGAGCCATGTTCGCGAGCTGGCGCGCGTTCGCGTTCTGCCGCATGGAACGAAGCGGGGCCGGCTGGAGCCGGCCCCGTTCGGCTCAGTCGAGGATCACGACTTCGTCGCCGAGCTCGGCCTGGAGCTCCTCGACGACGAACGCGGCAGCGTCGGCAGGGTCGAGCCGGCCCGTCTCGACCGCCTCGATGCCCTTGAACAGCAGCGCGTTGTACTGCCCGATGCTGGCATGGTTCGGCATGAACGAGGCGTACTCCAGCATCGGCGCCCCGGCCCTGAGCGCCCAGCCGTCCTCGATGAAGCGCGGCATCGCCGCCTGGCCGTAGTTGATCGGCGTGTGGCCGGTGGTCACCGCGTGCTCGGTGTTGAGCATGTTCTGGCTGGCGAGGCCGACGATGTAGGCCGCGAGCTCCGGGTGCTCGCTCTCGGCGGAGACCGCGTAGATGATCGGGTGCGAGAGATTGGCCGGCTCGCCGCCCTGCTCCGCGGCCGGGCTGTGCGTCCAGCCGATGGCGTCGAAATAGGTGTCCTTCGTCAGGCCGCGCGCCTCGAGCTGGGGCGGCACGTTCCAGATGCCGTGGAACTTGATGAACGAGGTCTTGTCGGTGCGGAAGCTCGCATGCACCTCGTCCCACGACCAGGCGGTCATGTTGGCCGGGATGACGCCGGCATCGACGCTGTATTTCAGCCATTCGAAGAAGGCGGTGAGCTTGCTCTCCGACATCTGCAGCTTGCCGGCCTCGGCGTCGTACTGGTCGATGCCGAAGCTCTTCATGAGCATCTGGAAATCCGGGCCGACATTCGGCCGGTGCACGATGCCGTACTTGGCGGCCCCGGCATCGACCACCTCCTTGGCGAGGTCGGTCATGTCGTAGATGGTGAACTCGCCGCTCTCGACCTTGTCGGGCAGCCCTTCGATGAAGGCCTCGTCCTTGCCGATCTTGCGCAGCATCTCCTTGTCGTAGAAGAACATCCGGACCTCGGAATCCTGCGGGACGCCGTAGGTGTGGCCCTTGTAGGCGACCGCGTTCCACAGGCTCGAGATGACGTCGCCGTAGAGCTCGGGGTTGGCGGCGATGTGCTCGTCGAGCTGGTAGACGAGACCCTCCTCGACGAAGGCGCCGATCCACTCGTGCGCGGCGACGAAGATGTCCGGGCCCTTGTCGACGGCGAACGCCTTGAAGAGGTCGAGCGCGTCGGCATCGAAGCCGGCGGCATTGTTCTCGAAGACCTCGATCACCACGCGGTCCTCGCTGCCGGCCGCCTCGAGCATGCGGTTGAGCTGGGCGGTGGCGGCAACGATGTTGCCGGCGCGCAGGGGGCCGGAGGGATCGGCGCGGGCCCAGAGCTGAAGCGTGATGTCCTCGGCCGCGGCCGGCGCCGGGGCGAGGGTCGTCGAAGCGAGCAGTGCCGTGGCCAGAAGGCCCGTGAACGCGCCCTGAAGCATGGTCATGCTGGTGGTCCTCCCATCCTTGTCGTGCCCGGGGCGTCATGCAGGCGCCGCCGGTGCCGGGGCAGTGCGGTCAGCCAATGCCCGCCTGCCTCGACAGAATCATGACAGTTCCGCCGCGGCCACGCAATCGCGGCAGCGGGATCAACCCTCGCCGGCGTAGATGCCGAGCGTGCGGGCGAGGCGGACGAGCAGGGCGAGGACGGTATCGAGCGTCGGCGTCGCCACCTCCGCCTCCCTCGCGAAGTCCTGGACGATGCGCGCCATGGTGTCGATCTCGAGCGCCCGGCCGCGCTCGACATCCTGCAGCATGGAAGGCTTGTGGTGGGGCCGCGAACCGGGCTCGGAGAGCGCCGCGGGATCGATGCCGAGATCCAGAAACCCGTGCGCCTCCGCCACGGCCAGCGCCTCCTCGATCAGCCGGCGCGACACCGCGGCCGTGGCCCGGTCCTCGACCACGCCCGCCGCCGTCGCCCGGGTCAGCGCCGTGACCGGCCCGGTCGAGACGTTGACGAGCAGCTTCCTCCACATGGATGCCCGGATGTCCGCCGTCCGCTCCAGCACGAAGCCGGCGCCGTCCAGCGCCGCCGCCGCGTCGTCGAGCGGCCGGGCCGGGTCGGCGGCACCCAGCACGAAGCGGTTCTTCGTCGAGCCGTTCCTGACCACGCCCGGTGCCCTGACCTCGTTCGGCGAATGCACGACGAGCCCGAGCCGACGCTTTGGGGCGATGGCCGATGCCAGCCGGCCCGCCGGGTCGAGCCGCGTGGTGCTCGCCGGCACCGGCGGGCGGAAGCCCTGGCCGTACCACCAGAAGACCCCGTTCTGGGCGAAGACGACGGGAGTCCCGGGGCCGAGCAGCGGCGCGATGCCGGCGGCGACCGCCTGGTTCGCCGTGGTCTTCGCCGTCACCAGGACGAGATCGACAGGGCCGATCCGCGCCGGGTCGTCGCTCGCCTCGACCTCGACCGTGAAGCGCTCGTCCGGCGTCTCCAGCGTCAGCCCGTTCGCCCGGATGGCCGCCAAATGGTCGCCCCGGGCGATCACCGCGACCTCGCGCCCGGCTTTGGCGAGCCGGGCCGCAAGGTAGCCGCCGACCGAGCCGGCGCCAAAGACCGCGATCTTCATCGCGTCAGCTCTCCGTCACGTCGAACCGCTCGAGCACGACCGGGTCGAGGGCGATGCCGAGGCCCGGCCCCTCCGGCAGCCTGAGCCGCCCCTCCACCACCTCGGGCGTCCGGTCGAGATTGACGAAGAGCGGGTTGGGCTTGCTGTCCATCTCGACGAGGTCGACCGTGCCGAGCGCCGCCGCGAGCTGGGCGCTGGCATAGAGCCCGACCGGCCCGCCATACATGTGCAGCGCCACCTGCTTGCCGGCGTCCTTGCCCATGGCGACCAGCCTGCCGCCCCGGGTGATGCCCGCCGTCTTGGTGATGTCCGGCTGCGCCCAGTCCGGGTCGATCTCCGCCAGGAGCTGCTCGAAGCCGCTCTCGCCATAGCTGTTCTCGCCCATCGCCAGAGGCGGCCGGCCGGCCATGCCGTGCCATTCGCGATAGGCTTCCGTGTCGTCCACCGGAAAGGGCTCCTCGAGCCAGGCCAGCCCCGCCGCCCCGAGCGCATCCATGATGCCGGCGAGCTTCGCCGGGGTCTGGCCCTGGCTCGCATCCATCATCAGCATGCGCTCGCCGGCGGCGGCGCGCGCCTCCGGCAGCCAGCGACGGCCCATCTCCGTATCGGCCGGCAGCTTCACCTTGAAGCGGGTGTGGCCCTTGGCGGCCATGGCGTCGATCATGTCCGGCCGGTCGATCGGCAGGTTGGTGGCATAGACGGCGACCGAGTCGGCCGCCCCTTCGGCCAGAACCTGCCGCAAGGGCCGGCCCAGCGCCCGGCTGTGCGCGTCCCAGAGCGCGATATCGACACCCGCAAGTGCCTGGTCGAACGGCCCGATGGCCCCCATCTGGTTGGCGAGGCCCCGCATCCGTGCCCGCAGCATCTGGTGCAGCCGGGCCGGATCGTCCAACGTCTCGCCGACCAGCGCCGGGCGCGCCACGCGGCGCAGGATCTCGACCCGCTCGGGGCAGCCCCAGGGCGGGAAATTGGCCCAGACCTCGCCCAGCCCCTCGGCCCCGCCCTCGAGCTTCAGCCGGACGACGAGGTTGTGGCGCACGTCCACCCGGCCGAACGGAGCGATGATCGGCGCCTCCAGCGGCGCCTTGATCAGGACGACCCGCAGGTCCGCGATACGCCGGCTCATCAGCATTCCTCCCCCTCGGCCAGGACACGCCCGAGCGTTAGCACGCCCCGCCCCCGCGCGGCACCCCGCTCGGGTTGGTGCGTCGCGAGTTGGGGAAGCACCTCCCTTGCTCATCTTCCACTTCGACGTGCGTTCCCCCCAATCGACCGCGACCTACTGCGCGGCGTGGCAGTCCCGGGTGCGAACGCGGGCGCCCTCCGACCGCTCGACGGCAGCTCGACTGGTTGAAGTCGGTCTGTGTCCCGACATTTTCCCAGCTTGCCGAGAAGGCAGGGGCGCCGAGGCGCGAGAGGTCCATCACCCTTGCATGTTGCTATCAAGAAAGACATGCTGATGGCGATGTCATTGCCTGGCACGAGGCCGCCGTCATGCCCGCCGTCACCATACGCAATCTGCCGGAGGCGACGCATCGCGCCCTGAAGGTCCGTGCGGCACGGCACAAGCGCAGCGCCGAAGCGGAGATGCGGGCCATCCTGGAGGAAGCCGTGCGGCCCGAAGGGCGGCTGCGCCTCGGCACCGCCCTGGCTGAAATGAGCCGGAAGATCGGGCTCACCAACGCCGATGTCGAGGCCATCGCCGAGACCCGCGACACCGGGCCCGCCCAGCCACCGCGGCTCGAATGATCCTGCTCGACACCAATGTCGTTTCCGCGGCGATGAAGCCCGAGCCGGACCCGCCGGTTCGCCGGTGGCTCGACGAGCAGGCGGTGGAGACGCTGCACCTTTCCAGCGTCACCATCGCCGAATTGCTGTTCGGTATCGGCGTGCTTGCCGAAGGCAGGCGCAAGGACAGGCTCAATGCCGCGCTCGACGGCGTGCTGGAGCTGTTCGAGACCCGCATCCTGCCCTTCGATACCGATGCGGCCCGCCACTACGCCGCGCTGGCGGTGCAGGCGCGCGCCGCCGGCAAGGGCTTTCCCACGCCCGACGGCTACATCGCCGCGATCGCCGCCAGCCGTGGCTTCACCGTCGCATCACGCGACACCACCGCGTTCGCGGCCGCCGGCCTCGCCGTGATCGACCCCTGGACCACTGCCCTTCCCTGATCGGCGCCACGGACCGGCAATCAGTCCCACCGCTCGCCGATGACGAAGCCGCCGCCCGAGGCGTCGACATGAGCGCCGCTGATGAAGGAGGCGGCGGGGGAGAGGAGCCAGCGGACGGCCTCGGCGATCTCGATGGCCTCGCCGACCCGGTGCATCGGGATGGTCTGGGCGAGCTTCGCCTCCACCTTCGGGTCGCCGAGCTGGCCGGCTGTCATGTCGGTGCGGGTCATGCCGGGGCGGACGACGTTGACGCGGATCCTGCGCTTGCCGACCTCCTTGGCGAAGCCCGTGGTGAAGCTGTCGACGGCGGCCTTCGACGCCGCATAGGCGCTGGCCCCGGCGCGCCCGCCGATGGTCGCCGCCATGGACGAGATGTTGACGATCGCCCCGCCGCTCTCGGGCATGCGGCGCGCCGCCTCGCGGCAGCAGAGGATCAGGCCGACGACGTTGACCGCCATCAGCCGCTCGAGGTCGGCGGCGCTGAAGTCGCGGACCGCCGACTTGATGCTGATGCCGGCGCTGTTGACGAGGCCGGTCACCGGCCCGAGCGCCTTTTCGGCGGCGTCGAACATCGCGACGATGTCGGCCTCGCGGGCGACATCGCCCTCGACCGGCGCCGCACGGCCGCCGGCAGCAACGATCTCGGCCGCCAGCGCCTCGGCCGCATCGGCCCGCTCGCGATAGCCGATGGCGACGGCCATGCCGTCCTTGGCGACCAGCCGCGCGGTCGCAGCACCGATGCCGCGGGCACCTCCGGTGATCAGGCAGACGTTCGACACGGCTCTTCCTCCCTCTTTATTCAGCGCAGGCGGGCGGCGACCAGGTCCGCCGCCTTCTCGCCGATCATGATGCAGGTGGCGTTGGTGTTGCCGGAGACCATGGTGGGCATGATCGAGGCATCGGCGACCGTCAGGCCCTCGATGCCGCGCACCCTGAGCTCCGGGTCGACCACCGCGTCGGGGCCCGTGCCCATGCGGCAGGTCGAGATCGGGTGGTACTGGGTCGAGCCCACCCGGCGGGCCACGTCGAGCAGCTCGGCGTCGCTCTGCGGCCCCTCGTCGGGCAGGTACGCCTCGGGCCGGAATTTCGCCATGGCCGGCTGGGCCATGATCTTGCGGACCAGCCGCATCCCTTCGACCACCACCCTCCGGTCGGTCTCGTCGTCGAGATAGTTCGCGACCATGGCCGGCGGGTCGGTCGGCACCGGGCTCTTGAGCCAGAGCCGCCCCCGGCTCTGCGGGCGAAGCTGCGAGACGATCGGCGAGCAGCCGGGAAAGTCGTGCAGATGGGCCGGCCTGTCGCCCGAGAGCGGGTTGAAGTGGAGCTGCAGGTCCGGGAGATCGAGGGCCGGGTCGCTCCGGACGAAGCCGCCGCAGAAGGACGGCCCCGCCGCCAGCGCCCCGGTGCGAAAGAGGGCGTACCTCGCCGCCTCGCGCGCCTGCAGCAGGGGATTGCGCATCACCTCGTTCAGCGTCTCGACCCCGTGCACCTTGAAGATCAGCTTCACCTGCAGATGGTCCTGGAGGTTGTCGCCGACGCCGGGCAGGTCGACCACAGGCGTGATGCCGAGCTTCCGCAGATCCTCCGCCTTGCCGATGCCGCTCAGCATCAGGATCTGCGGCGACTTGATCGACCCCGCCGAGAGCACGACGTGGCGCGCCCGGATGGTGCCCTTCGCCAGGACCACCCCGGCCGCCCGGCCGTTCTCGACGAGCAGGCGATGCACCTCGGCGCGCGTGCGGACCTCGAGGTTGGGGCGCCCCTTGGCGGGCACGAGATAGCCCCGGGCGGTGCTGCAGCGACGGCCGTTCCTGGCCGTGAGCTGGTAGTAGCCGACCCCCTCCTGGACCGCCCCGTTGAAGTCGTCGCTGCGCGGAAACCCGGCCTCGACCGCGGCCTCGACGAACGCGTCCGAGAGGCTGTGCGGGGCGCGTGCATTGCTCACGGCCAGCGGCCCGCCGGCGCCGTGATAGTCGTCCTCACCCCGCTCCTGGTCCTCCGCCCGGCGGAAATAGGGCAGGACATCAGAATAGGACCAGCCCGTGTTGCCGAGCTGCCGCCACATCTCGAAGTCGGCCGCCTGGCCCCGCACATAGAGCATGGCGTTGAGCGAGGAGGAGCCGCCGAGCACCCGCCCGCGCGGCCAGACCTGGCTCCTGCCCTTCAGCCCCGGCTCGGCCTCGGTCTCGAAGTTCCAGCTCAGGTCCTTGTGCCAGATGGTCTTGAAGAAGCCGCCCGGGATGTGGATCCAGGGGTTCCAGTCCCTGCCGCCCGCCTCCAGCAGCAGGACACGGCGCTTCGGGTCGGCGGAGAGGCGGTTGGCGAGCACGCAGCCCGCCGAGCCTGCCCCCACGACGATGACGTCGAACACGGATTCGCTCGCTCCCGCCATGGCCGGCCTACCGGTGCTCCGCCATCCAGTCGCGGGTCCGGTAGTTGCTCTCGATCAGCCAGTCGCGCAGCGTCGCCAGGAGCTCCGCGCGGATCTGGGCATGGCCCGGGTCGTCCCAGAGGTTCGTGACCTCCCCCGGATCGGCCTCGAGGTCGAAGAGCTGGCCGAACGCCGCACCC
>Ga0116151_10001948_pt1 | contig 19236 bp, 19 predicted proteins | sample AD_UKC117_MetaG_FD_89893 | JGI IMG/M metagenome (GOLD analysis project Ga0116151, IMG submission 89893) | Active sludge microbial communities of municipal wastewater-treating anaerobic digesters from Hong Kong - AD_UKC117_MetaG | ecosystem: Engineered > Bioreactor > Anaerobic > Digestate...
GATGGAGCCCGACCGATGAACCGCGCGCGCCGCTCGCTCACCGCCGAAGCCGCCGCCCATGCGATCCTGATCGCCTACACGATCATCGCCCTCTTCCCGGTGGTGCTGATCCTGATCAACTCGTTCAAGGACCGGCGCGCCATCTTCCAGGCGCCGATGGCGCCGCCGACGCCCGAGAGCCTCTCGCTGATCGGCTACGCCACGGTGCTCGAGCAGGGCAACTTCGCCCTCTACTTCATGAACAGCCTGACGGTCACCGTGCTGGCGCTGGTCCTGGTCCTGCTGCTGGGGGCGATGGCCGCCTTCGCGCTCGCCGAGTACCGCTTTTTTGGCAACGCGCTGATGGGGCTCTATCTCGCCATCGGCATCATGATCCCGATCCGCCTCGGCACGGTCGGCATCCTCGAGATGATGGTGGCGACGGGCCTCGTGAACACCAGGACCGCCCTCGTCCTCGTCTACACCGCGAACGGCCTGCCGCTCTGCGTCTTCATCCTGAGCGAGTTCATGCGCAACGTCTCGAAGGACCTCAAGGACGCGGCCCGGATCGACGGGCTTTCCGAGTACACGATCTTCTTTCGCATCGTCCTGCCGCTGGTCCGCCCGGCCATGGCGACGGTCGCGGTCTTCACCATGATCCCGATCTGGAACGACCTCTGGTTCCCGCTCATCCTGGCACCGGGCGAGGCGGTGAAGACCATCACGCTCGGGACCCAGGTCTTCATCGGCCAGTTCGTCACCAACTGGAACGCCGTGCTCGCCGGCCTGGCGCTCGCCATCCTGCCGGTGCTGGCCCTCTACCTCGTCTTCTCCAGGCAGCTCATCCGCGGCATCACCTCCGGCGCCGTGAAGTAGCCACCCGACCCGCAAGCGGGAAGAGACCCCCAGTCAGGAACAAGCCCATGGCCGAGCTCCGCATCGCCGACGTCGAGAAGTCCTTCGGCAAGGTCGAGGTCCTCAAGGGCGTCGACCTCGCCATCCAGGACGGCGAGTTCATCGTCCTCCTCGGCCCCTCCGGCTGCGGCAAGTCCACGCTGCTCAGGATCATCGCCGGGCTCGAGGACCAGACCTCCGGCACCATCAGCATCGGCGGCACCACCGTCGACCACCTGCCGCCGGCCAGGCGCGGCATCGCCATGGTCTTCCAGTCCTACGCGCTCTATCCGCATCTCGACGTCGCCGGCAACTGGGCGCTCGGCCTCAAGCAGGCAGGCGAGACGAAGGAGGTGATCGAGGAGCGGACGAAGGAGGCGGCCCGCATCCTCGAGCTCGGCCCGCTCCTGCAGCGCCGCCCGTCCGAGCTCTCCGGCGGCCAGCGCCAGCGGGTCGCCATCGGCCGGGCGATCGTCCGCCATCCGGGCGTCTTCCTCTTCGACGAGCCGCTCTCCAACCTCGACGCGGCGCTGCGTGCCCAGGTCCGCTTCGAGATCGGCCGGCTGCACAAGCAGCTCGGCGCCACCATGGTCTACGTCACCCACGACCAGGTCGAGGCGATGACGCTCGCCGACCGCATCGTCGTCATGCACCAGGGCGTGGTCCAGCAGGTCGGCAGCCCGGCCGATCTCTACCGCACGCCGGCCAATCTCTTCGTCGCCGGCTTCATCGGCTCGCCCAGGATGAACTTCCTCAAGGGCACGGCCCGCCAGCCGGGCAGCCTGGAGCTCGACCATGGGGCCAGCCTGCCGCTGGCCGAGCTCCGCCAGCCGGCGGGCGAGGTCGTGCTCGGCGTGCGGCCGGACGGCTTCGCCGTCGGTGACGGGGCAACGGCGCCGGTGCGCGGCAAGGTCGTGCTCAACGAGTATCTGGGGCGCGAATCCTACCTGCATCTCGAGCTCGAGGCCGGCGGCCGGGTGGTCGTCGAGGTGGCGCCGGACAACCCGGTCCGTCTCGACGAGATCGTGGGGCTGGAGCTGAAGCCCCGGGCCGCCCACCTCTTCGACGCCGCGAGCGAGCAGCGGCTCGCGGCCTGACGGATGGAGCAGGCGATCGCCACCGACCCCCGCCTCGCCTCGCTGCGGCCGGATCCGGCCGGGACCGGCCCGCTCTATCTGCAACTGGCGGAGCGCCTCGAGGCAGCCGTCGCCGGCGGCCTGCTCAGGGACGGCGAGCCGCTGCCGCCCGAGCGGGTGCTGGCCTTGAGCCTCGACGTCTCGCGCACCACGGTGCGCCGGGCGCTGGACGAGCTCGCAAGGCGCGGCCTCGTCACCACCCGGCACGGCTCCGGGAGCTTCGTTGCCAGCCGCTTCGAGCAGCCGCTCGCCCGGCTCTCGAGCTTCACCGAGGACATGGCGGCGCGCGGCCGCAGCTCCGGCTTTCGCTGGCTCGAGCGCGGCCGCGGTCGCGCCAGCCCGGACGAGACCGTGGCGCTCAACCTGGCACCCGGCGACGACGTCAGCCGCTTCGTCCGTCTGCGCTTCGCCGACGACGAGCCGATGTGCATCGAGCGGGCGTCGATCCCGGCCCGCTATCTGCCCGACCCCGAGCGGGTCGAGACCTCGCTCTATGCAGCGCTCCGCGACCTCGGGCTGGAGCCGGTCCGCGCGCTGCAGCATCTCAGGGCTGCCGCCGTCGGGCCGGCCGACGCGGCCCTCCTCTCGATCCCGCCCGGCAGCCCGGTGATGGCGACCGTCCGCCACGGCTACCTCGCCGACGACCGGCCGGTCGAGCTCACCCGCTCGCTCTACCGCGCCGACCGCTACGACTTCGTCGCCGAGATGCGGCGCAACTGACCGAGGCCAGCATGACCGAGACCCATACTCTGGAAGGTCGCATCGTCACCCCCGGGGGCGTCGTCAGGGGACGGCTTCAACATGACAGCCGGATCCTCTCGATCGAGCCGGACGCCAGCGCCTCGGAAGAACGCCTGATCGTGCCCGGCTTCATCGACCTGCACGTGCATGGCGGCGGCGGGGCCGACGTCATGGATGGCGCCGATGCCGTCCGCACCATGGCGCGGTTCCATGCGCGGCAGGGCACGACCAGCCTGCTCGCGACCACGGTCACCGCACCAGCGGACGAGCTGCGCCGGGCCTTCGCCGGCATCGCCGCGGCCCGGGCCGAGCCCGCCACCAACGGTGCCGAGGTCCTAGGCGTCCATCTGGAGGGACCGTTCCTCAATCCCGAGGCGCTGGGTGCGCAACCGCCTTTCGCCATCGCCCCCGATCTCGATCTGGTTGCCGGGCTGCATGAAGCCGCCCCCATCCGCGTCGCCACCATGGCGCCGGAGATCGACCCGGATGGCCGCCTCCTCGCCTGGCTCGTCGGGCATGGTATCAGGGCGCAGATCGGCCACACCCGCTGCAGCTACGGCGAGGCCGCGGCAGCGCTCGACCGCGGCGCTGTCGGCTTCACCCACCTCTACAACGCCATGACCGGTCTGCATCACCGCGCTGCCGGGGCGGTCGGCTGTGCTTTGGCCAGGGCACGCTTCGCGGAGCTCATCCTCGATTTCCAGCATGTCGAGGCGGGGGCGGCGCTGGCGGCGCTGAGATCGATCCCCGGCCTCTATGCCATCACCGACGCGGTTGCCGCCTGCGGCATGCCGGACGGCGCCTACCATCTCGGTCGCCACCCCATCCAGAAGTCCGGCCCGACCGTGCGCCTCGCCGACGGCACGCTCGCCGGCAGCGTGCTCACCATGGATCGGGCATTCGCCAATTTCGCTGCGCTCGGCCTCGACCAGGTCGAAGGCGTCCGGCGGACCAGCAGCATCGCGGCGGACTACCTGGGCCTCGACGACCGGGGCCGGCTGGTGCCCGGCCGGCGCGCCGATCTCGTCCTGATCGACGCCAGGGGTGCCGTCACCGGCGTGATCCGCGAGGGCCGGCCGATCGGCGCCTGATGGCACGGCATTGCGGCGGCCAGCCGAACAATCCCGCCCGTTAACCAATCCTTCAAGAAATAGCTTCATCCTCGGTGGCTGGGCTCGGTCCGTCGACCGACGCCCATGGGTTGCCGGCCGTCGCGCTCCGCGCGGCAACGCCCGGTGGAACCGCCGATGGTGAGGTCGCATGCGAGTTCTGAACAGTCGAAGCCGCCTGGCGAAGGGCATGTCCGTCATGCTGCTCCTCGGCATCGCCGGCTGCGCCGGTCAGACCGAGCTGCCGCTGCTGCCCGCCGAAGGCGGTGGCGAAACGGCGGCGGACGGGGCGCCACTCACCGATTCCGGCAGGCTGGTCCGCATGGGCCAGCGCAGCCTCGCCGCCGGCGATCCGACGACCGCCGTGGGCTTCCTCGAGCAGGCGCTCGCCGTCGATCGCGACAATCGCGAGGCGGCCGTGCTGCTCGGCAATGGCAACCTAGGCCTCGGCCGGCCGCAGGACGCGGCCGCCGCCTTCGGCCTGGTCCTGCAGGACGACCCGGCCGACCGCGAGGCCGCGATCGGCTACGCCAAGGCCATGATCGCCATCGGCCGGAGCGAGACGGCGGAAGCGCATCTGGAGCCTTTGGTCCGCCAGCGGCCGGGCGACGTCGAGGCGAGCAATCTTCTGGGTGTCGCCCTCGATCTGCAGGGTGCCCACGACCAGGCGATCGCCGTCTATCATGGGAGCCTCGATCTCTCGCCCGGCGAGCCGGCGCTGATGAACAATCTCGGCCTCTCCCTGGCGCTCGCCGGTCGCCACGACGAGGCCATTGCCGTGCTGCGGCCGCTCGCCGAGGGCTATGCCTCCTCGGCGCGCACACGCCAGAACCTGGCGCTCGCCTATGGCCTGCGCGGCGAGATGGCGGCGGCCGAGCGGTGGAGCCGGATGGATCTGGCCGATTCCGACGTCACCAACAACCTGCGCTATTTCCGCACGATCGCCGGCCTCGAGCCGGGTGCCGTTCGCAGCGCCGCGCTCCAGCCCGACTTCAAGGAGCCGGTGGTCCGGGAAGCGCCGGGCGAGCCGCGCCTCGCGGCACCGCGCCCGGCCGCACCCGTGGTGCCGGCGCCACCCTCGCCGGCGACATCGGCACCTGCCGCGTCGGCACCGGCGGCCTCGGCGGCACCAAAGCCCTTGGTCACGGGCCCGGCACACCCACAGGCGCCCGCGGCTGCCGGCCCCGCCCCGCTCGTGCAGGAGCCCAAGAGCGAGCCGGCGGCCGCGGGCCCGGGATTCGGCATGGTCGAGCCCTCGGTCGGCCTGGTCGGCGTCGAGGCCACCGCACTCGGCCGCTGGTTCGTCGACCTCGGCAGCTTCGACACCGCGACCGCCACGAGCGCGTATTGGCGAACGCTGCGGCGGACGCACGCCGCCGCGACCGCCGGCCTCGGCCGCCTCGCCGGCGGCTCGACCGAAGCTGTCCCGCTGATCGTCGGCCCGTTCGCGACGGCGGCCGAGGCGGACGCGCTCTGCGCCGAGCTGACCGGTGCCGTGGTCTACTGCAACCCGGTGCAGCTCTGATGCGCCGTGACGTTCGCCGCTTCACGGTTTCCTAACGATTTTGCTTCAGACTACCGCCTGATCGACGCAGCAGAAGGAGTACTGCAGATGACCACGTTCAAGCGTTTCCTCGCCGACGAGAGCGGTGCGACCGCCATCGAGTACGGCCTCATCGCCGCCCTCGTCTCGGTCGCCGTGCTGGCGATCCTCGGCACCCTGGGCGGTCAGCTCCAGGAGACGTTCCAGAACATCTCCGACGAGCTCACCGCGGCCGGCATCACCGGCGGTGGCGGCGGCGAATGACGCCAGCGCGTTTGTGACGGCAGCCGGCTGGTCGAGCGCAGGCCCGGCCAGCCGGCTGGTCGAACCCGGGCGGATCACGGCATCGGTCGAGAACAGCATGAGCCTCTCCCTTCTCTCCCTGGCGCAGCTCGGCCTCGGCATCGCCGCCCTGACCACCGTCGTCATGGCTGCCTGGTCGGACCTGCGCACGAGGCTGATCGCCAACCGGCTGCCGGCCATCCTCTTCGCCCTCGCCATCCCCTGCCATGCCCTCGGCACCACCGACTGGCAGCAGGCCCTCGCGTCCGGCGGCAGCGCCCTCGCGCTGGCCGTCATCGTCTTCCTCCTCGGCTATGCCCTCTGGCGCCTGGGCGGCGTCGGCGGCGGCGACGTCAAGCTCCTGGTGGCCGCGACCTTCCTCGTCGGCACCGGGGGCTTCGCGACCCTGCTCGTCGGCACCGCCTTCACCGGCGGCCTCCTGGCACTCCTCTACCTGGTCGTGCCGACCCGCCTGCCGCTCGTCGGCTACCACCTGGACGCCGTGACCGCGGCCACCATGACCGGGACAGGCGAGGCCGTGGCGCGGCCCGGCATCCCCTACGGCATCGCCATCGCCTCGGGCACCGCCTTCGCCATCGTCCCGACACTTCCCCTGATCATCGGCTGAGGACAGCACATGCGGCGCATCCTGCTCCCCCTCGTCGCCGTCGCCCTGGCGATCGGCACGGCGCTCTACGCCAATGCCTGGCTCGAGGGCGAGCGGCGGGCGGTGCTGGCTCAGGTCTCCCCGGTGACCATCGCCGCCGAACCGGAATTCATCGAGGTGCTGGTCGTCGCCGAGCGGCTGACACCCGGCAGCTTCGTCAAGCCGACCTCCTGGCGCTGGCAGAAATGGCCGGCCGTCGAGGTGCCGGAGAGCTACCTCCTGCGGGGCAAGATCGACGCGGCCGAGCTCGAGGGCTCGGTCGCCCGCCAGATCCTCGTGCCCGGCGACCCCATCCTCGCCGACAGCCTGGTGCGGCCGGGCGATCGCGGCTTCCTCGCCGCGGTGCTCGATCCGGGCATGCGGGCCGTGTCGGTCCCGGTGGACGAGGCCTCGAGCAATGCCGGGCTGATCTTTCCGGGCGACCGGGTCGACCTGATCCTGACCCAGACCATCGCCGGGGACGCCGACGGTGCCGCCGATCGGCGGGTCAGCGAGACGGTGCTCGAGAATCTTCGGGTCATCGCCATGGGCCGCCGGCTGCACAGCGAGCCGGGGGAGAACGCCGATGGGGGCCAGGTCCGGACCGTCACCCTCGAGGTCGATCCAGCCGGGGCCGAGACCGTGGCACTCGTCACCGAGCTCGGCAAGCTGTCGCTCAGCCTGCGCAGCATCGCCAGCGACCCCGCCACCGCGTCCGGCAGCGACGGACCGACTGTGCCGCGCCAGACGGTGACCTGGGACAGCGATGTCAGCCGGGTGCTGCGGTCCGACGACCATGTCCGACCGCGTCTGACGGTCATGCGCGGCGCCGCCATGGAGCGGGCGCCTTTGGATGCGGAGAGCAACTGATGAGGTTCACGTTACCGACGCCCGCCCGCCTCGCCGCGCAACTCCTCGCCCGCCTGGTGGGCCGGGCCGGGTCCGTCACCCCGATGCTGGCGGCGACCCTGGCACTGACGCTCGGTGCCCTGTCGATCCAGCCGGCAGCCGCCCAGGCCGTCGGCGGCGATGTGCTCGGCGCTGCCGATCGGCTCGGCCTCGAGGTCCGCCAGGGCAAGCTCGTGCGGCTGGATCGCCCGGCAGCCTCGGTGTTCGTCGCCGACCCGGACATCGCCGATGTTCAGGCGCATTCGGCCTCGCTGGTCTACGTCTTCGGCCGGCGCGCCGGGGTCACCACGCTCTTCGCCGTCGACGGCGACGAGAACCTGCTCTTCAGCAGCGTCGTCACGGTCGAGCATCCGGTCACCCGCATGCGGCAGGTGATCTCGAGCCTCGGGCTCGCCGCCTCGGTCGACGTTCAATCGATCGATGGCGGCGTGCTCCTCACGGGCGACGTCGCTGATCCGGCTACGGCCGAGGATCTGCGCGAGCTGGTCACCCAGTTCGTTGGCGAGAACGAGGTGGTGCTCAACCGTTTGTCGATTCGCGCTCCGACCCAGGTCAACCTGCGGGTCCGGGTCGCCGAGATGTCCCGTGACGTCACCAAGATCTTCGGCATCAGCTGGGACAACGCCCTGGCGTTCGGTGACTTCGCGCTCGGCCTCAGCACCGGCCGGCCCTTTGCCGCCGCCAACACCGTGTCCGGCAGCTTCGAGAACGACAACCTGACCATCGACGGGGTCATCGATGCCCTCGAGCGCGAGGGCCTCGTCACCGTGCTCGCCGAGCCGAACCTCACCGCCCTCTCGGGCGAGACCGCGAGCTTCCTCGCCGGCGGCGAGTTCCCCGTGCCGGTCGGCACGGAGAACAACGACATCCAGATCGAGTTCAAGCAGTTCGGCGTCAGCCTGTCGTTCACCCCGACCGTGCTCTCGCGCAACCGCATCGGCCTCAGGGTTCGTCCCGAGGTCAGCGATCTGAGCGAGAACGGTGCCATCACGCTGCAGAACATCGTCATCCCGGCCCTGGCGACACGTCGCGCCGAGACGACGGTCGAGCTCGGCAGCGGCCAGAGCTTCGCCATCGGCGGCCTGATCTCCAACAGCACGCGCAACAGCCTCGAGAAGGTGCCCGGCATCGGCGACCTGCCGATCCTCGGCACGCTCTTCCGCTCGACCAGCTTCCGCCAGCGGGAGACCGAGCTCGTGATCATCGTCACCCCTTATCTCGTCGAGCCTCGCGCCGAGCGGGACCTCGCGCTGCCAACCGACGGGTTCCGGGCGCCGACCCAGCTCGAGCTGATCCTCGATGGGCGTCTCGCCGGCAGCTACCCCAGGCCCGGCCCGACCGCGCGGTCGACCGCTGTCGACGGCTTGCGCCTGGCGGGCCCCGCCGGCTTCGTGATCGATTGAGAGGCATCGTCATGACGTTTCCCACCATGTTGGCGCAGCGGGTCGGCCTTTGCCTGGCGGTTGCCTGGCTCAGCGCCTGCAGCGCAAACTCCCCCTTCCCGCCCGCCGCCCCGCCGCCGCCCCTGCCGCAGCGCCCGACCGCGCAGTTCGCGCCGCTCGAGCTGCGCCACAGCGTGCTCTTCGCCACCGGCGACGATCGGCTGGCGCCGGCCGAAGCCGCCGCGCTCGCCGAGTTCGTGGCCATCCTCGACCAGGGCCTGGTCATCGACCAGATCGTCGTCGGCCATGCCGACATTCGCGCCGACGATGCCCTGAACGATGCGCTGTCGGCGCGCCGCGCGGCACGAGTCGAGGAGGTTCTGCTGGAGCATGGCATCGCACCCGAGCGGATCTCCAGCGCCGCGCTCGGCCGCCGCTTCCCGGTGGAGGCGGCCAGTGCCGCGGAGAGCCTGCGCCTGAGCCGCCGGGTCGAGATCCTGGTCAACGGCTTCGTCGTGGTCGAGCCCGCCTGCCCGGACTGGTCCCGCTCCGTTTCGCAAGACGGAACGAACCTGCCGATGAGCAATTTCGGCTGCGCCAACGAGGTCAACTTCCTGCGCATGGTGGCCGATCCGGCCGACCTCGTCGGCCCCCGGCCGCTCGGTGATGTGGACCCCGTCCGCGAGGTCGGCGCGGTCCAACGCTATCGGCAGGACAAGGTCAGGAGCCTCAAGGTGGAGGCGGCCGGGCCATGAGCACGCAGAGCCTTGCACCGGCGTCGAGCAAGAAGCCCGAGGACGCGCAGTTCACCGCCTATGTCGTCGACGATGCGTCGCGCGAGATCATCGATCAGGTGGCCCGCGAGCTGGTCATCCCGCGCGCGTCGATCAGGAAGGGGTCGATCCGCACGGCGATCGATGCCCTCGGCCAGCAGCGCTCGCCCAAGATCCTGATCGTCGATCTCTCCAATTCCGAGCTGCCGCTGTCCGACGTCAACGAGCTCGCCGAGGTCTGCGAGCCGGGTGTCACGGTGATCGCCATCGGCGACCGCAACGATGTCGGTCTCTTTCGCGAGCTCTTGAACAGCGGCGTCAGCGACTATCTGGTGAAGCCCCTGTCGACGGCGCTCGTGCAGCGCTCGCTCCTCGCCACGGTCGATGGCGAGGCGCGGGCACGGCAGACCAACCGGCTCGGCCGACTCGTGGCGACGGTCGGCACCAGGGGTGGCGTCGGCACGACGATGCTGGCGACCAGCCTCGCCTGGACGATCGCCAACGACCGGCGGCGGCGCGTGGCGCTCCTCGACCTCGACCTGCAGTTCGGCAGCGTGGCGCTGGCACTCGATCTAGAGCCGACCCACGGGCTGCGCGAGGCGCTGGAGAATGCCGGTCGCATCGACAGCCTGTACATCGACCGGACAATGGCCCGCTATTCCGACACCCTCTTCGTGCTGAGCGCCGAGGAGGAGATCGGCGATGCCGTGGACATCGATCCCCGTGCGCTCGAGCTCCTGGTCTCGGAGCTGCGCAACAAGTACCACTATCTCATCGCCGATCTGCCGGAGCCCATGTCGCCGATGGCGCAGGGCATCGTGCAGAACGCCACCCATCTCGTCCTCGTCACCGATCTGTCGCTGGCCGGCATGCGCGACACGCTGCGCATCTCCCAGGCGGCGCTCCAGGCCAATGCCTCGTGCCAGCTCACGGTCGTCGTCAATCGGGCCGGCGAGCATCGCGCCGGCGAGATCGCCGTGGCCGAGTTCGAGAAGGCGATCGCCCGGCCGATCGATGTCATCGTCCCGTTCGACCCGAAGACCGTGGCCGCGGCCATGAATGTCGGCCGTCCCGTCTCCCGCGATCGCGGCCGGGTGGCCACCGCGATCGGCCGGGTGGCGGATCGGCTGACCGGCACCACGAGCAAGCGCGATGGCGGCCTGCTCGGCCGCATGCTGCAACGCAAGGGCTGAGAGATGTTCGGCAGACGCGCCGCCGAGGCGCCATCGAGCGAGATCGCGGTCCCGGCCAACCTGCCGACCCCGTCGGAGGCGTCCGCTGCCCCCGCGACGTCGCTCGAGCCCCGGCCTTCGGGCCAGCCGCCGGCCATCCGGCAGCCGGCGCCGGCCGCGCGCGAACGGCGGACGCAGGCGGCACCGGCGGCCATGCAGGTCATCCAGAACCTGCTCTACGAGCGGATCGACGGCTCGGCCGCGGCACGCCTGCCGCGCGACGAGCTGCTGCGACAGGTGCTCGAGCTGATCGGCGAGATCGTCGTCGAGCAGCGCCTGTCCTTGACTGCGAACGAGCAGGCGCAGATGGGCCGCTCGATCGTCGACGACATGATCGGCCTCGGCCCGCTCGAGGATCTGGTGCAGGACGAGGGCATCACCGACATCATGGTGAACGGCCCGCAGCAGGTCTATGTCGAGCGGCGCGGCAAGATCGAGCTGACCGACGTTCGTTTCCGCGACCGCCAGCACGTCATGAACATCGCGCAGCGGATCGTCAGCCGGGTCGGCCGGCGCGTCGACGAGACCTGTCCGATCTGCGATGCCCGGCTCGAGGACGGCAGCCGGGTGAACATCATCGCCCCGCCGCTCGCCCTCGACGGCTGCTCGATCTCGATCCGCAAGTTCTCGAAGAAGAGCATCACGCTCGACGTCATGGCCCGGCAGAACAACCTGTCCAACGAGCTCGCGACCGTCTTGAAGATCGCGGCGGCCTGCCGCCTCAATGTCATCATCTCGGGCGGCACGGGCTCGGGCAAGACGACCATGCTGAACGCCATGTCGCAGCTGATCGACCCGGGCGAGCGCATCGTCACCATCGAGGACGCCGCCGAGCTCCAGCTGCAGCAGCCGCACGTCGTCCGCCTGGAGACCCGGCCGGCCAATCTCGAGGGCCACGGCGAGATCCTGATGCGCGACCTGGTCAAGAACGCGCTCCGCATGCGGCCGGACCGGATCATCTGCGGCGAGGTGCGCGGGCCCGAGGCCATGGACATGCTGCAGGCCATGAACACCGGCCACGACGGCTCGATGTGCACGCTGCACTCGAACAACCCGCGCGAGGCCATGAGCCGGCTCGAGAACATGATCACCATGGCCGCCACCACCCTGCCGACCCGGGCCATCCGCTCGCAGATCGTCGGCGCCGTCAATCTCGTGATCCAGGTCTCGCGCATGCGCGACGGTGTCCGCCGGGTGACCCACGTGACCGAGATCATCGGCCTGGAGGGGGACGTCATCACCATGCAGGATCTCTTTTCGTTCGAGTATCACGGCGAAAATCGCGACGGCTCGCTGAACGGCATCTTCAAGGCATCGGAGCTGCGCCCGCACTTCATCAAGCGTGCCGCCTATTACGGGCTGGATCGGGCGCTCCTGGCCGCCATGACCTCTCAATAGGATCGGACCACCGGATGAGCATCTCGGCGGATCTCCTGCTGCCCGGCGTCATCGGCTTCTCGACGCTGCTCGTCGCGTGGGCGGCCTCCGAGGCGGTCGCGGGTGGCGGCAAGGCCCGCTCCGGCGAGCGTATCGCCCGTGCCCTGCAGCAGAGCCGCTCGACCGGCCGCCCCAGGGAGGCGGATGCCGCCGGCGTCAGCGTGCGACGCGGCGGGACGCCTCGCCAGTTCGAGCGATGGGTCGGCGAGGCGCTGTCCGGCATCACCAGCCTCTCGGCGCTCTCCGGCTTTCTCCTGCGGGCGGGCATCGGCGCTTCGCCGACGAGCTGCCTCATCACCCTCCTGGGCATCTGCGTCGTGCTCGCCGGCATCGCCCTGCTGCTCGGCCAGTCGCTGCTCGTGTCCGTCGTCGTGCTGCCGACCGGCGCTCTGCTCCTGTCACGTTTCTACCTGGCGCGACGCGTCGCCAGCCGCGAGCGGCAGTTCCTGGCGCTCTTTCCGGAAGCGATCGACCTCATCGTGCGTGGCGTGCGCGCCGGGCTGCCGGTCACCGAGGCGCTGCGCACGGTGGGCGAGGACGTGCGCGATCCGGTCGGGCAGATCTTTCGGGAGATCGCCTCGGGCATCAAGATCGGCATGACCCTCGAGGATGCCCTCGCCTCGGTGGCACGCATGATGCCTGTCGCCGAGTTCAAGTTCTTCGCGATCAGCCTCGCCGTCCAGCAGGAGACCGGCGGCAACCTCGCCGAGATCCTCTCCAACCTCTCCAACATGATGCGCCGTCGCGACCAGGTGAAGCTCAAGATCAAGGCGATGTCATCGGAGGCGCGGGCTTCCGCCATGATCATTTCCGCCCTGCCGATCGTTGTCGGGCTCATCATCTTCTATGTCAATCCGGAGTATCTCGAGGTCTTGTTCTACGATTCGCGGGGACAGATGCTGCTCGGCTCGGCGGTCTTCAGCATGCTGTTCGGCTCGTTCGTCATCAGCCGCATGATCAGGTTCGACATATGAACGCGCTCGTCGTCACGCTCGAGGCGCAGCTCGGTGCGCTGGCGTCGCTGCCGGTGGTCGTCGGCCTCGTCACGATCGCCATCTGCGCCCTCCTCTGGTCGGTCGTTCGAACCGATTTCGAGCGCACCGCGCGGCACCGCATGATCGAGCGTCATCGCGCCGATCTCCGATCGCGCTCGCTCAGCAGCCGGCTGCGGCACGGCGAGGAGAAGCGGGCCCAGCTGCTCGCCCGCGCCATCAAGGTGCTGCAGCTGATGCCGGCCGAGCGCCTCGAGGCGGCGCGCTGGCGGTTGTCCGGCGCCGGCATGCGGTCGAAGAACGCGCTCTTGCACTTCTATGTCGCGAAGTTCGCATGCTCCGCAGGCGGGGCGGTTCTCGCCTTCTTCTTCAATCTGTACTCGGAAGACTTCACCATCGGCCTCGATGCCTTCGGGCTGACCCTGCTGGGCGCGGGGATCGGCTTCTTCGTTCCCGATTTCGCCGTGGGCCGGCGTCGCAACCGGCGTCTCAAGGCGCTGCAGCAGGGCCTGCCGGACGCGCTCGACCTGCTCGTGATCTGCGCCGAGGCGGGCCTTTCCCTGGATGCAGCACTCGGCCGGGTGGCCGACGAGTTCGGCGCCGCCATGCCGGAGCTCGCCGAGGAGCTGACCCTGACCGCGGTCGAGCTCAGCTTCCTGCCGGATCGCCGGCAGGCGCTCTTGAACCTGTCGAAGCGGGTGGACCTGCCGGCCTTCCGCGGTGTCGTGACCACCCTCCTGCAGACCGAGAAGTATGGCACGCCGCTCTCCCAGACCCTGCGGACCCTGTCCTCCGAATATCGCGAGCAGCGCATGCTCAGGGCCGAGGAGAAGGCCGCACGCCTGCCGGCGACCCTGACCGTGCCGATGATCGTCTTCATCCTGCCGACCCTCTTCATCGTGCTGGGCGGCCCCGCCTTCATCAGGATCTTCGACCAGCTGATCGACTGAGCAGGCGCACCGATCAAGACCCGTCACCGTCCGAGCCCGTGCCGGCCCGGCCATGCTGCCCGACCGCCCGTCCCCTATCCCGACGAGCCGTCCAGGCCGATATGCGGCTGACCCGACCCGGGTCGAATCGTGGCCTCCCCGGGGCGGCGACCCTTCGCACGGCGAACCACATGACGACGGCGCGATCCGTGGCCGGCGTGGTCGGGATCAGTCTGCCGTTTGATCCAAATGGCGACCCCGCCCCCCCCTCGGTCACGTGCCAAAGGCGCGTCGCGCGCCACCCGGCCGGCGGGCCGCCCTCGCTTCGGCCGCGCGCCCCGATCCCGCCTGCTGCCGTCGGGCTCTTCGGCGCATGGGCGGCGAAGCTTATCCAATGGGCATTGCTCGCGGCATGGCCCAGGGCCTCGGCGGCAAAGGCCGGGCCATCGGCAAGCGAGGTGCCGGTGGTCGAGAAGAGGACGCAATCGACGTCCAGTCGCTCGTGCTCGAGGAAGACCTCCAAAAAACTGTGCCTCCATGCCGAGGGCACAGCCGAAGCGGACACGATCCTTGTCGAAGGTCACCGGCGCGCTGCCCGGCGTGCACATGAACGAAATCCAGGTGTGCCACAGCAGGCGCTCGTCGTTGCCGGTCACGAGGTCGCCCTGAGACCACGTGGAGGCTGTTGTGCGGCCGGATGGGCGGGGTCAGTCGATGCGCCGAGCCGAAGACCGCCCAGAGGTGGAGTTCACGGGCGACCACGAGGCGCACGGTCCGGGCCTCGGACGCGTTTTCGGTTCTCGAGGCTCCACGAATATGCGGCAGGGCCGCCGTGCAGGTTTCGCCAGGCTTCGCGACGCGGGCGCGCACGCGTCGCTTGAGATTGCCGTGCTCTGTCATGGGCATGGCCTTCCACGTCGCGGGCGGCGTTCCCCGGCAGGCGCGCCCGAGACGGTCGGACCGGGAAAGCGGCCCGAGGACAAAAGCCCCTTTGCCTCCGCTCGCCACCGTGCCGGGGACCGCTTCCGGAGGTTCGGCGTGGGCCACGCCGCAGCCAGACATGCCGGGGCGATCCCGCTTCGTCAGTCGGCCGTGAGCAGCGCCGTCGATTGCCTTGCAGCGGCGGCCACGTGGCGACGACCGGCGGCCAGGTCCGCTTCCAGCTCATGGCGCAGCCGCGTCTGCCCGGCCCGGTCGGGCATGCGCAGGATATGGGACGGATGCCAGGTGAGCAGGACGGGGCCACCATGCAGCCCGGTCTCGATCGTGCCGCGCCGTGACGCCAGCGGCCGGCTGTCACCGGTGAGCGCCAAGGCTGCCGTCGCGCCGAGGGCCAGGGCGAGACGCGGCCGGACCAGGGCCAGCTCGAGGCCCAGCCACCAGCGGCAATGCTCGATCTCTCTCCGGTCCGGCTTCTGGTGGATGCGCCGCTTGCCGCGCGACGAGAACTTGAAGTGCTTGACGGCATTGGTCAGCCAGACGGCGTCGGGATCGAGCTCGACCCCGCGCATCGCCTCGCGGAGCAGGCGGCCCGCCGGGCCGACGAAGGGGCGGCCGGCGAGATCCTCCCGATCGCCGGGCTGCTCGCCGACGATCATGAGCCGGGCGCTTGAATCGCCCTCGCCCCAGACCGTCTGCGTCGCGGCCTCGCAGAGGCCGCAGCGGCGGCACTGCATGGCAGCCTCGCGTGCCTCGCAGAGCGTGGCGGGCAGATCGGCGGGTGCGGGCATGGTGGCGCGATAGCGCGTCGAGACCGCCCCGGCACCGGGGCGCGGCGGCGTTGCGCCCGCTTCGCGCATCCGCTCGACCCGGGCCTCGGCATCGGCGAGCATGGCGGGGATGTGGCGGGTCTCGGGGAGGTTCTTCCAGTATTTCTTCGGCATCTCGGCGCGCATGGCCCCGAGCTTGATGCGCGCCGGGTTGAAGATGCTGGCGAAATAGGTGGCCCAGAGCGCCGCCGAGGCGTCGTCCGGCAGGTCGGGGCGCTGCCCGCCCGGCTCGAAGGAGAGCCGGCCAGCGGCGTAGCGGGCGGTGAGTCCCGGCGTCGCGATGAGCCAGTCCATGTCGGCGAAGCGCTTGACGAAGAAGGTCGAGCCCGGCTCCAGCGTGTTGTGCGCCGGCTCGAACCAGGCGCCGAAGCTGCGCCGCCTGCCGTCGGTGGGAAGCTCGCGGAAACGGACGAAGGCATGCATCTTGTGGATGTCGCGCCCCACGGCCTTCGCCATCAGGCCGAGCCGCTGCCCGAGCGGATCGGCGGCGGAGAGGGGTGCCCCCTCGCCGCGGTCGACGCGCCAGAGTGCCTGGTAGAGCAGGTCGAAGCGTTCGGGCGCCGAATGCCAGAGCACCGAGCCGGCGAGCTCGAGGAAGGCCCGGCCTACCCGGACCTCGTGCGGGCCGGTCTCCGTCGGCAGCGGCGAATCGGCGAAGAGATTGCCGCCGCCCTGCCAGTCGATCCGGTCCGGCGGAATGCGATGGCTGATGGCGCGGCGGGCGAGCGCGCGCCAGGCGGCGGGGAGGCCGCGGTCCGGCAGCATGGCGACGAAGCTCACAGCAGCCGCAACTGCTCGGGCGGCGGGGCGAAGCGCGCCCTGAGGCGGGCATCGTCGATCAGCCGGCCGGGCGACCAGTCGGGCAGGTCGATGAACGGGCGCGCCTTTCTCATCGAGGCGCCGATCCGGACGAGATCGGCGAACCGCAGGGGCCCGTGGCGGCGCGCCTCGAGGATACGGTCGACGGTGCGCACGCCAAAGCCCGGCACGCGCAGCAGCCGGTCGCGCGCGGCGCGGTTCACGTCGAGGGGAAACTCGGCGCGATGCTGCAGTGCCCAGGCGAGCTTCGGATCGACGTGGAGATCGAGATGCCCGGCCAGGGCACCGGTCGCGATCTCCCCGGCGGAAAAGCCGTAGAAGCGGATCAGCCAGTCGGCCTGGTAGAGCCGGTGCTCGCGAAGCAGGGGCGGCTCGACCAGGGGCAGCGCCGCCGACGCGTCGGGGATGGGGCTGAAGGCGGAATAGTAGACCCGCTTGAGCCGGTAGCCGCTGTAGAGTCGGCTCGAGGCATTGAGGATGGCCACGTCGTCCGCGCCATCGGCCCCCACGATCATCTGCGTGCTCTGGCCGGCCGGGGCGAAGCGCGGCGCCTTGCGCCCGGTATGCGTTCTCTCGCGCGCCGCCTCGCGAGCGAGCCGCACCTGGGCCATGGCGGTGCGGATCGTTTCCGGCCGCTTCTCGGGGGCGAGCCGGCGAACGCTCGCATCGAGCGGCAGCTCGATGTTGATCGACAGGCGGTCGGCCCAGCGTCCCGCTTCTTCGATCAGCTCCGGCGCGGCATCGGGGATCGTCTTCAGATGGACGTAGCCCTTGAACTGGTGCCCCTCGCGCAGGGTGCGGACGATCCGCACCATGTCCGCCATGGTCTGGTCGGGCGAGCGGATGACGCCGGACGACAGGAACAGCCCTTCGACGAAATTGCGGCGATAGAACTCGAGCGTCAGCGTGACGACCTCGTCGACCGAGAAGCGCGCGCGCTCGACGTTGCTGGAGACCCGGTTGATGCAGTAGGCGCAGTCGAAGATGCAGAAATTGGTCATCAGGATCTTGAGCAGCGAGACGCAGCGGCCGTCGGGCGTGTAGGCGTGGCAGATGCCGCTGCCGCCGGAGGAGCCGATGCCGCCCTTGCGCGAATCGCGCTTCTCGCCCCCGCTCGATGCGCAGGAGGCGTCGTATTTGGCGGCGTCCGAGAGGATTGCCAGCCGGTCTTGGAGCGAGCGTTTCATGGCCCGCGGTCACATATTGTTCCAGCGGACCCCGGCAAGGCTGCGGCCTGTCGGCGGCGCAGCGAGCGACCGCGTGACGCAGTGCTCCCGGTGACGGCCGGATCGGCCGTCAGAGAGTGCTCAGTAGAGGCCGATGAAGCCGGTCGGGAGGCTCGATTTCGAGCGACTCTCGACGTTCGCCATGACGGGGCGGGTGATCTGCACCGGGATGCCCTGGCGGTTGACCAGCTCGCGCTCGATGACGTCCCAGGCGAGACGGCCAGCCTCGGCGCCGGCCTTGGCGGTGATGCGGGGGGCGACGTCGGGTGGCGGCTTTCTGGTGAAGCGGTAGTCCACCTCGAGCTGGTCGAACTGCTCGGTGTCCGGGTGGACCTCGATGTAGAGCTCGCCGGCCGACCAGCCGAGCTTGATCGGGTCGTTCATGATGCGCACGGGCGTGCCGACCGGCACCTGCTGGAAGAGCGAGGCGACGCCCGAGGGGTACATGCGAATGCAGCCGCGGCTGACCCTGCGACCGACGCCGTAGGGCTTGTTGGTGCCGTGGATCAGGTAGGTGGGAAAGCCCAGATAGAGCGCGAAGAGGCCGAGCGGGTTGTCGGGGCCGGAAGGCACCGCGGACGGCAGGTCGGGCCGGTCGGCGCGCGTGGATTCGGTCGGGTACCAGGTCGGGTTCGCCTGCTTGCGGACAACGGTCGTCGGGCCCAGCGGCGTCGAGAAGCCGTCGCGGCCGATGCCGATCGTGTGGACGATGGGCGGGGCGTCCGGCGTCGGGAAAAAATAGAGGCGAAACTCGGCGAGATTGACGATGATGCCCAGGCGTTGGTGCTCGGGCAGGACATGGGCGGTCGGCAGGGTGACCAGCCGCTCGGGTCCCGGGACCCAAACATCGACTCCCTGATTGACCGCCGAAATGCTGAGAATGCCGAGGTCACGCTCGACGGCGAGATCGATCAGCGTCTTCTTGCCGTCGGTCACGAGATAGGTCAGCTGGCCGACGATATCGCCCGTCGCCAGCGGCAGTGCCGTCGGCACGGCCGCTCTGGCGGGCGAGGCCAGCGCCAGCGCGGCGCAACCGGCAGCACCGGCCAGCAGCTGCCGCCGCGCGAGCGCGGTCGTGGACGAACGCCCGGCCGCTCGAGCATGGCCCGCCTCGATCGGGGTTCGTCCACTCATGCCATGAAGCTCCGTCGCCCTGCCGCTATTTGCGCAGGCCGGCGCGGAAGATCTCGTCGGCCTTGCGGCTGGCCTCGGCGGCATCGGCAGCCGCGAGGTCGGCGGCGGCGGAGGCGGCCTGCGCCTCGGCGAGCGCCTGCGTGGCCTTCTGGTCGGCCGCATTCGCGGTCGCCTGGGCACTGGCGATCTGCGACTTCATGGCATCCATCTCATTGCTGTTGCTGCAGGCGCCGAGCGCCAGCAGCAGGCCGACGGCGGCACTCGTCATCATGAAGCGGTTGGTCATCTCTGTCTTCTCCTCGAC
>Ga0116151_10001953_pt1 | contig 19231 bp, 16 predicted proteins | sample AD_UKC117_MetaG_FD_89893 | JGI IMG/M metagenome (GOLD analysis project Ga0116151, IMG submission 89893) | Active sludge microbial communities of municipal wastewater-treating anaerobic digesters from Hong Kong - AD_UKC117_MetaG | ecosystem: Engineered > Bioreactor > Anaerobic > Digestate...
CGGGTCCACGAGCAGCTCATCGCGAATGTCGCGAGCGGTCGCGGCGTCGAAGCGCTGGCGGATACGTTGGCGAGCGCGCTGTCGGCTGGCGTGATGATGCTCGAGCCGGATGATCGCGTGCTGTGCATCAGCGCCGGGCGCGCAAAAGGCCAGCGGGCGCTGGTCGCTGGCGGCGTAGCGCGGCGCCCATTGTCTCTTTCCCTCGAGGCGAGCCGACGCTCAGGTCATTCGGAAGACGTGCACGTATCGGTTGGCGCCTGCCGCGCGATGAGCGTCGTTGGCGCGAGCCAGACGCTCGGCTCGCTCGTGGTATGGCGGGACCGCGCATTCTCGGATTTCGATACGCGAACGATCGAACGCGGCGCCCTGGTCGCCGGCGCCATCCTGTTGTCGCGCGAACGTATCGCGCGTGGCCTGAACCATGATTTCGAGGAAGCCTTGCGCGGCCTGCTCAATCGCAACCCCGAAGCATCGGCCGCTTTCGTCCGTCATGCCGAGCGCCGCGGCGCGCATATCGAGGGCGCCGTCGCCCTTCTTATGGTCGATCCTGACGGAAAATCGCCAGGCTTCGCGCTGCAGTGCCTGCAAGCGGATCCCGCGTTGAGAAAACAGCTCGCCGGCGAACTCGACGGATCGCTCGTCGTCGTGTGCGCGGCCCCGCATCGTGACAAACTGTCGGCATCCATCAAGCATGCGCTGGAGCGGCGCGCGAGCATGCCCACGATCGTGATCTCACGCCCGCTGGCCGGGCTCGCCGATCTGCCGGGCGCATATATGTCATGCAAGCGATGTTTGTCATTGCTGCTGGCTTTGGGAAGGCGGGGAAGCGCGGTCAGTGAAACCGAACTCGCCATTTACGCGACTCTATTTTCGACCGCATCGAGACAAGACCTCGAAGCGTTTGTTCGCGCGAAGCTCGGGCCTCTGATCAGACCGGATGGAACGAAGAACGCGCGCCTGATGGAGTCGCTGCGAGCCTATATCGCGCAAGGCCTGAGCCTGCCCCGAGCGGCGGCCGCTAGCGGCGTTCATGTCAACACGATGCGCCAGCGGATCGAAAAGATCGCGCACATGCTGAAGCTCGAAGACATAAGTCAGGACCTCTTCGAGATACAGGCGGCGCTGGTCCTGTATCGGCTCATGAAAGTCCCTTTATGATGAGCGCGCCAGTCAGATGCGAACGTCATGCGCCGACGATCGTCGCATTATCGGTTACGGCCCTGTCGGGCGTTTCGTCCTTCCATCGCACCGAGCCGACAGGGCGTTCCAGCATTCTGCGAATGCGGACGGGCTCCGGTCCGATATGGAATTCCTGTGCGCGCGCGTGGAGCGCGCGCTCTGCGTCGGTCGGCCGATTACGCTGCCTGAGGTAATCGAGCCAGGTCGGGCAATGATAGCGCTCGGTCCACAATTCGGGGTCCGCGATGTCGCGCGCGATAGACCAGCCGTAGGCGCCGTTCCTCTGGCGGCTGTGCTGGACCTGTTGCATGACCGCGTAAAACAGGCGCGCCTGTTTCGCATCGACCCTGTATTCGATCTCGACCACGATCGGGCCGCTGCGCGCGGTGAGCTGAAGTCGCATCTGTGGATCCTGCAACGCCTCAAGGGTCTGCTCGGTTGGTCCCTTGACTTGCGGCATGCGCAACCAACGGCCGAGTATCGCAGACAGGGCGAGCGCCAAGCTCGCCACGAGAAGCGCGTCGGAGACGCCGACCGATTTCGCGGTCGCGCCCCACAACCATGCGCCCGCCGCTACGCCGCCGGAAATCGAAGCCTGGAACGCCGCTAGCGCGCGCCCGGCGACCCAGCGCGGCGCGACGAGCTGGATGCCGACATTGAACAGGGTGACGGAGGCGGTCCATCCGGCGCCGGTGACGAGGAGCGCGGCGCCGGTCAGAAGCTTGAAATGGCTGACGGCGACGATGGCGACGCCCGCGCCCATGGCCAGGGCAGAAAGCCGGATCGCCTTCTCGGCGCCGAGCCGGGAGCTCAGGTTGGAGACGTTGAGCGCGCCGATCACGGCGCCGACGCCGAAGGCGCCCAACATCACGCCATAGTCCTGCGCATTACCGTTCAGCAAGTCGCGCGCGACGATCGGCATGAGCGCGAGGATCGAGCCGCCGAGCACGCCGGTGACCATCGTGCGGATGAGGACGACGCGGATCGGCAGCGAATAGGAGATGTAGCGCACGCCCGACACGACGGCGCGGACCAGGCGCTCGGGTGGAAGGCGCGAGGGTTCGCGTACGCGCCGCCACAGGAAGAGCACGATGAGAAGCGGGAGATAAAACAGCGCGTTGTTGGCGAAGGCGGCAGTGGCGCCGAGCGCGGCGACGATCGCGCCGCCGATCGCCGGACCGAAGCTGCGCGCGAGATTCCAGCTGATGCCGTTCAGCGCTACGGCCGCGGGCAAATCGTCGGCCGGCACCTGTTCGCTGACGGAGGCCTGCCAGGACGGGCCCATTAAGGCCATGCCGCAGCCGATAAGAAAGCAGAAGGCAAGCAGGGAAGAAGGCGACAGCGCGTCGTGCCACGCCAGCAGCGTCATGCAGCTCGCGCCGGTGAAGGAAATGGACAATGCGACGAGACTGACGATGCGCCGGTCGAACATGTCCGCGGCAGCGCCCGCCGGCGCCGACACAAGCGCAATCGGCAGCATGAGGCTCGCCTGCACCAGCGCGACCATTTCGGGCGAGCTCGTCATTTCCATCATCGCCCATGCCGCGCCAACCCCCATGACCATGAGGCCGAGATTGGACGTGAGGCTGGCCAGCCAGATGCGGCGGAATATCGCGTGCCTCAGCGGCGAGTATATGCCGCGACGCGCGGGCGGCGGACTTGCATTCGGTTTGTCGGCCATTGACCGCGGCGCCTTCGATTTCTCTGGGATGTGGAGCGGTATCGACTTGTCGGCCTATGTCAATCCGGGTCCGGTGACAGAGGCAAGCGGAATGTCGCGAGCTGAAATCCCGCTGACCGTCGGAGAATGATTTTCTCCCGCGGTCTCGAATTATGGAAGACGGACCTCTCCGCCCCCGATTGAGACAGGAGGGGGGCAGGCGTACCTCTTCGCGCACCAACGACGAAGCCGTGCGCCATCAGACCGCGCCGCCTTCGTTCCGCATTCGAGGGCTTACGTACCCATGGCTGTTTCGACCAAGCGCAGGCTGCTGCCTGTCATCCTCATTGCCAACGATCTGCGGTCGGGTGACGTCGTGTTCTACGGCGACGACGGCTGGACCTGCGATCTCGGACGTGCGCGCGTGGCGCAGGACCACGGCGCGGCCGACGATCTCGAGGCCACGGGCGCGAGATCGATGGCGCGCCAGAATGTCGTCGACGCCTATCTGATCGAGATCGAGCCGACGACCGACGGCCCGCGACCGCGGCATTTTCGCGAGCGCTTCAAGACGACGGGGCCGACGATCTATCCGCATCTCGGCCGACGGTTCGGAGCGGCGCAGGCCGCAGCGGCCGGGGAGTAAGCGATGTACAAGTACGACCGGTTCGATGCGCATTTCGTCCGCGAGCGCGTCGCGCAGTTTCGCGATCAGGTCGAGCGCCGGCTCGAAGGCTCGCTGACGGAAGACGAGTTCAAGCCGCTGCGCCTGCAGAACGGGCTCTATTTGCAGCTCCACGCCTACATGTTGCGCATCGCCGTTCCTTATGGCGTGCTGAGCGCCGTGCAATTGCGCCAGTTGGCGCTGATCGCGGACAGATACGACCGTGGGTACGGGCATTTCACGACGCGCCAGAACCTGCAGTTCAACTGGCCAAAACTGGTCGACGTGCCCGAGATTCTCGATCTGCTCGCCGATGTCGACATGCATTGCATCCAGACGTCGGGGAACTGCATTCGCAACGTCACCGCGGACCAGTTTGCAGGCGTCGCTGGCGACGAGATCGAGGACCCGCGACCGGTCGCCGAACTCATCCGTCAATGGTCGAGCCATCATCCCGAGTTTTCGTTCCTGCCGCGCAAGTTCAAGGTCGCGGTATCGGGCGCGGCGCACGATCGCGCGCTTCTGAAGGCGCACGATCTCGCTATTCGCATCGTTCGCAACGAGGCGGGCGAAGCTGGCTACGAAGTGCTGGTCGGCGGCGGACTCGGTCGTACGCCGATGATCGGCAAGGTCGTGCGCGACTTCCTGCCGAAGGGCGAGTTGCTGCCGTATCTCGAGGCGGTGATGCGCGTCTACAATGCGGAAGGGCGGCGCGACAACAAGTACAAGGCGCGTATCAAGATCCTCGTTCACGAGATCGGCGTCGAAGCGTTTCAGGCGCGCGTCGAGGCGGAGCTTCGGGCGATCGAGCCGATTTCTCCCGTCGACGAGACGGCGGAGCTGGCCCGTATCGCCGAGGCGTTCGACACCATCGATTACGCCAGACTTGCCCCGCGCTCCGAAAGGTTCGAGGCTGCGCGGGCGCGAGACGCCCGGTTTGCCGCATGGGCGCAAACGAGCATCTTCACCCATCGCGTCGACGGCTATGCGGCCGTGACCGTGTCGCTGAAGCCGGTTGGCGGCGTGCCCGGCGACATGACGTCTGAACAGATGCGCCTGTTCGCCGATCTCGCCGAGCGTTTCTCCCTTGGCGAAATTCGGGTGACGCATGCGCAGAATCTCGTGCTGCCGCATGTGCGTCTGGACGACCTGCACGCGCTGTGGCTCGAACTGGCGGACGCGGAGCTCGCGACCGACAATGTCGGCCTCATCACCGATATCATCGCGTGCCCCGGTCTCGATTATTGCGCGCTCGCGACCGCGCGATCGATTCCGATCGCGCAGGCGATCTCGATGCGCTTCGGCGACGCCGTGCGGCAGGCGGAGATCGGGCCGCTGCAGATCAAGATTTCCGGCTGCATCAATGCCTGCGGCCATCATCACGTCGGGCACATCGGGATTCTCGGCCTCGAGAAGCGCGGCCAGGAATCATACCAGATCACGCTCGGAGGCGACGCCACGGAGAATGCGGCGATCGGGGAATTGCTCGGGCCCGGCGTGACGGCGCAAGAGGTTCCCGATGCGATCGAGCGCATCGTCGATCACTATCTCGCGCGCCGTCTGGCCGACGAACCGTTCATCGACGCCGTGAGGCGTCTCGGCGTCGATGAATTTCGCGCCGCGTTTCTGGGGACTCAGGATGAAGCTGCTTGATCGCGATGGCGTTCGCGCCGACACATTTTCGAGAGCGACGCCAGGGGACCGGGACTTGCACGATCGGCCGATCGTGCCGCTCGAATCGCTGGAGACGCAGCTGTCTTCGCGCGAAAAGCGACACGTCGGCGTCGAAGTGTCGAACGTCGCGAGCGTCGAAGAACTCGCGCCCCATTTCGATGATCTCGCGCTGATCGCCATCGTCTTTCCGGCCTACAGCGACGGTCGTGGCTTCACGCTCGCGCGCCGCCTGCGCAACGCCGGATTTCGCGGCGTCCTGCGCGCTGTCGGTCCTCTGATCGCCGACCAGTTCGCGCACGCATTGGCGTGCGGCTTCGACGAGATCGAGGCGCCCGATGCGATTGCCGAGCGCCAACCCTATGAGCAGTGGCGGCGCGCCGGCGCCTCGATCAGCCTGCCGTATCAGCAAGGATATTCGCGTGCGAACAGCATTTTCGAACAGCGCAGGCTGGCACGACGAGGTGAATGCAATGCGTGATCTCGTTTCACTCCTCAATGCGGAATCTCATCGACTGGACGCGCTGGAGCGTTTGCGACGGCTGCGCGAGACGGTGCAGGGCCGGATAGTGTTCACGACGAGCTTCGGCCTCGAGGACCAGTATCTGTCGCATCTCATCTTTTCGCAGGATATTGCGATCGATGTCGTCACTCTCGATACCGGCCGCCTGTTCGCGGAGACTTACGCGCTGTGGCAGACGACAGAGGAAAAGTACGGGCGCCGGATCAAGGCCTACCATCCCGATGCGAATGCATTGCAGGAAATGATCGCGGATCAGGGCGTCAACGGCTTCTATCACGGCTTGGATGCGCGCAAGTCGTGCTGCGGCGTTCGCAAGGTCGAACCGTTGAAGCGCGCGCTCGAAGGGGCGAGCGCCTGGGTGACCGGCTTGCGTGGCGACCAGTCGGAAGCGCGCGGCTCCATCGATTTCGTCTCGTTCGAAACCGGTTTCGGCCTCATCAAGGCGAACCCGCTCGCCGATTTTTCACGCGCGCACGTCGACGCTGCGGCGCACGCTGCGGGCGTTCCGCTCAACCCGCTGCATGCGCGCGGGTTTCCCTCGATCGGCTGCGCGCCGTGCACGCGGGCCATCAAGCCGGGCGAGGACGAGCGGGCGGGCCGCTGGTGGTGGGAAAAGGACGAGAAGAAGGAGTGCGGCCTGCATGTTGCGGCCGACGGCTCGATCAAACCGCGTTTCGTCCATTCCGATGGAGACCGTCCGTGGGCCGTTTGACGCATCTGCAGGCGCTCGAAGCGGAATCGATCTTCGTTCTGCGCGAGGTGGCCGCGACCTGCGAAAAGCCCGTGCTGCTCTACTCGATCGGCAAGGATTCCGCGGTTCTGCTGCATCTCGCGATGAAGGCGTTCGCGCCCGGCAAGCCGCCGTTCCCACTTCTGCATGTCGACACCGGCTGGAAATTTCGCGAGATGATCGCGTTTCGCGACCTGACCGCAAAGCGGCTCGGGCTCGATCTCATCGTTCATGTCAACGAAGAGGGTGTGAAGGCCGGCGTGAACCCGATCACTTCGGGGTCGGCCGTTCATACCGACGTCATGAAGACCCAAGGGTTGAAGCAGGCGCTCGACAAATACGGTTTCGACGCCGCCTTCGGCGGCGCGCGTCGCGACGAGGAGAAGAGCCGCGCAAAGGAGAGGATCTTTTCGCTGCGGACGCCCGACCATCGGTGGGATCCCAAGGCGCAACGGCCAGAGCCGTGGCGCACCTTCAACACGCGCAAGCGCAAGGGCGAGAGCTTTCGTGTCTTTCCGCTGTCGAACTGGACCGAGGCTGATGTGTGGGACTACATCGCGCTCGAGAACATTCCGGTCGTGCCGCTCTATTTCGCCAAGCGCAGGCCCGTGGTCGAACGAAACGGCGCGCTGATCATGCGTGACGACGACCGCCTGCCGCTCCTGCCGGGAGAGACGCCGCAGATGCGGATGGTCCGGTTTCGGACCCTCGGTTGTTTTCCGCTGACCGGCGCGGTCGAAAGCACTGCCGCGACACTGCCCGAGATCATCGCGGAGATGCGCGCCTCGCGCTCCTCCGAGCGGCAAGGCCGCGTGATCGATCACGACGGGTCGAGCTCGATGGAGCTGAAGAAGCAGGAAGGCTATTTTTGATGCGCGCGCAGCTGAAGCTCGTCGAAACCAGCACGCCCGAGTCGATTGTCGCGGAGGATCCCGCCGCTGTCGCAAGCGGCGCCGCCGCGAAACGCTCGCTGCTACGGTTCCTGACATGCGGGTCGGTGGACGATGGCAAGTCGACGCTGCTCGGCCGTCTCCTGTACGAGACGGGGGCGGTGTTCGACGACCAGTTGCAGACGCTCGAACGCGATAGCGTCCGGTTCGGCACGACCGGCGACGACATGGACTATGCGCTTCTCGTCGACGGGCTTTCGGCCGAGCGCGAGCAAGGCATCACAATCGATGTCGCCTACCGCTATTTCTCGACCGCGAAGCGCGCATTTATCGCGGCGGATACGCCCGGCCACGAGCAATATACGCGCAACATGGCGACCGGCGCCTCGACAGCCGATGTCGCGATCATTCTCGTCGACGCGCGCAAGGGAGTCTTGCCGCAGACGCGTCGGCATTCCTACATCGTCTCGATGCTCGGCGTGCGACGGGTCATCGTCGCGGTCAACAAGATCGATCTCGTCGACTACGACGAGAGTGTTTTCCACCGTATCGAGCAGGAGTATCGCAAGCTGGCGGGGGCGCTCGAATTTCTCGAATGCCATTTCGTGCCGGTCTCGGCGCGTTTCGGCGACAATGTGGTCGCCGTATCCGACAAGACCCCGTGGTACGGGCGGGCGCCGCTGCTCGCCCTGCTGGAGAATATCGAGGCAGCGCCGCAGTCGGACGATGCGTTTCGTTTTCCCGTGCAATGGGTGAACCGACCGCATCTCGACTTTCGGGGCTTTTCGGGCACGATCGCGAGCGGTTCGATCGGGGTCGGCGACCGGATCATTGCGCTTCCCCGCGGTCGTTCGAGCAGGGTCGTTCGGATCCTCGGGCCTTCGGGCGATCTCGACGTCGCCACGTCCGGGCAGTCGATAACCTTGACGCTGGCGGATGAGATCGACATTTCCCGCGGCGATGTGATCGTGGCGGCGTCAGCGCCGACGGCCCCGCAGCGACATGTCGTCGCCCGTCTCCTGGCGATGAACGAAGCGCAGCTGGCGCCGGGCAGAAATTATGTCGTGAGAATCGGCGCCAATCTGGCGAGCGCGCGGCTCGTTGCACTGCATCACCAGGTAGACGTTCACGACTACAGCGAGCAGCCGGCCGCGGCCTTGCCGATGAACGGGATCGGGCTGGCGACGCTGCGCTTCGAAACGGATGTCGTCGCAACTTCCTATCGTGCGTGTCAGACGCTCGGCGCGCTGCTGCTGATCGATCCGCACAGCAATGAAACAGTCGGCCTCGGCATCGTCGAGGATGACGTCGGGAAAGCGGTCGACCCGACACAAATGTGGACTACCCGTCTCGCGACAGGACTAGCAGAATTCGGCGTGCTGCCGGCTGATGCTGGCCAAAGCGAACTGGCGTGGCTGGCGGCGAGCGCTCTCGTCACGACGTTGATCGTTCTGGCGCTGAGCGGTTCCCTGGCGGTCTCCGTCATGGTCGGGCTTGCCGATTTCGTGGTTCGGCCTGTTCTGCGGGTCCTCTTCCGATCCACATGGGCTGCTGCATCGAGACGACGCGCCGCGGTTCGGGAGACAGAGCTGACGACGGACGGCGGCGGCATCTGAACGGTTTGCCCGAGACATCGGATCTTCGATGCAGATCGATCCTCTCTACACACTGTCCGGCGCCATCGTCGGCTTCGTCGTCGGCCTGACGGGGGTCGGCGGCGGCTCTCTGATGACGCCGGCGCTCGTCTTGCTGTTCGGGGTTCATCCGGCGACCGCGGTCGGCACGGATCTGTTGTTCGCGGCTATAACGAAGACCGCCGGCGCTGCTGTTCACGGTTGCAAGCGAAATATCGACTGGCGGATTGTCGCGCGGCTTGCGGCCGGTAGCGCGCCGAGCTCCGCGCTCACGTTGTTCCTGATGGATCGTCTGGGCGTACATACCGCCCAAATGTCGCGTACGATCGGCGTCGTTTTGGGCGTCGCGCTCGTAGCGACGGCGCTGTCGATCCTCCTGCGCAGGCAGTTGCTGGACCTAAAGCTGGGGCCGAGGCCCGTTTCCGAGGCGGTTCGGGCGCGCGTCACAATTCTGTTCGGCGCGCTTCTCGGCGTCCTTGTGTCCGTTTCCTCTGTGGGCGCCGGCGCGATGGGCCTGACCGTCCTGCTGCTGCTCTACCCGGCCGCGCCAATCGTGCGCATCGTTGGAGCTGACGTCGCCCATGCCGTGCCGCTGACCTTCATCGCGGGCATTGGCCACTGGATGATCGGATCGGTCGATTTGGCGATGCTTGCATCGCTGCTGGTCGGGTCCGTGCCCGGCGTGGTCATAGGCGCGCAATTGGCGCCCGATGTCGACGAACGCGCAATAAGGATCGTGCTGTCGGTAGTGCTCGGCATTGCGGGGATCCGGCTCATCGTGGCCTGAGCTACGGGCGCCTGGCCGCTTTCAGCGACAGGCGACGCCGACGGGAACGCTGACGCCGGACCGTCCCTGGAGCGGCGGAAAAGGGCCGGCGCGGCGCACCGCCGCGAGCGAGGCCGCGTCGAAGGCGGAATTGCCGCTCGGGCTCGAGATCGACGCGCCGGATACGGCGCCCGAACGCCCGATGGACAGGGCGATCACGACGCGGGAGCCGGCGCCGAGCGAACAGCGGCTTCCGACCGCGGCGCGCACCGCGCGGGCGACGAGCGCGCGATACGAGGCGGCGTCGAAATCGGTTGCGCGTGAGACATGTGCGCCAGAAGCGGCGGCCGGCCGTGAACCCGCGCCGCCGCGCTCGACCGCGGCCATGCGCCGGGCTTCCGCGCGTTCCGCCCGCCGTTCCGCTTGCGCGCGCGCAGCGCTAAGGCGCGCGGCCTTGCGACGCTGTTCCCGCTCCGCTGCGCGACGTTCGGCCTCTTCGCGCGCCTGGCGCATGTGTTGCTCGGCGCGTGCGCGTTCGATCGCCCGACGTTCGGCTCGCCTTTGCAGCTCCCTCTGCACGGCTTTGTCGACTGGCTCCTGCTCATCGCGCTCGATGCGCGTCGGCGGTCGAGGCGTCGGCGTCGAGTTGGGTCTGACTTCCGGCGTAGCTTCGATCGCAGCCTGCTGGTTCGGGGCAGGCGAGGCGGCCGCGAGGGGCGGCGGCTCCGCGGGCGTCGGTTGCGCCGGACCGGGCGAAGGCGGCGGCGCTGCGTCTGCTGCTTCCTGCGGAGGCGGGGGCGCGATCTCCGGCGGCGATGCGGCCGCGACCTGCGGCGCCTCCTCGGTTTTGCCGCGCGTGTCGGCTGCCTGCTCCGGCGCCGACGCCGCTTCCGGCCGGGCGCCGCTCTCGATCACGATTTCGATCGGGATTTCCTGCTCGGCGCCGATGTCTCCCAAAGCCGGACGGCCGAAATGCACAAAGCCGAGGAGCGCGGCGGCGTGCAGGACTCCCGATGCGCCTGCGGCGATCGCGAAGCGTGTCGCCTCGAACCGGGGTGTTACGCGCGGCAAATGAAAAAGATCGGCAGTCGCGATCTGCGTCATCGCGCCATTGTCCGATGATGCGCGCGGGGCCTGTTTCTCCCCTTGCCAATCTCGCCCCGGCAGCAGGCGCGTCAGGTCGAATGCGGCCACGTCCGTCGCGCGCTCGGACAGGCCGATTGCTCCCTCGCGCAATGCATTCGTGTTTGCCGCCAAGCACGCCTCCAGAGCGCGACGTCAAGCGCCGGAAGTCCCCGTCCGGGCAATGCGCGCCAGTGTCGACGGCCGGTCTCCTGACTCGCGGCTCATGCGGTCGACGCGCCTTCCCGGCTCGAGAGGCCCGCCTGGAGGAGGGGCCTCGCCAGTGGCGATGAGCGTCGACCTAACCGCTCACAGTTGCGGGGGCAGTCGCGGAATTGGCGCAGGGCCGCACCGCGTTCCCGTTTAACTTCGCCCCCTGCGGGGCGAAGGACCGTCGCGGGCACATTAGGCGAGCGGAGAGCGCATCGCAAATCGCCTGTTGCCGAAAGCACACAGTCTCACGCGAATCCAGCGACGCAGGCTTGGCCGGTCTGCTGCGTCGCGCGCGCGTCGATTGACTCTGGTCGTCGACGGCTCGTACATGACCGCTGATGGTTCCCTTCGGGGATGAAAACGGGAATGTGGTGCGGGCTTGCCCAAAACCGCAGCTGCCCCCGCAACTGTAAGCGGTTAGCAGAGAGCCGACATGCCACTGCGGGCGTCCGCGGGAAGGCGGCTTGTAGCATGGACCCGCGAGCCAGGAGACCTGCCATCAATCGTGGTCACGCGCGATGGCTTCGGGCGGGGTGTCTCGAAGAGGTTTCGGCTCCTGCTGTTTGCAGACAGTCGTGATCGATCGCAGTGACGGTCCACGCTCGCTGCGAGTCTCAAGTTCCATGTTTCTTACTTCCTGCCCCGCCATCTCCGGCGTTCGTCGTCGTTTGCCCGCGCGTATCGCGCCTGCCGCGCTTCTTCTCATTTCGGGCAATGCATTCGCGCAACAGGCGCAGCGCGTCGAACGGCTCGAAGAGATCAACGTCGTCGCCACTTCGACGCCGACGCCGAACGACCAGACCGGCAGTTCCGTTACAGTCGTCACCGCCGAACAGATACGTGAGATGCAGCGACGCACCGCGCCGGAGATCCTGCAATCCGTGCCCGGCCTCAACGTAGTGCAGACCGGAGGAGCCGGTGGTTATACGAACGTGTTCATGCGCGGCACGAACGCCAATCATGTGAAAGTGCTGATCGACGGCATCGAGGTCAACGATCCGGCTTCGGCCAATGGCACGTTCGATTTCGGGCAATTGCTGGCGGGCGATATCGAGCGCATCGAAGTGCTGCGCGGCCCGCAAAGCGGCCTCTACGGGTCGGATGCGATCGGCGGCGTGATCTCGATCACGACCAAGAAAGGCGAGGGGCCGGCCAAAATCACCGCGTTCGCGGAGGGTGGATCGTTCGGCACGCTCAACAGTTCGATCGGCGTGCGCGGTTCGCACGAGCGCGTGAACTACGCGTTCGCTTTACAGCGCCAGAGCTTAGGAAATCTGCCGGTGACGCCGGCGGAACTCACGCCCCCCGGCGTTCCGGTCAACAATAATTCCTACAACAATCTGACCTTTTCCTCGAAGGTCGGCGCGCAGCTCGCTGATATGTTCGGCGTCAATCTCGTCGGGCGCTATACCGAAGGACGCCTGCGCTTCACCAGCGACGACTTCGGCTTTCCCTACGGCTTCGCCTTCAGCTCGCCCAATGCGCGCCAGGATTATCAACGCGACAAACAATCCTATGTGCGCGGCGAAGCGACGGCCAATCTGCTCGACGGTCGCCTCAAGAGCTGGCTAGGCGTGTCGCACATGCGCTCGGACACATGGGCCAAGCCCGGCGACCAGACGCCGAGCTTCTTTTCTTCGGGCTATCAGCCGCCTTATCAATATATAGGGGAACGTACGAAGTTCGACTGGCGCGGCGAATTCGAAGTCGTGAAGGGCCACAAGCTGATCGCCGGCGCCGAGACGCAGCGCGACTGGCTGACGATTCCGATGCTCGATCCGACGCAGACGGCGACCGAGGCGGCGCTGACGAACAGCGCCGGCTATGTCGAATATGTCGGCAATTTCTTCGACCGCTTCTTCCTCACCGCCAATGCGCGACGCGACCGCAACAGCCAGTTCGGCGGTCATACCACCTATCGCATCGCGCCGTCCTTCCATGTGCCGTGGACGGATACGGTGCTCAAGGCGAGCTACGGCACGGGTTTCAAGGCGCCGACGCTGAACCAGCTCTACGTGTCCTATCCGGCCTTTTTCTATTTCGCTAATCCGCGGTTGCAGCCCGAGCAGAGCCGCGGCTTCGACGTCGGCTTCGAGCAGCCTCTGTTCGAGGATCGCTTCCGCTTCGGCGCGACCTATTTCCGCAACCGCATCAAGGATCTCATCAACACGCAATTCGATCCGACGACGTTCACGTCGACGCTGGTCAATATTGGCAGCGGCAAGACCTATGGCGTCGAGGCGTTTGCGCAGGCGCGCATTTTCGATCAGCTGACACTGCGCGCGGACTATACCTACACGGTCGCGCGCGACGCGAGCCCGATTGCGGCGACCGTGGGCGCGGCGCGGGCGGAACTGCTGCGACAAGCGATCGAGGGAACGCCGCAGCCGGATCTGCTGCGTCGTCCGCGTCGCAAGGCGAGCCTGCAGGCGACGTGGAAGCCGATCGACAAAATCAGCCTGTCGGCAAGCGTGGTTCGCGTGAGCGGCTGGATCGACGGCACGCGCGACTTCTCGATTCCGCGCTTCAAGGCGCCGGGCTACATGCTGGTCAATGTCGCCAGCTCCTACGAGTTCGCTGAGGGCGTGACGGCGACGGCGCGCGTCGACAATCTGTTCAACAAACAATACCAGAGCCCGACCGGTTTTCGCGCGCCGGGCATGGCGGCCTATGCGGGATTGCGCGTAACCTACTAAGCGCGCCGTGACAGCCTCGCTCGTGCGCGAGGCCCGTGCAATGAAAAGAGCCGGATCGGCGTTCGCGCGATCCGGCTCGATGGGTCGAGGCGCCTGCGCCGTCGACTAGTCTTCCTTGTAGCCCAGCGCCGGCGTGCCCTGCGTCGCGCCGTAATATTTGTACGGCAGGAATTTGCCGGACATGCCGATCTTGACGCGGTCGCCCTTGGGATCGGGCAGGCGCTCCATCTCGAAATCGAAGTCGATCGCGGACATGATGCCGTCGCCGAATTCTTCCTCGATCAACGCCTTCCACGCGGGCGCATTGACCATGACCAGTTCATAGAAGCGATAGATCAGCGGATCGGTCGGCGGCATCGGCGTGCCCATGCCGCGATAGGGCACTTCATTGAGCATGCGCTCTTCCATCACGCTGAGGCCGAAGAGGTCGGCCGCCTTCTTCGCCAGCGGCTTGACCAGCTTCATCTGGCCGAGCAGCGCGCCGACGATCAGAACCTCGGACATGCCGCCGATCTCGCCGCAGATATATTTCCAGCTCCAGCCCTTCTCGCGCTTGATGTCGAGAATCTTTTCGGTGAGTTCTTCACGCTTCATTGCGCTCTCCTTCTTGAGCTTCGTTGTTTGAGGTTTGAGGGTTTCGGGGTCATTCCTCGCGCGCCCAGCTCGCCTTGCGGATCGCGCGTTCGCAGATCCAGTCGAGCGAGAAACCAATGACGCCGATGATGACGACCGTCGCGGCGAGGCGGTCATATTCGAGAGCGTCTCGGGCGTCGTTGATGGAATAGCCGAGGCCGGAGGTGACCCCGAGAAATTCCGCCGGCACCAGAACGATCCATGCGACGCCGACGGCGAGCCTGATGCCAGCCAGCGCATCCTGTGCAATCGCCGGCATGATGATCGTGAACAGCATGTGCCAGGGGCGAGCGCCGAGGTTGCGTCCGACCTTGAACCACGCGGGATCGATGCGGCGGAAGCCGTGCGCGGTCGAGAACAGGATCGGCCAGACGGCGGCGACGCCGATCAGGAATATGATCGCGCGGTCCCACGAGGGGAAGGCGAGCACCGCGATCGGCATCCAGGCGAGCGGCGAGATCATGCGCAGGAACTGGAAGGGAACCGAGCTCGCTTCGCGCGCGGCGCGAAAGCGACCGATGACGATGCCGAGCGGCACGCCGATGGCGATCGCCCAGGCAAGCCCGGCGCCGATACGCATCAGGCTCGGCCAGGTCATGCGCCAGGCAAAGCCGCTCTCCAGCATCTCCCACAATTTCTCGAAGGTCGGCGCCGGCGCGAAGCCTGCGAAATTCGCGGTCGCCGGATTGTCGGCGATGATCTTGCCGCCGACCCACCAGACGGCGAGCAGGACGGCAAGACCAATCAGCGCGAAGCCTGCCCCGCGTGAGGCGTCGCCCACCTTGCGGGCGCGCGCCTCGCTTTCGAATTGCGCAAGGGCTGCGCCGTCGATCGCTTCCGCGCTCATAGGGCAAGCGTCTCCTCGCGTGCGAAAGGATCCTTTGGATTGACGCTCGGATCGTTCTTCCACTGCGGATATTTGTCCATCGCCTTGCGGACGAAGTCGTAATTGACGAGATCCTTGGCGACGAATTCAGGATCGAGGCTCTTGAGGAAGGTCGTGTCGCCGCTGACAACCGTGTCGTTCATCGCTTTCACGATCATCTTCGTCGCGGACGGGTAGGGCCATGGCTGGAAGTCGATGCGGCCGATCTTCCAGTCATCGTGCTTGATCGCGCCTTGCTTGTCGTAGAAGCCATGGTCGTAATAGGTCATCGCGCGCTCCACGACCGGCACGGGCATCGGGAGATAACCGCCGCCGTCTTTCGACAGGAGCTTGGCGACCTCTTTCTTGTTCTGCGAGGCGTAGACTTCCGCGCGGACGATCGCGTTCATCACTTTCTGTGTCCACTCGGGCTTCTTGGTCGTCACCTCCTCGTGCATGCAGATCACGCAGCACGGATGGTTCTTCCAGATGTCGCCGGTGAAGCGCAGCATCCGGCCGCCGGCCTTCAGTTCGCCCATGGCGTTGAAAGGCTCGGCGACGATATAGCCGTCGATCTTCTTGGCGGCGAGCGCAGCGGGCATGTCGGGCGGACCCATAACCTGCAGGTTGCATTCGTCGGGCGCGAGCGTTTCGGACTGCGACTTGATGACGGGCTTCACCCCGGACTGCCGCAGCGCGTATTGCAGCACGATATTGTGCATCGAGTACCAGAAGGGCACGGCGATCTGCTTGCCGCCGAGGTCCTTGAAGCTCTTCACGTCGGTGTGGCCGCCGACGATGACGCCGGAGCCGTTGGTGTGCGCCCAGGCCATGATCTTGACCGGGAACTTGTTGTTGTAGCGCATCCACACCGGGATGGGCTTGAGCAGGTGCACGAGATTGAACTTGCCGGCGGCGAAGGATTCGACCAGCGGCGACCAGCCGCGGATCAGCGTCGGCTTTTCGGATTGGAGCCCTTCTTCCTTGAAGAAGCCCATGCCGTGGGCGACGAGGAGCGCGGTAGCGTCGGTGATCGGGAGATAGCCGATGCGCACGACATCGTCGTCGGCGGCCATCGCCGACTGGTTGAAGCCGCCGAGCATCGCGCCGAGTGCGGCAAGGCCGCCGGCGGCCAGCATGTCGAGCGAACGCCGGCGCGTGATCGACAGACGGAAGCGGTCATCATCGGGATGGATGATGTCGAGGCCACAACGTTCACACATATCGATCTTCCCTCTGTTGTCTCAGCGTTGTCCCGCGGCGGCGAGCCGCAGGGTTTCGACGCCCGCCAGGCGGGCAGCGGCGAGTTCCACGGAGCGGCCGGAGGCGCCCTCGAACGATTTCTGCAGGCGCTCCTGAGCGGCCTGTGCGGCGGCGCTGCGCTCGGAGCGATCGGCGTCGTCCAGATCAATCGGCACAATGTCGAAGATGCGGCCGGGGTTCGGCGCCATGACGATGGCGCGGTCGGCCATGGTGACCGCCTCGGGGATATCGTGCGTGACGATGACCAGCGTAATGCCGATCTCGCTGGCGATACGGCGTACGTCCTGCTGCAACGCGCGGCGCGTGACGAGGTCGAGCGCGGAGAAGGGTTCATCGAGAAACAGTACTTCAGGATGAACGGCGAGCGACCGTGCGAGCGCGACGCGTTGCTGCTGGCCGCCCGAGAGTTCCTGCACGTTGCGTTTCTCGTAGCCGTCGAGTTCGACCAGCGCGAGCAGTTCATGGACGCGCGCCTCGATTTCCTTTTTCGGCCTGCCGGCGAATTTGAGGCCTAGGCCGACGCTTTGCGCGACCGTCATCCATGGGAAAAGGTGCGGCTGCTGAAACATCACGACGCATTCGGGGGAGGGCCCTTTCACCAGCGCGCCGTCGAGCCGGATTTCGCCCTTCGTCGGCGCGGTGAGGCCGGACATGATGTGAAGCAGGGTCGACTTGCCGCAGCCAGAACGCCCGACCAGCGCGACCGCCTCGCAGGGCTGGATCTCGAAATCGACATCGGTGAGCGCATAGGTCGCGTTGCGACGGAAGCGATGGCTGACGCCGGTCACGGCAATATGCGCTCCGGGCTTTCGTCCGCGATGCCTGTCCGATGCAACCGTCATTGGCCCTCCTGCGGAAAATCCGTCGAGTGCGGCGCGCGCGTGTCGCGCCGATTTTCTGCCTTCGAAGCAAGCGTTGTGCCGTTCGGAGCGGCATGACTGCGACGTTTCGTCATGAGGCGCGCTCCAGCGCGTGCCGAACGAAGTCGAGCCGGTCCTGGCCGAAGAAGATTTCGCCCGCGAGGCGGTAGGTCGGCGATCCGAAGATTCCGGCGTCGATCGCGGCCTGTGTATTGGCCTCGAAGGTCGCCTGCGTCTCCGGCTCTGCGGCGACCTGCATGACGACCTGCGGATCAAGTCCGCATTCGCGAAGAAGGAGGGACAGCGAGTCCGGCGAGGCGATGTCGAGATCGCGGGCCCAGCAGGCGGCGAGGGTCGCGCCGGCCATGAGGTCGACCGGACCGTTCATGCGATCGACAGCGATGATCGTGCGCGCCGCCGGCGCGCCGTCCGTCGGCCAGAACCGCGGTTTCGCGTTGACGGGTAGTGCGCGCGCCGCCGCCCAGCGCGCAATGTCGGTTGCACGATACGCACGACGCGTGTCGGATTGTTTGGCGGGCGGAGTCGATCCACCTTCCGCGAAAACGCGCGCAATATCGACAGGGCGTTGACGAACATGCGCGCCAAACTCCCCGGCCAGACGCAGGAGAGCGTCGTGGCCGAGGTAGGCGTAGCCCGAGACCGGCGTGAAGAAGTGCTCGATCTCGGTCATGGGTCACGCAGCCTTCGCTGCGGCGAGGGGCAGGCCCTCTTCGATCGGCAGGGAAGGATCGCGCGACCATTCATTCCAGGAGCCGAAGTACATACGCACATCCTTCACGCCCGCATTCTTCAGCGCGACGAAGGTGTTGGAGGCGCGCGCGCCCTTGAAGCAGTAGAGATAGACGGTGGAGGCCGGCGTAATGCCGACGGTCGCGCATTCCGCGAGAATCTCGTCCTTCGACTTGAAGCGCGGTCCGTCCGCCGTCGGCTTCATCATGCGATACCACTCGAGCCAGACGGCGCCGGGAATGCGGCCCTTGCGCGGGCAGAAATCCTTGCCGTAGGGCGAGGAAGAATCGCCGATCCATTCGTCGACGTCGCGCACGTCGAGCAGCACGATTTTCGGATCGCCGACCGCTTCAAGCATCTGCCTGGCGTCGATGAGAATGTCGCCCGCCGCCGGATCAATCGCGAAGCCGCCCATGGCGGGCGAGGGCGCTTCGGTGGAGAGCGGAAGACCGTCGGCTTTCCAGGCGTCGAGACCGCCATGCAGCACTTTGGCCGAGGGATAGCCGAGGAAGGCGAGGATGTAATAGCCGCGGCAGGACTGGCCGAAGCCCGAATTCATCGATTGTTCGTAGACGACGGCGGTTTCCTTGCCGGTCAGGCCGGCCTTGGCGAAGGCTTCGGCGAATTTGTGTTTCAGTTCGCTCATGCCTTCCGGCGTCGAGGTCGCCAGATAGGTGAAGATCTCGTGGACGTTGACCGCGCCGGGGATGTGTCCCGCCGCGTAGGATTCCGGCGCCCGCGTGTCGATCACGACCGTCGGGTTCGTCTTCATGAAAGTCGCGAGATCGGCAGCCGTAACCAATACATCCGTCATGACGAACTCCATCCGGTTGGGGAAGCGCGGCCGCCGTGGCGGCCGCATCCGACGCATCGTCGGATCTCAGTGCGCCGTATCGGCGAGCATCTTGCGCAACTGTTTGGTGGCCGGCGTGACGATGGCGATGAACCAGGCCTCGCGCAGGCGGCGTTGCGCGCGGTGGGCGGCGACATAGCCGCGCGCGCCGCAATGGAGCATGGCCGCATTGGCCGCCGCGACACAGGCGTCGCCGCCGGCGAGCCGCAGTTCGATGATGCGCCGCCAATAGGCGATGTCCGTATCGTAGGGCGTCTTC
>Ga0116151_10001957_pt1 | contig 19208 bp, 17 predicted proteins | sample AD_UKC117_MetaG_FD_89893 | JGI IMG/M metagenome (GOLD analysis project Ga0116151, IMG submission 89893) | Active sludge microbial communities of municipal wastewater-treating anaerobic digesters from Hong Kong - AD_UKC117_MetaG | ecosystem: Engineered > Bioreactor > Anaerobic > Digestate...
ATGCCATTACCAAAACCTGAACAAAAATATTCATATGCTGACTACCTGACCTGGAATGAAGGTGAAAGATGGGAACTCCTTGACGGTATGGCATATATGCAGGCTGCACCATCAAGAATACATCAGCAAATAAGCATGGAATTGGCTACACAGTTTCATACTTATTTTAAAAACAAAACATGCCGTGTTTTTGCAGCACCATTTTGTGTAAGACTGGATAATGAAGCAAGTGATAATGATATAAAAAATGTAGTGGAACCCGATATAACAATTGTTTGTGATATTTCCAAACTTGACGAAAGAGGCTGTAAAGGTTCTCCTGATCTGATTATTGAAATACTTTCCCCGACATCGGGCAAAACTGACAAACTTATCAAATTTGATAAATATGAAAAAGCCGCTGTAACCGAATACTGGATTGTGGAACCTGATTCAAAACTGATAAGCGTCTTTGTATTGCAGCCAAATAACCGCTATGGCCGACCTGAAATGTATTCAGAAGAAGACAAAATAAGAGTATCAATTTTTACTGACCTAGAAATTGACTTAAAACCGGTCTTTAAGACGTTGTAAAACCTAATTATTATGAATCACTATTGCCTCGGCCAGGGTAAGAAATATAATTTCATCCATCATTTGGCTAGTTTTATCAATGTTTTTGAAAACCTGGTATTTATTTTATTCAGTGATGAATTAAGTTTATTCAGACGTTCGGTATCACTGATTGGTGATATTATGATGTTTTTACCATCTGTTATTATTTCAAGTGGAGTATTTTGCTCAATGTTTAATAGTTCTAAAATTGGTTTGTCTATTATTAAGGCAGAACTGTTTCCGTGTTGAATCATGGTTTTAATCACTTTGTCCTCCGTATACACAATATATATATACTTATTACAACGAGTCAATCAGGATTTGTAAACAGACAATAGCAGGTTGAAAGCCTGAAGATAATAATCACACGAAATAATATTTATAATTTGACAAATCACTCAGGTAAAGGCAAATAATTACATATTAAGAAAACAATAAATTCTTTCACCATACTTAAACTTGTACAGTATAAACCATGTGGATCAAAAAAAACATAGCCGAAATCAAAGACGATATTATTAAAGAAAAAAAAGACAAAACAGTACCGGTTTTGATAGGGGTTTTTGTATTTCTGGTTGTAATTATCAATACAAAACTTGGAATCGACAAGCACAGTTCATCATATTTTAACCCTATAACATGGGCAGAACTTTTTAAATGCATTCCTCTTTTAGCATTACTTTCAATAGCTGCTTCCGTAGCGACATATCTTTACAGGTCATATATTATGAAACATAATTTTTCCGATTATTCGATATGTATTAAATGTGAAAAGGTGTACAGAAACAAGAAGAACGTAAAAGCTGAAAACATGATGATTTGTAAATGTGGCGGAACAGTGGTAAACCTGAACAGAGTAAAATGGGTTGATGACGAAAATTATTAAGAAATTATCAATAAATAGGTGTTTCAATTTCATCCGCAGGTACATAAAATTTCGCACGAACGGCTTTTGAGAAATCATATTCTTTTTTCATACTTTCCTCTAAAAATAATTACAAAAAAACCACCGCCCCTGACCAGGTAAGAACCAGCCAAAAACCGTGATTGTAATGTTAAGTAATCTGTGGAGACGGCGGGGATCGAACCCGCGTCCTGCAATTCATAACAGCAACGTCTACATGCTTATTCTATCCATTAAATTTAAGAGACAGGCCGGAGGACAAAAGACCCTACCTGAAACCGATCACTCTATAAATTCGCCCGGCTCACGAGTGAAGATGAGACAGACTATCCTTCATTGATGACGTCCGATAAGCCGCCGAAGGAGGGCAACCTATAAGACGTAGCTACACTATTAGGCAGCTAGTGCTAGATTTTCATCTGCAATTACATTTAGGCCTGACATTTTTACGATGTGCCAGCGCAATCGGCATGCAATTACTGCTACAACAGAGCAGTCGAAACCAAGGCGTCCCCTTTTCAAAGATCCGCAGTAAATATAAGAAAAAACGTCAATTCGTCAAGCATAAAAACCTGTAGTTGACAACTCTTATCTCTAAAAGAGAAAGCTGACTTATCTGAAAAAATCAAGGATAAACCGGTCATTCTTTACTTCGAATAGCCAGCAATTCACAAACACGGAAAATTATAATAATGTGAATCGGGAAATCTCTTAACCGAAACTCCTCCGGCTTTTCATAATAGGCAACCTCTAGAAATTAACTTTTCAACAAGGTTGCATATGCGAGCAGCAAGAGTCATCTTGCGACCAGCATAGGAACTTGCGAAAAATTCCTTTAGAATAGGCGCTTAAGCCATGTTGCCCTCTGGAACATGGTAATTTTTCGAAGTTCCCTATACAAACAGATCAGAAACCTTGACCTCCGGATTGCAGTAACGTATTCTTTCAGAATGTGAATTTTTGTACAAAATTGCCTTCTGCGGGCAAAGATTAATACAGGCCAAGCACACCTCGCATTCGGTTCCCCATACCGGTTTTTTATCCGGCACTATTGTTGTATTGCAGTCAAGCTTCTGCGCTTTGCCGGCTGCTTTCGAAGACGAATTCAGTTTGTCAGGATTATCCAACAACCTGACATTATTTGACGGACAAACCTTCACACATATTCCACAGCTGTTACAGCTGTCTGTAACCGAAAACTGTTGTGAAACCTTTTTGCCGTAATATTTTGCAAACATTGGGTGAACCAACCCGCTTGCTAAAAAGGCTAACGGAGAGAGTGATTTTTTAACAGGCAAATCCCGCTTTTCAATAATCGAATTAATCATCGCCGCCAACTGATCCTCCCGCTTTTGCATCATCCTTTCTGCCAAAGCCGGTGACGCGGTATTTGAAGCAATTATATAGTTGTTGCCCATCTTTACAGAAAAGGCCGCATTAACAGTGCCTCCGGATTTTCTGATAACAGAAGCACAGCTATGTAGGGCGTTGCGTTCACTTCCGGCATAGGTCGCAAAAATATACAGATATTCGACACCGGTATAGCCGGCTGTTTTCAGAAACTTTTCCAGCATGGCCGGAGCCCCCCAGGCATACACCGGAAAAACAATTCCTACCTTGCCTTTTAAAAGAACCGGTTTTAAAAGAGATTTTTTTGTAACACGTGAAACCTTTGTGCCTTTATCCGCGGCGGCAATTCTGTTGGCGACACAGAGAGAATTTCCGGTGCCTGTAAAATAGTATATGTTATTCATAGGGTCTCCTCTTAAAAATATATCTTCACAAAAATGGATGACGGTAGTATACAACCGTCCTGTAAAATGCGCAAAAGCTGACTTCTACCCGTAAATCTTAATCTATGCGCCCCCAACCCCCAAGGGGGGCTTTTTATTCATTTTGTTGATAATACAGTTAGTATTTTATTAATTACCGAACTATTTTTACTCATCACTTCCTCAACTGAAAAACGAAGAGTTGTAATTCCAATATCTTCTAAAAATTTATCCCGATAACTGTCGTAATCAACCCGTTCTTTATGAATATTTCCATCAATTTCGATTGCTAAATATGCTTTGTGACAATAAAAATCTAATATGTATCGGTAAATCGGATGCTGGCAACGGAACTTGTAATCATTAAGCTGTTTGTTCCTCAATTGTGACCATATTGTTTGTTCAGAAACAGTCAGGTTTTGTCTGTTTTGTCTGTTTTGTCTGGCTAATTCAATAACATATTTGGGTGTATTTACTTTTATTCCATTATATAACATAACGGCATTTTCTATAAAATCTTTTTTCCTTTGCAATAACTATTTAAAGTCCCCCTTTGGGGGATTTAGGGGGCTCAAGATCCAACATAAGTAAATTAATAAATCTAAGCAGAATTTAGTCAATAAAAGAGAGAGGCTACGACATATCACAACTTGAAAAGGTGCCTCAAAAATGAGGCACCGGAATCGAAAGATTTCTGCTTAACCTGTAAAGCCGTTCTTAAAAAAGTAGTTTTCGAAGATCTATTGACTTTTTACAGATGAAGCGTGGAAAAATTATCTTTACTGGTCAGAAACCGGCAAAAAGATACTAGGAAAAATCAATGACCTGATCAAAGAAATAGACCGTACACCTTTTGAAGGCAAAGGAAAATCTGAACCATTGAAATATACATAAAAAGACTTTTGGTCCAGAAAAATTAGTCACAAACACCGAATTGTATATATGATAAAAACTGATCAGATCTATTTTATCTCATTCAGGTATCACCATCGCGCTGAATAATCGCCTATATGCGAAAACAACTATTCAGCATTTTAACAAATCTGACAACAACTACAAGATCCGAATCATGGCAGCAGATAATCCAGACCACTCTCTATAAGATCAGTCAATCCGTCTGGTGCGTTCTCATCCGCCCATTTGAAGGCTTCGTAAATATCACTCGCAATATCGAACAGAGTCGCGTAGTCATCTCGCATTTTGAGTTCAAATTCACCAACCTTGTAAAAGAGCCCGTCCAGTGCCTTCTGGGTAACATGTGTACCTATTGTATCAGCCGGAACATCAACCTCGTCATAAAGAAAACCGGCACCCGCATTATATGTAGATACAGCTGTTTTATAATACCCCCAAAGCTCATTAAGGCTGAACGAAACACCTGCACGGTTGCGGTAGGCAGCTCTGCCAAGTTTCTGGTCAAACAGCGGGTCTATGATATCCGAAAAAGCCGTTAGCAGAGGATCATGAGTCATCTCTTTAAGATAGATCGTTGCGGCATAGGGAGTCTCTGTCACCGGTTCTTCACCCTCCGCCCGTGATGTCGCGGGTACTGTTCCCCGTAAAATATCAAAGGTGCCGTCTATCGAAAGCGACGATATAACATCTGCGAATGCCTGATAGGTTTCGGTATCGGCCACGGCCTCTTCGGCAGCAGTATTCATGGACTTTATTACCGCGTCTTCAAACGAATCTATATCGTCAATATCAGTTCCCAGGAAGGCAATCTCAATAGCAGCATTTAAAGCGGTTTTGGCAGCAGTACTGGACTTTATATAATCAAGAGTCTCCTGTGCGGGCTCTGGCAAAAGTATTTTGCAAACCTTGTCCAGAAGGAAACCGTTTGCCTTACCCAGGGTTCCCGTAGCCTGCTCGGAACACCAGCGAAGAGCGCCTCTTATTCCCTCTGCCAAATCCGCGGGAGTGCTTGACGAGCTGCCCGAGGAATCACATCCTGATCCCGATATTAACAGCACCAAAAACAGGGTTAAAACTCTCTTTTTCATAATCTTCTCCGATAGTAACAGATAAATTCTGATCATAATTGCTACTGTATTTTTTAATAGAAATACCCTAATAATATATAAAGATCATTTTTTTTCAACCAAATATCCATAAATAGAACAACCTTCCATTCGTATCAGTTCAGAACTGTTTATTCAGACATACATAAATACTCTTAGACAAAACAGAATATGAATTCAGGATTTTTATGATTCTTAAAAGCTTTCTTTAATACCCTAAGCCAGTTCCGGAAATTGCCGAAATGCCGCAAGATAAAATTTCAATCAAATCCGCGATACCATACATTCAACCTAAGACTTAAGTGCCAAACATTGTTTTGACCAAAAGTCTTAAACAACCGGTTTCGGGATCGCTTTACATAATAGATAACCATGCAATAATTTAGCTATCAGAAACAATTTTTTACAGGAGTATACTATGAACACTAATTTCAAAACCAGAAAAAGAAAAGCCGGTTACAATTTATTATTAATATTAGCCCTTTTTCTGGCAGCATTTTTTACACAATCATGTACGTCTCGAAAGGGTGGCACAGTCAACCAATTTAGCACCGATAAAGACGGCAAGGAGCAAAAAAGTAAATTTAGCTACCGATTCAAAAAACACGACTCTGCCGATCTTGTTATTGAGACCGGTATTCCAGCACAACATATTGACGGGTTTGGAGGAGCCTTTAACGAAGCAGGATGGGAAGCCCTTCAAATATTGGACCAACAAAGCCGCGATACAGTAATAAAACAGCTTTTTGATGATAAAGAGGGGGCAGCCTTTAATCTTTGTCGTGTACCCATAGGGTCAAGCGACTACGCACTAAAGCGTTACAGCCACAACGAAACACAGAACGATTACCAGATGAAGAATTTTTCTATAGAACGCGACCATAAATATCTGTTGCCCTATATCAAGGCAGCCTTAAAACATCAGCCAAATCTTGCTGTATGGGGATCGGCCTGGACTCCTCCAACCTGGATGAAAGATAACAAAAGTTTTAACAGTGGAAAATTTCTGGATGACCCCAAAATATATCAGGCTTACGCCCTGTACCTAGCAAAATTTATCGAAGCATATCGCGCCGAAGGCATTAACCTGACCGAAGTTGCGATACAAAACGAACCCGAGGTATTGCGCCCATACCCGACTTGCGGATGGGATGGTGAACAGTACTACAAGTTCATTAAAAATCACCTTGGACCTCTTTTCAAGAAAAAGGAGCTTAACGCGGGCATTATGCTTGGGACATTTAACAACGCCGATGCTCTTCGAAACTATATACGTCCCATTCTCAGCGATCCGGAATGCAACGCATATATCAGCTCGGTAGGATTTCAATGGGACGGAGTGGATATTCTTTATGACACACGGCAGGAATTTCCTGGCAAACGCTATGTACAAACCGAAACCGAGTGCGGAAACTGGAGCTGGCCCGGCAAATGGAACGAAGAGATCCCCGATTTTGTTTACGACAGGCAAAAAGCACAAAACGATTATAGCTATGCAGTTTACACATTTAACCGTGTGCTTGACTATTTTCGCGAAGGCGCAAATTCGTACATGCTTTGGAACATGGTACTAAACGAAAAAGGTCTAAACAATAACGAAGAGGATTCATGGCCGCAAAATGCCGCAATTGTTGTAGATACTCAAACCAAAAAGGCCGTGCTTACACCCATGTATCATGCTTTCCGTCATTTTAGCCACTATGTCAATAAAGGCGCACACTATCTTCCATCAACATCAAAAGAAAATTTTGCCGCAGCCTTTCTTAACCCTGACGGATCAATAGTTGTTGTAATGAAAAACCAGCAGAGCAGCGAAAAAGAGGTTAATGTTCAATTCGGGGACAAATTTTTCTCCGCGACACTTCCTGCTAACTCTTTTACAACCTTTGTGGCAGAACCGGCTTTAGAAATATAGCGACCTCCTGACAACGGTTATACTTCTGCAAAAGGGTAGAAGTATAACCGTCTGTTTTGCTCTATAAACAGCAATTAATCACCTTTAAAACTATTTATTATTGACCGCTATATTATATTCTGTTAAAATCATAAAAAAGGTAATTTTTAAATTACCTCTATTTCTTTAATAACAGAATCTTGCGGGAGAGCAGATTATGCCTTATAACAAGTCACCTGAATGTCTTGATCTTGAGAACCTTCTTGGAATAACAGAAGAGCTTAACCATATAAAGGATATAGACTCGCTTCTTGACCATATTTTGCACAATGCCCGTCAATTTTGCAAGGCCGAAGCCGGATCAATTTTTTTGAGAGAGAAAGATCACCTGGTATTCAGTTATGTACAAAACGATGTACTTGTAAAACGCGAAAAGAACTATAACAAACGCATATACGACAAGTTTACAATTCCGATTAACCGCGAATCAATCGCCGGATATGTCGCCGACACCGGCAAACCTCTTAAAATAGATGATGTTTACGCTATTGAAAGCTCAGTCCCCTACAGTTTTAACGGCTCTTTCGACGAAATGAGCAACTACAAAACTGTATCCATGCTTACAATTCCCCTTATAACGAGCCGTGATAACATTACCGGCGTGATACAGATAATTAACCCAAAATCGGAAAATGACGTTACAGTGTTTACAGAGATCCATTGCCAATACGTGACTTTTCTTGCCAATAACGCTTCTGTCGCGATCGAGCGTGCCCAAATGACACGCGAAATAATACTACGCATGATACGCATGGCCGAGCTTCGCGACCCCAAAGAGACAGGTGCGCATGTTAATCGTGTTGGCGCCTACTCTATCGAAATTTATGATCGCATCGCAAAAAAACGAGGAGAGTCACCCGAAATAATTCGCCGTACAAAAGACCATTTACGTATCGCGGCAATGCTTCATGATGTAGGAAAAGTTGCAATATCGGATACAATTCTAAAAAAACCGGCTCGCCTAAACGAAGAAGAGTTCAAAATAATGCAGACCCACTGCGCCAGCGGTGCGGATCTTTTTGAAGGCAATGTCTCGGATCTGGACAAGCTCTCTACCCAAATAGCATTGACCCATCATGAAAAATATGACGGCTCGGGATACCCGAACGGGCTCGAAGGAAAGCTGATCCCCCTACCCGGAAAAATTGTCGCGCTTGCCGATGTTTACGATGCATTGATTTCAAAACGTGTTTACAAGGAAGAGTGGCCCGAAGAGGAGGTTCTCAACCACATAAAATCAGAGTCCGGCAAACATTTTGATCCCGAAGTTGTAGAAGCATTTTTTGACGTTCACGACATTCTAAAAGCAGTTGGTAAAAGATACCCCGACAAGTAAAAATATTGACAAAATAGCTGTTTTGGCTTAATCAAAGAGACATAATATCGAGGGCTGTTTATTTGGCTTTTTCAATACTTGTGCGTGTTTCGTAATTAAACGATGCAATCACAAAATTTTAACAAGACTTCTTGTAACAAAACCACGAGGCGACAATGAAAGAGAGTATTCAACCAGAGCTTATTCCTTTTGACAGAATGAGAGAGCAAGTCGAAAAAAATCTGACTACTTATATCTCACAAAGTTCGGAATGCCTTGAGCTGCCAAAAATCACCTATGAAAAAGGAGTCAGTACGATATCCTTTCCCTTGCCCTACTTTAACGAAACAACCATCTTTACAATTATATCCATAATAAAAGCTCATATCGAAAATGTCAGAATTCACTCATTTGACGATGGCTATTACGCTTTTCAGATGATGAACCGAAACTTGTTTAATACCGAGGGGCTACTTGATAATCTTAAGGTCGAAATATTCGGTTTAAGCTCGGGTAGCCGAACAGAAATATCAAAAAAGGGAAACCTTAGCCAGGAAGAGATAAATTTTTCGATAGAGATATTTAAAGAGCTATACGAGGTAGAACAGGATAACCCGGAAACGGCTTTACGACGATTAGGAGCCTCTGTGTATCATGACCATGGATCTCTTGACTGGAACTATATCGCAGGTTACGAAGACGTTAAACGCAAGATAAGGGAATCGATAATAATGCCTCTTCAAAATCCGGACATTTACGATTCCATCGCACGACTAACCCGACGTTCATTCGAAACAAACCGTCCCAGCGCGATTCTGTTTGACGGCCCTCCGGGAGTTGGCAAAACCACAATCGCGCGCATAATCGCGGGTGAGGTTAAGATTCCCCTTGTTTATGTGCCTGTCGAATCGATTATGTCAAAGTGGTACGGACAGTCATCGCAAAACCTCTCCGCCATTTTTGATAATACTGAATTTCTTGGTAGCGCCATTCTTTTTCTTGATGAGATTGATTCGCTTGCCGGATCACGTAACTCAAGCATGTTCGAAGCAACCAGACGCATATTAAGCGTTTTGCTAAGACGCCTTGACGGTATAGACAGCATAAGCAACACAATAACAATCGGTGCCACAAACAGACGCGGTGACCTTGACCCAGCGCTCATCAGCCGCTTTGACCAGACCATCAGCTTTCCGCTTCCCGACGCCAAAGAGCGCGCTGCTATATTTAGCGGATATGCTCGGCATATCGAAGAGAAAGATCTCCTCTCTTTTGGCGAACAGACCGCTGGAATTTCAGGACGATCTATTAAAGACATCTGCGAATACACCGAACGACGATGGGCCCGGAAAATAATTATCCAAAAAGCCGAAGCCGTCGCGCCTCCCGCGGAATATTACAGATACAGCATTAACTCTTGGATGGGCGATAACTTTAGCAGCACAACAGAAAGGGGTGATGAAGTCGTAGAGCCGCTCGGCTGAGTGTAATGTCACGATATATCGTGGCACTACACTAATCATTTAATCGCAGTAATCTCTTTTTCAGAAAGACCTGTATATTTTGAAATGTTGGCAACTGAAAATCCGTCTTTTAGCATAGCCCTGGCTGTTTCGGTTTTACCTTCTATTTTGCCTTCATTCCAATTTTCATTTTTAATTTTTTCGACAAGTTCTGCTAACATCGGCTTTACCTCCATTAGATTACGTATTGAATCAAGTTTGGTATCTTTAAGCTCAACACTAAACATATTTTTTAGCCAGATGAAATAATCTCTGATGTCTGACGGATCTTCATCTCTAATATACATTACTATTCGATCAATGGCAATACGCAACTTATTTTTGTCTCCGGCGTTTTCCATAAGGATTACAGCCGCTATAAGGTTTGAAAGCTTGTCCAGATATTTATCAGACACTTCGTATAAAATAACAGCAAAATATTCATAAGACGGTATAAACCTGTCGGGCATGTTTTTATTTATAAGATCACGAATATTACGTGGAACATTCCATTTTTTTGATCCGTTATATAACAGAAGCGGGAAAACATTTGGCAATAAACCTCTTTTATTATTTTTTAGCAACAGATCATATAAAAGCAGGATATACTGAAACATTCTGACCGGTATAGCCTTATCAGGTGTCGACTGAAACTCGATTAAAATATAAATGTAGGCATCTTTCCCGTTAATATTGATCTTGTAAAGCAGATCACTCTCCCGATCAAGCATATCCTGCGAGACAAAGCTCTTATCTGCAAGTTCAAGACCTTCTTCTGTTAAGTTCTTTACAAAATCTTCATGTACAAATGAATTAAGTAACTGTAGAAATATCCTTTTATTTGAGAACAAATACTTGTACGCATTATCGTGTGGCTTTGCTTTTCCATTGCATTTTCTGACCATCCACATCCTCCTTTTTTCCATCTACATATAACAACTGTTTTTTTGAAAAAAAGGGCGAAGAAAACTGCAATTAATAATGAATAATGAAAAATGAATAATTGGTGCTACTCTACAAATATCAACTCAACAGATTTAATGAGTAGCTCTTAGATTTCTTGCCAAATAAAAAAAAAGATAAAAAAAATTTAACAAAACTACCTTCTAACCAGTATACATATATAGATTTATTCTGGAGGTAAGAAATGGAAATCACGGATTTCAGAACATCAATCGATGTTGAAGTAAGCAGACTGGAAAGAATCGAAGAATACGCGCAAAAGCACAATATGGATATTTCAGATGTAATGAATACAGTTCTTGATCAATATTCAAAAAAACTGGCTAAGAATCCAGTATGTAATGACTCTCTTAACAGGTATCACGAAAGAGGTACAATTTACAAATCCATTCATATACGGTTTTCAAGCATTTCGAAACGGAAACTAAAAGACATAACCAACCTTTACTGTTACAGTTTGTCTTATATGCTCTTTCTTGCAATGGAATTTTTCGATGAACTTATGGATGGTGTTAAAGAGTTTATTCGTCCTGTTTTTCATGCAACTTTTGTTTACAATTTTTTCGGGTTTCCATACTTCATTAATTGCTGGGGAATGAATTTTTATGAGGGACAAAACCATTCTTGTGGACAAGAAACCCGCAAAACAACTTTTTTATTGTGTTAGAACCGGTTTTTTGATAAATCTATTAAAAAAACAAAAGCACTGAACTGAAAAACCCATTATCTCATAAAAACAAATCCAACCTGGCACATCTGCAACCAACCAAAAGGAAGCGGCTTGCATCTTTATCGTAATTTTTTTTTAAAGACATATTTTAAAAACATGAAATAACTTTTTTATAAATAAAAAACTTGTCACTAATTATCACGACATGTATATAATCATCTTATTAAAAGCTAATTAACCATACAAATCGGAGAGACCATGAAAAAGAATATTGCCTTTTTTACCTGTATCATTTTATGCGGCATTTCACAACTACAACTGTCAGCACAAAATATCTATAACATGGGTTCTTTCATCAAAGGAGCAAAGAGCTATACCTTTGGTGACAACTGCCGCATTAGAAAAGCTCCTTCACTATCGGCCGAAACCGTTGACACACTTTCAATTGCAATGCCTGTAACAATAATCAGCAAAAACGATAAACAGGAAACCATAAGCGGACAAACTCAGAACTGGTTTGAGATCAGTTACGCTAAAAATAAAAAAGGGTACATCTGGGGCGGGCTTATAGCATACGCATACACAAAAGATGGCGATTATCTTTTACTCATCGGGATTACCTCGTATAGTGACCATAGTTTTAGGGGAGAAGCAAGGCTGGTTAAAAACAACAAACTTGTTTCGAAAGTTGACTTTAAGCCTCATAGCACCGACATGAATAAATACTACGGCTATGACATTAGCGTAAAAAATAGTTCTAATCGTGGCCTTACTTCAATTAATTCTCTGTACATGATTGTTGCCGGTTATCCTGCCTGTGGTTACACAAATGGAACGACTCTTCTTGGCCGATCCGGTAGTGAATTACTTTATCTTTTACAAACAAATGAAGTTTCCGAAGCTGGATTATTCAGAAGTAGCGAAAGCTTGATTTTTCCGTCTAACAAAGATGGTAACAAAAACGAAATAATCGTTCACTCAATAATGCAGGAGTATGACGAAAAAAAAGACGACCTGGTAACACAAGAAGAAAAAAAATCCCATTACAAGATATCTGGCAAAAAGACCACGCTAATATCAGAAGAAAAAATAAAGGGAATATAAAGAGGCAAATTGATGGTACTCGCATCAGCGCAAATATGTACAGCCGATCAAGATATTGAATCAAATCTTGACCAACATTACAAACTGATTAATATCGCAGCAGAAAAAGGCGCTCAGCTTATTGTCTTTCCTGAAATGTCAATTACCGGTTATGTACGTGAAACCGCTGCCGAAAATTTATTTACCCCAGATGACAGCAGACTAAAACAGTTAAAAGAGATCTCCTCTCAAAAACAGATTATTGTTGTTGCAGGAGCACCTGTTTTAATTAATAACGACCTGTTTATTTGCAGCTTTATAATTAAACCGGATCAATCAGTAGCGATCTATACAAAACAATTTCTGCATACCGGAGAAGAACTTTTTTTCAAGTCATCTTTCGATTATAATCCTTATGTTTTGCTTGATAACGAAAAAATATATTTCGCGATTTGCGCGGATACCAATGAGCCCTTTCATGCACAAAGTGCTGCGCAAAACGGAGCAACACTATACATCGCGTCAATTTGCTTTTCCAAAGAGGGGTTGCCTTCCGGATAAATAACTCTGTCAAACTATGCTAAAAACCACGACATGAATGTTTTAATTTCAAATTTTTGCGGCAAGGTTTACAGGTATCAGTGCGGCGGGCAAAGCGGTTTCTGGGACAATAAAGGTAATCTTGTCTCCGGATTAAACGACACAGACAACGGTTTATTAATTATACAAAAACATGAAAGCAGCTGGACTGGATATTCCTTGGTAGTGTAATTACATGATTTTAATAGCAAAATCGTGAATATCATCTATTTACACTTATATGCGCGTCCAAACCCGGTATAATATTTACCGGCATTATTACTTTCAGCTTCGATAATATCTACTACCAGAAAATCGCCGCCCATGATTGCGGTTTTATTTCGTAATTTTACAATTACATCACTTGCACTAATTGCCACTTCAAAATTGGACGCGCTAAGTTCAACTTCTCCAATTTTTTTACATTTAGCAGGCGCTTCTTTCTTTGTAACATAATCTACCCCTGCACCCTCTTTTAACTGTGCAGAAAAACAACCCGCCAAAGCAATAAGCATAAACATTCCGAGTGCAATATATCTATTACTCATAATTTTAATATCCTCACTTTACTTAATCAAATTACAATAATGAAAACGCAATAATTTGTCAATTCTTAATACAAAACCAGTCTTTTTTAGAGTCATTTGTAATTTTTTATGGAAATAATTATTTGATCAGATTCATTGTTCACATAAGATTTTAGTATGGAACAGAATTAAACAGAATCATCTGTTTAGATTATTTGCAAGTCACTTACGAAAGCAATATCGCAATCTTAACATGTATTCAGCCATTATAGTCAAAAGGTCTTTCTGATAAAATACAAGGAGTACCATTTATGAAAAAAGACTCAATGCAAATTATCGATATAACTCCCGCCAATATTGCCGATTACGGAGTCTGCGGATATAAAGATGTTAACAAGCATCTGGAGCTTCGAAGAAAAATTGACTGGTACAAGAAGTACTACCCAAAAGGACTTCGCATCAAGGGCATTGTCTCGGAAACCGGTGGTTATCAGGGAATGATTGAATACATTCCGGGCCAATACGCTCACCGTCCTGTCGCGGCCAAAGACTATATGTTTATTCACTGTCTTTTTGTTGGATTTAAAAAAGAGTACAAAAGCCAAGGATTTGCCACTCAGCTCTTAAAACTGTGCATAGATGAAGCAAAAGAAGCAGGGATGAACGGTGTTGCTGTAGTTACAAGGAAGGGTTCGTTTATGGCAAAACGCGAAATATTTATCAAAAATGGATTTTGCTCTGTAGAGACAGCGAAACCTGATTTCGAACTACTAGTTTTTAAATTTGATTCTGACAGCAAGAATCCCTCGTTTATGAATCTTTCTCCCGATAATTATCCCGATGGCATAACAATATTCAGATCAGCACAATGTCCCTACTCCGTCAAAAATGTGGATGCGATACTTAAAACAGCCGAAAAACTTAAGATCAAAGCCCAGCTTATCGAGATGGATGATGCCACAGCCGTACAAAATTCACCCTGCGCCTTCGGTACATTTTGCATTGTTAAGGACGGAAAAGTGATCAGTCATCATCCTATTAGCAACACCAGATTTGAAAATATTATGAAGGAAAAAATAGTGCAAAAAAATTGACAAGTTAGCACAATTTATCATTATTTGTTTAAATTATGTAATTTTTTTTGGGTACTTTGTCATTCCCAATCAATAAAATATAGTATTGTCGTGTAGCGTTAATCAGATATCTACTTAAAGAGAAGACATCTCATGAATACCCAACTTTTTATCTATATCTTTTTTTTAACAGCCGCTTTTTCATCCATACTGATATTTTCAATATATCTTCTAAAAACAGGTCCTTCTACATGGTTAAAATATGTTTTTTTTGTAAAAACAGTTTTTCTTTCGGTATGTGTGCTAATTGCAATATTAATACAAGTATCATCAAATCAACAGATGGTTATGTTCTGGTACAAGATCATGCTTACGGCATTTCTGATTAATGCTGCGCTGTTTGTTCATTTTTATTCCGAACTTATAATACGCCGAAAGCTTCTTTTGTTAAAAGGATTAACATATCTTACAGCTTTTATTTTAATCGGGTTTCTTTATCACATCAAAAATCCTTTCAATTCCAGCTATTTTCGCCACAACGCCTTCTGGATCCTTAGAGAATCAAACGATACAGTGTATTTTATTTTTTTTATGATCTTTCTATCCTTTTGCGTTTCTTACTCTATCGCAGTACTTGTATATTGGGATTTTCACACAAAGAACAATAAAGAAAAATATTCAGCCCGGATTATTTCTGCCTCAATGGTTGTTTTTTTCATTTCTCTTCTTGTAATAGATATCATTATGGGGCCGTCAGGAATTATTACGGTTCCGCACATTGCTCCAATAATAATCTCTTTTTATGTTTTGGCTCTCTGTTATGCCCTGTTTAAATACCATTTTCTGTTTTTTAATCTTAAAGAGTATTTCTACGAAATTATTAATAATATCAATGATCTTGTAATATTTGTTAACCCCCAGGGTAAAATAGTAACACTAAACGACCCCGTGCAAGCTTTGTTTTCTAATAATTATTCTGATCTTACAAATCACAAATTGACAGATATTGTTGTCAGTTCAAATGCTTTTTTCAAAGAATTCAATGCCCTGCTTAATACTCATGATAAGCGTTCTTATCATCAGCGCCTTTTCCTGTCTCTTTCGGATACCGAAATGCTTGACACAAACGGATATTTTTCGTCGGTATTTGATGTTCACGGTGATTTTGTAGGCGTACTGATAATTGCAAAAGAGAACAAAAATATAGAACAGTTTCTAAACGATTATAGTTTAAGCCAGCGGCAGCTTGAACTCTGTATGTTAATTCAACTTGGTTTAACGAATGCCGATATTGCCGAAAAACTTGGCATCACACTTCGAACAGTCGAGTCTCATCTGCTTCATATTTATAATAAGGTTACGGTCAGCAATAAGATTGAGCTTATAAACATTATGCAGCAGTATAATGTATAAAGGCGCTTGCTTAATATGCCTGTAAAAAGTTACGCTGCCTTACTTAATGACAGCGTAACTTGGCGGAATAGTATTTATACCACTATTCCCATGTCAGCACATACAGGTTACAATCATATCCTGTATGTGGCTCTGTTTCAGCTGCAAGGAAGAATATGTTGCCGTTACTTTCAGTTATCTTGGGATAATAACTATCGTAACCGTCTGTGGTGAAATAGTCTTTAACCATTACGGTACCTGCTTCTGTTCCATCGCTCTTCCACAATTCGTATCCATGAATACCGTCATCAGCTGTAAAATAGAGGTCATTACCAACCGCTGTTAACTCGTCTATTTCTAAAGTAAGACTTTCACTGTCGATATCTTTAACCAGAACTGTACCGTCTTCGGTTCCATCACTTTTCCACAATGCGAATCCGTGCACACTTTCTTCTGCAAGAAAATAAAGCATATTACCAACCACAGTTAAAGAATTAGGCGATGGATTTGAAGTGCCCACGGTATTTATATTTTTTACCATAACCGTTCCGGCTTCTGTTCCGTCACTTCGCCATAGCTCTGACCCATAATTTGCATCACTAGCTCTAAAATAGACCACATTACCAATTGCTGTTATATAAGATGGCATTGAACCGGAAGTACCACTATATATGTCTTTCACCATAAAGGTTCCTGATTCGGTACCATCACTTTTCCATAACTCATGTCCATTAGTCCCGTCTTCAGCCTGAAAAAAAATTGTGTTACCAACTACAGTAAAGTTAATCGGATTGGCTGACGAAACACCATTATAAATATCCTTAACCATAACAGTTCCCGCTTCGGTACCATCACTTTTCCATAACTCTTGACCATTGGAACCATCATTAGCGCTAAAATAAAGAAAACCACCAACTACAACACAGTGTTTTGTATTCGAGTCACCATCACCATTATTTATGTCCTTAACCATAACAGTTCCATCTTTAGTACCATCACTTTTCCATAACTCATAACCATGGGTGCCGTCTTTGGCTACAAAATAGACCTCTTCACCTATCGCAGTCATATAACTGTAATATGAAAGTGAGGCGTCACTACCGTTCATGATATCTTTGACCATAACGGTACCGGACTCCGTACCGTCAGTTTTCCATAATTCAGAACCATGGGTACCATCGCTTGCTCTGAAATAAACCAGATCACCAACTACAGCGAAATTTGAGGGAGATGATCCCGAAGCTCCACTATTAATGTCCTTTAGTAGCACGGTACCAGCTTCAGTGCCGTCACTTTTCCATAATTCTCTTCCATGATCATCGTCATATCCCGCAAAATAGAGCACATCATTACAGATTACCCAATTCGTGTCAGAGTCTATTGTAACATCGTTCAGTTTCGTTATTACCGCTTCAAGCTCACGCACAGTCAGCGCGCACTCAGCCGTAAATGCGCCACCCGCAACACTGGCTGTAATTGTTGCATCACCCAAGGCTACCGATGTTACCAGACCTTCATCCGACACTGTTGCAACAGATGTGTTGCTGCTTGTCCATGTTACTGTTCTGTCTGTTACGTTGTCGGGCGTCACTGTTGCGGTTAACTGCTTGGTGCCGCCTATAGGAATTGTTGCCTCTGTAATATCAAGCGATATGCCTGTTGCGGGTGTCTCCTTTTCTGAATCTGATCCTCCACCGCCTCCACAGGCTGCGATTACCAAAACCGAGGCTAATAAAAGGATTACAAGTAATCCGTGCAGATACGTTTTCATACTTTTCATGCGAACTTTTCTCCATTAATATTTTTAGAAACCGGCAATACCGGTTTCCCTGTAAAATAAGGGAAAAGTATAGCCCAAAACGCCGGATTTGCCATCCGTGTTTTTACGCACGTTGCAATAAAAACTGCTCTTTTTTTGGAAAAAAGTACTTATTTTTGGGGGTTATCGTGGTATTTGGTAAAAAATAGCTTCTCAGAATGTTCGCTTGAGCGGCAAAGGGAATTCCGAAGTTCCCGGGCACAAATTTTAATTTATAGAGATTCTCCAAATATAATTTGACATATTTCAAAAAACATTCAATATACTAATAGATTGAAAAGATTTATTATAAACGAAGGTACTATGGAACGAGTTATAAATCTGCATATTGAAAAACTACCGGAAGGAGTCTTTCTTGCAACTTCTGACGAGGTTCAAGGACTTGTCGCCCAGGGAAGAACCGTCAGTGAAACAATTGAAATAGCTCGAGATATCGCGCGAAAACTGCTCGAAGAACAAAACAGTACTAACCCCAATCCCGCACCACAAAATACATTATCAGAAAAGTTTGATTACCCTCTTATCATCGGCATATAACAATGGGAAGGCTGGCCGGCTTTACGTACAGAGATATTATACGAAAGCTCAAAACATTGAAAGCGATGACTGAATCGTATGTATCGCTCAACCTTGATGAAGAGCTGCTTGCGCTCATAAACGATATATATACCGATTCCCGATACCCTTCAGCTATAGGTTTATTACCAAAAGGAAAACCAATTCCTGAAACAGCTCTACTATTTTTTAGTTTTACAGCGGAAATCCTTGAAAAGGCAGTTAGCTGCCTGCAAGACTCAGATGCCGACAGATTAAAAATCTCGCAGCACTCAATATCGGGGCTGTACCAATATGCTGAAACCCAAATATCCAACCGTTTCCCTCGATACAATTGCGGTCATCGAGTAGGACGAAGTCCGTACTTGTAGTGAGTTTATCGAACTATCGAAATGCGGCAATCACACTTCGACAAGCTCAGTGCAAGCAGGCTCGGCAACCAATAAACACCTACCCAGCACCATAATTTCTTTAAATTATGGTGC
>Ga0116151_10001958_pt1 | contig 19200 bp, 13 predicted proteins | sample AD_UKC117_MetaG_FD_89893 | JGI IMG/M metagenome (GOLD analysis project Ga0116151, IMG submission 89893) | Active sludge microbial communities of municipal wastewater-treating anaerobic digesters from Hong Kong - AD_UKC117_MetaG | ecosystem: Engineered > Bioreactor > Anaerobic > Digestate...
AACGTACGCCACCAATACACGATCTTCCGGGTACATGATTCAATACTAAATCAGTTAAAACCTTTCAGCAAGAGCACTCTCGAATAAGTGACGAACGAATATTTCATGACTATACGTTTCCCTCAGTCTATTTCACGGTATAATTCGCGGCAGGTTAGACTGGTTAGATTCAATTTACACGGAGGCTTAGTCAATGGTAGACCCTCGTATTTCCCGGTTGGCCCACTTGCTTGTAACGTATAGCGTGGCCGTAAAACCCGGCGACAAGGTATTGATTCGCGGCAACAGCAACAGCATGCCGCTGGTTAAAGAGACGTTCCGTGAGGTGATTCGTGCTGGCGGGCATCCGCTGGTTTTTTGGGAGGAGCAAGCGTTTTCGGAGATTCTGTTGAAGGAAGGGAATGACGATCAGCTGCGCTACATCAGTGAACCGGAAAGGATCACAATGGAAACGTATGACTGTCTGATTGGCCTTCGCGGCAGCGAGAATACACGTGCTTTGAGCAACGTGGATCCCAGTCGCCAACAAATTGCGCGCATTGCCGGCCGGGACTTGATGAAAACCTTTATGGAGCGAAGCGCCAGGGGAGAACTGCGCTGGACCACCACGATGTGCCCCACGAACGCGCAAGCCCAGGAAGCGGACATGTCGCTGGCCGAGTATGAGGATTTTGTCTTTGCCGCCTGCCATGTGGACAAGGCAGACCCGGTAACGGAGTGGCAAAAGGTGCGAGCCGAGCAGCAGAAACTGGTGGATTGGCTGGTGGGTAAAGATGAAGTGGTTGTAAAAGGGCCAAACGTAGACTTGAAGCTGTCGATTCGGGGCCGCAAATTTATTAATGCGGATGGCACGGCCAACATGCCGGATGGCGAAATATTTACTGGGCCTGTAGAAAACTCGGTGAATGGATGGATCCGGTATACCTATCCGGCGATATATAACGGCCGTGAGGTTGAAGGCATTGAGCTCCGTTTTGCCGACGGCCGTGTCATCGACGCCAGCGCCAAAAAGAACGAAGCCTTCCTGATCAGCGTGCTGGATACAGACCCCGGCGCGCGCTACCTGGGCGAGTTTGCTATTGGCACCAATTACGGTATCGACCGCTTTACCAAATCTATTTTGTACGATGAAAAGATTGGCGGCACACTGCATACGGCCGTTGGCAGCGGCTACCCGGAAACCGGCAGTCAGAACCAGTCGTCGGTCCACTGGGACATGATTTGCGACATGCGCCAGGGTGGACAGATTTGGGTAGACGGGACGCTGTTTTACGAGAACGGCCGTTTCGTCATCGCCTAGCCAAACCCTATGCCTGAGCTACCAGAAGTAGAAACCACCGTTCGTGCCCTGCGCCAGCCGCTCATCGGCAGCGCTATCACCGAAGTACGCAACGACTGGCCGGGCCACATTGTCACGCCCGACCTGGAGGAACTGCGGGCACGCATCTATGGGCAGCGCATCGAAGCCATCAACCGGCGCGGCAAATATCTTATTTTCACCCTGAGCGGTGGTGAAACGCTGATTATTCACTTGAAAATGTCCGGCCATCTGGCCGTGGTAGGCGCAGACACACCAACGCACAAGCATGTGCATACCATCTTCAGGCTGGCAGACGGCCGTGAGCTGCGCTTCCGCGACATGCGTAAGTTTGGCCGCGTCTATCTGGTAGCCGACCCGGCTGAAATCGTGGGCAAGCTGGGACCAGAACCCCTATCGCCCGAGTTTACCGTAGACCTGCTGACCAGCCGGCTGGCCGGGCGCAAACGCGCCCTAAAACCACTCCTGCTCGATCAGACCGTCGTCGCCGGGATTGGCAACATCTATGCGGACGAAGCGCTGTTTTATGCCGGGCTGGATCCCAGGCGCACGGCCGTTTCCCTGACACCGGCAGAAATCACCCGACTTCACGCCGCCATCCAGAAGGTATTGAAGCTGGGCATCGCCCGCGAAGGAGCCAGCATCGACCTGTACGTCAAGCCAGACGGCAGCAAGGGCGATATGCAAAACGCGGTGGCCGTTTTCCGGCGCACCGGCAAGCCCTGTTATGCGTGCCACACGCCCATTGTGCGCATCGTGTTGGGCGGACGCAGCACACATTTCTGCCCGCACTGTCAACGGTAAAGGAGCTGTCCGGCAATTTTCCGGGCAAAAGGAACGAAAACAATGCGTAACGAAATAGAAATCATGCGTATTCTGCGGCTTCCTCCTCTGGGCAAACTTGTTGTTGAAATCAACGAGCAGCGGTATGAAAACATCAAAGAAATCAGCGATGGCAAGTTGAAGCAGCGGGTACTCGCGGCGATTGGTGAACTGATTACCTTTGCCGATGGGTATCAGAGTCTGGTGGATGTAGGATTGGCTCCGGAGCTGACGCCGCCTGCTTCCCCCGCTTCAGCCAACGAAAGCGAAGTTGGGCCGGTGTCGCCAGAATTGAGCCGCCAGCAAGAAGCCTTTCTGGCCCAGTTGGAGGCGCAGCGCAACGAACTGAGCAATCAACCCGCCCGAGGCGGGTTCCGCCTGTTCAACCGGCCCGAGCCGATAACCAATGCTGAGCCGCTGGTAACATTTACCGAGACCGGCGACGTGAAACCCGTAGCTGAGCCAGCAAAACCTCTGACGGTAGCGGAACAAATCGATGCGATTTTGCAAAAACATTTGCAAGCCGATCCGAACATGGCCGGGCGCAGCATCCATTTGCGCCAAGCGGCGGCCGGCGGTTTGCACATCGAGGTAGACGGCCGTCAGTATGAAAAGCCGGCCGACATCCCCGACAAAGATGTGCAGTTGTTGATTAAGGCAGCGGTAAAAGAGTGGAATGCCTCTTGAAAAAGCCATTAGCCATCAGCCGGGCGATGGCAGGCAGTCAATTGGCAGGCCGTTTTCGGGGAGCAGTTGTTTGAAGTGAGCGATGAGGCGCTGACGGCCGTCTTCAGGCAAAAACGCGACTGAGGCCGCATTAAACACCATACGCCGCAGCTCGGCATAAGGCAGGCCCAAAGCCTGCATCGCCACCTCATACTCATCGGTCAGCGTCAGGTTGCTGACGCTGGGGTCATCCGTATTCAAAGTCGCCAACAAGTTCAAGTCCAACATATCCACCAGAGGATGATGGCTGACACTATGCACCACGCCCGTCTGCAAATTGCTTGTCAGGCATATTTCCAGCGCGATATTTCGTTCCTGAATCAGTTTCAACACGCGGGAATTTTCGATGGCGCGCACGCCGTGCCCCACCCGGTCGGCATACAGTTCTTCGATGGCCTGGCGCACGCCCACGGCGCTGGCCCATTCACCGGCATGGACGGTGACGCCCAGACCGGCTTCTTTCGCTGTTTTGAAAATGGGGGTAAAAGGCGTGGGCGAATACTTTACTTCATCCCCGGCCAGATCGATGCCCACGATGCCGTTACCGGCCCGGTCATAGGCAATTTGCGCGACCTGTTGAGCCTGGGCTAGCGGTTCGTGCCGCACCAGGGTGATGATGAGACCGACCTGAATGTTGAAGTCCTGGCTGGCCTGCTGCACGGCCGTTATCACCCAGTCCGTTGCCTCCGCCAGATCAAAGCCGCGCACGCGCACCAGCGCCTGCGGACTGAAGCGCAGCTCTAGATAGTGGATATTGTCCATGGCCGCATCGGCCACGGCTTCATACGCCAGCCGGCTGATGGTTTCCGGGCTGCGGTAAAAATGACGCAGCACTTCAAACTTGCTTAAAAACGCTTCATGGTTGGGGGGATCGTTGGTGATTTGCACATACGGCCGTAACCTTTCCACGTCGTTGGCGGGTAAGTCCAGGCCAAACTTGCGGGCAATCTCCAACAATGTAATGAGACGTAAAGAACCTTCAAGATGTCGATGCAGATCAATTTTAGGCATGGCCTGCAAACACGGCCGTGCCACCTTCATAGTCCCATTTTCGTGCATACTACTTTTACCAACCACTATACGACTGATACTAAACCTGATAGAGAATTCACAAACAACCTTCTCAATCTGCGATCAGTTCGCCCTGCGCTGCCCGTACCTTGGGCAGCGTAAAATAAAACGAGCTCCCCTGGCTGGGTTCACTGACCACCCAAATTTTGCCCTGATGCGCATCCACAATCCGCTTCACAATCGCCAGACCAATGCCCGTGCCGCCAAACCGACGCCGCGAAGAGCCATCAATCTGATAGAAACGGTCGAATATCCGCGACTGTTTTTCCTTGGGCATGCCAATGCCTTCGTCTGTAACAGTCACACGCACTTCTGTCTCCAGATCCTCCAAAGTCACCATCACCAGACCACCGTCCGGACTGAACTTCATGGCGTTGGCGATCAGGTTATCCAAAACCTGATTAATCCGCCCTTTGTCAATGGGTGCGATGGCTGGCGTAAGCGGCAGCTGCGCCTCCACCGTCACGCCTTTCTTCTCGGCCACCATGCGGTGACCGGCAATAGCCGTTCTGATCAAATCAACCAGCGAGTAGGGTTCGATCTGCAAATTGGCGGTATCAATGCGCTGCAGCGTGATGATGTCATCGATCAGGCGCGTGATTTCGTTGGTTTTGGTGGCTACGATTTGCAGCGCCTCTTGCTGCGCCGGCGTAACCAGACCCATTTCCCCATCCATTAATAGATCCACATAGCCCTTTACAAACGTAAGCGGCGTTCGCAGCTCATGAGAAACGTTCTGCACAAGTTCATCTTTCAGGCGGTCGTTTTCCTTGAGTTCTTCATAGGCTTCAGCCAGTTCGGCGGCGCGCGCTTCTACCTCCTCAAAGAGACCGGCATTGGAGATGGCGATGCTAACCTGGGCAGCCGCAATGGTCATCAACTGAATATCCGACTCGCTGAAGGCGTTGGGTTGGTCACTATCTATGGTGAGAGTGCCGATGGTTTCACCGCGCACAATCAGGGGCACTACAAGCAGGCTTCGCACAATTTCGCTGAAGAAGAGGAATTCGGCTTCTTTGTAGGTGTCGCGGATGTAGAGGAGACGGCCGTGTTTCACCACCTCACCGGAACTACTATCATCCACCTGCATTCGCGCCTGCATGTATTCCTGGTTCACGCCATCCGCCGCCGCCACAATCAACTCCAGGCGATCCTCCGTCAGCATGGTAATGGTGCTGGCGCGTGCGTTTAACAGCCCACGCAGAATTTGCACGGTCGTCTGCAACACAGAGCGGATTTTTAATTTGCCGGTCACTTTTTGGGCCATGTCCACCAGCGCAGACATATCGCGCAGGCGGCGCTGCGACTCATCGAACAGACGCGCATTCCGCACGGCCACGGCCGCCTGATCCGCCAGCAGATTAAGCAGCAGAACCTCATCTTTGGTAAAGGTGTGGGGATGCAAATAGGTGATGGTAAAAGCGCCGATAACCTCTTCGCCCCGCTTTAACGGAAAGCCGGCGATGGCCTGAATGCCCCACGCCTTAGCGCCTTCCGCCTGAAACAGGGGATGCTCGGCGGCATTATTGATAATGACGGGTTCGCCGCGCTGCACGACGGTGGCCGTGAGGCCGTTAGAGCGCACGGCCGTTACCGCTGGTTCCCGACGGCCGTCACGCCACAACGCCGACCCAAAAGAAAACTTGCCCGTCTCCTGCTCATACAAATAAATATGCAAATTCGTGGCATCCACCAGCTTCAGCGCCGATTCGGTGATGGCATCTAATACGGTGCTCTGTTTGAGCGGCGTATTGAGCTGCAAAACGATGTTATGAAAGGTTGCCAGCTCCTCCACTCGCCGCTGCGCCTGGGCAAAAAGGTGGGCGTGCTCAATGGCGATAGCCGCCTGGCTGGCCAGACTCTGCGCCAACCGCCGCTCGCCCGGCGTGAAGGAGCGCAAATCAGACACCTGCCCCATCGCCAGCAAACCCAGCACATCATCCCCCCGGACAAGCGGCACCAACAGTACCGCATTCAGTCCGGCGGCCGTCAGCAAAGCCTGTCTGTCGGGGGTGTAGGCATTGTCGGAGCGCAGTGAATAGATTTTGCGCGTGGCCAGCACATACTGGATGATTTCGTTCTTTTCCAGGTCGGTCACGCGGCTCATGCCAAAGGACTCGACGGCCGTTTCGCCTTCGGTCGTGAGATTGGCCTTCTGGTACAAGTTGCTGTGCGCTGCCGGAATAAAGTGCAGGCGCGCCCGATCCCACACAAAAATAGTGCAGCTATCAAGCTGCAGCGCCCGAACCATCTCGGCCACCACCGACTGCAGCACAAACTCCTGGTCCAGATTGGCGGTCATGGTGGCGCTGGCCTGGTAAAGCGTGCTCAGTTCATTGAGCTGCTGCTGTGTCTGGCGGTAGAGATAGGCATTTTGCAGGGCAACGGCCGTATGCGCCGCCAGCGTCGACGACAGCCAGCGCTGATGCCGACCAAACACGGCCGACTGGTAGCTCTGAATGATCAAAGCGCCCAACACATTGCCGCCAGCCACTAACGGCGTGCCCAACCAGCCGCGAATCTTATCGCTGCCCGGGAAAGGGCGCCAACGAGGATCGGCTGCCGGATCATCCAGCAGAATGGTATCTTTTTGCTGGTGTATGTCCCGCAAAAGCGGGCTGTCGCCCCATATTTGCTCCAACTCTGCCGGAGAGAGTTCTTGCGGCCGGTCGGCCGTATCATAGCTGGCGGCCAGCTTAAAATCCACCGATCGACTGTTTGGCGGTTCCCAAAGGAAAATGTAAGCCGTGTCGAAGGTTAAAATGCCATCCAGAGCCTGCAGCAAACGCCTCAAAACAGCGTCTTGTTCCAGGGTGCTGCTGATAGCGGAAACCGCCTGCCGCAAAGCGATAGCCACCTGATAATCGCGTGTACCTTTGGCCACCAGTTCCTGGGAGCGGGTATAGAGATGGGCATTGTGCACGGCCGTTGCTACATGGGAGGCAATCGCCTGCAATATCTCATAATCAGCCGGCTGGAAAGCGCCGCAGACAGCGCTTTGCACCGAAATCGCACCCAGCACCTCGTCACCATAAAACATGGGTACGCACATGACGCCTCCTGGCTCCTCTGCCAGTATCAGGCCGGGCACTGGCTTATCGTCGTTGGGCCAGTCATTAGAGAAATACGGCAGGCCATTCGCTACCACCCAACTTGTCAGGCTATCGGCGTGCAGGCTGGGAATGGGGTTACGCGCCACTACCTGCTGATTGTGAATCAGGCAGGGAAAAGAGAGCCATCCAGCCTCGCTATCGTGGAGGGCGATAAAACCGGATGAAGCGGAAAACGCAGCCAGAATTTGCTGCAGGACGCGCTCTAAAGTGGGCTGCAAAGGGCCTAAAACCCGAACGGTTTCGGCGATGCCATAAACGATTTGTAGGAAGCGGATTTGCGCCGCATCGGTGAGGGGGCGAAAGAAGGGAGCGCTTGCCAGGAGGGCCACGGCCGTTTCCGCCAACACCTGCTCTTCGTCGCTAAAGGCCGTATGACGGGCGAGTGTGAGCCAGTAGCCTGTATAACCAACCGCCAGATGCAGGGTATAGGCTGTGGAATCGGCTGGCGCAGCAACGGCCGTTTGCGCCAGGACGGCCGTCTTGACACGAAGATGATCTGTTACAAAACGATACGCTAACGCTTGAACCTGGGCAAAAGTTGTCGCCGCCTTAAGCTCTGGCAGCCAATACCGTATGGTGCGGAAGTCGGTTACATCGTTGGGCATAAAATGAACACTCAACTGGAAATTTGCATTGGTCATTCGCGAGCCGTTGCGTCAGCCTGGCCGGCGGCTAAACCAGTGGTCCATTCACCTGAAAACCAGGTAAATTCCATTACTAACGATGAACTATTTTAGTGTCTAACCGTAAATGTATGCTAGTGAAAGACTCGTTAAAAGTCAACGCCTGAAAAAAAAGGACAGCGCTTTCAATGAAGCGCTGTCCTCTCACGTCGTTTTAGCAAGCAATTAGCGGCGAGACGGCCGTTTTTTCGCGGGTGGGGCTTCGGCAGCAACGGCCGTAGGCGCTTTACTGCCATGACAATGCTTATACTTCTTTCCACTGCCACACGGACACGGATCATTCCGGCCCACTTTGGGCACATCCCGGCGCAGTTCCACACCTTTACCTTGCTCCCGCTTCACCACCTGGAAACCAGCCTCCTGCGCCTTCAGCTGATATGTCACCTCCGCTTCCTGCTGTTTCACATAGGCCTGATGGCTGGCCACCTGGCGGAAGAAACGATCCACCACGTCGCGATCCACATTCTGGCGCATATTGGCAAACATTTCTGCCGAGCGGATTTTATACTGCACCTTCGGATCGCGCTGGCCCACAGCTTCCAGCCCCACTTCACGGCGCAGATCGTCCATGGCCGTCAGATAATCGCGCCATTCGCGGTCAATGGCATCCAGCAGCAGCAGACGTTGGAAGTTCTGGTATTCTTCCTCACCGATGCGTTCGCGCCACTTGTCCTGCTGGGTTTTCACGTAGCCGCGCAGCGCCGCCACCAACTGCTCGCTGTCCAACGCCGACAGGCTGGTGAGCAGCAAATCGCGCACGGCCGCATCTACCGCCAGCCGGAACCGCAGTTGGCGCGAGGCCGCATTTTTCACCGACAGCCCGTCCAGGTTAAACTGACCAAACGCCTGATTCAGCTTTTCTTCCGCTTCCTGCCAAATCTTGGTCCGTTCGGCCGGGGCAATTTGCTGGGCCAGGAAATCGTTATAAAACTCTTCAACGTGGGCCAGATAATCGCGGCGCGCATTTTCGCGGGCCTGTACATGCCCGGTTTTCCGGCTGGTCAGGCTGCCCAGGTTGGGCACTGTAGCCAGCAAGGGCAAAAATCGTCCCATCGCCTGAAGTAACTGCTGAATGTTCAGCCCTTTTTCTTCGTTTTCATAGGCCAGTTTCAGCAGTTCCTCTGTCAGACGATTGGGCGGCAAGTCGGCCAGTTCAGCGCGATCCAGTTCGACGACAGCAGGCAGCAGCCCACGCAGGCGGGCAAAGACGCCGTTCAGATTGATGGTATCCAGGGCATCGGTGCTGAAATCGTTGATAGTACGCTCGATCTCGCTGCGTACGAACGTGATGTAATGGTCTATGTAGTTATCGACCAGTTCTCCGATGGCCGAAGTAAACGCTTCTTCTACTTTGTCATCCAGATCAATGGATTCGCCCAGCAGAATAGCGCGGCGCTCATTGTAAATGGCCTGCCGCTGACGGTTCATCACGTCATCGTATTCCACCACGTTTTTGCGGAGGTCAAAGTTGTAACCTTCGATACGCTCTTGTGAGCTTTCGATGATGCGATCCAGTACGCTGAATTCCAACGGTGTATCTTCGGGGATACTCGATAAAACGCCGCGCGACATCCAGGCTTTGAGGCGTTCGCCGCCAAACCGACGCATCAGGTCGTCTTCCAGGGAGAGGAAGAAACGGGAAGAGCCAGGATCACCCTGGCGAGCCGCACGGCCGCGCAGCTGGTTATCAATGCGGCGTGATTCATGCCGTTCTGAGCCGATGACGTGCAAGCCACCCAGGCTGCGTACTTCTCTTTGTTCCGCTTTGGTCTCCGCCATTACCGCCCGAATGCGCTCGACAATGTCATCCGGCAATCCGGTAACGGCCGTGAGTACTTCTTTTACCTCTGCCTCATCGTTGCCCAACACGGCGCGAATCAAGGCGGCGCGGGCTGTGTAGTGCTTGTCGAATAACATTTCGGCCAGGAACTGGGCTGTGGCTTTTGGATCTTCATGAATGGCTTGATAACGGCCGTGTTCCTCTTGCAGCCGCACAATGTCATCCACCAGGGCTACATCCTTATTCATCTCATCCAGGTAAGCCCGCGCTTCGCTGAGCATCCCGCTCCGCACCAGGCGAATGACATGCAAAACATTGTCATAGTCCAACTGGTAAGGCTCTTGCAGCGTGCGGGCCAGAAAGCCGATGATCTGCACCTTTTCAATTTCCGCCATCGCTTCATCGAAACGGGCTTTCGTCCCCTTCAGTTCATCCACCAACGATTCAACCAGTTTGGGATGTTTTTGGGCAAACGTGCGGGCGCTTTCCTCCCCTTCTTCAAACAGGCGCACGGCCAGTTGGGTCAGCTGCATACGATCGAATAATTGCTTTTCGATCATCTCTGAAGCCAGACCCTCCGGATTACCGCCTAACAAAATGTCGGTCCCTCGACCAGCCATGTTGGTAGAGATAGTCACCGCATGTTTACGGCCAGCCTGGGCTACCACCAGCGCTTCGGATTGGTGCATCTTGGCGTTCAACACCGTGTGAGGAATCTTTTCCGACTTTAGCAGGCGGTCAATGACCTCGGAATGCTCTACTGACGTGGTACCCACGAGGATGGGGCGGCCGCTTTCATGAATGCGCTTGATTTCCCGAATGATGGCCTGATCTTTGGCCTGGACCGTAGCATAAACCTGATCAGCAAAGTCAATACGCTTGAAATAAACGGGCTGGCCCGTCTCCGGATTGACGTAGGAGATAGCCTCAGCACCTTCTAATTTTTCTTTGCGCTCCTGCAGGCCAAAACGGCCGTTGTCGACAATGTCCTGCACGTTGGTCGGCAACGGAGCCACACCCAACTCATAAATCTCGTTAAACTCCTCCGCATCTGTCAACGCCGTACCAGTCATACCGGCCAGCTTTTCATACAAACGGAAATAGTTCTGCAACGTGATGGTCGCCACCGTCACCGTCTCGCGGCGCACACTGACGCCTTCCTTTGCCTCAATCGCCTCGTGCAGCCCATCGGAATAGCGGCGACCCGGCATCAAACGCCCGGTAAAATCATCCACGATGATCACCTCGCCATCCTGCACCACGTAATGCACGTCCCGCTTAAACAGGTACTGAGCGCGCAGCGCGTTATCCAGATAATAAGTCAGGTGGAAAAAGCGCGGATCGTACAGACTATCCCCGGCATCCTGATCAATTTCCGGAATGCGGTTTTCGATCTCCGCAATACCCATTTCCGTCAGACTGATCGACCTACTTTTCTCATCAATGTCATAATGACCGGTAGGATCTTCATCCTCTTCGGCCGTGTTTTCCCGCAGGCGCCGCACGTATTCGGCAAAACGCACATAATCCTTACCCGAACGTGGAGCCGGACCGGAAATAATCAACGGAGTCCGTGCCTCGTCTATCAGCACGTTGTCCACCTCGTCAATAACGGCAAAATGCAGTTCCCGCTGCACAATGCGTTCCCGGCTCGTCGCCATATTGTCGCGCAAATAGTCAAAGCCGAACTCGCTGCTGATGCCGTATGTAATATCGGCCTGATATGCCTGATCTCGAGTACAGGGCCGCCAGTGAACCAGGCGTTCATCTTCCAGTTCCGCGCCCGGGTTAACGTAATCAGGGTCATAAAGCGCCGAAAACTGCTGCGGCCCAATACAAGCCACACTTAAACCGAGGTGGTAAAAAATATTACCCATCCAGCCGCCATCACGCCGGGCCAGATATTCATTCACCGTTACCAGATGCACACCGCGCCCAGTTAGCGCATTGAGGAACAGAGGCAGCGTGGCGACCAGTGTCTTGCCTTCGCCTGTACGCATTTCCACCACTTCGCCGCGATGAAGCAAAATGCCGCCCATTACCTGTACATCGTAGTGGCGCAGACCCGTGGTGCGAACCGATGCCTCGCGCACCAGGGCAAAGGCTTCTACCAACAGGTCTTCTAGCGACTCACCGGCCAAATGGCGGTCACGCAATTCGGCCGTTTTGGCACGCAGCTCGTCATCCGACATTTGCTGTAACTGTGGCTCCAGCTCGCCAACATCTTCTACGACAGGGCGCAAGCTGTCTATCAACTTTTTATTGGAATCCCCAACGATTTTTGTAATTAGTTTCTTAAACATAACGGTTTTTGAGACCTTTGCTAGACTTCCGATTTTTCCAGAGACTTTTGGCGTTGTGTCGGTTTATGCGTCAAAAGTCCAAAAACAGAGACTGGGAGGCCCAGTCTCTAAATAGGTAGTATCCTTATTTGCTTGTGCGGCTCCTAATTTACCACGATTCTCTTAATTTTATATTAACTCGCCAAAACGCCATTCCGGTGCTCTATTCGTTGAACAGTTCGCCAACGCTGCGGCCCTCGTGCGAGCGGAGAATGACCTCACCAAGCAAGTTGGCAACGGTGAGGATGGTCATGTTGGGCAGCTTTTTCTCTGGCGGAACAGGAACAGTGTCCGTGGTGATAATCTCTTTGATGGGCAGCTGCCGCAGACGTGTGGTTGCCGGATCAGAAAGGATCGGGTGGGTAAAGGCGACATATACGTCTAAAGCGCCCTTCGCTTTTACCAGGTTTACGGCCTGTGTAATCGATCCGGCCGTATCGACTAGATCATCGACGATGATAACATCTTTATCGGCGACGTTGCCAATAAGGGTAAGAGCCTCACGTTCGCGGGTATTGCCCAGGCGCCGCTTTTCCACAAACGCAAGCGGCATATCGAGTAAGGCAGCCGTATTGCGCCCCTGTTTGGCAAACCCGAGATCCGGCGTGACGACGACGGCATCCAAATGCTTGGCCTGTAGATAGTCAATCAAAATATAGGAAGCGGTTAACGAATCCCCTGGAATCTTGTAGAAGCCCTGTATTTGCCCGGCATGGAGATCGATCGTCATCCAGCGATCGGCGCCGGCGACTTCGATCATGTCGGCGAGCAGCCTGGCGGAAATGGGCACGCGTGGCTCTACTTTTTTGTCGCTTTGGGAGTAGGCCATGTACGGTATGACGACGGTGATGCGCCCGGCGGAATCGCGCTTAAGGCAGTCGATGGCGATGAGCATTTCCATGATGTTGCGATGGACCGGGCGGGAATGGCTTTGAATGACGTAAACGTCCTGGCCGCGCACGCTGCCGGCGAGGCGCACGAGCAGGTTTTCGTTGGGGAACTCCACAATGTCCCAGGGGCTGATCGGAATGCCAATGTAGTCGGCGATGCGCTGGGCTAGTTCAGGACAGCCAGAACCGGCGAATAGTTTAATGTCGCCAAGTGTGCTGATGGTCATAGTTGTGCCTCGTTCGGCAATAAATGACACCGGGGCATTTGTCAGGCGGAAAGCTGGGAGAAAAGTTCGGCCACGGCCGTGTACGGATCGGTTTCGCGCGTGGCTACGGCCGTTACCAAAGCCTCGCGCTTGTCCGGAGCCACGACCACCTGCAGCCGGCGCAGCAGCCTTGTCTGCAGCAAATGTTCCATCTCGCGCCGACTGCGATCCTTTTCACGCCTTAACCACTCATCCGATGCCTGCAAATACTGTCGATGCCGTTGTACTGCCGCAATTAACTCCGGGATACCCGTGCCCTGCACGGCCGTAGTCGGCTGCACGGGCACCTGCCACATACCATTGGAGGGCATGGCGGCAGCGGACGTTTGCAGCAAACGGCCGTGATGTCGTGTCGTGCCCCCCTCCCCCATATGGAGCATTAGCTCCAAAGCTTTGACGGTGCGGTCCGCCCCCGGCCGGTCTGCCTTATTGACCACCAAAATGTCGGCGATCTCCAGGATACCGGCCTTGAACGTCTGAATTTCATCGCCCATGCCTGGCGCTTCTATAACTAGCGTCGTATGGGCGGCGTGGGCAATGTCCACTTCGGCCTGCCCAGCTCCGACCGTTTCCACCAGGATGACAGGAAATCCAGCCGCGTCTAGAATTTTCACCACAACGGCTGTGGCTTCCGCCAGACCGCCCAGATTTCCCCGCGAAGCCATACTGCGGATAAAAATCCCCGCGTCTCCGGCCAAATCTCGCATACGCACCCGGTCACCCAACAGCGCGCCGCCGGTAAACGGACTGCTAGGATCCACCGCCACAATGCCTACGCGCAAATCCTGCTGCCGGAAGCCTTTGGCCAGCTCGTTGACCAGAGTGCTTTTACCTGACCCGGGCGGTCCGGTGATGCCGATTACGTGCGCCTGGCCGGTGGAACGGTAGAGAGCGGTAACGGCCGTTTCTGCCACCGACTCGCTGTTCTCTACCTGCGTTATCAGACGGGCGATGGCCCGCGGACGTCCCTGGCGCACCTGGGCAAAAAGATCATCCACGCTGCACGGCTCCGCGCACAAACCCCACAATTTCATCCGTGCTGGCCCCGGGGCCAAATACACCTGTCACACCCATCTCCTGCAGTACCGGCAAATCATCTCCCGGAATAATGCCGCCCAGGAAAACCGGCACGTCGGCCATGTCGTTTTCGCGCAGTAGAGCCATTACCCGCTCCGTCAGCGGCAGATGCGCACCAGACAGAATGCTTAAACCAATAGCATCCACGTCCTCTTGCAAGGCAGCCTCGACAATCATTTCCGGCGTTTGGCGCAGTCCGGTGTAAATCACTTCCATGCCGGCATCCCGCAGCGCGCGCGCCACCACTTTGGCGCCGCGATCATGACCATCCAGCCCTGGTTTACCGATTAGAATTCGCGGTGTACGCTGTGCTTCCGTCATTAACCTTCTCTCCCGTCGCTGGTGTGCGCAGCGAATTTGATCCACATGTTCTGCAACGAGATTATACCGGGTGCAGAGCACTTTATCGAATAAGACGCTTTCCACTGTCTAAACTGGTGGTGGTTTTCGGGCAGGAAGATGAAAAATTTTGCTAACTGCTTGCAATCTCACCCTATTCTGCACTATACTCTTATGTAATACTGTTATGTAACCTTAGCAGATCGCCGGTAAATTCATCCGCAGGAGGGTGTTTTATGCGTCAACATTTGAAATCTCCTATTTGGTATCTGGCAGCACTTCTGTTTGTCGGGGCCTTTTTGCTGGCCCCCGTGCAGACCTCTTCTGCCCAGGATCGGGCAGCCACAGGCATCGTTACGACGGGGGCGCTCAACGTCCGCTCCGGGCCGGGTCTTGAATACAACATCATTGCCACGTCATATCAGGGCCATGCCCTCGCCGTATTGGGACGCAGCGGCTTTAATACCTGGGTGCAGGTACGGACCTTTGCGGGCGTGGTTGGCTGGGCCAATGCTAACTATATGCAGATGGACGTCCCCCTTAACAATTTGCCCGTTGTGGGGTCTGGCACAGTGCCTGGGGCTACCCCCGCCCCCGTCACGCCGATCGGCGTGGTCAATACGGGCGCAGTCAACGTGCGCAGCGGGCCAGGCTATGGCTACTCGATTGTGACCATCGCCTACCAGGGCTATACGTTCTCCTTGTTAGGCCGCACAGCCGACAACGCCTGGGTGCGCGTTCGCATGGTAGACACAACTGAGGGTTGGGTCAACGCCGGCGCGCTGAACACGAACGTCCCGGTCGGCAGTCTGCCAGTCGTTACGGTGACTACGCCGCCGACTTCAGGAGCCACGGCCGTTGTCAACACCGGCGCGCTCAACGTGCGTTCCGGACCAGGCATCCAGTTCCCGGCTGTCGCGGCCACTTATAACGGTCACGTGGTCAGCATGCTGGGGCGCAACGCGGATGGCAGTTGGGTAAAAGTACGGCTGTTCAACGGCCAGGAAGGCTGGGTCAACGCCCGGTACGTCACGCCAAACTCGCCCATCGCCAACCTGCCGGTGCTGGATAACTCCGGTACGACGCCGCCTGGAGCCACGGCCGTTGTCAACACCGGCGCGCTCAACGTACGTTCCGGACCTGGACCGCAGTACGCTGCCCTCACATCTGTGCCCTACGGCACTACGCTCTCCCTCATCGGCCGCAACTACGACGCTACCTGGGCCAAAGTCCGGCTCACGACAGGCGTTGAAGGATGGGTAAACGCGGGTTTCATCGTGGCCAACGTCGCCATCACCAGCCTGCCCATCGCCGACGGCTCCGGCAGCGTGCCCGCCGCCACGGTTAACACGGGCGCGCTCAACGTGCGCTCTGGTCCTGGAGTGAACTTTGGCGTACTAGAAGTGATCTACCAGGGCACGCGCGTCAACTTGCTCGGCCGCACCGCAGACGCCACCTGGGCGCAGATCCAAACGCCGAAGGGCACGACTGGATGGGTCAATGCGTCATTGCTCCAGGCCAACGTGCCGATCACCAACCTGCCGGTGGTTGGCGGCACAACCCCGCCCCCGACAGAGTTTAACGCCGTCGTCACTACCGGCGCGCTGAACGTGCGCTCTGGCCCTGGGCTGGCTTTCCCGGCTGTGACCACTGTCTACAACGGCGCCGGGCTGACGCTGATTGGACGCAGCGCTACGGCCGTTACCCCGCCGTGGGTGCAGGTGCGCCTGGAAAACGGGCTGGTGGGCTGGGTAAACGCCAACTTCATCTACACCACCGTGCCACTGGCAAACCTGCCCGTCACCGGCTGATAATCCCATTGGAAACCAAAAGGGGCCTTAGAGAAATCCAAGGCCCCTTTTTTATTTGCCAAAGGTCAAAATGCCGTTGGCGCTTACTGGCGGCACTGTTCGCACAAGCCATAAAACTCCAGCAGATGGCCCTGCACTTCAAAATTGAACCGCTGCCCCACCACCGCTTCTATTTCCGCCAGCATACAGTCGTCAAATTCAATCACCCGGTCGCATGAGCCGCAGATCAGGTGATGATGATGGCCCTGGTGCAGCAGCACAAAGTGCGCTGCCCCTGTGCCCTGATACACCGGCCGGATCAGATTGAGATGGCACAGCAAATCCAGAGTGCGATAAACTGTCATGCGGCCAACGTTTGCCGCTTCTTCGTGCAGCCGTTCCACCAGATCGTCGGCGGAAACGTGCCCGCCACAGTCAACAAGCGCCGCGAGAATGGCGCGTCGTGAGGCCGTGATTCTGTATCCTTGGGCGGCCAATGCCGCGCTGAGCTGTGTGAGTTGATCGTCCATCGTGGCCTCATTTTACCGATAATGAGACTTTTTATCAATAAATCACCGCCCGGCGGCGACTAGTTCTTTCACGGTCGTCAAGAGATCTTTGCTCTTAACCAGCGTTTCACCGATCAGTACAGCATCCACGTGGATGTCGCGCATGGTGCGGATGTCTACGGCCGTTTTCAACCCGCTTTCCGCCACCACCACCACATCCTGGGGGATTAGCGTACGCAGACGTGCCGTATTAGCAAAATCCACTTCGAAAGTCTGCAGATTACGGTTGTTGACGCCCACGATACGCGGACCGACGGCTAACGCCTTTTCCAGTTCGGCTTCGGTATGCACTTCTACCAGGGCATTCATGCCCAACTGGTGTGTTAGCTTTAGCAGGTCACGCAGGTCGGTCTCGCCGAGAACGCCCGTAATCAACAGGATGGCATCTGCACCGGCCGCCCGCGCCTCGTAAATCTGGTACGGGTGGAAGATGAAATCTTTACGCAGGACCGGGATTTTTTGCCCGCCGACCGCCTGGCGAACATCGCGGAGGTGCTCCAGAGAGCCTTGGAAGTGACGGCCGTCTGTCAATACGGAAATCGCGCTGGCTCCGCCCTGCACGTAGGTCCGCGCCAGCCGCACCGGATTGTATTTGGGCACAAGCAGCCCCTTGCTGGGCGACGCCTTTTTGCATTCAGCAATGAGCGACACACCCGGCTTTTGCAGCGCGGTGTAAAAATCATTAGGAGGCGGTGCGATGTTGGCAAACGCACGCACGTTCTCAAAGGAAACCTCGCGCATCACCTTGGGCAGATTTTCCCGGTGAAAGGCCATGATTTCGTCGAGGATGGTGCCTCGTTGTTTGGAAAGGTTGGTTACACTCATAGGATGAGGGGGGAGACTGAGGACTAGAGACTCTACCAGTCTCCAGTCTCTAGTCGCTAATCTCCAGCAAAGCTGTTTGTTTTTGCAATCCACGCTTCTAAGGTGGCCAGGGCACGGCCGTTATCGATACTGGCCCGCGCTTTTTCCAGACTGGCAAGCCAATCGTCGTCAGCCACGCCAAGCGCAGCGGCGGCATTCAGCAGCACGATGTCGCGGCGCGGCCCCCGGTCGGCCCCGCTGAGAATGTCGCGGGTGATTTGTGCATTCTCTGGCGGCGTGCCGCCCACCATATCGTCGATGGATGCTTGTGCCAGGCCCAGGTCGCCTGGGTCCAACCCGCGGGTCTGCACCACACCGTTCCGCAGACAGCTCACGCGGTTAATTCCGGTCGTCGAAAGCTCGTCCAGGCCATCCGCGCCGTGCACCACATAAGCCGCACGGCTGCCCAATTTGCCCAACACGGCCGCCAACGGCTCGGTCAGGGCGGGGCTGTAGACGCCAATGAGTTGATGGGTGGCTCCCGCAGGATTGGTCAGCGGGCCAAGAATGTTAAAGATGGTACGCTGCCCAATCTCGCGGCGCGGCCCAATGGCAAAACGCATGGCCGGATGGTGATGAAGCGCATATAGAAAGCCAATGCCCACTTCGTCTACGCAGTCGGCGACCTGCGCCGGGGTGAGGTCTAGATTGCCGCCCAGGGCCAGGAGCACGTCGGCGGAGCCAGACTTGCTGCTGGCGGCACGGTTGCCGTGCTTGGCAACCTTTACGCCTGCCCCAGCGACCACAAACGCGGCGGTGGTGGAGATATTGAAGGTATGTTTGCCATCGCCGCCAGTGCCGCAGGTATCGACCAGCATTTCGCCGGGAACCAGACCGGGCACATCGACGCCAACGACGTGGGCGCGCATGGATTGGGCGCTGCCTGCGATTTCGTCCACGGTCTCGCCCTTCATACGCAGGGCCGTCAGGTAGCTGCCAATTTGCGCCGGGGTGGCTTCGCCGTTCATGATGATGTTCATGGCCTCTTCGGCCTGGGTGAAGGTGAGATCACGGCCGTTAATCACTTCCGCAATCGCTGTTTTCAAGGGCATACCATTTCTCCTAACTCTCGTTTGTTACTTGGCTACCCGGCTGACAAGGTGGTTGTCTTCTTGCACCACCAACCCCCGCTGCAAAAACTCGTCAATCAACTGGTCGGAGAAGGCCACCGGGTCGCGGAAACCACAGCGGGGCGCGTAATCGTCAATCCAGGGGGCTTGCAGCGCCGCCTCAATGAGATCGTGGCGACCAATGGGCTGCCGCACCATCAGATAGACCATGAACACGCGCCGTGCTAAATGCCAGGCCAGCAGCGAGGGATCCGCTTTGAAGCCGGCCAGCCGCCGGGCGACGGCGTCCAGGCTGGCGGGTACGTCCTGAATAAGACGGCCGTGTCCCGGCAGCGCCACCTCCACATCCAACTCCCGAAACCGCTCGATAGTGGCACTGGCTTCATCCAACACGCCGTCGCCGTGTACGGCCACGTTGATCACGCCGCAGTCGTTCTCATGCAAGGCGTCGGCGGAAATGAGGAAACGGCCGTCTGGCTG
>Ga0116151_10001961_pt1 | contig 19180 bp, 21 predicted proteins | sample AD_UKC117_MetaG_FD_89893 | JGI IMG/M metagenome (GOLD analysis project Ga0116151, IMG submission 89893) | Active sludge microbial communities of municipal wastewater-treating anaerobic digesters from Hong Kong - AD_UKC117_MetaG | ecosystem: Engineered > Bioreactor > Anaerobic > Digestate...
CGCCGTGGCGGACCTGCAGATCGATGCCCGCGAGCAATACATCCTTCAGCGCTTCCGGAAGCCGTTCGCGATCGCCGTGCACGACCGCACTGTCCATCCCGCCCATGAGGTCCTCCAGCAGGCGGTCGTTGGCGTCGGGGTCGGACGCGTTCACCTGCACGCACATGCGCCAGATGTTCCCGCCCCGCTTCACTCCCCGCCGCATGCCTGGCCGGTCCTGCCCGAAGGCGAAGGGGCGCATCACGGTGCCGTCCGGCAGGGGCACGGCGATGGAGGCGGGGTCCTTCCCCTTGAGCTCCTTCTCGATCAGCTGTTCCCAGGCTTCGGCATCCAGCGCCGGGAAGTCGGCAAAGAGGTCCTTGGTCGGCATCACCGGCGAAGATCGGGCTTCACGGCGGTCCGGCCAGCGCCGGGGCGGAAGATGACTTTCGTCAGGTGGTGACGCGCGTCACGGACAGGCCTGGTGCGGGTTTCCAGCTTTGTGTCGGACCCTCGGGCCCACTTGGACCAACAAACAACAAGCCATGAAAGTCGAACAGATCTATACCGGCTGCCTGGCCCATGCCGCCTACTACTTGGAGAGCCATGGGGAGGTCGCCATCTTCGACCCGCTGCGCGAGGTGCAGCCTTACATCGACCGTGCGTCCGCTGATGACGCCACGATCAAGTACGTCTTCGAGACCCACTTCCACGCCGACTTCGTGAGCGGCCACCTGGACCTGGCGAAGAAGACCGGTGCCAAGATCGTGTACGGTCCCACCGCAAAGCCGGGCTTCGAGGCCATCGTGGCCGAGGACGGTCAGGTGTTCGAGGTCGGTGGTGCGAAGGTGAAGGTGATCCACACCCCCGGTCACACGATGGAGAGCACCTGCTACCTGCTGATCGATGAGGACGGTGAGGAGCATGGCCTGATCACGGGCGACACGCTGTTCATCGGCGATGTGGGACGCCCCGACCTGGCGCAGCACGTGATCGCCGACCTCACCGAGGAGAAGCTGGCGAGCCACCTGTTCGATTCGCTCCGCAACAAGATCATGCCGTTGAGCGACGACCTGATCGTGTACCCGAACCACGGGGCCGGCAGCGCCTGCGGCAAGATGATGGCCAAGGAGACCACCGACACCCTGGGCCACCAGAAGCGGACCAACTACGCCCTGCGCCCGGACATGAGCCGCGAGGAGTTCATCAAGGAACTGCTGACGGGGCTGACCACGCCTCCGGGCTACTTCCCCAAGAACGTGTTGATGAACATCCAGGGCTACGAGAGCCTGGACACCATCATGGAGCGTGGCAAGCGTGAGTTGGACCCGACCGCCTTCGAGGTGGTGGCCAACGAGGAGCGTCCGCTCGTGCTGGATGCCCGTGACGCCAGCGACTTTGCCAAGGGCTTCATCCCGAACAGCATCAACTTCGGGCTGGAAGGCAACTTCGCCATGTGGATCGGGGAGATGGTGCCCGACATCAAGCAGCCCATCCTGCTGGTGACCTACCCCGGCAAGGAGGAGGAGGCCATCATCCGCCTGAGCCGGGTGGGCTACGACAACACCATCGGCTACCTGAAGGGCGGCTTCGATGCCTGGAAGGCCGCTGGCAAGGAGGTGGACACCGTGAAGCGGATCAGCGCCGAGGAGTTCGCACGCGAGTTCAAGGACAAGCCCGTGGTGATCGATGTGCGCAAGAAGAGCGAATACGATTCGCAGCACGTGGAGGGTGCGCTGAACATCCCGCTGAACACGATCAACCAGCACCTGGCCGAGATCCCGAAGGACAAGCCCTTCATCCTGCACTGTCAGGGCGGCTACCGCAGCATGATCGCCGCGTCGTTGCTGAAGCAGCGTGGGTGGGACGATCTGGTGGACGTGGAAGGTGGCTTCGGTGCCATCAAGGAGATGGACGTGCCGGTGACGGAGTATCAGGAGCCGAAGACGCTGCTCTGATCACGACGGACAATGGAACAGGCCGGACCAATTGGCCCGGCCTGTTCATGTACCGGGAGAAGATATCCGCGGATGGGTCCCACTTCTGCGACCCATCAGGAGGAGAGCCAGCCCGACAGGGATCAAAGCCGACGTTAGGACCATATGCCAGTAGTGTCCGGGAATAATGCCCAACCCCGCCCAGAAGAAGGTGCCCTGCAGGAAGAGCAGGAATTCCGAGGCGACGATGCCTAGGGTAAGCGTCCACAGGCCGAACCGGGCGACCCGGCTTCTGCGATCCAACCACCCGACCCAAAGGGCGTAAGTAAGTAACAGCATGGTCATGATCCCTAGCGTGTTCAGGTGGATGAACCCGATCACGTAGTGGCGGATGGTGAACGCCATGCGGGCCACGAGAGGCACGGCGACGGCGGTTTGTACCAAGACCTTCATGGCCATGCAGGCCAGCGCCACACCCACGCTCCAACGAGCCCAGTCGGGGAATTGGCGGCGAGCCTGACCGCGGACGGCCGACAGACGCCAGAAGGTCCGGATGGCGGCCCAGAGCTGGAGCACAACGCCCAGTGATACCAACCCGAAGACCACCGGATGAGGCTCCGACCAGGCGATGGCCAGCGCATAGGTGAGCACCGCCGAAAGGATCCAAAGCACCATGGTCCGGCTGTCCATGTTCAGGTCGATGCCATGTTGTTCCGCCCAGCGGACCCCGATCGCCATGGCGGCGAACCAGAACCAACCGTTGAACTGGAAGTGCAGGTAGAACTGAATGGACCAGTAATAGATCTCATGGCTCTGCAGGTCCAAGGCTAGAATGGGGCCTATGGCCACGGTGCCCAGCAGGGAGAGTCCGAAGAAGAACATGGATGTCCTCAATAGCGCACGGCTACCCATCGCCGGCCAGGAGTTGGTACGACTCCACAATCGGCCGAGCAACAACAGCGACAGCAAGGCGTGCATTGTGGAAGCAAGGATGCTCATGCCTCCATAACCTTGGATGGGAAAGGAGATCAACATCACGACCACGGCCACTTGGATACCCGCAAGGAGTAGAACATCCCGGCGCGTCAGCCGACCCTTGCCCCAGTCGTGAAGGAAGACCAAGCAGGTACCTATGAAGAGCCAGCCGAGCATGGCTCCATGCGAATGACCATGCAACCAGGGCTTGAAGGTCACGAACGGAAGCTCCACGAGGTACATGGTCCTGAGCAGTACCCCCATGGTGGCGGCGGCCAAGAGGTCACAGGCAGCCAACAGGAACCAGAACCTGGGCGCAGCGTAGAGTACGAGGGCTTTCATCCTGTTCATGGGCAAGGGTCATCCGTTCAGCTGACAAACGTCATATATTGGACAGAAATGTCCGTTGATTTTTGTCACGTCAAGAACATGCGACCCGGTCGCCACCACATAAACCAAGGCCAAGCACACCATGTCCACCAAGCATCTGATGGGAACCCTCGTGATCATCGTCCTCGCAGCTTGCGGGGGTGGAGACAAAGGACCAAAGCTACCTCCAGGGGCACCGCCCCCCGGTGAGTTGGGTAAGAACGATGGATCGGGTAAGGCTGCAGGGCTGATCACGTCCGAGGACATCACCCTGGGAGAACTCGATCAAGGTATGGTCGAGCGCGGAAATGCCATTTACGATGTCAAGTGCCAGGCCTGCCACAGTACAGGCCCGAACCGCGTGGTGGGACCAGGGTGGAAAGGCATCACCGAAAGGCGGCAACCTGATTGGATCATGAACATGATCCTGAACATCGATGTGATGTTGGAGACCGACCCCGAGGCACAGAAGGGATTGGAGGAGTGCCTCGTACGAATGCCCAACCAGGGGCTTTCCAAGGAGGAGGGCCGCGAGGTACTGGAGTTCATGCGCACCCTTTGAACAGAACATGCACATCCCTGCGAACATGAAACGTTCCATTAAGTTGACTGGTGCGGTCCTGGCAGGTGCCAGCGCGCTCTTTCTGACCGTGAACATGCTGAACGGCTGCCGGCCCACTACCACGGTGACCGCGGTGACCGGTGATGCGGCGGCCAAAGTGTATGTCAAACCTGGCTCATACGACGAGTTCTACAACTTTGTCAGTGGCGGATTCAGCGGACAGATGGGGGTATACGGACTGCCCTCCGGACGCCTGCTAAGGGAGATCCCCGTGTTCTCACAGGACCCTGAGAGCGGTTGGGGGTATACCGAAGAATCCAAGCCCATGTTGATGACCACGCATGGGTTCATTCCCTGGGACGATGCCCACCATCCCGAAATGTCCCTGACGGATGGGTCTCACGACGGCCGCTGGGTGTTCATCAACGGCAACAATACCCCCCGGGTGGCCTTGATCGACCTAGGGACCTTCAAGACGAAGAGCATCATCGAGATCCCGAACAGCGCGGGGAACCACTCCTCCCCATTCACCACGCCGAATACGGAGTACATCGTGGCCGGCACACGGTTCAGCATTCCGATGGGTTCCGACGCTGAGCGCGATGTACCTGTAGATTCCTACAAGGACACGTTCAAAGGAACGGTCAGTTTCATCCATCCGGAGCCGGAAAGCGGGAGGCTCTCCATTGCTTTCCAGATCAAGGCGCCAGGCATCGATTTCGACCTGGCACACAGCGGCAAGGGTCCTTCCGATGGTTGGATGTTCTTCAGCTGTTACAACACCGAGAAGGCGCACAGCCTGAAGGAGGTCAATGCGAGCCAGAACGATAAGGACTTCATCATGGCCGTGAACTGGCGCAAGGCGGAGCAGTATGCCAAGGAGGGGCGTGGAATGAAGGTGCCAGGCAGGCACTATTCCAACTGGTGGAATGAGGAAACGCATACCGCCGAATCCACGATCCATGATGAGGTGCTCCAGTTGGACCCGGTGGAACTGGGCGATATCGTCTACTTCATGCCCTGTCCGAAGTCACCCCATGGATGTGATGTGAACCCGACCGGCGAATTCATCGTTGGCAGTGGCAAATTGGCGGCATTGGTTCCTGTCTTCTCCTTCGCAAAGATCCAGGACGCCATCGCCGGGAAGGACTTCGAGGGAGAGTACGACGGCATCCCGGTGCTCACCTATGAAAGCGTACTGCATGGAGAAGTGAAGAAGCCAGGACTTGGGCCACTGCACACCGAATTCGACTCCAAGGGCAATGCCTATACCAGCATGTTCGTGAGCAGCGAGATCGTGAAGTGGAATGTTCAGACGTTGGAGGTGCTCGACCGCATTCCGACCTACTATAGCATTGGACACCTGACGGTGCCCGGCGGGGACACCAAGACCCCATACGACAAGTATGTGATCGCGTACAACAAGATCACGAAGGACCGCTATCTGCCGACCGGTCCGGAGCTGACCCAGTCCGCACAGTTGTATAGCATCGAGGGGGATAAGATGGAACTGCTCCTGGACTTCCCGACCACCGGCGAGCCCCACTACGCTCAGGCCACTCCTGCCGATCTGATCAGACCCAGGGAGGTCAAGTTCTACAAGATCGAAGAGAACCATCATCCCCATGTATCCAAGGGGGAGAAAGAGACGAAAGTCGAACGCAAAGGGAACGAGGTCCATGTCAAGATGACCACAATACGTTCGCACCTGACCCCGGACGTGATCGAAGGGATCCGGATGGGTGATGTGGTCTATTTCCACGTGACCAACCTTGAGCAGGACTGGGACGTACCCCATGGCTTCGCGATCAAGGGCAACAACAACGCCGAGATGCTCATCATGCCGGGTGAGACGCAGACCCTGCGTTGGGAGCCCACCCATGTCGGTGTCGTGCCGATGTATTGCACCGACTTCTGCTCGGCGCTCCACCAGGAGATGCAAGGCTATGTGCGGGTGAGCCCGGCAGGTAGCAGCACGGAATTGAAGTGGTACACGGCCAGCGTGGACGCGGGCAGCTGAACCGACGTAGACAGGAACGCCCTCCAGCCCGGTCCGACTTCCAGGGTGGGGGGCGTTCCAGCAACGCAACACCATGAGGATCATTTCACGCATCATGATCGCGGTCTCGGCCTTGGCCCTGCTGGTACTCCTATTCGTGCCGATCTGGCGGATCGACCTGATGGCCCCCCAATACCCGGAGGGTCTCTACCTCCAGATCTACGCGGACCGCTTCGCGGGTGACACGGAGAAGATCAATGGGCTCAATCACTACATTGGAATGGCCCACATCAAGAATGAGATGTTCCCCGAGTTCAAGTTCCTGCCCAAGCTCATTGTCGTCTTGAGCGTGTTGGGGCTGGTCGCTGCGGCATGGGGCAAACGCATCCTGCTTTTTCTGGGTCTGGTCACGTTATCCCTGTTCGGGGCCTGGGCGCTTTACGACATGTACAAGTGGGGCTACGACTACGGACACAACCTGGACCCCAAGGCGGCGATCAAGGTGGAGGGCATGGCCTACCAGCCCCCACTGATCGGACACAAGCAACTGCTGAATTTTGATGCTTGGTCAATACCGGATGTCGGTGGATGGATCCTGTTCGGAGTGATGGGGTTGCTTGCCGGGGTATACTTCCTCGAGCTTCGCGACCTTTCAAGAAAACTGGCAATGAACCGTGATCGGACATGAGGCACCGCAACTATCTCGCTTTCCTGCCCTTGGTGGCCTTGGCATTCTGTGGGCAGGCACCCGTTGTCATCGACTTCGGCAAGGCCGAGTGCGCCCATTGTCGCATGAACGTGGTGGACAGAAAGTTCGGAGCCGTCCTGGTGACCAACAAGGGTAGACAGTACGTGTTCGATGGCGTGGAATGCATGGTGCCGTTCGTAGGGGATGGCCAGGTCGATGCCGAGGACGTGACCGAATGGTGGGTTTGTGACCACGCCCACCCCGGGGAGTTGCTGGATGCGACACGTGCGAGTTTCGTGCATGGTGATGCTTACAGGAGCCCGATGCGTGGGGATGTGGCGGCCTTTGCCACGGCGCAGGCACGGGACAGCAGCCTTGCGGTCGCAGGAGGTGAAGCGCTGGACTGGGAAGGGGTGACGCAGAAGCTTGCTCCGTGATCCGAAGCTTGTTCCACTTCTCGTTCCTTCTCATGGGTGCGTATGCCCAGGGCGCGACCTACCTAGTGGAAGGAGGGACGACCTTTGCGCTGAATGCCCTTGTCCAACGTGCCCAGCCCACGGATACCGTAAGGGTACGTGGAAAGCTGTCAGGACCTACGATCGTCGTGGACCGCTCGCTCGTGTTGATCGGAGAGGAGGCCGAGATCGTCGGGGACCGGAGCGGAAGCGTGATCGAGGTCAATGCCTCCAAGGTGATCATTCAGGGGTTCCGGATCTCCGGCACGGGGAGGAGCAGCATCGAGGACCATGCTGGTATCAAGGTGACCAATGGGACCGATGTCCACATCTTGAACAACACATTTGACAGCTGCTTCTTCGGTGTGTTGATCAATGGTTGCCGGAGCGCTTGGGTCAAGGGCAATGTCCTTCGTGGCAATTCCAATGAGGAGGTGCAGGAAGGGAATGCGATCCACATCTGGAAGGGTGATGGCGTCCGGATCGACTCCAATCTATGCCTGGGCCATCGGGATGGCATCTACCTGGAGTTCGTGGGTAACTCCTTGATCCGGGGCAATCAGGTCCGACGTAATGCCCGGTATGGGCTGCACTTCATGTTCAGCAACAACGACGACTATTCGGGGAACTGGTTCGAGATGAACGGGGCCGGCGTGGCCGTGATGTACTCCAAGCAGATCGGCATGTTAGGGAATACGTTCAAGCAGAACCGGGGAGCGAGCGCATACGGTCTGCTGCTGAAGGAGATCAATGATGCGGTGATCCAGGACAATGTGTTCCTGGACAATACGACCGGAATGCTGGTGGACGGATGCAACCGCGTGCATGCGGCCAACAACCAGTTCCGCTCCAACGGTTGGGCACTGCGCCTCTTCTCCAACAGTACTGGCTGCCGGTTCGAAGGAAATGTCTTCACGGGGAATACCTTCGACATGAGCACCAATGGCGAATTGATGCTGAACGATCTGACGGGCAACTATTGGGATCGGTACAGCGGCTATGATCTGGACCGGGACGGCCGGGGCGATACGCCCTATCGACCCTTGGGGTTGTTTTCCCTGCTGGTCGAACGTATGCCCTATGCCGTCGTGTTCAGCCGAAGCCTTTTCGTTTCCCTGCTAGACCAGGCCGAGCGGCTGATCCCGACGCTTTCCCCGGAAGCGATGAAGGATGACCGGCCTTTGATGAGACCGCCACGGGTCGATGGATAGGGTGGTGTTCAGCAGTTGTGGCAAGCGCTACGGCTCATTATGGGCCCTGCGAGGCGTGGATGCGACCCTTCGTGCTGGTGAGACCGTCATGGTCATCGGTCCGAACGGCTCGGGCAAAACGACATTGATCAAATGCCTCCTTGGGCTTGTGCGGCCCACCGAGGGGTCCATCCGGGTGAACGGGTCCATGATCGGCACCGACCCTGAGTACCGTGGTCAGCTGGGTTACATGCCCCAGATCTCGGGGTTCCCGGGAGCGTTGACCATCGCCCAACTGCTTGACATGATGGCGGATATTCGGGGTATATCGGAAGCGGAACGGGACGTTGACCTGATGAAGGACCTGGGACTCGATAACCAGCTGTGCAAGCGGTTGGGGACCCTTTCCGGAGGAACGCGGCAGAAGGTGAGCGCGGTGATGGCCTTCTCCGGTACTCCCGAGATCCTGGTGCTCGACGAGCCCACTGCGGGGCTGGACCCTCTGAGCGCGCGCCAGGTCCTTTCCCGTGCGTCCCTGGCCAAGGATCGAGGGGCCGCGGTGATCATCACGTCGCATCTGATGGAGGAGGTCGAATCCCTTGCTGACCGGGTGGCCTACCTGCAGGACGGGCGGCTGCTCTTCCTGCTGCCGCTTAAGGAGATGCTCGCCCGTACCGGGACAGGGCGGTTGGCGGAGGCCTTGCCGGTCTTGTTGGAGGAATTGGTGCCGCATGCATAAGGTCTTCAAGTACACGCTCATCGATCTGGTGCGGAACCGCTTCGTGCTAGGCTTTGGTCTGTTGCTTTTTGCGGCAGCCCAGGGTTTGTTCCTGCTGGAGCCCGAACCGATCAAGGCCCTGCTCAGTCTGGTCCAAGTGGTGCTTGCCTTGGTGCCCCTGGTGGCTCTGGTCTTTACGGTGGTCTATGTCCACGACACCATGGACTTCATTCAGCTGCTCGCGGTCCAACCGCTTGCTCGCAGGTCCATTCTGGGAGGACAGATGGCCGCGCTTGGAACCGCCTTGCTTCTGGCCGTGGGGCTCGGTCTTGGGTTACCGATCGTGGCCCATCTACCCAATAAGGCAGGTGCCGTGTTGCTGGTCTCGGCCGGAGCCCTTGCCCTGGTCTTCACCGTGCTTGGCATGCTGATCGCCTGGAGCCAGCGGGAGAAGGCACGCGGGGTGGGCCTGGGTCTGCTGACCTGGTTCCTGTTCGTGTTCGTGTATGATGCGGTCCTGTTCTGGCTCATGTTCGCGCTCAGCGACTGGCCTCTGGAGCCGTTCGTGGTCCCCATCGCCTCCGTGAATCCCATCGACCTCGCCCGGATCATGGTGATGTTGGAGGTGGACCTGGCTGCGATGATGGGGTATAGCGGTGCCGTCTACAAGCAATTCTTCGGCGGATCAGGGGGCATGGTCGTCGCGGGCCTCGTCCTCCTGTTGTGGATGGGAGTCCCTGCCTGGGCCACACTCCGCAAATTCATCAAGCGGGATCTCTGAGCGCAGGGAGAGTTTCATCCAGGTCGGTGACGATCCAAGCCGTGGCCTTGCTGTGTTCGGGCCCTTCTGTGTTCGCATAGCTGAGTTCACTTTCGGGGGTCAGTAGCTGACCTGACGAAGGTCATGACGCCATATCCAAATATTGGACAACATTGTCCTAAAATCAGAAAGACCACCATGAGAACGAGTCGAACTTCCTTGATCGCAGCTCCTCTGGGGCTGTTGCTTGTCATGGCATGCGGGGGAGGTGCAGCTCCTGCTGAACAGGGTACTGTTGAAGGGTCGGCGGCGAGCCCTGAAGGTGGGCAGTCCACTGTGGTGGACGAGCTTTCACAGAAGAACCTGGTCCAGGTGGCGGCGTCCAGTCCGGACCACAAGACGTTGGTGGCAGCCGTGCAGCATGTCAAGTACGAGGATGTCCTCGTGAACGCCGGACCGTTCACGGTCTATGCGCCAACGGATGCGGCTTTTGCCATGTTACCCGAGGGTACCTTGGATGACCTGTTGAGGCCGGAGAACAAGGCCACCTTGGAGAATATCCTGGAGTACCATGTGGCCATCGGCGTATTCAAGCCGGAGGCCATCCGGGATGGCATGTCGGTAGGCATGGCCAATGGGGACAACGTCAGGTTCGCGTTGGCAGATGACGGCTCGGTCATGATCAACGACGCCAAGGTCATTGCAACGGTCCCAGCATCGAATGGACTGGTCTGCGTGATCGACAAAGTGCTGCTTCCGCCGTCATAGCAGTGGAAATTGAAGCAACTGCGCGACATCTCCGTGTTGGCAGGCTTCAGCGGCGAGGGTGCCCAATAGGGTGCCCTCGTTCGCTATGCCCCCTGCTGTTGTAGTCATGCTGGTCGCCATGGTGTCCGTACATGGCCGGCGGATGTGGGCGTTCGATCGCGCGGCCGTTGCTGTTCGGATCGATCGCGGTTGTGTAGGTGTTCACGAACATTGACCCTGATGGACTTTCAGGCGTTGCCCGTCGTCATTCCCGCACTGGGCGATCAGTTCACGTATGGTGGAGAACTTTGTTGGAATACGGACATGATCCTGGATGATGATCGTCACCAGGAGGCGGCCCCACATGGCCCAGTTTCGGCGTCCACACGGATCGATCCATCAGAACTATCATGTCCACAACGACCAGTAGCAGCACTCCGGATGTTCTGGTACGAGAGACCGGCGATAGCGGCGGAAGGCACTATTCGCCGAAGGTGGTGCGCGCGAACGCGCTGGAGTACTTTAAGGGTGACGATCTGGCCGCCACCACATGGATGAACAAGTATGCCCTGCGTGATGAGAAGGGGCACCTGGTGGAAGCCTCACCAGTGGACATGCACAGGCGTATGGCCCGCGAGTTCGCGCGCATCGAGGCGAAGTACGTACCAGTGTCCAAGGAGGATCGATCGATGCTTTCCAGCTACGGACAGGAGCGGGAACAGTTGGACGAGGAGCGCATATTCTGCCTGCTCGATGGCTTCCGCGACATTGTGCCTCAGGGAAGCGTGATGGCCTCGTTAGGCGATCCCTACCGTCTGGCCTCGCTGAGCAATTGTGTGGTGGTCCCCTCGCCGCTCGACAGCTATGGTGGGGTCTTCCACAATGACCAACAGCTGGCACAGCTCTTCAAGCGCCGTTGCGGTGTGGGGTTCGACCTCAGCTCGTTGCGCCCAGCCGGAGCGCCGGTCAGCAACGCCGCGCGCACAAGTACCGGTGCCGTCAGTTTCATGGAGCGATTCAGCAACACCACACGGGAGGTAGCGCAGGAGGGCAGGAGAGGAGCGCTCATGCTCACCATCGACATCGCGCATCCGGACATTGAGAAGTTCATCACCATCAAGCAGGACCTCACCAAGGTCACCGGTGCCAACGTGAGCGTCCGTGTGAGCGATGAGTTCCTCCGGGCCGTGGAAGCGGATGAGGATTTCACCCTGCGCTGGCCCATTGATGCGGTAGAGCCCGATCGGACCAGGTCCGTGAAGGCCCGTGACCTCTGGAATACGCTGGTCTCCTGTGCCCACGCCACTGCGGAGCCTGGTGTGATCTTCTGGGACCGCCAGCACCGATACAGCACCAGTAGTGTTTATCCGGGTTTCCGCAACGAAAGCACGAACCCCTGCAGCGAGATCGCCATGCAGGGTGGGGATAGCTGCCGTCTCATTGCCTTGAACCTGTACAGCTTCGTCAATGAGCCGTTCACCCACCGCGCATGGTTCGACCATGAGCGCTTTGCGGCCGTGGCATATGAGGCCCAGCGCTTGATGGACGACCTGGTGGACCTGGAGTTGGAGGCCGTTGATCGCATCCTGGCCAAGATCGCGGCGGACCCTGAACCTGACGGGGTGAAGAGGATCGAACGTGAGATCTGGGAGTTGCTGCGGGATACCGGGAGGAAAGGCCGCCGCACGGGTCTTGGCTTCACCGGGCTGGCCGACGCGATCGCCGGTCTGGGCCTGAAGTACGACAGCGATGCGGCCATCGAGGCCGTGGAGGATATCATGCGCACCAAGTGCCGCGCGGAATTCGAGAGCAGCATCGACATGGCCATCGAGCGTGGCGCTTTCCAAGGCTTCACTCCTGCCGTGGAGCGTACGAGCGGTTTTGTTGACATGCTGAAGAACGAACTGCCCGACGTGCATGACCGCATGATGCGCCATGGCCGACGGAACATCAGCCTCAGCACAGTGGCCCCCACGGGAACGCTGAGCCTGCTCACCCGCACGAGCAGTGGGATCGAACCGGTCTACATGCTCGGTTACACGCGCCGCCGCAAGGTGGTGCCCGGAGACCCCCATGCCAAGGTGACCTTCACGGACGACCTGGGCGATCAGTGGGAGGAATTCACCGTGCATCATCCTCGTGTGCTGGATTGGATGCAGGTCACCGGCAAGGACGACCCTGCCGAAAGCCCCTATGTCGGTGCCACCGCCAACGAGATCGACTGGCACAAGCGCATTCGCATGCAGGCGGTGGTGCAGAAGTACACCACGCACAGCATCAGCAGCACCATCAACCTGCCCGCCACGGCAACTGTGCCCGAAGTGGGCGGCATCTACCTGGAAGCCTGGCACAAAGGGCTGAAGGGTATCACCGTGTACCGCGATGGAAGCCGGAGTGGTGTGCTCGTCTCCTCAGAAGAGAAGAAGAGCTTGGACAAGGGGACCGGCACCGCGCATCACGTGTCCCGCCCAGAACGGCTGGAAGCGGATATCCTCCGGTTCAACAACGAGACGGAACCGTGGCTTGCGGTTGTCGGCCTGCTGGATGGCAGGCCCTACGAGATCTTTACGGGCAGGGCCAATGGTGGCTTCGAGCTACCAGGCTGGGTGAGTAGCGGCTGGGTGGTGAAGCGCCGCGACCAACAACGGGGCAACAAACGCTACGATCTTGAATACTCCGATGATGAGGGCTACAAGGTCACGGTACAAGGTCTTAGCCGCACCTTCAACAAGGAATTCTGGAATTATGCGATCCTGATCAGTGGTATGCTGCGTCAGGGCATGCCACTGGCCCAGGTTGTGGACGTGGTCGCCAACCTGAACCTCTACGATACGACCCTCAACACCTGGAAGAACGGTGTGGTGCGGGCTCTCTCACGCTACATACCCGACGGCACCCAGGCCAAGGGTCGTAGGTGCCCGGAATGTGAGGATGCCGAAGGTTTGTACTATGAAGAGGGGTGCCTGAAGTGCCGGAGTTGCGGGAGTTCCAAATGCGGTTGAATCGGGCTGTATGTGCACCCCAATTCCGGTCAAGGGTCAAGGATCGGTAAGAGGACCAGGTCGGCTAGTTTTGGCTTGCGATAGACACGATGCCCACCTTCGATGAATTCCAAGAGCGGGTGCGGACCTTCCAGTCGGATGGAATGGCACTTTTTGCGACCACGAGTTTTCAGGGTCACAGTGTTCCCATGTTGCACATGCTCGCGCGCATCGATGTGCACATACCGGTGTATTACGTGGACACAGGCTACCTCTTTCCGGAAACGCTCCGATTCCGTGACCAGTTGAAGGAAATGCTGGGTCTCACCTTTGTCGGACTGCGCCCCGCTGTACCCAAGAGCCAGCAGCGGGATGCGAACGGTGCGCTCATGTACACGTGGGACCCCGATCGTTGCTGCCATCTGAACAAGGTGCAACCGATGGAGCGCGTGTTGGCGGAGTTCGATGTGTGGGTCAATGGTGTGCGGGCAGACCAGAGCGCCGCGCGCCGAGCCATGCGGGTGGAGCAGCCTGCCGGTCACGGATGCCTGCGCTACCACCCCATGCTGGATTGGGACATGCGCAAGGTATTCGCCTACCGGACGGCCTATGGACTGCCGGAGCATCCGTTGGAAGCGGAGGGCTACGTGAGCATCGGCTGTGAGCCTTGCACCCGCAAGCTGATGGACGGTTTCGATGAACGCAGTGGACGCTGGTTCGGGTTGAACAAGACGGAATGCGGGCTGAACACGGAACTGGTCCAAGGGCAGGAGGCAGTGCCAAGGAAGGCAGAGCAATGAGGGTCGCGGTAACAGGTGGTGCCGGGTACATCGGTGCGAAATTGGTGGCTGTGTTGTCCACGGACGAACGCATCACCGAATTGTTGGTGTATGACGATCTGAGCCGGGGGCATCATGGCCTGTTCATGGGGCCACGCTTGGGCAAGGTGCCGGTACGATTCGTTCAGGGCGACATCCTGGACTCCCGAAAGTTGCGGAAGGAACTTGCCGGGATCGACCTTGTATTCCACCTGGCAGCCAAGGTCACCACACCATTCGCCGATGCAGGCCATCATCAGTTCGAGCAGGTGAACCACTGGGGTACCGCCGAGGTGGTGTATGCCATCGAGGACGTGGCGCCAGAGGCACGCGTGGTGTACCTCGGGAGCACGGCCGTGTATGGCTCTGGGCAGGCTTCGGCAGTGATGAATGAACGGCCCCGGCCGCGCTCGGCATATGGGTACAGCAAGCTACGCGGCGAAGCCCACATGAAGCGCCTGATGGACGACAGGCACGTGACCATTCTGCGCTCAGGGAACGTGTACGGCCCGGGCCGTAGCATGCGCTTCGATGCGGTCATCAACCGGTTCATGTTCGAGGCACATCACAAGGGGCGCATCTCCATCAGCGGCAGTGGGACCCAGCGAAGGCCCTTCGTCCATATCGACAGTGTGGTCGCCACCTTGTCCGCCCTTGTGCACGATGGTCCCCGTTCCGGCCTCTTCGACCTGGTGGATCTCGACTTATCCATCCTTGACCTGGTCGAGAGCCTGCGCGTGATCTATCCTGACATGGAATTCCTCTTCGTGGACCAGCATCTTGAATTACTCAGCTTGCAGGTGCCGCGCGACGAAAGGCTCCAGGGTGTGCAACCGGTGCGGTCGAACGAACTGGTACAGGAATTGTGGGCCATGCGGTCGCAGTTCGCCTGGTAGACGGTTCAGTCGCAGTTCTCCATCTCAAGGATGAAGTATCCCTGGCTTCGGATCTCCGACTCCCACTGCGGCCGCAAGGACCGCACATGGCAGAAACGACATTCCCTTGCCGTGAGAGCCTGGTCACCCTGGCCCTTGCTTTCCAGGTAGGTGCGGCCATAGCCGTGAATGACGGTGGTGTCGCGCTGGCTGCTGGGTGCGATGATGTCGAAGTGCATCACCCGGCCGTCCGTGCGGGTGACGTAGGTATCCCATACGGCCACTTCAGTTGCTCTTGTCCGTTCGTCCATGGTCTTGTGGTGTTGCGCCTGCCCGACCATACCGATCAGGAGGGCTGGTAGAAGAGTGAGGAGGTTCTTGTGCTTTCTCATCAATCGCAGGTCAAAAGTAAGGAAACCTAACTATATTTGTACCGGAAAGGACGTCCCCGCCCTCACACACAGAACACATAAACCCCTGAAGAACATGGAAAAGGCAGTCTTCTATCATGCCGGGTGCCCGGTCTGCGTCAATGCGGAAGATCGTATCACCGAGCTGGTGGACCGTGGTAGGTACCAGGTCGAGCATGTGCATCTAGGCCAGGACCGTGGCCGTATCGCCGAGGCTGAGGCCGCGGGTGTAAGAAGCGTACCCGCGCTGGTCGTTGGCGGTGATGTGCTGCACATCAACCACGGTGCCAGTATGGCCGAGGTGAAGGGTTGAACGGCCTTCGAGGAACGGAGAGGGGCCCGGTCACCTGGGCCGGGTCCCGCTGTTCACGATACCTTTCAGCCATGGGCAGGCAGGTACGAAGGGAAGATCAACTCAACGCTCACCTTGCACGGCTCCTGGAGCGCTTGGGTGAGGTGTCCCGGGCCCTGCGCTGGCAGGAGAGCTTAGGGTCGGGCCTGAGCCCGTTGCAGTTGCGGATTCTTGGTTTCGTCGCGGACCACGTCGGGCAGCCCGTAGGTGTTGCCCGTCTGGCCGATGAGCTACAAGTGACACGCCCGACCGTTAGTGACAGTGTCAAGTTGCTGGTGGACCGAGGACTATTGCTCCGCAGGGCCGATCCGCTGGATGGCCGCAGCCATGCCTTGCGCCTGACCGCCACGGGGCGTCGGCATCTCCCGGCCGGGGAGCCTTTCGCTCCTGCGCTCGCCACGCTGCCGCTGGAGGAGCGGGAGACCCTGCTTCTGGCCCTGATGCGTTTGCTGGAGGCGCTCCTCGCGAGCGGCGAGGTACAGGTGCAGCGTATGTGCTGGACCTGCTCCCAATACCGGGGAGACCGGGATAGGAGGCATCATTGCCTATTGCTGGAGAGGGACCTTGGGATCGCCGAGCTTCGGACGGATTGCGCCGAACACAAGGGGGAGGCGGCATGATCCATCTTGTCCTGCGCGAATGGATCAGCTCACGCCCTCAGTGCGAGCACATCGCAGCGGGAATTATCCACATGCTCAAGTGTGATGATCTGGTCTCCCTGTGGTAGTTGCCATTTGATGTGCGCGCCCTGACGGTATCCGATGAGGGCGGAGCCCAGCACCGATAGCACGGAGAGCTTGTTCAACTTCAGATCGGCATCGGCATGCATCACCAGCTGCAGGCCGTTCCTTCGGCCGGCGGGCATCCCCACGTCCACGATGCTGCAGATCCGCACCACGTCCCGGGGCATCTCCTCCTCCTTCCTCACGTCGGCATGCTCCAATTCCCGGTAAAGCCGGTCCAAGCTGTTCCGGACCTGGATATCGGGTGCAGTGTGACCAATGATCCAGGAGCGCATCAGGTCGCGTTCCTTTTCGGATACGATGAGGTTGGCACTATCCATGATCAGATGCGTTTGAGTTCGTTGAGTATCGTCTGTACACTCTCCTTGGCATCGCCGAAGAGTACGCGGCAGTTCTGTCGTTCCAGGAGCGGGTTGCGTTCACCGGAATAGCCCTTGGACATGCCGCGCTTCAGCACCACCACCTGGGCTGCTTTGTATGCCCGGATGATCGGCATGCCGTAAATGCTGCAGCCTGGATCGTTCTCGGCTGCCGGGTTCACCACATCGTTCGCACCGATCACCAGAACCACCTGGTAGCGGTCCATGTGTTCGTTCACCTCATCCATGGCATGGATGTTGGCATAGGGAACGTTGGCTTCCGCCAACAGGACGTTCATGTGCCCTGGCATCCTGCCGGCCACCGGGTGGATGATGTGATCGACCCTGGTCCCGGTCCGATTCAGTTGGACTTGGAGCTCGGTCACGGCCTGCTGAGCTTGACTGACAGCCATACCATATCCTGGAACAATGGCTACATGATCCGCGAAAGCCAGCAGCGAGGCCACCTCCACGGCCGAAATGGGGCGTACGTCCTCTTCGTTCGTTGCCCTTGCGCCATTGGTGCCTTTGATGCTACCTGCCAGAACACGGCTCAAGGTCCGGTTCATGGCCTTGCTCATCTGCAACGTGAGCAGAAGGCCGGTGGCACCTACGAGGATCCCACCGATGAGCATGACAGTATCCTTGAACAACAGACCTGCCAGAAGCGTGGCCACTCCCGTTAGGGCATTGAGCAAAGCAATGAGGACAGGCATATCGGCACCGCCGATGGGCAGCGTGAGCAGCAGGCCATGCGCCAGTGAAAGCAAGGCCATCACGGGCAACAGGGCCTTGATGGGCAAGGTGGTACCCGGCAGCAGCAGGAAGGACAACAACAAGCCCAATTGGACCAAGAGCAGGGCGCGGGCCGCCAGCCGATGTGCCCTGCGGGCTACGGGCATCCGTCTTCCATCCAGCTTCAGGTAGGCCGCCACACTGCCGGTGAACGCTATGCCACCCAGTACCACGCCCAGGATGAGGACGACACCAGCGGCCTTGTGTCCAGGTCCGTTGTCGAGGGTATGCATGGCGTTAAGCCCGAGCAGGACCGCACTGAGTCCGCCCAAGGCATTGAACAAGGAGACCAGTTGTGGCATGGATGTCATGGCCACCCGGTAGCTCCAGATGCGGCCGATGACCGTGCCGGACATCAACAACAGACCCAGGATCACAAAATGTGCTGTGCTCGTGCCCGGCGTTATTGCCGAATAGGTGGTGGCGCCGAGTGCCAGCAGCACACTGAAGGCCGCCACCGCATTCCCAAGGCGGGCCTTACCGGCGCTGCCCATGAATTTGAGCCCTTGGACCAGGCCAATGGTCGATAACAGGTAGAGGATCCCCATGGCCGTCAAATAATTGGACCCCGTTGTGTGGTCTTTCTGAACATGCCGAGCATGCGGTGTGTGACGAAGAATCCGCCTGCCAGGTTGATGGTGCCCGCAAGCACGGCGATGGAGGCCAGAGCGATCGTGAGCTCATCGCCCGATGCAGCTCCCAACAATTGGCTGATGCCTCCGAACAGGATGATGCCGCTGATCGCATTGGAGCCTGACATGAGCGGCGTATGCAGAACAGCGGGTACGTTCTTGATCACCTCGAAGCCCACGAGCAGGCTCAGGGCAAGAACGAACAGGCCGTCGATAGGCGTGAGCTGGTACTGGAGGTCGAGCATGGTTCAGAAGGCCGCGGAGGCCAGTGTCAGGAAGCGTTCGTTCACCACTTTTCCATTAGCCACCACCTGGGTGGCCTTGAGGATACTATCGTCATTCCGGTCGCATTGTTCCGCCAGCAAGTGCAGCAGGAATGCCGTGTAGTTGTTGGAGATGAGGATCGATGTGGAATGAGCGGAACCACATTCGATCGACCGGGGTCCGAGTATCGTGATCTCTCCGGCCATCACGGTGTGGTCCGGGTCTGTCAGTTCGCAGTTGCCACCAGAGCTTGCTGCCATATCGACGATCACGGCGCCGGGCTTCATGGCCTCCACCATGGCCCGGGTTATTAGGATCGGCGCCCGCCGGCCTGGCACACGTGCCGTAGTGATGATCACGTCGGCTTGTGCGGCCTCCTGTTGGATGGCCACCCTCAGGCGATCCAGGTGTTCTGCGCTCTGCTCCACGGCATATCCACCCGCCTTCCTATCCTCGATGGCACCGTCAACCTGGATGAACTCCGCACCGAGGCTTTCCACCTCTTCCTTGGCCGCTGAGCGCACATCATATGCCTTCACCTGAGCACCCAGCCGGCGGGCTGTGGCGATCGC
>Ga0116151_10001964_pt1 | contig 19173 bp, 17 predicted proteins | sample AD_UKC117_MetaG_FD_89893 | JGI IMG/M metagenome (GOLD analysis project Ga0116151, IMG submission 89893) | Active sludge microbial communities of municipal wastewater-treating anaerobic digesters from Hong Kong - AD_UKC117_MetaG | ecosystem: Engineered > Bioreactor > Anaerobic > Digestate...
CAGTTGGCAGCAGATGCAAAGTCGGACAAGAACTTGATGGAGGCCACTTTGGCGGCAGCACGAGCCGGGGCAACCACGGGTGAGTGGGCCGGTGCCCTGCGGGAGGTCTTCGGTGAATTTCGGGCACCCACCGGTGTCGCGGGCGCGGTGAGTGCAGTTGATGCAGGCGCAGAGTTGACCGCCGTACGCGATCGAGTGAAGCAGACCGGCGAAGACCTCGGTGGACGCTTGCGGTTGCTGGTCGGTAAGCCCGGCTTGGACGGGCACTCCAATGGCGCCGAGCAGGTAGCCGTGCGGGCTCGTGATGTCGGTTTCGAGGTGATCTATCAAGGCATTCGCCTCACGCCGGAGCAGATCGTAGCCGCGGCCGTAGCCGAAGACGTGCACTGCGTTGGAGTGTCGATCCTGTCGGGATCTCACATGGAGTTGGTGCCCGAAGTGCTGGCCGAAATGAAATCCGCAGGCATCGATGATATTCCGGTCATCGTAGGCGGGATCATCCCGGCAAGTGACGCGGTGGCACTCAAGGCGATGGGCGTGGCTGAAGTCTTCACACCCAAGGATTTCAGCCTGACCGAAGCCATGGCTCATATCGTTGAGGCCATCAGAAGGGCCAACGATCTGGATTGATCGCAAGCTGATTGGTGCCACGCCCTGAATTCCGCTGCGCCAGCCTGCTTTGCGCCATAGTGTGGGGCCAGTCCGGTGACGTGCGAAACGAAGGTCGGGGTTGATGGGTGCACAAGAGCATGCCAGCAGGTCTGGCGCTGAGGGTAAGTCGATCTTTCGTGACCTGCTCGAGTCAGCCCCGGACGGCCTGGTCATAGTCAATGCTGAAGGCACGATCGTGATGGTCAACGTCATGGCCGAGCGGCTCTTCGGTTATGACCGCTCCCAACTCCTGGGCCAGTCAGTGGAGATTTTGTTGCCCGAGCGGCTGGCCGGCATGCATTCGGCGTTCAGGTCTGGCTTCATGGCCAACCCCGAGCCAAGATCTGTCGGGCAGCGCAATCCCTTGTGGGGCCGTCGCCGTGACGGAGCCGAGTTTCCCGTCGAGATTGCACTGTCTCCCCTCAAGACCGATGAGGGCACGTTGGTCTCCGCCTATGTCCGAGATGTGACCGCGAGACTTGATGCGCAAGGTGAGGCCGACCGGGTCAAGGAAGACTTTTTCGCGACCGTCTCACATGAGTTGCGCACGCCGTTGACCTCGATGATTGGTTACGGCGAGTTGATGCAAGATCTCGAGACGTTGAGCCCGCAAGGTGAGCGATTCTTGTCGGTTATTTTGCGTAGTGCCGAGCGTGAACTTCGCTTGGTTGAAGACTTGCTGACTCTAGTGGCCACAGAGGGTGCCGAGCTTGCCATCAATCCGGCCCGCATCGACTTGGTGCCGGTGGTGCGCGATGCCGTTTCTTTGGTCGAACCTCGATGTATTGAGCATGGCCTAGCGTTGTCGCTGGAGTTGCCGGATGACTCGGTGCCTATCTTGGGTGACGTAGACCGATTGCATCAGGCATTGGGCACCCTGCTGAGCAACGCAGTGAAGTTTTCCCGCCCCGACAGTTCGTTGCAGGTGCTCATGAGAGTCACCGACAACCAAGCCCATATCGACGTGATTGACATTGGCCCAGCCGTAGCGGGCGCTCAACCAGGTCAATCCTTCGAAGCCGAGGGTAGTGCCGGTGCGACATACGAGAAGCGGGTGCGTGGAGTCGGGATTGGCCTGACGATCACTTTGGCGATCATGGATGCGCACCGAGGTCGGATCGAAGTGCTCAGCGATGATGAAGATAGTTCGGTCTTCCGCGTGATCTTGCCGCTTGCTTGACGAGGCCCCGCTTGGGAGCAGGTCAGAACAAGCGGTGCTCGGCATCGTCGATGCCACGCAAGGCGTCATAGTCAACGGTTACGCAGGTGATCCCACGATCCTCGGCGAGCACTCGAGCTTGAGGCTTGATCAGTTGGGCCGCGAAGATGCCGCTGACGGGATGCAACAGGGGGTCGCGGTTGAGCAACTCCAAATAGCGAGTTAGCTGTTCAACTCCGTCGATCTCGCCGCGTCTCTTGATCTCAACGGCAACCGATGATCCCCGTGAATCCCTGCACATCAGGTCTACCGGACCGATGGCGGTGGGGAACTCTCGGCGTACGAGGGTGAGACCGGGGGCCAGGGAAGCTGGATGCTCGGCCAGTAACTCTTGGAGGTGCTTTTCGACTCCGTCTTTTTGTAGCCCGGGGTCGATGCCCAACTCGTGGGAAGTGTCGTGGAGTATTTCGAAGATCAGAATCCGCAGCGTGTCATCGCTCTTCGGAGAGCTCACCATCCACTCGATGTCACCGTCATCTGTGGTGCCCTCGCGAAGGTTGCAAGGGGGCGACATCCAGTTGAGTGGTTTGTAGGACCCGCCGTCTGCGTGGATCAACACCGACCCATCCGCCTTCAACATCAAGACCCTGGTGGCCATGGGCAGATGTGCGGTCAAGCGCCCTGCGTAGTCGACTTGGCAGCGGGCCACAACGAGTCTCACCTGTGCGAATCTACACCGATCCACCGTGGTGTCTTGGAGAGTGGTCGGGGTCACTGACTCATGAGTAACTTCCGTGGCATGATGCCCGACATGATCGAGAATCCCATCAGTCAAAAATTGCTGCTGCCCTATCTCAACCACGCCGTTTCGATGCTCGAATCCGGCTATGCCAGCGGCAGAGACATCGATGCGGCCATGCGCTTTGGGTGCGGTTATCCAGCTGGCCCATTGGAGATGCTCGATCAGATTGGTGCCGCACGCGTCAATGACTTGCTGCAAGCACGATTCGCCAAGAGCGGTGACGAATTGCACCGCCCAGCAGACCTGTTGTCCAAGCTTGCATCAGGGCAATCGAGTGCCGCTGATGAGTCTGACTCATCTAGCAGCCCTGAGTTCAAGCGACCTATCGCAAAAGTGGGCGTCGTAGGCACGGGCACGATGGCCACCGGCATCGTTGAAGTATTCGCCAAAGCGGGATATCCAGTGACCTATGTAGGTCGCAGTGAAGACAAGGTAGCCGGGGTAAGGGCAGCGATCGAGAAGTCTTTGGCCAAGGCTGTCGAACGCGGGAAGCTTGATGAGGCCGGCCGAGACGCTGTGCTGGCCAACTTGACCGGGGCGACCAGCCGCGAGGAGCTTGCTGACGTAGACATCGTGGTCGAGGCGATCGCTGAAGACCTGGAGATCAAGAAGCAGCTCTTTGCCGACCTTGATCGGATCTGCAAGCCTGGCGCCATTTTGGCAACGACCACATCATCACTGCCCATCACCGTTTGCGCAGAAGCTACCAAGCGCCCAGCCGATGTGATTGGGATGCACTTCTTCAACCCGGCCCCGATCATGAAGCTGGTCGAAGTGGTCACCACCGATCAGACCAGCCCCGAGGTGGACGAGACAGTCAAGGCCCTGTGTGCGAAGACCGGCAAGGTAGCCGTGTCGTGTGGGGATCGCGCAGGCTTCATCGTCAACTGTCTGCTGTTCCCCTATCTCAACGACGCAGTGAAGATGGTAGATGTGGGTGAGGCGTCGATCGAGGAGATCGACCAAGCGATCAAGGAGCATGTGCGTTTGCCGATGGGGCCCTTCGCCCTGCTTGATGTCGTGGGCAATGACGTCTCCTTGGCCATTGAGAAAGAACTCTTTGCTGAGTTCGGTCACGAGGGCTTTGCGCCTGCGGCAGGGCTGGAGAATGTCGTGGCCGAAGGCAAGTTGGGCCGCAAGACCAAGCAGGGCTTCCACGACTACAACTGACTCATCATCGAAGCTATCTGATGTCAGCCATCAGAGCCAACTCAGTGCTTCCTGCACGACGTGAGCAATTGACATTGCACACGGGCGACGGCCTTGACCTGGTCGGAGAGTTGGCGTTGCCTGCGAACCGCGAGCCCGTTGGCACTCTCGTGTGCCTGCATCCCTTGCCGACTCATGGCGGGATGATGGACAGTCATGTCTTCCGCAAGGCGGCCTATCGGCTGCCAGCGCTTGCGGATCTTGGTGTGTTGCGCTTCAACAATCGTGGCACCTGGAGTCAGCAGGGGCGCAGCGAGGGTGCCTTCGACAACGCCATTGGTGAGCGATTTGATGTCATGGCGGCATTGGAGTACGCCGACTTCTACGACCTCCCAAATGTCTGGCTGGTCGGCTGGTCATTTGGCACCGACTTGGCCTTGATGTATGGCTTGGACCCGGTCGTGCAGGGTGCAATCTTGTTGTCACCTCCGCTACGCTTCTCCAGCCCGGCCGACCTTCTGCGCTGGGCTGAAGATGGCCGACCTCTGGTGGCATTGATCCCTGAGTTCGATGACTACTTGCGTCCGGCCCAGGCCTACGAGCGCTTCGCGCCTGTGCACCAAGCCCGAGTGATCGCCGTACCAGGGGCCAAGCACCTGTGGGTTGGGGATGCCGAGCGGGTATTGGAGCAGATCGTCGAAGTCGTGGCTCCGTCGGTGCCATTGCCGCTGCCACGCGAATGGGATGGGCCCATGGAAATGGCCGACAACAGGGTCTACAACGCCAAGAACTGGCCAACCAGCCAGTGACTGCGATCAGCGACTAGCTGCACTGGCAGGCAGAGTGCCGTGATGACGCAAAGGTAAGCACACGGTGAAGGCCGTTCCTTGACCGAGCTTAGAGTCAACGGTGACTTCGCCACCATGTTGTTGGGCAATTTGTGAGGTGATGTAAAGGCCCAAGCCGGTGCCCGGGATCTGGTTTTCGTAGGCATTGTGAGCTCGGAAGAAGCGACTGAAGAGTTGCTCTTGGTCTTCACGGGGGATACCGATGCCGGTGTCGACGATCTTGATCGTGAGGCTTGAATCGTTAGAGCCGACCGACAAGTAGACCTGTTCGCCCTTATGAGAAAACTTCGCGGCATTGCTGAGCAGGTTGGTCAACATCCTGAAGACATGGTTGAAGTCGCCATCTAGAGACAACTCCTCATCGAATGGGGCAATCTGCAAGCTGACCTCAGCCTGCTGGAACAAGGGTGCCATGGCATCGGTGACTGCCTCAATCAGCGAAGCAACCGTGAAATTAGAGAGGTTCAGTGAGATGGTCGTGTCTTCAATGTGCGACACGGTGAGTAGGTCGTCAACTAGGCGCATGAGTCGACGGCTACTGCGGTCAATAGAGCCGAGCATCTGGCGCTGATCTTGATTGAGATCACCGGCGACCCTGTCGATGAGCACTTCGGTGTAGCCGATGATGCTGGCAATCGGGGTGCGGAGTTCATGGCTCACTGTGGAGACTAGTTCGGTCTTGAGTTGATCGATGTGGGCCAGGCGCTCGCTGGCGTGCTGTTCGGTCTTGAGCGCCTTACGAAGGGCATTCTCCGTGGACACCCGCTCGGTGACATCGTCTGCGGTGGTCAGATATTCCAAGACTTCGCCGTTGGCGCCCCGAATGGGAGTCGTGGTTGTAGCCAAGACCCGCGTGGTGCCATCTCGGTGGGTCATCGGGGTAACGCTGACGATCGGATCGTGAGGCTTCTTCTCCAGCAGCGTGCTGACTAAGTCGGCGAAGGTGCTGTGTGGGTCCAGGCCATAACGGGCCATGATCTCTGCCCGCTGAGCCTGCGGGATCAGCGCAGCACGTCCATGGCGTACCTCGCCCTCGGTGAAACCAAGGATGCGTGTCGCCCCCGGACTGAACCTGGTGACCCTGCCCGCTTGGTCCATGGTCACGATCATGATGCCGGTGGCGGACTCGACCACGCGCTGAAGACGCTTTTGCTCATCGGTGGCCCGTTGGGTCGTACGGCGAAGGGCAGCCACGATGGCCGACAATGGGATTGCTCCCGACAAGATGACCAATACAAAGGTGTTTGCCAACACCAACATGTCGGCGGTGGGGATGGGCCCGCCGAAGTTGGTGTCGGAGAAGACGCCTCTCTCGCCGATTATGTAGAGCGTCGAGATCAAGCTGAATAGTGCAGTTACCCCCATCATCTGGGTATATGACGAACGCAGAGCCATCCAGATCATCAGGGGCATGAAGAGCAACGCCAAGGTTGGGGTTTGGATCGGCAGGAGCAACAAGACGAGGACCCCAAGAGTCAGGCAGACCTGGGCCAGATATTCGCTCATCTTGCTAGGGCGAGCGACCGTGCCGGGGAAATAGAAGGGCAGGGTCTCCAGGCTGGCGACTGCACGGCACAGACCGACCGCCATTGCGGACACGTGTGCACGTGGGGTGTCTAGGGCACTGAAGACGCCCCAAGACATGATCAAGCTGGTGAGACTGAGAACGCCAATGCTGATCAAGAACCTAACCAGTGCCTGGCTGGACCCGGATAAGGCTCCTTCGCCAGCCCACTTGTGAAGCAACAAGTAGCCGATTGGTAACTCGATCAGTGAGATCGCCGTGAGCAGGAAGGCAAGTGTGCTCAGCTCACCCATGAAGGGAGACAGGGCAAAGCCGATCAAATAGAAGGATGCTCCGACCAGCCAGCGATATTGAAGGGTGGTGATGAACATCGCGCCGATCGGCAGGGCCGTTACTGCATAGAAGACGGCATGCCCCACAGGATCACCAGAAGAAGAAGCAAAGCTCAGCAACATGGAGCCGAGCCAGAGGGCATAAGCCGCCGCCAGTCTCGCCCGTGGGGCGGACAATGGCGTCGGCGTCATGGCTACCTCGTCAATGCTGATCTTGGCGCTTGACCACGATTTCTTTGGTCAAAAGTATCAACGCCGCTGCTGTGGGGATAGCCAACAGCGCCCCCACAACACCTAGGAGACTAGCGCCAAGGAGCGCTGCGATCACGGTCACGACGCCTGGGATGTCAACTGCTCTAGACATCACGCGCGGGTAGAGGATGTAATTCTCGACCTGCTGGTAGGCAATATAGAAGACCACACAGGCTATGCCAGGGACGATTCCCTGGGTGAAGGCGATCGCGCAGACGATTACGGCGCCTATCGTGGCACCAATGAGCGGGATCACGTCAAGGATGGCCACGATCAGCGCTAGGGCGAGGGCATATTCGCCCATCCCGATGATGAACAAGAAGACTAGGGTGCTGATGCCGGCACACATGGCGATCACGAAGGCGCCGCTCACATAGCCGCCTACACCACCTAGGATCTCCTCGCCCAACTCGGCGGTTCGGGTACGCCGACTGGCCGGGGCTAGGCTCAAAGCGGCCCGTTTGGCGTGGGGCAGGGTAGCCAGAAAATAGATGGTCATCACGAGCACGACGAAGGCATTACCCAAGAAGCCCAAGACGGCTTTGCCTACGCCGACAACGCCGCCGAAGAGCTTTTGGGCCAAGTCGGCGCTGGTTAGATAAGACTCGATCTTGGTGATCACGTCATATTGCTCATTGAGTTGGTTGACCCAGTGGTTTTGCTCAAGGCTGGCAAACCACTCTGGTGCTTTGGCGATGAGCGTGGCGATCTGTTCACTGACCACCGGCACAATCGCGATCCCGAAGAGCAGGATCGCTAGCAGGGTAGTAAGCGCGACCAGAGCCACGGATATTGGTCGCCTCAGGCCTTTGCGCATAAACCATTCGACTGCAGGGTTGAGGCCGGCAGCCAAGAAGACGCTGATCACAACCAAGATCAAGACCCCGGCAGCTTTTGAAACGACTGCACCCAAGAAGATCGCCGACAAGGCGCCCATGGTCGCGAAGAAGCCGACGGTGAAGGGCGACTTCAGCGCGAATGCGCCCGTTGCAGGCATGATCGTGGTTGGCGGTTGAGCCTCAGCCAAGTCGTGATTGGTGGGCTCTTGAGAATCGGCCGTGGTCACTGCCGCACGAAGCCCTAGGCCGGCGACTGTTGGTTAGGAACAGTCGATGCGGACCTGTCGTCGTCACCGCCAAAACCGGCGATCACATCGCGCAACTGGCCCAACTGGGCGGTGATGGCGTCACGACGGCGGGTCATCTGGTCGACTTCGGCCTTGATCGCCTCCAGGCGGCGTTGGTGGTCGGCATGGCCGGCGCTGATCTGGGCCTCGGCCTGGGCCTTGGCTGCGGCCACGATGCTGGCGGCCTCCTGCTTGGCGTGCTCGATGAGGCCCTTGGCTTCATGGGCAGTGCGCTCGTGGTGGGCTTTGGCCGCCTCGGTTGCTTCCTTGGCGCGCTTCTCAGCTGCTGTGGCACGCTCCTCGGACTCGCTGATCAGGCGTTGCGACTCGGTGACCGCCTGGGCATGGTGTTCGGTGGCTTCTCTGGTGAGCCGCTCCTTCTCCACGGCAAGAGTGCGTCTTGCTTCTTGTACTTCGCGATCAGCAGCGGCCCGCAACTGCTCACTCTCACGCGTTGCCGTGGTGCGCATGGCCGAGCCTTCTTGTTCGGCCGCAAGCCGGAGTTGGTCTGCTTGGCGTTTGGCGCTGGCAAGCAGATCTTCAGCCTCTGCCTGTTGGCGACTGCTGGCCTGCTCCTGCTCGGCAGCGATGCGTGCGCGAGTTTCTTCGAGCTCGCGCAGTGCGGTGAGGCGTTGTCCTTCCACTTCGCTTTGGGCTTGAGCGCGAAGCTTGGTTGCCTCTCGGCTGGCGGTTTCCTTGATCTGGCTGGCCTCTGCTCGAGCTTGGCTGATCACTGCCGCTGCCTGCTCTTCGGCCATACGGAGCAACTCGCTGGCCCGATCGCCAAGCCCGGTGTACGTCGGGGCTTCCTGCTCCTCCAACTGTTTGCGGATGCTTTCGCGATCTTCGGCAAGCTCGTTGATCCGGTTTTGGGCTTCTTCGAGAGCGGCGATCAAACCGGCCCGGTCAGCCGCCATCGTGCGTAGGTGGGCGTCGACAGCGGCCGGGTCATAGCCTCTGCGCACCTGAGGCAGGAAGGGTGCCTTTGGTGCGGTGGGCAATGGCTCCGTCATGCTGGGCGCCACCACCACGGGAGTTGCTTGGGTCGGCTTCGGAATGGAGGCAGTCGCCTCGGGTGGCTGAGCCACCGTCGGAGAAGGAGTGGTCGTGTCCGGCCCTGCGGGGGAAGCAGTGGCTTCGGCCCTCGGGTGGGCCGCTGATGGAGGGCTCTGGATCACCTGGGTTGGCTCGTGGTCGGCCTCGGCCGGGTCTTCATCAAAGATTGACAATCCATCGTTAGCCATGTGACTTCCTTAGCCGACTCGCTGGGTGCTTACCTGCCTAGTGTTGCCGATGCGCGCTGGGTTTCCCAAGCACCCCCCCGCTGTAGTTGGCGTTGGAGGGACTCCTAGACCAGATCACACGCCTCGGAAGGCGTTGATCTCGTCAAGGTGCTTGGCTCGCAAGGCCTCGTCGCGTACGCCGAGTCCCTCCTCGGGAGCCAGACAGAGGACGCCAACCTTGCCCTGGTGGGCATTCTTGTGCACGTCGAGCGCGGCCTGCCCAACCTCCGCAAGCGGATAGGTCTGCGACAACGTCGGATGGATCTTGCCCTTGCTGATCAGGCGATTGGCTTCCCAGGACTCCCGATAGTTGGCGAAGTGCGAGCCGACGATCCGCTTGAGGTTCATCCACAAGTAGCGGTTGTCGTATTGGTGCATGTAGCCGCTGGTGGAGGCGCAGGTGACGATGGTGCCACCCTTGCGGGCGGCAAAAACTGATGCGCCGAAGGTTTCCTTGCCCGGATGCTCGAAGACGATGTCGACATCTTCGCCCCCAGTCAGGTCACGGATGTCCTTGCCGAAGCGGCGCCATTCCTTCGGGTCTTGGGTGTGCTCGTCCTTCCAGAATTTGTAGCCGGCCTCGGAGCGATTGATGATCAACTCCGCGCCCATCTTGCGGCAGATCTCGGCCTTGTCCTCGCTGGAGACCACGCATACGGGGGTGGCGCCGCCGTTGAGGGCGTACTGCGTGGCAAAACCGCCCAGTCCGCCGGAGGCGCCCCAGATCAGCACATTGTCGCCCTGCTTCATGCCAGCGCCATTGCGGCTGACAAGTTGGCGATAGGCCGTGGAGTTGACGAGGCCCGGAGAGGCGGCTTCTTCCCAAGTCAGGTGGTCGGGCTTGGGCATCAGCTGGTTTGACTTGACCAGGGCGAGTTGAGCCAGGCCGCCGAAGTTGGTCTCAAAACCCCAGATCCGCTGTTCGGGATCGAGCATGGTGTCGTTGTGGCCATCTGGGCCCTCGAGTTCGACCGAGAGGCAGTGCGCCACGACTTCGTCGCCGGGTTTCCAGTTGTGCACGCCTAGGCCGGTCTTGAGGACGACGCCGGACAGATCGGAGCCCACGATGTGATAGGGCAGGTCGTGGCGCTTGGCCAACGGCGATGTGCGGCCGTAGCGCTCCAGGAAACCGAAGGTCGGCAGTGGCTCGAAGATCGAGGTCCAAACGGTGTTGTAGTTGATCGCGCTGGCCATCACCGCCACGATTGCCTCGCCGGGGCCGAGCTCTGGCAAGGCGACCTCTTCTACGTGCAGCGACTTGCGAGGGTCTTTGTCGCGGGTTTCCATGCCCTCGAACATGTCGACCTCATCCTTGTGCACCGTTGCAGCGGTGTAGCTGGTGGGCAACTCGAGGTTGGCGAAGGCTTCACTTGAGGTGTTGCCGGCCAAGATGGCGTCGAGGATCTCCTGCACGGGTGTCCCTTTTCGTTAAGTTCGGCGTTGCCCGCTGACGTACAGCGATGGAGCAACTTCGGTTTAGAGGAAGATACCCGCCAGTAACCGACCTGGATAGACCTTGTGACGTATAACCCAAACCAATCGTTTGGGCTTGGCTCAATGGGCGCCGTCAGCCGATGGCTCGACGAGCTCGACCAGCACGCCACCGGCGTCCTTGGGATGGATGAAGTTGATCCGGGAGTTGGCGGTGCCGCGTTTGGGCTCGGGGTAGAGGAGCCGCAGCCCGCGGTCGCGCAGGATCTGGCAGACCTGATCGACATCGCTGACCCGGTAGGCCATCTGTTGGATGCCGGGCCCTGAACGATCCAGGAATTTGGCGATCGTTGACTCTTCGTTGAGGGGCGCGAGGAGTTGAATGCATGAGTCGGAGTCGCCCACACGCACCATGGCCTCACGTACGCCCTGCTCCTCGTTGACCTCCTCATGCTCGACCTTCATGCCATAGGTCTCGGTGTAAAACTTCATCGCGACATCAAGGTCGGGCACCGCGATGCCGACGTGATCGATGCAGAGGAACAAGTGCTGGGGGATCAGGGCGTTCATGACTGCATCGTTTCACACGCGCTCTGACTGTGACCGGTGCCTCAGCCTGCCCCCTCCCCAATCTGGTTACTGGAGGGTAAGGTCGCACTCACCGGTCTTATGGTCATCGTGTGTATGGCCGCCATCTTTTCCAGGAGGAACTCAATGTCACAGGCCAAGTCAGTCATCGTCGCGGGTGCTCGGACCCCAATCGGCCGTTTGTCGGGTGGTCTGAAGTCACTCTCCGCCGCTGACCTCGGTGGTGTCGCCATCAAGGGCGCCCTTGAGAAGGCTGGCGTGCAAGGTGACCAGATTGACTACGTGATCATGGGCCAGGTGATCCAGGCTGGTGCCGGGCAGATCACTGCTCGCCAAGCGGCCGTCAAGGGCGGCATCCCGATGGATGTCCCGGCGATCACCATCAACAAGGTCTGTCTGTCTGGCATCAACGCGATCGCGATGGCCGACCAACTCATCCGAGCCGGAGAGCACGAAGTGATCATCGCTGGCGGCATGGAGTCGATGACCAATGCCCCGCATCTGCTGCCCAAGTCGCGTGAAGGCTTGAAGTATGGCGACAACACGCTCGTTGACTCCATGGCCTACGACGCTTTGCATGACCAGTTCACTGACCAGGGCATGGGCAATCTCACCGAGGCCTGCAATGCGGCTGGTGCGAAGCTCACCCGCGAGGAGCAGGACGCGTTCTCAGCGCGCTCCCATCAGTTGGCTGCTGCCGCACAGAAGAATGGCGTCTTCGACGATGAGATCGTGCCGGTCGAGGTGCCCCAACGCAAGGGTGACCCGATCGTCGTGGCAGCAGATGAGGGTGTCCGCGCCAGCACCACTGCAGAGAGCCTGTCCGGTCTCCGGGCAGCCTTCGCCAAGGACGGCACCATCACAGCAGCATCGTCTTCGCAGATCTCCGACGGTGCTTGCGCGGTCGTGGTGATGAGCAAGGCCAAGGCCGAAGAGCTGGGCATCGAGTGGCTCGCCGAGATCGGCGCTTCGGGTCAAGTTGCCGGCCCCGACTCGACCTTGCAGTTGCAGCCCGCCCGAGCCACCAAACTGGCTCTCGACAAGGAAGGCATCACCATCGATGACGTCGACCTGGTTGAGTTCAACGAAGCCTTTGCAGCAGTCGGCATCGAGTCGGCGCGCGAGCTGAACATCCCCGAAGACAAGGTCAACGTCAACGGTGGCGCGATCGCGCTCGGACACCCAGTGGGCATGTCGGGTGCCCGGATCGTGCTGCACCTGGCCAAGGAGCTCAAGCGCCGTGGCGGAGGCACCGGCGTGGCCGCCCTTTGCGGTGGCGGCGGTCAGGGCGATGCCCTGATCGTGCGGGTGCCCAAGAGCTGACCGCTTCAACCAGATCCCCAGGATCCTGCCTTGGCGCGACGTACCGCTGACATCCCCACGCTCGTCTCACGAGCCCGTGATAGTGATCAGCGGTCCGTCGCGCGGTTGATCTCGCTCGTGGAGGACGACTCCGGGCAACTTCGCGAGGTCATGTCTGCGCTGACGGCGTACGTCGCCGAAGACCGCGCTGCGGGCAAGGGTGCACACATAATCGGGCTAACCGGACCCCCTGGGGTTGGGAAGTCAACCTCCACCTCGATGTTGGTCGGTGCGTTGAGAAGTCGCGGCAAACGAGTGGGGGTTTTGGCGATCGACCCGTCATCGCCGTTTACCGGTGGCGCTCTGCTTGGAGATCGAGTCCGGATGCAGGATCACGCACTCGACAAGGGCGTCTATATCCGCTCGATGGCTTCTCGAGGCCATCTCGGCGGATTGTCGGTGGCTACCCCTCAAGCTCTTCGAGTGCTTGATGCCGCAGGGTGTGACGTGATCTTGGTCGAGACAGTCGGGGTGGGGCAGAGCGAAGTGGAGATCGCCTCCATGGCTGACACCACACTAGTGCTGCTCGCCCCTGGCATGGGCGATGGGATCCAGGCCGCGAAGGCCGGAATCTTGGAGATCGGCGACATCTACGTCGTAAACAAGTCAGACCGCGAAGGAGCCTTGCAGTTACGGCGTGAATTGCGCTCGATGATGTCGTTGTCGCAACGGGGCGAGAGCGGCTGGCGGGCACCGATCGTCAATACAGTCGCCACAGACAAAGACGGGGTCGAAGAGCTGCTTGATGCCATCGGCGCCCATTGGGACCACTTGTGCTCAGCTGAGGAGTTGCAGCGCCGCCGTCTGCAACGGGCTCGGGTTGAGATCGAGGCGATTGCCCTGGCCTCCTATCGACGCGCTTGGCGGGGACTGACCGGCGTTGGGCTAGATGACCTGGCTCGCCAGGTGGAGTCAGGTCTCGTCGACCCTTATGCCGCGGCGGATGCGCTTATCGCGGGTTGAGCGCGCCTCCCTGCTTGGGGGCTGTTTGCGTGGTATGAAAAGCAGCAGACCTGTGCGTGTCCTTCCCCCTCAGTCAGCCGAGCCACCGACAGGAGTGATCATGGGTGCGGTCTTGAAGAAGGGTGTTCCCCTTCTGCTCATTGTCTTCATTGGCTATTACCTCTTCACTGATCCCAAGGGATTGGCAGACGCGGGAACTTCGCTACTCAGCACCACTTGGCAGGCTTTGACCAACTTGTTCAATGCAGTTATCAACTTCGCCGACATCGCCAAGAGCTAGTAGCGAGCTCGACCATGTCGTTGTTGCCGAGCAGCCTCACCGACCCGCAGATCTCACGGCACTTGTTGCGTGAGGAAGGCGAAGACATCGTCGATGAAGTACGTAAGCACTGGATCGTCTACATCATCCCTGGATTCGTTGGTCTGCTTGCGCTTACTTGTTTGATCGGCTTCATGCTTGCGGACCCATCGTGGGCACCGATCCCTCTTGTGATCGGGATGATCTTGGCTGCCTGGGCGTCTTGGCGGGCCTTGTCGGAAAATATCGATCGTTTCGTGATCACCAACATGCGGGTCTTCAGAGTGCATGGGCTCTTTTCGCGCAACCTGGCCACCATGCCTTTGAGTCGGATCCTAGACATTACGGTGGTCAAACCCTTCTCCGGGAGGATCATGGGCTACGGGCATTTCACCTTCGAATCAGCAGCACAGGCACAGGGTTTGCGTGAAGTGAAGTTTGTTGGCCACCCTGACCGCCGTGATCTGGCTATCCAACGCGTCGTACAACGAGCTGGGTTGCGGGGGCAAGCTACTGGCCAGGGAAGTGGCACTCTAAGCCGTTAGGCAGGCAGATTCGGGTGGCTGTCAGCTGGCGCTTCGAGCGTGATCGCTAAGAGGAAAAAGGCCAAGAAATGTAAGTAGGCCAAGAAGAAGTGCGCCAAACCCGCAGCGCCACCAACCACACTGCCAGCTGCGCCCGTACTCCCACTTCCGGGCGGGTAAAGAGGCCGGTATCGAGCAGAGCGTCAGGAGTTGGGAGAGGCCGGGTTTCTTGTTGCGCGTGTTGGTGGCTGCCGTAGTCGGGGGTTTCTTTGTGGTTGGAAGTTGGATCGTTGATCGGCCTGGTGGGGGCAAGAAAAATTTGTTGTTGGTTGTTCCTGATGGTGTCTTTGTGGGTTTAGTCTTGGGTTGACTTCGGGTTGGTTTTCTTTGAGAGTGTGGGGGCAGTGATGTTGCGACGTTTCTTGGTAGTGCTGTTGTCTTTGTTTTTGGCTTTGATGGCCTTGGTTGGTTTTGGGGCCGTTGCTGCTAGTTCTGCTGCTGGCTCAGGCCAGGTTCAGGTCAGTGCAGCGGGTGCTTCGAATAGTTCTGGTCTTGTTGTCGCCAAGAAAAAGAAGAAGCCGAAGAAAGCCAAGAAGTGCAAGAAAGGCAAGAAGGGCAAGAAGAAGAACTGCGCTAAGCCGGCTGCGCCGGCTCCGCCACTTCGTTTGCTTTCGGCTGGCGCCTATCACTCCTGTGCAGTCGTTTCTGGAGTTGCCAAGTGCTGGGGGCAAAACGACTATGGTGCGCTTGGTAATGGCACTACTAGTGCTTCGTCTGCTCCGGTCAGTGTTGGGGGCGGGTCGGGGACGAGTGGCTGGACCGCGATCTCGGCAGGCCTTTATCACTCATGTGGGATTCGCGCCGGGGTGGCGTTGTGCTGGGGCTACAACTCAGATGGTCAGCTTGGTAATGGCACCACTATTGATTCGACGACTCCGGTAAATGTTGGGGGCGGGGCGGGGACGAGTGGATGGACCGCGATCTCGGCTGGTGCATATCATTCCTGTGGGATTCGCTCCGGGGTGGCGTTGTGCTGGGGCTACAACCCCGATGGTCAGCTTGGTAATGGCACCACTAGTGCTTCGACGACTCCGGTCAATGTTGGGGGCGGGTCGGGGACGAGTGGCTGGACCGCGATCTCGGCAGGCCGTTATCACGCTTGTGGGGTTCGCTCTGGGGTGGCGTTGTGTTGGGGCGATAACGGCGATGGTGAGCTTGGTAATGGCACCAATGTTGCTTCGTCTGCTCCGGTAAATGTTGGTGGGGGTGGGGGTACTTCGGGTTGGACCTCCGTTTCAGCCGGCCGTTATCACTCTTGTGGGGTTCGCTCTGGGGTGGCGTTGTGTTGGGGCTATAACTCGGATGGTCAGCTTGGTAATGGCAGCAATACTGCTTCGTCTGCTCCGGTAAATGTTGGTGGGGGTGGGGGTACTTCGGGTTGGACCTCCGTTTCAGCCGGCTACCATCACGCTTGTGGGGTTCGCTCCGGGGCATTCCTTTGCTGGGGCGACAACTACTACGGGCAACTGGGCACTGGAACCAATGCCACATCGCTAGTGCCTACGCCGGTCTTGTGAACTGATTCTGGGGCAGGTCCGTGGGCCGGTCAAAGCCCGGCAACCTCTTTGAGGTCTTCACTGATCGCATCGAGTCGGCCCGCTGCGCTGATCCGGGCGGCATCAACGTCTGCTTCGACGGGGACGACGACTTCGAGATAGCACTTGAGCTTTGGTTCGGTGCCAGAGGGGCGCACGATCACTCGGCCACCCTCTGCGAGAGTCAAGTGCAGACCGGGGGTTGGGGGCAGGCCTTTGTAGCCTTCGGCGAGGTCGTGAACCTCGATAACGGTCAGACCACCTAGGGCGCTCGGAGGCTGGGCACGCAAGCGGTCGACGACACCGGTGATCTGGGATAGATCTGCCATCCGCACCGAGAGTTGGTCGGTGGCATGCAGTCCGAAGTCATAGGCGAAATCATCGAGAAGATCTCTGAGGGTGAGCCCATTGGCTTTTTGTGAGGCCGCGATCGAGCAGAGCATCAGGAGTGCGGAGAGGCCATCCTTGTCCTTGACCCGTGCAGGGTCGACGCAATAACCCAAGGCTTCTTCATAGCCAAATGCCAGATTTTCTAGCCGACCGATCCACTTGAAGCCAGTCAAGGTCTCTGTGTGTTGCTGACCATGGGCGCTAGCCATCTTGCCCAGCAGTGATGAGGACACGATCGAAGTCGCGTAAACCCCAGCACGTGGCAGAGTCAGTAGATGGTGGGCGAGGATCGCGCCCACTTCGTCGCCACGCAGCATCTGCCACCCATGTGGGCCAGGCACTGCCACTGCGCAGCGATCTGCATCTGGATCATTGGCCACAACCAGGTCGGCGCCAACCTCTTGGGCCAAGGCAATGGCTTGATCCATCGCGCCAGGCTCCTCGGGGTTGGGGAAGCTCACCGTCGGGAAGTCCGGGTCAGGCGCCGCCTGAGCTGGTACGACGTGTGGCGCGGAAAATCCGGCCCGCTTCAGCAACTCCACAGTCGAGGAGCCGCCAACGCCGTGCAAGGGGGTGTAGACAATGTCGAGCTCGCGCGGGCCGGTGCCGATGCAGTGGAGCACCGACTCGTAGTAGAGCTCCATCAGAGCGTCGTCGAGGAGTTCGCCGCCAGATCCTTTGGTGATCTGGTCAACCGGGCCGATTGCACGGATTGCTTCGGCGATCTCCTCGTCGGCTGGTGGCACGATTTGGCTGCCATCGCCGAGGTAGACCTTGTAGCCGTTGTCTTGAGGTGGGTTGTGGCTCGCAGTGACCATCACTCCAGCCGCACAGCCCAACTCCAAGATCGCAAAAGCCAGCACAGGTGTTGGCAGTGGGCGAGGCAAGACCAGCGCACGGAGCCCAGCGCCGGTGATTATCTCTGCGGTGTCGCGGGCGAATACTTCGGAGTTATGCCGTGCGTCATAACCAATCACCACGCTCGACTCGGGGCCGGCGCCATGCTTCAGCAAGTACGACGCCAGCCCCGCTGCAGCCCTCATCACGACGACTCTGTTCATCCGGTTAGGCCCAGGGCCCAGCTTGCCGCGCAGGCCAGCCGTGCCGAACTCCAGATCTGCGGCGAAGGCATCGGCAAACTCGGCATCATCTTGGCCATCGAGCCAGGATTGGAGTTGGGCTCGGGTTTGCGGATCAGGGTCTTGGGCCAGCCAATCCGCAGCCCGTTGGTGCAGGTCGCCGCTCATCGCATTTGGGGTCAGCCCAGAGCCGCGACGGCCGCGTCGTAGTCAGGCTCTTCGACGATTTCGGGCACGAGTTGGCTGTGGATCACCTTGCCGGACTCATCGGTCACTACCACCGAGCGGGCGAGCAGGCCCCGCATTGGGCCGTCGGTCATCAGCACGCCGTAGTCCTTGCCGAAGTCGCTGCGGAAGGCAGAGCCGACCCGGGCGTTTTCGATGCCTTCGGCTCCACAGAAGCGAGCTTGGGCGAAGGGGAGGTCTTGGGAGACATTGAGTACGACGGTGTTGTCGAGGCCAGCGGCGAGTTCGTTGAACTTGCGCACACTTGCAGCGCAGACGCCGGTGTCGATGCTTGGGAAGATGTTGAGCACGACGCGCTTGCCAGCAAGATCTGCGCTGGCCAGATCAGAGAGTCCATCGCTGACCACGGTGAAGTCTGGTGCGGATGCTCCGACTCCGGGGAGGTCGCCGACGGTGTTTACGGGATTGCCTTTGAAATTGGTGATTGCCATGTGACCTAATCTAATGCCTGGCTCATCGGCGAGCGCGCTCGCGGTAGATCGGCTCGGTCTTGGCGAAGGCGGCCTTTTGGGCTGCGGTGTTATTGGCTCTCCCGAGCAGTTGCAATTGCTCGACCAACTCCCACCAGAATGTGTGGGCAGGGCCCTTGCTCCAAGTGCGATTGAACAACCGCTTTGCCCCGGCTAGAGCGTCAGGAGAGCGTTTGGTCAGGGCATGAGCAAGCTCGATCGCGGCCTGCTCGGGGTTTGCAGCCACCGCGCCAACCAGACCCAACTCGTGGGCCTGTGCCCCAGTGACGAACTCCGCAGTCATGGTCAGCCGCTTTGCGGTCTCGATGCCAACCAATTCAGACAATGACTGCACCCCAGTCATGTCGGGGATCAGCCCCCACTTGCCCTCCAACACCGACCATTGGGCATCAGGCGTGGTGATCCGGAAGTCGGCGGCCAAGGCGAGTTGGAGGCCCCCGCCCAGGCAGTGGCCGTGTACGGCGGCGATCACCGGCACCGGGAGACGTCGCCACACCCAACAGGCCTCCTGGAAGGTGTTGGTGCCGCGCCATGGTCGGGGGATCAGGCCGATCGCGAGCTTTTGCGGGGTCTTCATCACCGTGGCGAAATCCAGTCCGGCACAAAATGCATCACCGTCGCCGACCAGGATCACGGCGCGCACACTGCGATCGACGCGAATTTCGCGACCGACCTCGATCAGCTCATCAAGAGTCTGCAAGGTGAGGGCATTGAGTTTGTCGGCCCGGGTCAATCGGACGGTGGCAATGTGGTCGGTGACCGACCATTCGACGTACTGGCGAGTAACACTCATGTGCCCCAGCCTACCTGCCTTGGGAGTCCATCTCTTGACCTATCGATAATCAATGCTATCGTTTATCGAGTGATCGTTTATCAGTAGGAGGAGTCATGGGAAAGGGATTGTTCACCTTCGATCGAGCCGATGCGATCGGCACCAAACTGCTGCTCGGTCTGATCACCGTTGCACTAGCCATCTATGCGCTGGTCAGGCCGATTGTTAGCTGGGTGCAGGGCAAGGCCTATGTGACCGAAGTGCCGACGCTCGTTGGGATGGAAGTTGACCTCAAGTCATTGCGGTTGCCGCCTCGACGCTTGCTCCA
>Ga0116151_10001974_pt1 | contig 19072 bp, 18 predicted proteins | sample AD_UKC117_MetaG_FD_89893 | JGI IMG/M metagenome (GOLD analysis project Ga0116151, IMG submission 89893) | Active sludge microbial communities of municipal wastewater-treating anaerobic digesters from Hong Kong - AD_UKC117_MetaG | ecosystem: Engineered > Bioreactor > Anaerobic > Digestate...
CACGGCCGTTTGCCAGCCCACCGGACGACGGCCGTCGCGCTTTTCCGCCCATTGCAGCACCCGATGAAACGCCAGCCCGGTCAAAATGCAGCTGGCGGCGATGGCCGTGGCAAAATAGGATTCGCCCGCGCCCCACTTGCCGGCGGTCACGCTGTTCAGCAGCGCGGCCACAAACCAGATGGTGTACAGCGACAGTCGCTCGAAATACAGTTGGTAAACGGCAAAGGCCAGCGCCGCCACGGTGAGGACCGTGTGCAGCGTCCACCACTGCCGGAACAGGCCGATGGCCTGCTCGCGGATGAACGGGTTCAGGTTGGCGGTGACGGTGTTTAGCAGCCACATGCCGTTGGTGGACCAATCAATCCACAAAAAGATGAGGCCGGTCACGGCGGCAAAGGGGATGGCCCACAGCACGGCCCGCTTTGGCTGGCGGATGAAGAAGAAGATGAACACGGCGGCGACCGTGGCGTAGGCCAGCTGCTTGGTGTAGCCGGCGGCCAGCAGCAAGAGCATGACCAGGAGAAGACGGCCGTTTAACTTCTTCCCCGCCGCTTCTTCTCGGGCGATGACGGCCGTCATCAACACCACCGCCAGCGTCTCGAACATGACCATGAACATGTGCTGCCGGAACAGCGGCCCCACGTGATAGACGTAATTGGAAGCCAGAAAGGCCAGCCCGGCCAGCGCCGAAAGCCACCATCGCTTGCCCTCACGCTGCACCGCGTAGCCAATGGCCGCCGCCGTGATCAGCGTGCCCAGAAAAGAAATCAGGCGGCCAGTCCAATACTGCGGCCCAAACAGCCACACCAGCGGCACAATCACCACGTGAAACAGCGGCGGGTAGTTGGACGAGTAAAAGGGGTAAACGTCGTTGTCGCGGTAGGGCCATTCGCCCTGGCTGAAGAGCAGCGTGTCCATCAGCTCGAAGCCTTCGCCCTGGTCGTAGTCGAAGGGGAACTGGAAGAGGCGGTAGGCGTAGACGGCGTAGATGATGAAGTAGCCCACAAAGGCGGCCAGCGCCAGCCCGATCAGGATGCGCGGGGCGTAGATGGCGAGTTTGGTGGGGAAGGAAACGGCCGTTTCCCCCTCTCCTTCTCGCAGCGCCGCAAATTCATCACTCATGCCGGTTTGTCCCCCAGGGGCAGCAGGCTCACGCCCACCAGAAAGACCACGCCGGCGGCCAGCAGCGCCAGCCGCTGCGTCGGCCCCACGCCCTGAAAATCGCCCGCGCCCAACAAATCATTGGCAAACGAGCCCAGCGCCGCCAGCACACTCAAGGCCATAAAAGCTAAACCAAGTTGTCGTTTTGTCATGCAACCATCCCTAGTCTCCGATAAACAGCGCCCAAGTTTATCCTAAAAATCTGTCCGGTAAAACCGGCCGCCGGTTTCCCCTTTGGCTTGCCATTCGCCGGATATTTGTTACGATTGTATGCATACAAGTGATACAATGACCTACCGAACGAAGACCTACCTCTACGAAAAAATCGCCGCCACGCTGCGGCAGCAAATCGCCAGCGGCGAGCTGCAGCCAGGCGACCGCCTGCCGTCGGTGCGCGATATTGGCGAACAGTGGGGCTGCACGCCGGGCACAGTAAGCCGGGCCTACAGCCTGCTGGCCGAGGAAGGGCTGGTAACCAGCTACCAGGGCGGCGGCACACGGGTCACCGAACCGGAAAACAAGGCTGCACGGCCGTCCTGGCAGTGGGCCACGCTGATCAATCGCGCAGAACAGTACTTGTTGGAAGCCATCAGCAGCGGCCATTCGCCGGCGCAGGCGGAAGCGGCGCTGGCGGTAGCCATTGCCCGCTGGCGCGAACTGGCGCAGCAAGCGCCGGTGACGGCCGTTGACCCCTCCACCCCGGCCCCTCACACCCTGCGCTTCATCGGCAGCCACGATTTGCTCATCGAATTTGTCGCCCGGCTGCTGCACGAGGCAAACCCGGATGCGCAAATGGACGTGGAATATGCCGGTAGTCTGGGCGGGTTAATGGCCCTGGCGCAAGGCGCAGCCGATCTGGCCGGCGTCCATTTGTGGGATGGCGAAACAGACACCTACAATGCGCCCTTTGTGCGGCGCGTGCTGCCCGGTCGTCCGCTGTGGCTGGTGGGGCTGGCTTACCGGGCTTTGGGCCTGGTTGTGCCGCCGGGCAATCCGCAAAATCTCAGCGGGTTAGCCGACCTGGCTAAGCCGGGCGTTACGCTGGTCAACCGGCAGTCTGGTTCCGGAACGCGGGTCTGGTTAGATTGGCAGTTGCAGGCGGCGGGGATAGAGACAACGGCCGTGGCCGGCTATGACCACGTGGTGACCACCCATTTGCAAGTTGCCCGAGCCGTGGCCGACGGCAACGCCACGGCCGGATTGGCAATTGCCGCCGCGGGGGCGGCGTTTGGCCTTGATTTTATTCCGCTGACACGCGAACGGTATGACTTGGTTATTCCGCAAGCATTGTGGGAAAACCAGGCCGTGCAAACCCTCGTCTATCTCATCCGCGGCGACCATTTCCGTACGGCCGTCGCCGCCCTTGAAGGTTATGATCCGGTGGAAGAGCCATCGGTTAGCATAATTACCTAGTTCCAGCCTGCCCCTCCCGAAGCCGGACACCTTCGGGAGGGGCCAGGGAACTGGAGGCGCCGCCATCGACACACTCCTGAACGGCTTGAATCAGGCCATCCGCTTAATCCTCAGCGGCGACCCCGATTTACTGGAAATAGTCGCCCTATCCCTGCGCGTTTCCGGCACGGCCTTGTTGATCAGCACGCTGATAGGCATTCCCATTGGCGCGATTTTGGGGCTGCGCCGGTTTGTGGGACGGCCGTTTGTGATGGCCTTGTTGTACACCGGCATGGGCTTCCCGCCGGTGGTGGTGGGCTTGCTGGTTTACCTGCTCCTGTCGCGCAACGGACCTTTGGGGCAGCTAGAAGCCGATTGGATCCCGCGTCTGTTTACCCCCGAAGCGATGATTTTGGCCCAAAGCGTCATTGCCGTGCCCCTGGTGGCCGGTTTTACGATGGCCGCTGTCTTGGGGGTAGACCCACAGTTACAGCAGCAAATTCGGGCGTTGGGCGCAACGCCCCGGCAAGAGATGTTTACAACCTTGATGGAGGCGCGGGTGGGCGTGATCATTGCCATCGTGGCGGCGTTGGGCCGCATTGCCGCCGAGGTGGGCGCGGTGATGCTGGTGGGGGGTAACATCGACGGCCGTACACGGGTGCTGACAACGGCCGTGGTGCTGGAAACGCGCAAAGGTAATTTTGAGCTGGCCATTGCCCTGGGGATTATTTTGATCAGCCTGGCTTTTGTGATCAACACGACGATGTTGTTTTTGCAGCGGCAGGTGAGCAAATGAGTGCGCCGCTGTACCAGTTGCAAGGGGTGGAGAAGACGTATAACGGCCGTACCGTCCTGCAAATCGACGACCTGTCGGTCTGTCCCGGCGAGATCTTGGCGCTCGTCGGCCCCAGCGGCGTGGGCAAAAGCACGCTGCTGCGTCTGCTCAATTTCCTGGAGCCGCCCAGCAAAGGGACAATCACCTTTCGCGGCCAACAATTCACCGCACAGCAGGCAGTGCCTCTTGCCGAACGGCGGCGGGTGACCACGGTATTTCAACGGCCGTTCCTCCTCAACCGCTCCGTCCGGGCCAACGTGGCCTATGGGCTGCGCCTGCGCCGCAACCACAACAGCGCACAGCAGATAACCGACGTATTGGAACGGGTTGGGCTGCAAGACCTGGCGCAGCAAAAAGCGCGCACCCTGTCCGGCGGCGAAGCGCAGCGTGTGGCCCTGGCCCGGGCCATGATTTTGCAGCCCGACGTGCTGCTGCTCGACGAACCGACGGCCAACCTGGACCCCTACAACGTCGGCCTGATCGAAGACATCGTGCGCCAGATGAACCAGACGCGGCAGATGACCATGGTGCTGGTAACCCACAACGTGTTCCAGGCCAAACGGCTGGCGCATCGGGTGACGCTGCTGCTGAACGGCCGTGTGGTCGAAACCGCCCCCACCGAAACCTTTTTCAACAATCCCCGTGATCCACGCACTGCGGCCTTTGTCCGTGGTGACATGGTTTATTGACACGGCTCGGAAGAGGGTAAATGCCCTTCCGACAAATTATTAGGAGGAAAAGAGTATGAAAAAGAATCGTTTGGTGTTATTTGTGATCCTGATATTGGCCTTTTTGCTGGTCAGTTGCGGAGGGGCGGCGGAGCCAACGGCCGTGCCTGCGGCCGCACCCACCGACGCACCTGCGCCGGAAGCGGCCCCTACCGAGCCGCCCGCAGAAACAACCGGGGAACGCCCCCGACTCATCCTGGCCACCACCACCAGCACGGAAAATTCTGGCCTGCTGGCCGACATTCTGCCCGTCTTCCAGGATGAGTATAACGTCGACGTCGACGTCGTGGCCGTAGGCACAGGGCAGGCCTTGCAGCTAGGCGTCGACGGCAACGCCGACGTGCTGTTGGTGCATGCCCGCGCCCAGGAAGACGCCTTCATGGCCAACGGTGACGGTTCGCGCCGCGAAGACGTGATGTACAACGACTTCATCATCGTTGGACCAGAGTCGGATCCGGCAGGCATTGCAGGCATGACCGACGCCGCCGCTGCCTTCACCCAGATCGCCGAAGCCCAGGCCCCCTTCGTCTCGCGCGGCGACGATTCGGGCACGCATACCAAAGAAAAAGCGATTTGGGCCGTAGCCGGCATCGAGCCGGCGGGCGATTGGTACATTTCCGCCGGGCAGGGCATGGGCGCCGTGCTGACCATGGCCGACGAGCAAGAGGCTTACACCCTCAGCGACCGGGCTACCTATCTGGCCCGTACCCTGGAAGGCACACAACTGGTCATCCTGGTAGAAGGTGACCCGATTCTCTTTAATCCGTACGGCGTCATCGCCGTCAACCCCACCAAGGGCGAACACATTCAGGCGGACCTGGCAAACCAATTTATCGACTGGTTGATCTCTGTGCCGACGCAGGAATTGATCGGCAATTTTGGCGTGGCTGAGTTTGGCTCGCCGCTGTTCGTGCCCGATTCTAACCCGTGGCGCGAATCTCAGGGCATGGATCCGCATAGCAGCTAAGCAGCTAGCCGGGGAAAAAGATAAGGGATTGGAGACTGGCGCGGCAATTCGCTTTCATCTCCAATCCCTGATACCTTGCTAGTAGATGGAAGGCACAAACGTCTGCTCGTTGATGGGCGGGCGGATGTAGCCGGTATCTATTTCTCGCGGAGGCAGTTGGACGGGGGGCGGGGTAATATCCTGGTAGGGAATGGCGCTGAGAATGTGGGTAATGCAGTTGAGACGGGCCTTTTTCTTGTCGTCGGCGTTAACCACGTACCAGGGCGCCTGCTTGATGTCGGTGTAATCAAACATACGGTCTTTGGCTTTGGAATATTCGACCCAACGGCGCCGATCTTCCAGGTCCATTGGGCTGAGCTTCCAGCGTTTGTGGGGCGTTTCGACGCGCGCCTGGAACCGTTTTTCCTGTTCTTCGTCGCTCACTGAAAACCAGTATTTCAGCAAAATGATGCCGGAGCGCACGATCATACGCTCGAACTGCGGGCAGGAGCGCAGAAATTCGCGGTATTGATCTTCCGTGCAAAAGCCCATCACCGGTTCCACCAGGGCGCGGTTGTACCAACTGCGGTCCAGCAGCACGATCTCGCCGGCGGCGGGCAGGTGGGCCACGTAGCGCTGGAACCACCACTGGGTGCGCTCTCGGTCGCTGGGTTTGGGCAAGGCTATCACCCGGACAATGCGCGGGTTTGTGAGTTCGGTGATCCGCTTGATGACGCCCCCCTTACCGGCGCCGCTGCGTCCTTCGAACACAATCACGACGCGAAGTCCTTTTTCGGCGACCCAATACTGCAATTTGACCAGTTCGCCTTGCAGGCGGGCCAGTTCGGCGTTGTAATAAGAGTTTTTGAGACGGCCGTCTTCCTTATATTCAGGCGCTGTTTCCGGCAGCAGGTGGTCTTTGATAACCACGCCGCCATAACCCACCTGGAAGGGCAGCTCCGAACGGGACGAAAACTCGGCATTTTGGTCCAGAATTTTTAACGGCGCGCTCTGAAACTCCTCCGACGTAACACTAAATTCTTCCATTTCTTGATCATCTTCCATGAGATTCCCCTTCCTTCCATGTGCTATCAAACGATGACTTTATTGGTGCTTAAAACCTACTGGGTAATCTATCACGACGGCCGTGAGCGATAGATTAAAAAAATTATAGCATAAGTTTAAGCCCATCAACGGGCCGACCAGGCCGACCGCCTGGTTTAACCCGGCAGTTGTCGATGGACGGCCAGCATGGTGATGTCGTCGTATTGGCTGGTGGGGCCGCTGTAGGTGTGGATCAGGTTGACAATGTGGTGCAGCAGGGGTGTGGGAGTAGACGGCCGTTCTACCAACGCGGCCAGTAACCTATCCTTGCCAAACAATTCCCCTTCAAAATTTCGGGCCTCGGTAACCCCATCTGTATAAGCCAACAGCGTCTCGCCTGGGGCCAGCCGTCCCACCCCTACCTGATACCGGGCATCGGCTACCAGACCCACCGCCGGACCCGTTGGCATTAATTCCTGACGCACGCCATCCCCACCCAAAATCAGCGGCGGCAGATGGCCGCTGTTTATGTAAATAAACTCGCCGGTCTCCGGATCCAGAGACGCCAAAAAAATGGTGACAAACATATTGGACGCGCCGTGGTTGCTGCCCACCTGCACGTTGGTGAGCATGATGGAGTCCAGCAACGCCCCAAAATCAATCGGCCGAAAGGAAGTTAAATCGGACGACAGCGACATTGGCACAACTTGTTGGCGCAGCAAGTTGTGGTCGCCCAGGAAAAAATGCTGCTGAATAAACGCCCGCAGCAGACTGCGCACCTGGGCCATAAAAATGGCCGCGGCCACACCTTTGTCGCACACGTCGGCAATAACCAGGCCAATTTTGTTGTTGGGCAGGTGAAACACATCGTAAAAGTCTCCGGCTACTACCCGCGACGGCTCGAAATGATAGGCGATGTCCCAGCCGGGCGGCTGGGGGATCTCTTTAGGCAAGAAGTCCGCCTGAACGCGACGGCCGATGTGGAGTTCACGCTCTGCCTGCATCAACGCCTCTTGCCGCCGCCGCAAGACGTGGTTATGCAGCACCACGGCCGCCTGAGAGGCCAGCGATTCGGCCACCAGCTTGTGATAAATAGAAAATGGAATGATGTGATCGTCTACCGGGGATTTGGCGTTCAGAAGCTGTAAGACGCCGATCACCTCATTGTTAATGAGCGGGACGGTAAGGCAAGAGATGGAGCGATATCCGTGTTGTTTATCGAACTTTTTTGCGCCGGAAAAATCAAATTCGCTCACGTTGTAGATGTCTGGAATATTGACGGATTGTCCTTGCAGCGCCACATACGTCGCGACGTTGTGGTAGTTGGGGGTGTCGGTTCCGGGCAGGTAAAGCGGCAGGGGATTGTAAGGCATCTCCCGGCCCGTCGCCCCGCCATAGGCCAAGTCTAAGGAATTGGTGCGCATGATGGCAAAGCGCAGGTGCTCATCGTCGGTACGTAAATAGAGGGTAGCCGCATCGGCATTGCAGACCGACTTCGCCTCGATGACGATGTTTTCCAGCAATTTATCGAAATCTTTTTCGGCCGATAGGGCAATGCCCAGGGGCAAGATCACTTCGCGCAGGTCATCGGCCAGTTTTTTCATTGAATTAAAGGCATTCAGACAGGATAACGCCTGGGCGCGAACTTCTCTTTGCTGCAAGTGGGTGCTGAGGCGCGCTTTGAGCAGGGCCGGAAAAGTGGGGGTGAGGAGGTAATCCGCCGCGCCTAATTCCAGGCAGGCAGAGACGGCGTTCATTTCGGTGCAAGCGGCCAGCAAGATGACGGGAATCTGGTTGAGTTTGGGGTTGCCCTGGAGGCGGCGCAGGAAATTGCCGCCGTCGGCGCCGGCAATATGCACGTCGATCAAGACCAGATCGAAGATCCCTGAAGTCAGATTAAAAAGGGCCGAAGGCGTATCCTGGCAAGTGGTAATGGCATACCAGCCATATTGTTCCAGAGGGGTTGTCAGGGATTCCAGGCGGGTCTCATCGGTATCGACGATGAGTAAGTGAGCGTAGCTGATGGTCATGGCTTTAACACAAAAGGTACAAAAGGTTGGGCGTTAGTTGTTGGCGGAGGCACACGGCCGTTCCAGGACGAGCACGCTCCGGTTGCCTGTGTGGTCATGTTCGTAGTGGAATTGATCGACAGCCCATAAAGCCAGATAGATACCCAGACCCCCTAACGGCCGTTCCTCTAGCGGCGCATCCAGATTCGGCGGCGGCGTATTCCGCGGGTCATGGGCCAGACCATTATCTTCCAGATAAATGACCAATTGGCCATCCGCCACCTTGGAAGACACCACAATATCACCGGTGCGCCCCGCTTCCATATAACCGTGCATGATAATGTTCGTCGTTAACTCATCAACGGCCAGCCGGATGCGAAACGTATCTCGATCATCCAGGCCGGCTTCCTCAGCGGCTTGTATGACAAATTGCACAACGGGTTCAATGGCCTGTAACGTTCCTTGAACTCGCAACGCTTTCATCACTGCCGTATCCACCTCTGCCCCACGCGCTGTGGCTATCCTGACAAGACGAGTCTTTTTCGTCCGACGAGTCTTTTTCGTCCGACGAGTCTTCTCGTCCGACGAGATTTTATCGTCCGACCAGGATCACCACCGAGCGGGAGCCTACTAAAAAGGAGAGCTGATCAGCCAAAAGCAATTCATGGCCTGGCTCACAAACATCTTCAGGTGAGGGCATGCTCGTATTGGCAAATACGTACCAACGCCGGTCGCCGGGCAAATTGGGCAGTTCAAAGGGATGGCTTTCCCAATGCATATTCATGGCCACGTAGATGTAATCATCTTGAACGGCGCCCTGCCGGGCATGCTGCCCACAAAGCAAAAAAGCCAGGGTCCGACTGTGATACGACCAATCGGCGTTCCAGGCTTCTACGCCATGCCAGGAGATGTCGGCGTAGCCGCTGCCGACGTAATCCTGGTTGCGAAAATGGGTGCGGCTGCGCAGCACCGGATGCGCCTGGCGAAAAGCAATACAGTTTTTAAAGAAACGGAAAATATCTTCATTTTCGGCCAGAAGGTTCCAATTGAACCAGTTGAGTTCGTTGTCCTGACAGTAGGCATTGTTGTTGCCTTGCCGGGTGTGGGCCACTTCGTCGCCCATCAGAATCATGGGCACACCCTGGCTGACCATGAGAATCGCCGCCGCGTTTTTCATGAGCTGCCGCCGGAGAGCGTTGATTTTTGGATCGGTAGTGGGGCCTTCCCAGCCGCAGTTCCAGCTGTAATTGGGGGTGTGGCCATCCCGGTTGTTTTCGCCGTTGGCCCAGTTATGCTTTTCATTGTACGCAAAAAGGTCGGCCAATGTAAAGCCGTCGTGGGCGGTGATGAAGTTGACCGAAGCGGTTGGGCCGCGCTCCAGATAGAGGTGAGGAGACCCCTGGATGCATTCGGCTAAAGCGCCCACCTGGCCCATATCACCGATAAGAAAACGGCGCAGGGTATCCCGGTATTGGCCGTTCCATTCGCTCCAACGGCCGTATGCCGGAAACGACCCCACCTGGTACAAGCCGCCCGCATCCCAGGCTTCGGCAATCAGCTTGGTTGTGCCCAAAATCGGGTCGTAGGCCAGCGCTTCCAGCAGCGGCGGATTGGACAGCGGGTTGCCGCGCGTGTCGCGGCCCAGGATGGAGGCCAGATCAAAGCGGAAACCGTCAATGTGATATTCGGCGACCCAATAGCGCAGGCAGTCCAGCACCATACCGCGCACCACCGGATTGTTGCAGTTCATGGTGTTGCCGGTGCCGCTGAAATTGTAATAACGGCCGTCTGGCCGCAGCATGTAATACGTCTTGTTGTCGATGCCCCGGAAAGAAAAGGTGTAATCATCGTCGTTACCCCCCTCCCCCGTATGGTTAAACACCACGTCCAGAATGACCTCAATGCCGTTTTGGTGCAGCAGCTTAACAAGGGCCTTAAACTCGTCCACCTGCATCCCCAGGCGGCCGGTGGCGGCATAACCCGCTTTTGGCGCAAAAAAGCCAACCGTACTGTAACCCCAATAATTCTTCAACGGCTCGCCGGTTTCCGGGTTGACAAAGGTATTTTGCAATTCGTCAAACTCGTGAATGGGCATAAACTCTACACAATTGATGCCCAACTGCTTCAGATAAGGAATTTTTTCGCGGATAGCCGCAAACGTGCCCGGATATTTGACGTTGGCCGAAGGGTGGCGGGTAAACCCGCGCACGTGCATTTCATAAATCACCAGGTCCTCGGCCGGGATGCCTAACATTCGGTCATGGACCCAGTCGAAATCATCGTACACCAGCAGCCCACGGTGCTGGAATTGGTGGCCATGTTCCGGCATGCTGCCCCACACGTCACGCCCACTAACCGCTTTGGCGTACGGGTCCAACAAGGTTTTGGCTTTTTGGAAATGGTGTCCTTCGTGGGGTTTATACGGTCCGTCGAATTGGTAGCCATACTCGATATTCTCGTGGTCCAGATCGAATACGACCATGGCGAATACGTGGCCTATGCGAAATTCTGTTGGGAAGGGGATTTTGCCAAAGGGCTTTTTGGCGCCCTTTTCAAAGAGGATCAGGGTGCATTCGGTGGCATAACGGGAAAAAACTGCGAAATTGACACCACCGGGCACAAAATTTGCCCCCAGCGGATACGGCCGTCCGGCGCGCAGCAAAAAGTTTTGATAACGGTGAGTGGGATAAACGTCGATTCGTTGCATAGGTTCAGGTCAACAGATTGTCAGGTACGGGATTGTTTGAGGGCGGCGATGCCCTCTGCAACGCTGTCGCAGGTCTGGAAAAAGTCTAAAAAGCCGGTGATGGACATGGTGTCGTGCAGCATTTCTTGCAGCCCGGTGAGCACGATACGGCCGTTTTCCTTATCCACGCGCCGATAGAATAGCAACAAGACCCGCAAACCAGCGCTGGACATGTAATGCACGTTGCTCATATCCAGCAAAATCTTACAACCAGGCACGATGAGGGGCAGCAGCTTATCCTGAAGAGCCGGCACAGTCTGCCCATCCAATTCGCCGCTTAAGCGGATGATGATGATGCCTTCATCCTGTTGAATATCAACGTTCATGATCATAGGGTCGCCCATTTGCCGCGGTCTCAATTTTGCTCGCCTGGGGGATATTATAACAGGGGGTTGGCATTGCGGGAAGGCAGGGAGAAACGGCCGTTGTCCCACAGCTCCTCCCACGTCAATTTCTGAAGCTTCACGCCAGAGGGCGGCATCCGGCCGCAAAACAGCCCCCTACTCCTCCAGTCGGCCAAACTGGCGCAGCGTCCATAAGGTTTCGGCGGTTATCTTGCCGGCCCATTCCCGCTCTGCCACCGGCCAGACGTCCTCATACTGCCCCCAATGCCAGTTGGGCCACCAGCCGCCATCCGGCCGCTGCCGGGCAATCTCGGCGTCCAGACTTTGGGCCACCGCTGCCGGTTCCTGGCGCGCCAGGGCCGAATCCGGGCTGGAAGCGAGGGCCAGCACGCTTAATTCGCCAAACGTGTCCGGCCCAATCGGGCGGTATGCCAGCAGGGTACGGGCGATGGCCGCGTGCACGGCCGTTTGCATCTCCGCCGGCAAATAGGACGCGGCACGCTGCCAGCACAAAATGCTGTACTGCTGCGGCTCCGCGCCGCCAATCAGCGGCGCACTGGCCAGGTTAGCTGCTGCCCGGGCCGTCACTTGGGCCAGAAACGCCGGCGGGACGAGGGTTTTGTAGCAGTGCAAATACCCCACCAGTTCTGCGCTTGGGTTGGGCCAGAAACCTTCAGCCGGCGGTTTTATCTCGTCTACGTGCCACCAAAACGCGTGGGGCGCATCGTTGACATTGGCAAAGGTGGCCGGCCAATAAGCGCCGGCTTCATCGTAGGTGTCCAGCAGATAGTCGACTGCGCCCTGAATGAGGAGATGATCGGCCGGAGCGGAAACGGCCGTGGCATACTGCAAGCCCACCGACGTCGCCATCGGCGACGAGGCGGCCAGGCGAAAATCCGGCTCAATGGCCTGCCCGAAGCCGCCGTCGGCGTTTTGGTACGCCGCCAGCGCCGCCAGCACCGCTTCGGCCGGGCCAGCCTCAAAGCGGTAGGCAAACAGCGCCTGGTCCAGCGGCCGGGCCACCTCCCGGATAAACTGCCGGGCCTGCGCCAGACGATCAGGAGATAATGTCGCTTGGGTCATGGGATGTTCCTTCCTTTTTCCATGTGGGATTGCAAATATGCGGCAACCAGCTGCCGGCCGCGGTCTCGGGCCACGTCCAGCGGGGTCTGCCCGCTGCTGGTTTGCGCGTGTGGATCGGCGCCGTGAGCCAGCAGCAGCTCGGCCATGGGGACGTCGTCACGGTCGGCGGCGGTGTGCAGGGGCGTAAAATCTTGCTGCTGGCGGGCGTTGGCGTCCGCGCCGGCGGCCAGCAGCGCGCGTAAGATCGGCAGGCTGCCGTTGGCGGCGGCGGCGTGGATGGGCTGGATTCGTTGCGCGTTTTTGGCGGCGGCGTGCACGTCGGCGCCGTGGGCAATCAGCCAGAGAGCTAATTCTTCGTGGCCGAAGTAGCAAGCAAACTGCAGCGGGGTGAAGCCGTCGCGGCTGTCCTCGTTGACGTCTTCAGGATAGGTGGCCAGTTCTTCTTGCACCAGATCCAGACGGCCAACGGCCGTAGCCGCGAACAAATCCAACGCCGCGCCCGCCTCTTGCAGGGCGGCAGCAATCTCGCCATGGCCCCGATACAGGGCCGTGAAGAGGACTGGGATGCGCTGCGGTTCCAGGGCATTGGCCAGTTGGGCATTGCCGGCCAGCAGCTGCCGGACTTCGCCCAAATCGCCCTGGGCAACGGCCGTGGCCATCGCCCGGCACTGCGCCACGACCTGCGCAACCTCTGCGGCGCGCGCCTGAATAGTCTGGGCCAGGGCTTGCTGTTCGGCCAGGCCCAAGTCCGGCGCGCCGATGGTCGCCGCTTCCACTTCCGCCCAGGCCTGGTATACCAGCCGCAGCAGCATTTTGGCCTCGGAAGCGGGCTGGCCCAGCTGCGCCAATGTTTTTTCCGCCTGGATGGTGTGCTGCCGCAAGTGGGCGTCGAAGCGGTGCAGGCGGTGCTGCAAGGTGTATGGCTCGCCTTCCCACCACAAAGACAGCCCGCGGCTCTCGTCGTCGGTCATAGCCGCGAAGGCTGCCAGGGTGCGTTGGTGTAGATCCTCGAAGAAGGCGAGCATGTCCTGGCGGCTGCGTTCGAAGATCATGGCGCGCATCTCGTCGGCGGAGATGACTCGCCGGGCGGTTTCGTCTGGGGGGAAGGCCAACGGCCGTTCTTCGGCGTGGCGTACACGGTCCAGGCCATACTCGGTCAGCGCGAGAAAAGTCGCCTGCGTGCGCAGGGCGTGCCCCACCACCAGGCGCAGCGGCCATTCCGCCGGAGCCGGCTCACGCTCGTAATCGTCGTCGGTCACGCCCAGCAGCACAACCTGGAAATCCCGGTAAGCCCGCAGATATTGGCCGAGCACGCGCTGGGCGATGGTTTGGGGCGGTCCGGCATCCTGCCGCTGCTGGGCCAGCCTGGCGGCCAGGTCCAGCATTTCATGGTAGGTTCCCAGGAAGGCAAAGCGCACACCTTCCCGGTGAGCCAGCCAGGCCCAGGACTGGTCGAGGTCGGCCTCGTTGAACGAATGGGTAAGAGCGGCAAATTGAGAAACGGCCGTTGCTAAAGCTAAAGACGCCATTTGTTTATCCTCCAGCTCCCAGTCAAAGATGTATATGGGTTTCAGGTTTTGTGGCGGGATGGGGCAACTCAACCGCAGGGAAGATAGCACGTTTGTTCGGTTTCGTCAAAGAAAAAAACCGGGGGCAGCGGCCTAAACGGCCGTCTCGCCCCCGGTTTGGCTACCTGTACGCAGGTGATTTATTTAATCGAACCAACCGCCCAACAGAGCGCCGATACCGCCAATGATCAAAAAGACCGGCCAGATGACGCCCCAGGACCATTCAAAGATGAAGGTGAAGGCGATGAGGGAGAGGATGAGGCCGCCGGTGATGGAACCGCGGCCGGATTTGGTGAGACGGCCGTTGTGCCGGTAATTCTCCCAGGCGCTGGCAAAGTTGGAAACAGCCGGAATCAGGATGAACAGGGCCCACCAGTTGTTCAGGTGAAAGCCGCTGAGGTTGGTAAACAAAAAGATAACGCCAATGGCGATCAAAATCACGCCGCCCACCCAATTTTTGTGGGTCGAAACAGCGGACGCCGGCCCTGAGGAAATGGTCTGCTGGCTGTTGTCCAGGTCTTCTTTGTTCACCTCGATGACTTTTTCTTTTTCTTCGTCTTTCAAACGTGAAATTTCATCACTCATGTTTAGGGTACTCCTTCCTGTTAAACTGAATCGTTTTCACCCCCCTATACGCGACCGGCATTTGAAAGTTTCAGGTTCCTTAAACTTGCTGGCTGCGCCAGCGCCGGTGCTCGACCATCATGCAGGCATCCATTACCACGTCCAGGCCGGCCTGGCGTGCTTTGGCGGCGGCGGCTTCGTGGACAATGCCGGTTTGCAGCCAAACGGCCGTAGCCCCCACAGCCACAGCCTCATCGACAAAAGGCGGAACCTTTTCGCTGCGCTGAAAAATGAGGACCAGGTCGATGGGCTCGGGCACGGCCGTTAAACTCGGATACGCCCGTTCGCCCAAAGCCTCCTGCAAGTTCGGGTTCACCGGAATGATGCGATAGCCCTGGGCCTGCAAATACGCCGGCACATAATATCCCGCCCGCGCCGGATTGGCAGAAAGCCCCACCACCGCGATCACGTTGACATTGGCTAATAATCTGGCTTTTAAATTGTCCATCATCATGTCCCCTTAAAAATGGTAGTTCTGATGTCACTGTCTCAACCCAATTCTCTAATCGACCGAAATTTGCGTTTGTGACATATTTCACGAATAATAATCCACAAGATTTGTTTGCTTCTGATTTGAAAATGTCGCCTTCCACAAGTACACTAATCATCAGGCTAACATTGTAAGTGTTCAGGAAGAAAATAGGAGAAACCCATGCAAAATTTTGGTCCTTTTGTCAGTGAATACGGGGTAGAAAACCACGGGATCAGCAATCCCGGAACCGTCTACTGGAATTTATCAGCATCCATGCTCTATGAGCAAATTATTCGGCGGCGCGAGGGCAATATCGTCCACCTCGGACCGATCGTGGTCAGCACCGGCGATCATACCGGCCGCTCGCCCAACGACAAATTCATCGTTAAAGAGCCGACCAGCGAGAACGAAATCTGGTGGGGCAAGGTGAATCGGCCGTTCCCCCAGGACAAATTCGATTCGCTGCACCGTAAAATGATGGCCTATATTCAAAATCGGGACATCTTCGTCTTCGACGGTTACGCCGGCGCCGACGCGCGCTACCGCATGCCGGTACGCATCATCAACGAATACGCCTGGCACAATTTGTTTGCCCGCAACATGTTTATCCGCGAGCTGGACAAAGAAAAATTGCAGGCGCATGTACCCGAATTTACCGTCATCGACATGCCGCGCTTCAAGGCCGAACCGACCATCGATGGCACCAACAGCCAGACCTTTATCCTGGTCGATTTCGGACAGCGCCTGGTTTTGATTGGCGGCACCGAATATGCCGGCGAAATCAAGAAGAGCATCTTCTCCGCCATGAACTACTATTTGCCGAAAAAAGGCGTGATGAGCATGCACTGCAGCGCCAACTATGGCCAGGATCGGGACGACACCGCGTTGTTCTTTGGCTTAAGCGGCACGGGCAAGACAACCCTCAGCGCCGATCCCAGCCGCACCCTGATTGGCGACGACGAGCACGGCTGGAGCGACGATGGCATCTTTAATTTTGAGGGCGGCTGTTACGCCAAGGTTATCCGCCTGGACCCGCAAGGGGAACCGGAAATTTACCAAACGACCCGCCGCTTTGGCACTATCCTGGAAAATGTTATTTTTGACAACGAAACGCGCCGCGTGGACCTGAATGATGGCACGCACACGGAGAACACCCGGGCCAGCTATCCCATCACGCACATCGAAAACGCCGATCCGGAAGGGTACGGGCACCATCCGCGGAATATTATGTTCCTGACGGCCGATGCCTTCGGTGTGCTGCCGCCCATCAGCAAATTGACCAAAGAACAGGCGATGTATCATTTCCTCAGCGGGTATACGGCCAAAGTAGCCGGCACGGAGCGCGGCGTTACGGAGCCACAGCCGAACTTTAGCGCCTGCTTTGGCGCGCCGTTCATGCCGCTGCATCCGGGCGAATATGCCAAGCTGCTGGGCGAGAAGATCGAAAAGCATGGATCGACGGTGTGGCTGGTGAACACGGGCTGGACGGGCGGTCCGGCCGGCGTGGGCAGCCGCATGAAGTTAGCCTATACGCGGCGTATGGTCACGGCCGCGCTGAACGGCGAGTTGGACGACGCCGAAACCGTCACTGAACCGTATTTTGGCCTGCAAATCCCCACACAGATCGAGGGCGTTCCGGCGGGCGTGTTGAATCCCAAATCCACCTGGCAAGATGGCGAGGCGTATGACGCTCAGGCGAAGAAGCTGGTGGGCATGTTTATCAACAACTTTAAGCAGTTTGAAGATGGCGTGACCGAAGAGGTCAAGGCCGCCGGGCCAAAACCTCAGTGATCGGTGAGGATAGTTGCATTTCGGGGCTGTAAAATTGTATAGTATGAAACGGGGCGACAGTGTCGTCCCGTTTTTGTAAATATTGGTAGACAAGGGGGTTTGCAATGTTTGAGTTACCGTTGTTTCCGTTGAACACAGTTTTGTTTCCGGGCATGCCGCTCCCGCTGCACGTGTTTGAAGAACGTTACCGGGAGATGGTGCAGTACTGTTTGGATGACAAACGGCCGTTTGGCGTGGTCCTCATTCGCAGCGGCGTAGCCGAAGGCGGCCCGGTCGCCGATCCCTACGAGGTGGGCTGTGTGGCGGAAATCGTGGAAGTACAGCGGTTGGAAGACGGCCGTATGCTCCTCATGACCGTCGGCACCGAACGCTTCCGCATTCTGTCTCTCAATTACGACCGCGCCTACCTCATGGGCACCATGGAAGAATTCCCATTTGCCAAAGAAGGCGAAGCCCGGCTCGATCAGGCGGCCCAAACCCTTTTTCCCCTGGTCGTCGAGTACCTGCAAATCCTGGCCGAAACCGGCAACGTCGAATTCGACCCCGAGCAAATGCCCACCGATCCAGAAGACCTCATTTTCCTGGCCGCCGCCGCCCTGCAAGTTGAAATGGAACAGAAACAAGCTTTTCTGGAAAGCGACAAAGCCAGCCACGTTTTGCACGAACTCACCAAAGCATACCGTCAAGAACTCACCTATTTGCGCCTGATGCCCCGAGAAGACCAGGGGATTTTCTCGCTCAATTAGGTCCACCGGCAAAATCAGCCAACAAAAAAGGCCGTCGTGTTCAGCGAAATCAAAGAACACGGCGGCCTTTTACTTTCGGGGGCGCTCTTGGCGGCTATTCGGAATCAATCCGAATGGCCCCTACCCCGCCACTGATGGAAATCTCCAAAGTCACGTCCGATTGGCCGTACAGCTCGTTGGTATAAACGTCGCCATTGCGAATCAGGCCATACACATCCACCGAACCAAGCCCGGTTTCCGTCTGAACCCGGACGCCAACGTTATTGGGCAACGTGACCTTGGTCGAGCCAACCCCGCCTTTCACATTGATGTTGGCGCTCTCCCGCCAATCGCCGGTCAGGTCGATGGTCGATTCGCCGACGCCCACGTTGACGTTCAAATTGGTCAGGTAAAGGTCGCCCAAAACCAGGTCGCTTTTGCCCGCGCCCAGGTCAACCGACATGGACAAGGGGATGTCGTTGGCAAAGCGCAAATCCCATTCGTAGTTGATGTCGCCGTTGGGGATGCCATTGATATTCGTGACCTCGGGTTGACTGACTTCCAATTGGCCCTCACCACGGCGAATTTCATAAGTCACCTCTGGTTTCCATTCCGCTACGTTATAGGTGAAGTTTGCATCCATCAGATTGGCCGCGCCGCCGTTGATCGACAATTCGCCCACGCCCATTTTGATGGTGGCCTGCGCGGCGTCGGCGTCGCCCAGTTCAATGCTCTGGCTTTCCGTTTGAGTCGGACCCACGTCAAAAGTGCCGATGCAGCCGGTGATGGTCAGAAGTAAAACGGCCGTTACGCCCACAAATAACCACATATTTTTCATAATTACCCTCCAGGTTTGTTTCAAACAGATTTATCAACCAGTACGGGGTCTGTTGCACCGTGTTGCGCGTCTGTAAAACATTATACAAAAAAGACCGACGCTCGTGCCATAGGGCAAACGGCCGTCTCCACCTGCAAAAGAACGGCCGTTTCGCCGGAAGAAATGGCTCCGGCGCGGGAGAAATCGTTGCTTCAGCGGGAGAAATGGTTCCTTCCGGCGTGCCATCGGCCTGGCGGTAGCAGATCACAGCCCCCACAAACAAAAAAAGCCAGGAAGCGAAAGAAAAAAGGAAAAAAAACTTCCGCTTCCTGGCACGAAACAGCTTTTTCGCCAGATGTTAAGCCAGCGTGTACAACTCGCCGAATTTTGTGCGCAAGTACCGAATATACGGGTCAATCGACAGCGGGCCGCCCGTCACCCGTTCAATCAACTCATTGGCCGTAAATTTGCTGCCATGCTGGTAAATGTTTTCCTTCAGCCAGCCATGCAGGGTGGCAAATTCACCCCGGCGCATATCGTCCAAAATGGTCGGATGAGCCTGCCGGGCCTGATCAAAAAAGGCCGCGCTCATGATGTTGCCTAGCGTGTAGCCCTGGAACGCCCCGCCGATGAAGCCGCCGTACCAGTGCACGTCTTGCAGCACACCATCCCGGGTATCCGGCGCTTGCAACGCAAGGGCAGTCCGGTAGCGTGACTGGCAGGCGCGCTACTCGGCCGACCTGTGGCGGGGAGCGGCGGATTAACGGGGTGGAGTTCTGCATGACGG